>SL_3KL_010_SEDDRAFT_10001084_pt1 | contig 24240 bp, 20 predicted proteins | sample SodLakKL_010_SED_2_FD_10381 | JGI IMG/M metagenome (IMG submission 10381) | reverse complement strand
TCGTCGGGCGCGATGCCCTCGTACTGGGTCAGCACTTCGCCCATGATCCGGATGCGCCCTTCGGCGTGCCAGGCCCGGATTTCCTCAGGCGTGGCTGTCGGCCCGAAGCCGCCGAGCCCAAACATCACCGCCGGGATGATGCGCTCGGGCGCCTGTTCGCGCCACTGGTCCACCACGGCCACCGGGCCGCTGGTCACGGCGAATATGTTGCGACGCTCCAGCACCTCGAGTGAGGCCTGCATCAATTCTTCCGCAGCCGGCGCCGCATTGCCCTGGTCGGCCGGGCAGTCGGCCGGGGCCACTTGCGCCATCATTTGCGGCGCGTAGGGTCCGCGCTGGTCCCATACCGGCATGACGCTGACGGGCACGCAAGCCGCCGGCCCGCCTCCGGGCTGCACGACCGCGAAGGCATGCAGGTGCATGTCGATGATCGGCAGGGCCCGGTCTTCCGCGGCGACCAGGCTTGAGGCGAGCAGGATGACAAGAAACCAGGGCAGGCAACGCATGAGTCTCTCCAGGATGCGAGGGGGTCTGCTTGTATAAACGCCAAACGGGCCGCTTGCCGCTCATCGGGGCGGATCAAGGTCCCCCCGGAGCTCCGCCTGCACCGTTCAGGTTGGGCAAAAGCAGCGGTGTTCTGGCGCGAGACCACACTGGATGCGCTCAACCTGGATTTCCGCGGACCACGGCGCGATTGACCTCAGCCTGCCGACTCATCAGGTAAATCACCAGCAGCATGGCCGGAATGCCCAGGGCCGAGGCGTAGAAGAAGAAAAACACGTAGCTGGTCTGGTCGACGATCCAGCCGGAGGGCCCGCCGAGGAACTTGCCGGGCAGGGTCATCAGTGAGCTGAACAGGGCGTACTGCGTGGCCGTGTAGCGGCGGCTGACCAGGCCGGACATCCAGGCGATGAACACCGTGGCCGAGAAGCCGACGAAGAAGTTGTCGCCGGTGATGGTCAGGGTCAGCGCCCACAGCACCGGCTGCATGGTCGCCAGCCAGGCAAACAGCAGGTTGGTCGCCGCAATCCCGATCGCGCCGACCAGCATCATCGGCATCAGGCCGAAGCGCGCCACCATCAAGCCACCGACCAGGCCGCCGCTGATGGTCATGGCCACGCCGAACAGGCCGCTGATCGCGCCGATCTGCGACAGGGTGAAGCCGACATCCAGGTACAGCGGGTTGGCCATGGCGGCCATGGACAGGTCGCTGGCCTTGTACAAGCCGACCAGGGCCAGGATGGGCAAGGCCAGCCAGCGGAAGCGGCGCAGGAAGTCGACAAAGGGCGCAATCACCGCGCCCGTGATCCAGGCGCCCATATCGGCGGCAAAGCCCTTCAAGGGCGTGCGCTCGCGGAACGCAATGACCAGCGGATCGCGCTCGATGTCCAGGCGCTCGGGCGAGGACGGTTCGGGCGAGATGGCCACGGCGAACAGGCCGACCACCACCAGCGCGGCCATGGCGAGATAGGCAAAAGTCCAGCCCAGAAAATCGGCCATGAACAGCGCGCCGGCGCCGGTGGCCAGCAAGGCCAGGCGGTAGCCCAGCACGTAGGTGCCGGCCAGCGCGGCCTGGAACTCGACCGCGTCGGACTCGATGCGGAAGGCGTCGATGGTGATGTCCTGGGTGGCCGAGGCAAACGCCACCATCACCGCCAGCAGGGCCAGCTGGGTCAGCTGGGTCAGCGGATCGGTCAGCGCCATCCCGGCCAGGCCGAGCATGATGGCCAGCTGCGCGGCCAGCATCCAGCTGCGGCGCTGGCCCAGCCAGGCAGTCAGCAGCGGCAGCCGGATGCGGTCCACCACCGGCGCCCACAGCACCTTGATCGAGTAGGTGATGCCGACCCAGGCGAAAAAGCCGATGGCCGTTCGCGAAACCCCTTCCGAACGCAGCCAGGCGGTCAGGGTGGAAAACACCAGCATGAACGGAAGCCCGGCCGAGAAGCCTAGCAGCAGCATGCGCAGCACGGTCGGGCGGGTGTAGACCGCCCAGGCGTCGCGCCAGCTGCGGCGCGGGGCGCCGTGGTCAGTCGGCATAGTCCAGGATCAGCGGCGCGTGGTCGGAGAAGCGGTCGTCGACGTAGATGTCGGCGGCGCGGACGCGATCCTTCAAACCCTGGCTGACCACGTGGTAGTCAATGCGCCACCCCACGTTGTTGTCCCAGGCCCGGCCGCGGTTGGACCACCAGGTATATCGCTCCGGGCGCGGGTCAACCTCGCGGAAGGCGTCGACCAGGCCGACGGGTCCGAACACCTCGTCCATCCAGGCCCGTTCCTCGGGCAGGAAGCCGGAGTTCTTCTGGTTCGACTTCCAGTTCTTGAGATCGATCTCCTTGTGGGCGATGTTCCAGTCGCCGCAGATCACGTAGTCGCGGCCGTCGGCGGCCAGGTCTTCCAGGACCGGTTTGAGCCGGTCCATGCACACGTACTTGAACTGCTGGCGCTCGTCCTTGGAGGTGCCCGAGGGCAGGTACAGGGAAATGACGCTTAAATTCCCGAAATCGGCGCGCAGCCAGCGCCCCTCGCGGTCGAACTCGTCCCAGCCCAGGCCGTAGGTCACCTGGTCGGGCTGGGCACGCGAGTACAGCGCCACCCCTGAATAGCCCTTCTTTTCGGCATCGTGGTAGAAGCAGTGATAGCCGGCGGGGAAGAACGCCCGGTCGATCAGCTGCGGCAGCTGCGCCTTGGTCTCCTGGATGCAGACGAAATCGGCGTTCTGGGCCGGCAGCCAGTCGAAGAAACCCTTGCGGGCGGCCGAGCGGATGCCGTTGGCGTTCAGGGTGATGATGCGCATCCAAAAAAGGTCGGTGAGGCCAGCGGCTATGGTAACCGCGCCTCCGTCTCAATCAGCGACCGTGTTGATTCTCAGTCCAGCTGTTCGAGCAGGCTGACCGCGTCCTCGACCCAGTGGCGGGCGATGTCCGGGTTGAAGCCGGTCTGCTGCCAGCGGCGCTGGCCTTGCCCGTCGACCAGCCAGTTGCGCGGCAGGGACAGGCGGTTGAAGGTCTCTTCGTCGGCCCCGCGCAGCAGGACGGGGAAGTCGTAGCCGTGCTCGGCCATGAAGCGCAGCGCGATGTCGTCGTTGGGATCCAGGTTGATGGTGACCACGCGAATGTCCGGATCATCGGCAAAGCGCTCGTGCAGGGCCTGGACCTTGGGCAGTTCCTCGCGGCAGGGGCCGCACCACACCGCCCACAGGTTCACCAGGGTACGCTGGCCGTCGAAATCGGCCAGGGTCCAGCTGCGGCCTTCGACATCGCTCAAGCTCAACTCCGGCAGCGGTTCATCAACGCGCCACCAGCCGCGCCAGCGCGCCGGCAGATCGAGCTGCCAGGCTGCCAGCAGGCGTTCGAAAGTCTCGGTGGTACCTCCCGCCTGCAGCCAGGCCTCGGCGGCATCTTCCAGCTTGATATCGGTCGGACCCACGGTATGGGCTTCCAGGGCAAGGATCACCGCCTCGCCCGGCCGGTCTTCGGCCCTGGCATGAAGCCAGTTCAGCTTGCGGTCGTCGGCGTCCATGAGCTCCAGCAGTTCCGCAGGCAGATCGTCGTCATGCCGTTGCCGAACCGCGGCCCGGCGCGCCGTCCACTCGCTCCCCCGTTCTGCCGCACCTTGCTCGAACGCAAGCTCGGCATGGGCGGCTGCCGGATCGGTCAAATCCAGGATGGACCAGGCCCGCAGTTCCGGACGCAGACGCTCGATCAGCGGCAGGCGTCGCTCGAAGTCTTCGGCCAGCAGCTGCCAGGACGCGTCCGAAGACGCGCCGTTCATCAGATCATCCACGGCCAGAAAACGCTGCAGCAAAGGCCTTGCCGATCTGGGCAGCGCATCCTCGTCCAGCGCCCGGCGGATGATCGCCAGACCATCAGTTCCCGCCATCTCCGGCTGCTCCATCCGTAAGACCATCCACCTCCAGAGGCGCTGCAGATCAACCGGGCAAGTGACCAACAACTGCTTGAACTCGTCGATACCCGCCTGCAGCCACTCCCCGTCCTCATCGCGGAGGCTCATCGCGTGCATCGATACGGCGGCGCAGGGATCAATCGCCCGGGCACGCTCCGCCGCTTCGGTCGCGGCCTGATCCTGCCTTGCGTTCTGGTGGACCAGAACGAGGTATTCCCAGTAGCCGGCCGAGCCCGAATGCCGATCGGCCACGGCCTCGGCTTCGGCCACCAGCTGTGCACCGGGATCGGCCTGGTCCGGCTGCAAGCCAGACCAGATCAACTGCGAATCCATCCGCGCCCAGGGCGGTTGGGGCAATGCCAGCAGGGTCCGCCGAATCTCGGCCCACACCGGCCAGCGCCGACTGATCGCCAACGAGGTCATCTCCGGCAACAGCAGAGGCAATGCCTCCGGACAGCGAACGACGAAGCCCTCGAAAATGGCCTCGCGCTGATCATCGGGTAGTTCAGGAGCGGGCAGATCCGGTCGCCAATGCAGGCGATCCAGTCCCGCCCAGGGCAGGTCTTCGGCGAGCGCCTCGAGTGAGGCATCGTCGCCTTGCAGGCGCGCCAGCAGCCAGGCGCGCTCTTGGTCGTCCAGGTCCGGGCGCTGCCGGTACGCATCGGCGACTGCCTCATAGCGATGTTCAGCGTCGATGTTCAGGGAGATCAGGCCCTGCCGCAGGCGCTCCAGCATCACACCACCGGGCACGGCCGCGAGGTCCTGATCCAGCCGATCGCCAACCGCCAGCACACAGTCGCCGGCGCCCATGCAGGCTTCCAGTTCGGCACGCCAGCGGTCCAGGCGCTCAAGCTCGGCAGATTCCGGCAGGCAGACCGAAGCATGGACTGCCTGGCCAAGCATCAGCAGAAACAGCGCTATCCACGTCAATGTCCGAATTGCTTGTCTCCAGACTGCGACGGGTTTCAGCATAGCCAAGCCCGGCGGCCCGGGCAAACCACGGCTTTTTTAGTCAACGCGCACGCGCATGCCGGCGCGATGGTGGTCGGCCGGATGGGCGATGACGCGCTGTCCGGGCTCCAGCCCGTCCAGGATCTGGGTGCGCAGGCCGCTGCGGCGGCCAGGCTCGACGGCTGTGGCCTGGGCACGGTCGTTTTCGATTACAAAAACATGCCATTCGCCGTCGCGCCGGAACAGCGCGCTGGACGGCACCTGGACGACATCGTCGTCTTCCCACAGCACGAAGCGCACCTCGACCCGAAAGCCTTCGCCCAGGCTTGCCCAGTGCTCGCGATCGGAGGTCAACTGGACCATGACCGGCACGCGCTGCTCTTCCACCCCCAGCGCCGAGACCTGGCGGAAACCGGCCGGCTCGACCCGGCGCACCCGGCCCTCGAGCAGCGCATCCCCACCCCAGCGGTCGATTTCGGCGCGCATGCCGGGACGCACGCGCACCGCGTCCATGCTCAGCAGGTCGACCTGGATTTCCAGGTCGTCGAGGTTGCCAATCTCGAGCACACGCTCGCCGGCCTGGACCACGCCCTCGCAGCAGCGGTCGCGACGCAGGATAACGCCGGAGACCGGCGAGGCCACGCTCAGCACGCGCTCTTCGTCCGGACTGCGTTCGCCCTCGGCGATCTCGATCACCGCGCGGGCGTTTTCGACTTCGAAGCGCGCCGCCTCGACCGCGGCCCGGGCCGCCCGTTCAGCCGATCGCGCGCGGTCGCGTGCACTTTGTGCTCGGTCCATTTCCGTGGCCGAGACCAGATTGCGCTCGTACAGGGTCTGCTGGCGCTCGAACTCGTTGGCGGCAAAGCGTGCCTCGGCCTGGGCGTTGTCGTACTCGGCCTCGGCAGCCTGGAAGCGGGCGCGCGCCGCCTGCAGGGTCTCGCGCGCCTGCTCGCGGGCGCGGGCATCCAGTGCCGGGGCCGGACTGGGCTCGATGCGGAACAGGGGCTGACCGGCCTCGACCGGATCGCCCGGCTCCGGCTCGACCCGGCGCAGGAAACCGCCGATCGGGGCCGAGACGGTGAAGGTGTCGCGCAGGCGCGTGCGGCCCTCGTCCTCGACGTATTCCACGAAGGGCTCGGCCGCCACCTCGAAGGCGCTGACCGAGACGGGGGCCGGACGCAGCGCCAGGACCACCAGCGCCAGTACGACCACGCCAGCCAGGATCAGGATCAGTTTCTTGGTCTTGCTCATAATCGTCTTCCTATTCGGTCTTGAGCGCCGAAACCATGTCCAGCCGATTCAGCCGGCGCGCGATCAGGCCCATCGAGGCCACTGCCGCCAGCATCACCGCCAGGGCCGAAAACGCGTAGATGCCCGGCGAGAGCACGAACGGCAGCCGGAACATCTCGCTGGCCAGGGCCTGGTTGGCCAGCCAGGCCAGCCCGGTGCCGACCACCCAGCCGATCGGGATGGCCAGCGCCACCAGCACCACCATCTCGCCGGCCAGGATCCAGCCGACCTCGGCCCGGGTGTAGCCGAGCACGCGCAGCGAGGCCAGCTCGCGCTCGCGCTCGGCAAAGGCGATGCGCGCATTGTTGTAGACCACGGCGAAGGCCACGGTTGCCGCCAGCGCCAGCAGAATGCCCATGAAAGCCAAGAAGGTTTCGCCCAGGTAGTCGCGGATGTTCTGCTCGGCCTGGGCGATCAGGCCGATGCTGGCGATCCTGGGGTGTTCCCACAGGCGGTCGAACAGTTCCGGCTCCAGCGCGCGGTCGGTCAGCAGCCACACGCCGCTGATGGCCGGGCCCTCGCGCAGCGCGCGGTTGAGTGCGCGCCGCTCCATGTACACGCCGGTGCCGAAGGGTTCATCGACCAGCTGCACCAGCGGGATCTCGAGCACGCGCCGGTGGCCTTCCATGATTTCGACTTCGACGCTCTGGCCGGGTGTGAGGCCCAGATCCTCGGCCAGCCAGCTGGTCATCGCCAGGCCTTCCTCGGGCAGGCTTTGCGGGCGGTAGGCGGCATCGAGCAGCTGGTTCAGCCGGGGCGTGGGCTCGAGTCCGCGCAGGCTGGTGCGATGTTCGCGGTGGCCGGCGCGCAGGCGCACCGGCACGGCGCGGTAGGCCTCGACCTGGCGCACGCCGGGCAGCGCGCGCAGCTCGGCCAGCGCGCGCTCGGGCGTGGGGTCGGTAAAGCTCACGTGCACGTCCATCAGCAGGACCTTGCCGTACTGCACGTCCATCATGTGATTGACCGAGCCGAACTGGTAGCTGCCGAGCAGGACCAGGGCGCAGGACAGGCCGATTCCCAGGGCCGACATCGAGGCCTTGAAGCGGTGCCGGCCCAGGTTGCGCAGGATGATGCGGGTCGGCTGGTCGAGCAGACGCTCCAGGTGGGTGCGCTCCAGCCAGCCGCGCTTGAAGCTCTCCGGCATGGGCGGGCGCATGGCCTCGGCCGGCTGCTCGGCCAGCGCCCGGGCCACGGCACGCCCGGCGCCGAGCAGGGCCGCGCCGGCCGCCACGCCCACGCCCAGTGCCAGCACGCGCGGCTGCAGGCGGAAATGCCACTCGGGGAAGCGGAAGTACTCGGCGTAAACGCCGGCCAGGCCGCCGGCCGCCCAGGCGCCCAGCAGCAAACCGAACGCTGACCCGGCCAGCGCGATCAGGGCGGCATAGGCCAGGTAGTGGCCGGCGATCTGCGCGTTGCTGTAGCCGAAGGCCTTGAGCACGGCGATCTGCTGGCGCTGGGTGCGGATGATGCGGCCCATCAGCACGCTGATCAGGAAGGCCGCCACGCTTAAGAAAATCGCCGGCAGCACCGTGGCCAGCACGCGCATGCGGCCCTGGTTCTCGGTGACGAAGAAATGCGAGGTCTGGTCGTCGCGCCCGTAAGCGCCGGTGCCGCCGTACAGGGCCAGCACGGCATCGACCGCCTCGATCACGGCGGCTTGTTCAGCACCGGCCTGCAGAGTCAGGCCGGCGTGGTTGAACGCACCGTCCATGTCGTAGGCCCGAGCCAGGGCGCGGCGGTTCATCCAGAGTACGCCGAAGCGCTCGTAGTCGGGCATCAGGTCGGCCGGCCCAACCTGGTAGATGAACTCCGGCGACAGCGCGATCCCGGCCACGCTCAAGGTTTCGAGCCGGCCGTTGATGATGGCCTGGAGACGATCACCGGCGCGCAGACCATGGGCTTCGGCGAAGGGTTCATTGAGCAGCACCTGGTCGGAGCGCCCCGCTTCGGGCAGGCTGCCCTCGCGCAGGTGCAGGCGGTTGACCAGCGGCTGGCGGCCGTCGGGAATCGAGACCAGCAGGCCGCGCACCGGGTCGTCGAAGCCCTCGACCTCCAGCCGCACGGGGGCCTGGACGCGGGTCTCGACCTGCTGCACGCCGGCAATCGCGCGCAGGCGCTCGGCAACGTGATCCGGCGCGCGTTTCAGGTCCACGAAAACCTGGGCGAAGTGGTAGTTCTGGTAAAAGCGCTGCTGCGAGCCACTGACCGCATCGAGACTGGTCGCGCCCAGCACCAGGATCATGACTCCGGCGCCGATCACCATGGCAATGGCCGCAGCCTGGCCCTTCTGCAGCCACAGGTCGCGCCAGAGCTTGGCGGTGAGTGCGCGCATCGTCGCTCGCCTACCAGGCCAGCTCGGCCGGCGCGACTCTCCGGTCGTTGACCTGGATGTCGGAGACCTTGCCGTCGCTCAGCCGGATCACGCGGTCGGCCATCTGGCCGATGACCTCGTTGTGGGTGATGATGGCGGTGGTGGTGTTGAGTTCATGGTTGATGTGCTCAATGACCTCGAGCACGCGTATGCCGGTTTTCGAATCCAGCGCCCCGGTCGGCTCATCGCACATCAGCACCATGGGGCGCTTGGCGATGGCGCGCGCAATGGCCACGCGCTGCTGCTCGCCGCCGGACAGCTGCGAGGGGAAATGGTCCACACGCTCGCCCAGGCCCACCAGGTCCAGGGCCTCTTCCGGCGGCATCGGGTCTTTGGCGATGTCGGTGGCAATGGCCACGTTCTCGCGCGCGGTCAGCGAGGGGATCAGGTTGTAGAACTGGAAGACGAAGCCGACGTGCTCGCGCCGGAACCGGGTCAGGGCCGCCTCGCCGGCGCCGGACAACTCCTGGTCGCGGTAGCGCAGCTGGCCGTCGGTGGCCACGTCCAGCCCGCCCATGATGTTGAGCAGGGTCGACTTGCCCGAACCGGAAGCGCCCAGCATGACCACCAGTTCGCCCTCGTAGAGCTCCAGGTCGACCCCGCGCAGGGCGTGAATCTCGACCTCGCCCATCTGGTAGACCTTGGTCAGCCCGCTGGCCTCGAACACGGACCGTTGTTTCCGGCTTTCGGCTGTCATGGCCCGCGACTCCGCTGATCACCCGCAAAAAATGCCCGACCGGTTCCAGTATAGCGAGCGCCGGGGGCGCATGCCCTTGACCGCTGGCAGATCAGGGAGGCATGCGAATGGCCAGTGAACGGCGACAGTCGCTAGAATGCAGGCATGCTGCAATCCTGGACACAAGATTTCCTCGACCTCGCGCTGGAGTACCAGGCCTTGAGGTTCGGCCGCTTCACCCTGAAGTCCGGACGCGCCAGCCCGTACTTCTTCAACGCCGGGGCCTTTTGTGACGGTCGCAGCCTGGACCGGCTGGCGCGCAGCTATGCTGACGCCCTGGTGGCCAGCGGGATCGACTACGACCAGCTGTTCGGCCCGGCCTACAAGGGCATCCCGCTGGCGGCTGCGGTTGCCGTCGCGCTCGCCCGCGATCACGGCCGCAATGTCCCGTTTGCCTACAATCGCAAGGAAGCCAAGGACCACGGCGAGGGCGGCGTGCTGGTCGGCGCGCCGCTGTCCGGGCGGGTGCTGATCGTCGACGACGTGATCTCGGCCGGCACCTCGATCAACGAGTCGATCGAACTCATTCGCGCCGCCGGTGCCGAACCGGTCGCCGCGGCGATCGCGCTGGACCGCCAGGAACGCGGTCCGGATGAGCGCTCGGCCGTGCAGGCCGTTCGCGACTCAGGCCTGGCGGTGGTCAGCGTGGCCCGCCTCGACGACCTCATCGACTGGCTCGGCCAGCGCGGTGAGACCAAGGAACACCTGGAACCGCTGCGGGAATACCGGGCGCGTTACGGAGTCTGAATGAACATGCGCATCCTGATCCCTGCCTTCTGTTTGCTGTTGCTGATTTCCGGCCTGGCCGTGGCGGCGCCGACCGTCTTTCGCTGGACGGATCCGGACGGCCAGGTGCACTATGGCCATGCGGTCCCGCCTGAACTGCGTGCGCTCGGCTATGAACGCCTGGCGCCGGACGGCCGGGTCATCGAGCGAATCGCTCCGGAAATGACCCCCGAGGAACGCGCGGAGCAGGCCGCCCGGCTGGCCGTGCAGGCCGAGCTGGAGGCCGAGCAGGCCACCCAGGCGGCGCGCGACCGACTGCTGCTGATGGCGTATCGCAACGAGCAGGACCTGGTCAGCAGCCGCGACGCCCGGCTGGAGGCCATGCGCCAGCAGCGCAACGCGCTGGAGACTTCGCATCGGCATGCGGTGCAGCGCTTCGAGGACCTGGTGGCCCGGGCCGCGGCCCACAGCCGCGAGTCGCAGTCGGTGCCGCAGACGCTGCAGGACTCCGTTTCCTCCACCCAGGACGAAGTGCGTCGCTTGCGCACGGCCAAGGCCGAACTGGATGAACGCATGGCGGCGGTGGAAGAGCAATTCGACCAGGACCTGCTGCGTTACCGCAACCTCACTCGTCGCTCCGAGTGATTCGCAACGACCGGATGTTTACGCGCTGCCCCGCTTGCGAGGCGCTCTACGAGTTGACGCCGACGGAACTGGCCGAAGCGGCCGGCGTGGTGCGCTGCAGCAACTGCGGCAAGACCTTCAACTCCCTGGCCAACCTGTTCAACCGCCAGCCCGAAGCCGAGGACGAACCGCTGCGCGGCCAGGGCATGCCGCCGCTGCTGGGACATCGGATTTTCCTGCAGCCTCATCTGCCCGGGCTGGAGCAGTCCGAGCCGTCCGGCCTGGCACGCGCGGACGCTGCGGAAGATCCCGACGCCGAGGCGTTCGTCGAGGCCGTGCTGCAGCCTGCGCCGAGCCGCCAGGGCTGGCCGATCGCGGTGGCCCTGCTGGCGCTGCTGGCCGTGGGCCAGGCCATGTGGATGCTGGGTTTGCCGGAGCGCTGGCTGGATGCGCCGGCGCGCAACGCGGCCCCGGCAAGCCCCGACGATGCCATCGCGCTGGTGGGGCGGGACATGCACGCCCACCCCACCCGTTCCGACGCCGTGATCGTCAGCGCGCTGCTGCGCAACCAGTCGCCAGGCACCGTCGAATTTCCGATCATCGAGCTGCGCCTGTTCGACCGCAGCAACCAGGTCCTCGGCGTGCGCCGGCTGCAGCCCGAGGAATACCTGCCCAACCCGGCCCGCGCTCCCAGCGGCCTGGCGTCCGGCACCATGCTGCCGCTGATCGTCGAAGTCGCGGTGACCGGGTCGGAACCGGCCGGTTTCGAGCTGCGCTTCTTTTAGTTCCGGGTCCGCATGTGCTATCTTTTGCGGTCTTTGGCCGCGCGGCCCCGCGCGCGCCGATCGACCCTGAGGAAAGCATGCCCAAACTGAACGGCTCCGGCTCCTGTCTCCATGAGTTCGTGCGCACGGTCGTCGAACAATACCTGGAAGACATGGGTGAAACGCCGCCGGACAATCTTTACGAGACGCTGATCAACGAGGTGGAGCGTCCGCTGATCGAAACCGTCCTGGCCCGAACCGGCGGCAACCAGTCGCGCAGTGCCGATATCCTGGGGATCACCCGCGCCACCCTGCGCAACCGCATTCAGCGCTACGGCATCGATCCGCAGCAGCAATGAGTACGCCCAGGACGGCGCTGCTCAGCGTTTCCGACAAGACCGGCATCATCGACCTGGCCCGCGCCCTGCACCGGCATGGCTGGCGCATCCTGTCCACCGGCGGCACCGCCGCCGCCCTCAAGGCCGCCGGGCTGGCCGTCACCGAAGTCTCCAGCCACACCGGCTTCCCCGAAATCATGGGCGGCCGGGTCAAGACCCTGCACCCGACCATCCACGGCGGGCTGCTGGGCCGCAGCGACACCGACCAGGCCGCCATGCAGGCCCACGGCATTGAGGCCATCGACCTGCTGGCCGTCAATCTCTATCCCTTCGCCGCCACCGTGGCCCGCCCCGGCTGCAGCCTGGATGAGGCGATCGAGCAGATCGACATCGGCGGGCCGGCCATGCTGCGCGCCGCGGCCAAGAACCACGCCCGCGTCTGCGTGCTGTGCGACCCGGGCGACTATGCGGACTTCATCGAGGCACTGCCGGACTGGCCGCAGCTCGAGCAGCGCCGGGCGCTGGCGGTCAAGGCCTACGCCCACACCGCCGCCTACGACGGCCAGATCAGCCAGTGGCTGTCGGCCCAGTCGGCTGCCGGGGCGCTGCCGCCGGTGCTGAACCTCAACCTGGACCAAATCCAACCCCTGCGCTACGGCGAAAACCCGCACCAGGCGGCCGGGCTGTACCGCGAGCGCGGCCGCCCGGCCAGCGGCCTGGCCGGGGCCGAGATCCTGCAGGGCAAGGCCCTGTCCTACAACAACCTGCTCGACGCCGACGCGGCCTGGCAGGCCCTGGCAGGGCTGGGCGACGAGGCGGCCGCCTGCGTGATCGTCAAGCACACCAACCCCTGTGGCGCCGCGCTCGGGGATACGGCGGCAGCCGCTTATCGCGCCGCCCTGGCCTGCGATCCGACCTCGGCCTTCGGTGGCATCATCGCGCTGAACCGCGAGATCGACGCTGCACTCGCCGGCGCCATCACCGAGCGCTTCGTCGAAGTCATCCTGGCCCCGGCGGTCAGTGCGGACGCGCTGGAGATCTTCGGCGCCAAGCCCAACATCCGCGTGATCGTTCCGGCCGCATCACCGGCACAGGGCCTGCAGCTGCGCGCCATCGCCGGCGGCTGGCTGGTCCAGCAGGCCGACCGGTCCGCAGCCGACGAAGCGGACTGGCGCATCCCGACCCGGCGCGAGCCGAGCGCGGCCGAGCTGGCCGACCTGCGCTTTGCCTGGGGCGTGGTCCAGTCGGTGCGCTCCAACGCCATCGTCTATGCCCGCGACCGCGCCACCATCGGCATTGGCGCCGGACAGATGAGCCGGGTCGACTCGGCCCGCATCGGCGCCTGGAAAGCGCGCGACGCCGGCCTGGACCTGAACGGCGGGGTCATGGCTTCGGACGCCTTCTTCCCGTTTGCCGACAGCATCGAGACCGCCGCCGAACACGGCATCCGCGCCGTGATCCAGCCCGGCGGTTCGATGCGCGACCAGGAAGTGATCGACGCCTGCGACCGCCACGGCATCGCCATGATCCTGACCGGGCGGCGCCATTTCCGGCATTAGTCAGGCAGCTTTATCGCCCCCAACATCCGGGGTCGGTCAGAGTGCCTTGCGCTTCAGGGCTTCAGGTGCAGCCGAAGCGCGCAGGNCCGGGCGGACCGAGGGCCGCCGCATGTCTGAGCGGAGCGCCCNTAGGGCGCAGAGCGAGTTCGGCGGACCCCGCCCGGGCCGAGCAGCGCCGGCAGTGCAAGCCTGGCGGTTTTCGGCGCTAGCCGAAAGAAGCCAGGCTGAAGCGTCGATTGAGCGCGTGCAGGGCATCGTCCGCCTGCAAGGCGGGCGACAAACCGTCGCCCTGAAGCGCAAGGCACTCTGACCGACCACGCTACAATGAACAGCGATATAGAAACCTCGGCTTCGTTCCCGAATATGAGTTCCATGAAAGTGCTGATCATCGGCAGCGGCGGGCGTGAGCATGCGCTGGCCTGGAAGGCCGCCCAATCCAGCCTCGTCGACGACGTCCTGGTCGCGCCCGGCAACGCCGGCACGGCGCTGGAGCCCGGAGTGCGCAACGTGGCCATTGCGGTCGAGGATATCGACGGCCTGCTGCAGTTGGCCATCGATGAAAACATACAGCTGACCATCGTCGGTCCGGAAGTGCCGCTGGCGGCCGGCGTGGTCGACCGCTTCAACGAGCGGGACTTACGCTGCTTCGGACCGAACGCCGGCGCGGCCCAGTTGGAATCTTCCAAGGCCTTCGCCAAGGCCTTCATGGCCCGCCACGCCATCCCCACCGCGGCTTATGCCGTGGTCGATACGGTCGCCGACGGCATGGACAAGGCCAAGGCCATCGGCTTTCCGCTGGTGCTCAAGGCCGACGGCCTGGCCGCCGGCAAGGGCGTGGTCATCGTCGAGGACGAGCAACAGGCCGAAACGACACTTCAGGACATGCTGAGCGGCAACGCCTTCGGCGCCGCTGGTCACCGCGTGGTGGTCGAGGAATTCCTGGTCGGCGAGGAAGCCAGCTTCATCGTCATTGCCGAAGGCGAACGCGCCGTGCCGCTGGCCTCCAGCCAGGACCACAAGCGCCGCGACGACGGCGATCTTGGTCCCAACACCGGCGGCATGGGCGCCTACTCGCCGGCCCCGGCAGTCGATCAAGCCATGCACGAGCGCATCATGGCCGAGGTCATCCAGCCGACCTTGCAGGGCATGGCCGCCGACGGCCATCGCTTCACCGGTTTTCTCTACGCCGGGGTGATGCTCACCGACGCCGGACCCAAGGTGCTCGAGTTCAACGTGCGCTTCGGCGACCCGGAAACCCAGCCCATCCTCATGCGGTTGCAGTCCGACCTGGTCCAGACCCTGCTGACCGTGCTCGACGGGCGCATCGACGAGGTCGAGCTGGAATGGGATCCGCGCACCGCCCTCGGCATCGTGGTCGCCGCCGGCGGCTACCCGGACGCTTATGCCAAGGGCAAGGTGATCAGCGGACTCGATGCCGTGCCGACGGCCGAGATCAAGGTCTTCCACGCCGGCACCCGCATGGACGGCGATCAAGTCGTCACCAGCGGCGGGCGCGTGTTGTGCGTGACCGCGCTGGGCGACAGCGTGGCGGAGGCCCAGGCGAGAGCGCTGGACTGGGCAGGCCGGATCGGATTCGACGGCGCGTTTTATCGCCGAGATATCGGACATCGCGCCATCGCCAGGGCATCCAATGATTGAACCGCAGATCAACGCAGATCAACGCAGATATGCGTCCTGCGATCTTTTCATCCGCGTTCATCCGCGTTCATCTGCGGTTTCAAAGCGATTTTCCTGAGCGATGGACGTCTCCCACCTCCTTGACGACCTCAACGACGCCCAGCGCCAGGCGGTGACCGCCGAGGACGGGCATCTGCTGGTGCTGGCCGGGGCCGGTTCGGGCAAGACGCGGGTGCTGGTGCACCGCATCGCCTGGCTGATCCAGGTCCACCACGTCTCGCCGATGAGCCTGCTGGCGGTGACGTTTACCAACAAGGCCGCCGGCGAGATGCGCGGGCGGGTGGGGCGGCTGCTGAACCTGAGGCCCGACGGGCTGTGGATCGGCACCTTTCACGGCATCTGTCACCGCCTGCTGCGCATGCATGCCGCCGAAGTGGGCTTGCCCGACACCTTCCAGATTCTCGACTCCGAGGACCAGTACCGCCTGGTCCGCCGCGTGATCCGCGACATGGAACTCGACGAGGGCGAGCATCCGCCGCGCCAGGTGCAGGGCTTCATCAATTCGCACAAGGAAGAAGGCCGCAGGCCGAAGCAGATCGAGCATTTCGACCGCAGCTTTCAGGCCCGCCAGGTCGAGATCTACCAGCGCTACCAGGACTACTGCGAGCGCTCCGGCCTGGTCGACTTCGCCGAACTGCTGCTGCGCACGGTCGAACTGCTGCGCGACCGTCCGGATCGACGCGCCCACTACCAGGACCGCTTCGGCCACATCCTGATCGACGAGTTCCAGGACACCAACACCCTGCAGTACGCGCTGGTGCGCCTGCTGGCCGGTGAGAAAAACCGCCTGTTCGTGGTCGGCGACGACGACCAGTCGATCTACGGCTGGCGCGGGGCGCGGGTCGAGAACGTCGCCCACTTCAACCGCGATTTCCAGCCCGAGATCATCCGCCTGGAGCAGAACTACCGCTCCACGCGCACCATCCTCGAGGCGGCCAACCGGGTCATCGACCACAACGACGACCGCATGGGCAAGAACCTGTGGACCGAGGGCGAGCAGGGCGAGCCGATCCGCCTGTTTGGCGCCTACAACGCAGAGGAAGAAGCCGAGTTCGTCATCGCCCGTATCCAGGACTGGATCAACCAGGGCGGGCGGCCCTCGGATGCTGCTGTGCTGTACCGCTCCAACGCCCAGTCGCGCCTGTTCGAGCAGGTGCTGCTGCGCGAGGACATCCCCTACCGCGTCTACGGGGGCTTACGCTTTTTCGAGCGCGCCGAGATCAAGGACGCCATGGCCTACCTGCGCCTGATCCACAACCCGCACGACGACACGGCCTTCGAGCGCGTGATCAACGTGCCGGCGCGCGGCATCGGCGAGCAGACCGTGGCGCGCATCCGCGAACACGCGCGCGCTCACGGGCAGTCGCTGGGCCAGGCCACCACCGAACTGATCGCCCAGGGCGGGCTGCCGCCGCGCGCCGCACGCTCGGCCGCGGTCTTCCTGCAGCTGATCGAGCAGCTGGTCAAGGCGACCGAGTCGGCCAGCCTGGCCGAAACCGTCAGCGCCGTGGTGCGCCAGTCGGAGCTGGTCGCCTGGTACCAGGGCCGCGAACCGGCCGACCGCGCCGAGGCGCGCGAGGAGAACCTGGCCGAACTGGTGCGCGCCGCCGACAGCTTTCACCAGCCATTCGAGGACGAGCAGGCCGGCTTGAGCGTCATGGCCTCGTTCCTGTCGCAGGCCGCACTGGAGGCCGGCGAGCACCAGGCCGAGCGCTGGGAAGACTGCGTGCAGCTGATGACCCTGCACTCGGCAAAGGGCCTGGAGTTTCCGCTGGTGTTCCTGGCCGGCATGGAGGAAGGCCTGTTTCCGCACCAGAAATCGATCGAGGAGCCCGGCCGCCTGGCCGAAGAACGCCGCCTGTGCTACGTGGGCATGACCCGGGCCATGCAGCGGCTCTACGTCACCCACGCCGAGTCGCGCCAGACCTATGGCCAGACCAATTTCTCCCGGCCCTCGCGCTTCATCGCCGAAATTCCCGACAGCCTGGTCGAATCCATCCGTCCCGGCTTCCGCGCCAGCCCCGCGACCGCCGGCGGCGGACCCAGGCCTGAATCCGGCGGGCTTCGTCTGGGCGCGCCGGTCCGTCACGCCAAGTTCGGCTTCGGCACGGTGGTCAGCCTGGAAGGCCAGGGACCCAATGCGCGCATCCAGGTCAATTTCGAAAGCGCCGGCAGCAAGTGGCTGGTGCTGGCTTATGCCAATCTCGAACTGGTGGCGTAAGGCTGAAAAAAACAAGTAACCGCGGATGAACGCAGATCAACGCGGATGTATAACAAAGCGGAAATTTTTACCTGCGTGCATGTGCGTTCATCTGCGGCAAGGGCCTTTACAAGGAGCTGAATCATGACCCGCACCCACTGGCACAAGAACATCCCGGACCGCGAGCGCCTGATCTTCGCCCTCGACGTGCCCGATGTCGAACAGGCCTTGCAGCTGGTGGACCGGCTGGACGACGCGGTGGTGTTTTACAAGATCGGGCTGGAGCTGTTCATGAGCGGCGCCTACTTCGAGCTCGCCGCCGAGCTGAAAGGCCGCGGCAAGCGCGTGTTCGCCGATCTCAAGCTGTTCGACATTCCGGCCACGGTCGGCCGCGCAGTGGCGCAACTGGCCCGGCACGAGGTCGACTTCCTGACCGTGCACGGCAACGACGCCATGCTCGAGGCCGCTGTAGCGGCCGGCGGCAAGACCGGCATCCTGGCCGTCACCGCGCTCACCAGCCTTGACCGCGGCGATCTCGACGACCTGGGCTTTGCCTGCGACGTCGAGGCGCTGGTGCTGTCGCGCGCGCGCCGGGCGCTGGCGCTGGGCTGCGCCGGGGTGGTGTCATCCGGTCTGGAAGCGCAGGCCCTGCGCGCGGATGTGGATCATGCGCTGGTCGTGGTCTGTCCCGGCATTCGCCCGGTCGACAATCGCGAACAGGACGGTAGCGACCAGAAGCGCACCTTGTCGGCCGCGCAGGCGCTCGCCGGCGGTGCCGATTATCTCGTGGTGGGACGGCCGATCCGCGACGCCGAAGACCCGCGTGCCGCGGCGCTGTCGATCCAGGAAGACATAAACAGTTTTTTCAAGTAGTTATATCGATCTCATAAAAGCACTTGCCAAGAACCTGACTTTACCCTATGATCGCGCTTGAGGATTACATCGCACTGTAACTCTCGCTCGACAATCAACAACAGTGCGCCCAGTAACAGGGCGCGAAAGCCAAATTCCGGGGACTCCGGGTCAAGGCGCTCCGCAAGATGCATGGAGCGCCTTTTTTTTCGTCCCGGAGCCGGGGCCTGAGCCGGCGCAGGCGGGTGTTACACTTTCGGCTCTTTGTTCGCAGCATCGGGCCATGCCCCAACGCAGCCGCTACCGCCGTTTCCTGTTGATCATCCAGGCAATCTGGTTCAGCCTGCTGCGGCGCCTGCTGCATCTCTGGGTCAGGGCGCGGGTCGTGCCAGAAGACCTCGGCGAGCTTGAACTCGATCCGGACCTGCCGACGTTTTACGTTCTCGACAACAGCGCCTTGTCCTCGGTCCTGATCACCGACCATCTGTGTCGCACCCAGGGCTGGCATCGCCTGCATCGCGGCTTCAAGGCGGGAGACATCCATCTGCCGCGTTCCTACGGCGCCGATCGGCGCTACCGCGGACTGTTCGTCCGCACCCCGGAGCGCCAGCGCCATGACCCCATCATCCGCCAGCTCGTCGACCAGGCGTCGGCCCAGCGCGGGCTGAAAATCCAGGTGGTTCCGGTGACGGTCCTGATCGGACGCGCGCCCGACAACGAAGCCGGCTTCCTGAAGATCCTGTTTTCGGAAAACTGGGAGCTGGGCGGACGCGTCCGGCGCCTGTTCGCGACCCTGATCAACGGGCGCGCCACGATGGTCCAGTTCGGCCAGCCTATCCGGCTGGATGACGTGCTTGAAGGGACGACGGACGCCGGCACGGCCCTGGCCCGGCTCAGCCGAATCCTGCGTGTCCACTTCAAGCGGGTCAAGACGGCTGCCATTGGCCCGGACCGATCACATCGGCGAACCCTGGTCGAAAAAGTCATCAAGAGCGAAGCGGTGCAGCTGGCGATCGACGCCAAGGCCAAGCGCGACGGCATCGACCACGAACGCGCCGAGCGCGTCGCCCGCCAATACGCACGCGAAATCGCCGCGGACTATTCCTACTCGGTGGTGCGCATCCTGGATCTGCTGCTGACCTGGTTCTGGAACCGGATCTACCGCGGCGTCAACGTCAAGCACTTCCGCGCCTTCCGTGAAGCCTCGCCCGGCTATGAAATCGTTTACGTGCCCTGCCATCGCAGCCATATCGATTATCTGCTGCTGAGCTACCTGCTTTACTACCGCGGCTTCGTGCCGCCGCATATCGCCGCCGGCGTCAATCTGAACATGCCGCTGATCGGTCCCCTGCTGCGCCGCGGCGGCGCCTTTTTCCTGCGCCGTTCGTTCCGCGCCCAGCCCTTGTACGCCGCCGTGTTCAACCAGTACGTGTCGCTGATCCTGAGCCGCGGCGTGGCGCTGGAGTACTTCATCGAGGGGACACGCTCGCGCACCGGCAGGCTGCTGCCGCCGCGGGCCGGCATGCTGTCGATCACGGTGCGCGCCTTCCTGCGCTATCGCAACCGGCCGGTACTGTTCCAACCGGTCTACATCGGCTACGAGCGGCTGGCCGAAGGCAACTCCTATATCTCGGAGTTGTCCGGCCAGCAGAAAAAGGCCGAGTCCCTGTCCGATCTGCGCAACGTCATCAACATCCTGCGCAAGAACTACGGCGAAGTCACGGTGAGCTTCGCCGAACCGGTACTGCTGAACGAGCATCTGGAGGCGCACGCGCCGGATTGGGAACAGCAGGACTATGCCATGGACAGCAAGCCCGAATGGCTGCCTCGACTGGTGGATGATCTGGCCGAACGCATCCTGGTCAACATCAACCGCTCCGCCCATCTCAACCCGGTCAACCTGCTCGCCATCGCCCTGCTGGCCAGCCGCAAGCATGCCCTGGACGAGGAGGATCTGGAACAGCTGCTGGGCCTGCTGCAGGGCATCGTCAAGCAAAGCGGCTACGGCGAACGCATCACCATCACCGATCTCGAGCCCGGACAGATCATCGAGTACGGACTAGAGATGGGGCTGATCGAAAGGCATGTGCACCGGCTGGGGAACATCATCCGCACCGACGCCACCTCGGCCGTCCTGCTGACCTACTTCCGCAACAACGTTGCCCACCTGCTGGCCATGCCGGCCTGGATTGCCTGCTGCTTCCTCAACGTCCAGCGCATCCGGCGCTCCCGCCTGCACCAGTTGACGGCCACCGTTTATCCGTTCCTGAAGCGCGAGCTGTTTCTGCCCTGGGATCCGGCCGACCTTGAGCCGGTCACCGATCACTGCGTCGATACGCTGATCAATCTGGGCCTGCTCAGGCAATACGGGGATCGGCTGCAGCGGGCGCCCGGGGGCAGCGACCAGACCTACTACCTGCGGCTGCTGGCCAACAGCATGGTCCAGACCTTTGAGCGCTACTTCATCACGGTCTCGATTCTGGCCAAGAACGGCTCCGGCCAACTGACCCGGCAACAGCTGGAACAACTCTGCATCCTCTCCGCCCAGCGGATTTCACTGCTGCACGAATTCGAGGCGCCCGAGTTCTACGACAAGACCCTGTTCAAGCTCTTCATCGAATCGCTCAACGAGACAGGCATCCTGAAGCGGGACGAGGAGGGGCGACTGGTCTTCGACCAGCGACTGGAGCAGTTCGCCCGCGACGCACGACTGATCCTCGACAAGGAGGTCCGCCACGCCATCATCCAGGTCACCCCCGAGGTCCTGGAACTGGAAAACCGGGCCGCCGCCTGAACCCCGGGGTTCAGGCGTCCAGATCCGGAATCAGCTTGCTTTCCCAGTAAGTGATCTGATCGCGCAGTCTCAGCTTGCGCTTCTTCATGCGCCGCAGCTGCAGCTGGTCGGTGGACGGCGATTCGGCAAGATGCCGGATGGCATCGTCGAGGTCACGATGCTCCTGTCGCAAGGCCATCAACCGGGACTGGATCGACGGTTGCTCCGCGGACATCGATTTCCCCTCCTGATGGTTGATGGATCGAGCCTTGCCGTGCCCTGAGTTTAGTCCAGTTCAGGCGATGGCGCATCCGCTCGCTGCCGACAAGCCTGGCCTTGCCGTACTTGCCCGGGCGACTGAAATGGATGGACAATGAAGGCCGGCACTACAGGAGCCCGGCCATGCGTCAACCCATGATATTCATGCTGGCGGCAAGCCTGCTGCTGGCGGCCTGCTCTTCGGTCAACCAGGACATTCAGGTCCCCGACGGCGAGCTCGTCGATGGCAGCCTGGCCAGCGTCAACGGCCGCATCGAGGTCGGCACCGACAGCCGGGTCAGCGGTGGCCTGGCCAACGTCAATGGCCGCATCACCACGGGCCCGGGTAGCCAGGTTGGTGACATCCGCAACGTCAACGGCCGTATCAGCATCGGCCGCACAGCACAAACCGGATCGATCGAGACCGTCAACGGCGCGCTGAGCATCGGTGAATCTTCCACGATCAACGGCGCGGTCAGCAGCGTTAACGGAAGTATCAGCACCGGACCCCAGTCGCTGGTCCTGGGCCCAGTGAGCAGCGTCAACGGCCCGATTCAACTGGCCGACGGGACACGCGTAGACGGGCTGGTTTCGTCGACCAACGGACTGATCCGCCTGCACCAAAGTCAGGCCGGGGGAATCGAGACATCCCGGGGCTCGATCGAGCTGCTGGACGGCAGCGAGATCGCCGGCGGACTGCGGGTCAAGCCGGCAAGCCCGGGCGATCGCGGCCGGCCGCGCATCGTGATCGGGGCCGGCACCCGCGTCGAGGGCCCACTGGAATTCGAGCGTGAGGTCCTGCTCTACGTCCACGAGACGGCCAGCATCGGGCCGGTCAGCGGTGCCGAGGTTCTGTTCTTCAGCGAGGACATCCCGCGCAGCGCCGACTGAATGCCGGCGCCCGGGGTTGAGGGTGTCAGTTGTAGAGAACGCCGCGGTGACGCAACCAGCCGCCGCCGCCCGGTTGGGCGGGATCGGCATGGGTCAGGGCGAGTTCGCCGCCGGCACCATGGAACTCGTAGCGGCCGTGAAAGGCCAGAATGTCACCGCGTTCGACGGGCAACCGACCGACGTCGCCGACGCGGTGCTGCACCACCAGACTGAAGTCCGAGTTGATACGGACCTGGAAACGCTGTACCCGCGCATCGCCGCCGAGTTCGCGCACCACCGTTCCATGGCCGCTGACCCAGACCCCGGTTCGCCCCTGGGCGAAGGCGGACTCCAGGGCGTCGTTGTTCGGCAAGTCATCGCCGCCACAGCCGGCAAGCAGAACAACGGCCGCGAGACCGAACAGGGCACAGAGTCTGGATTTCAGCAACACGAAGACGCCTCGTTCAAGAGTGCCACTAACGTGAGCATAGCAGATCGAGACGGGCGAACCCTTGCTGCCGGCCTGGCGCATTCCATCGCCGAACGCCGGTGCCGAGCGGCCACGACGCGAGCCGACGAGATCAGCGCTTGAGCTGCTTGCGGAAGCGCTCCAGGGCGGCCAGCTGGGCCATGGCCTGGGCCAGCTGGGCCTGGGCCTGGGCGACTTCCATGCCGGCGGAGCGATCGGCGATGGCGCGCTCGGCCTCTTCCTTGGCCTTCAGCGCCGCCGCCTCGTCAAGGTCCCCGGCGCGCTGCGCCGTATCCGACAGCACGGTCACCACGTGGGGCTGGATTTCCAGCAGACCGCCGGTGATGAAGTAGAACTCCTCACCACCTTCCGGCAGGATGACACGGACCTGCCCGGGACGCAGCCGGGTCAGCAGGGGCGCGTGGCGCGGGGCGATACCGATATCGCCCTCCTCAGCCGGGACGATGACCATCGCCGCGTTGCCGGAGAAGATCTCGGCCTCGGCGCTGACGATGTCGCAGTGGATGGTGGAAGCCATGTGCTAACCCCGAATAGTGATGCGTGTGCTCAGGCCGCCTTCTCGAGCAGCTTCTCGCCCTTCTCGACCGCCTCGTCGATGGTGCCGACCATGTAGAAGGCCTGCTCCGGCAAGTGGTCGTACTCGCCGTCGACGATGCCCTTGAAGCCGCGGATGGTTTCCTTCAGCGACACGTAGACGCCGGGCGAGCCGGTGAAGACTTCGGCGACGAAGAACGGCTGCGAGAAGAAGCGTTCGACCTTGCGCGCGCGCGCCACCGTCTGCTTGTCTTCTTCCGACAATTCATCCATGCCCAGAATGGCGATGATGTCCTTGAGTTCCTTGTAGCGCTGCAGCGTGCCCTGCACCTTGCGCGCGACGTCGTAGTGCTCCTGGCCGACGACCAGCGGATCGAGCTGGCGCGAGGTCGAGTCCAGCGGGTCCACGGCCGGGTAGATCCCCAGCTCGGCGATGTTGCGCGACAGTACAACGGTCGCGTCCAGGTGAGCAAAGGTGGTGGCCGGCGAGGGGTCGGTCAGGTCGTCGGCCGGAACGTACACGGCCTGGATCGAGGTGATCGAGCCGGTCTTGGTCGAGGTGATGCGCTCCTGCAGGGCGCCCATTTCCTCAGCCAAGGTGGGCTGGTAACCCACGGCGGACGGCATACGGCCGAGCAGCGCCGAGACTTCCACCCCGGCCAGGGTGTAGCGGTAGATGTTGTCGATGAACATCAGCACGTCGCGGCCTTCGTCGCGGAAGTACTCGGCGATGGTCAGGCCGGTCAGGGCCACGCGCAGCCGGTTGCCCGGCGGCTCGTTCATCTGGCCGTAAACCAGGGCCACCTTGTCGAGTACGTCCGACTCCTTCATCTCGTGGTAGAAGTCGTTGCCCTCGCGGGTGCGCTCACCCACGCCGGCGAACACCGAGTAACCGGAATGCTCGATGGCGATGTTGCGGATCAGTTCCATCATGTTCACGGTCTTGCCCACGCCGGCGCCGCCGAACAGGCCGACCTTGCCGCCCTTGGCGAACGGGCAGATCAGGTCGATGACCTTGATCCCGGTTTCCAGCAACTCGTTGCTGGCGGCCTGGTCTTCGAAATTGGGCGGCTCGCGATGGATCGGCCAGTGCGCATCGGCGCCGATGTCGCCGGCCTCGTCGATCGGGTTACCCATCACGTCCATGATGCGGCCCAGGGTCTTCTTGCCGACCGGCACGGTGATGGCGGCTCCGGTGTTGGTCACGCTGCCGAAGCGCTTGAGCCCGTCGGTCGAGCCGAGCGCGATGGTGCGCACGACGCCGTCGCCCAGCTGCTGCTGCACTTCCAGCCGGGTGCCGTCC
>SL_3KL_010_SEDDRAFT_10001083_pt1 | contig 24252 bp, 13 predicted proteins | sample SodLakKL_010_SED_2_FD_10381 | JGI IMG/M metagenome (IMG submission 10381) | reverse complement strand
GCTGCGTCATGTGTGAGGTTCGAGAACTCCACAACGGGCGGGCCGTCGTATGTGAAGTCGTTCAGTCCGTCGAAGCAGGACTGGGCAATGAAACCCAGTGCCGCTATAACGGTTAGTGATATAATGAACTTTCTCATATTATTCATGTTTTGTGTTTAAGATTAATTTTAGTATCCGGGGTTCTGGATCATGTTTTCATTTGAAGCAATCTCGCTTACCGGGATCCTTTCAACAATTCTGTAATCTTCAAACACAAGCGGGGTTCCCTGGTCCATTTCAGTTCCTTTTGGAATATCCATTCCACGGCGCCTCAGGTCAAACCAGCGGTGCGACATCTCAGAGAAAAACTCAAGCCTTTTCTCTTTCAGCAGAAGATCCATAAAATCATCCACATCATCGAACTCATCAATTGTCTCCTGTATGCTTACATCACCGATGCCCCGATGCCTGCGCACTTCCATCAGCATTTCCTCGGCCTGGTCGATCTGTTCCATTTCATAATAAGCTTCTGCTGCAATAAAATACATCTCGCTTAGGCGGATAATAATGTACTCATCCCAGTTTGCAACTCCTTCGTGACTGTGATACTTTGTCTGGAAATAAGTTTCCTGTCCGCCTTTAGGCCTGAGATAGTATGTTCCATACTCCTCACCGCGCACATCACCTAATTCTTCATATGGACGCAGCACATTATAAACCAGGTCATACCGAAGTATAACATCTCCGTAAGCCTGATAATCAATCTGGATATGAGGCATTTCTATACCTTCACCTTCAAAATACTCCTCCCGATAGTATGTTGCCATACCGGCAACTGAGGTGTTCATCCCGGGAGCATCAGCCACGTCTGTAAATCCAAGCTCAAATATTGATTCTCCTCCGGGAGCCGATGCAAAAACCCTCTCTATATAATCAATACCATCTTCGGCATCAACCAGATCAACCGGGGCTTCAGCTATAACCTGTTCGGCATAATTTACAGCTTCACTCCAGTTGCCCATATAGAGATATACACGCGCAAGGTTGGCCTTAACAGATATCTCGTTAAACCTGTGCGGAAAACGTTCATCACCTTCAAGGTAATCGAGTGCTGTGTAAAGATCATCCAGCACAAGCTGATATCCCTCTTCTATAGTGCCGCGTGCCTCAAAGGTTCTCTCATCAATTCCCACAAAGGGCATTGTTTTGTAAACCACACCCAGCGGCTCCCCTGCAACCAAAGGTTCCTGGTACATGTAGGGACGGGCATATATTCTAAGGAGATCAAAATAAAGATGAGCACGGATTGCATGAGTTTCACCTTTAACCTGGTTTACCTGGTCTTCCGCATCCAACCCATCTATGTGATATAAGATGGTATTTGCACGATTAATATCATTATAGGCTCTTGTCCATATTCCGAATCCCGCACCCTCAACATTGGTAGGATGTGCGATCATCCGGCCTGCATTTTCTTCCGCTATCCCCATCTGATCAGCCAGAAGCTCACCTGCAAGGTTCATCTCACGCTGATTGTATGTGCCGGCAGAAAGGCGGTCGTATAATCCATTCAGGATACTTTGTAAACCTTTGATATTATCGACAATTTCCTCTTCGGCAATAGCATCCCTTGGATACTTCTCTACAAAATCCTCACAGGAGTAAGATCCAATAAGCAGCCCTGCCATGAGAAAAAGTGATAAAATGAATTTATATTTTTGCATAACAAAACGTTTTTAGGTGTTAAAAATTAGTACTGATGCCAAACGTTAAAGTCCTTCCCTGCGGATAGGTGCCCCAATCATCTCCTGTAAATTCGGGATCACGCCCCCTGAAATCTGTCCATGTATAAAGATTGGCACTGCGTGCAAAAATCCTCATACTTTCAATGCCGTAACGCTGAGTGAATGTTCTGGGAATGGCATAGGAAATACTGACATCTTTCAGGCGGATATAGTCAACTCTTTCAAGCAGACGGGTAGAATAATAATTGGGTTGCCTCACTGCTCCGTGATAAGCATTTCCGGCCATCGGCTTTGGAACATCGGTAACTTGTCCGGGTTCTGTCCACCTGTTGGTAAAGACCTCTTCTCCCTGATTAGAGGTAGCCGGCCAGCAGAAACTGTACCTGTAATCATTCCTGAACCTCATGTTGCCGCCCGAGTACTGTAAAAAGACAGATGCACCAAAGTTGCCGAAAGAGAATTCATTGGTTAATCCGCCATACATGGTTGGCTGCTCGGGTCCCCTCCAGTCCCTGTCCGCATAAACAGGATTATAGGTGAGATTGTAATCTTTATCGTAATACATCGGCCTGCCGTCTGCTGGATTTACACCAGCCCATATCGGGATGTTCCTGTCATTTATAGCACGGCCAACCATTGTACGGTCATTAAAGAAATTCTCACCGGGAAGAAGCTCCAGAATCTCCTGTTGTACAACAGTGAAGTTTAAATTAGTCAACCACCTGAAATTCTCCCTTTCTATGTTAACTGTATTTAACGAGAGTTCAATTCCCTGGTTAATGGTTCTTCCAACATTCTCAGTAATGCTTGTCCAGCCGGTAGTTGGAGGAAGAGGCCTGGACAACAGGAGCTCCTCTGTCCAGCGGTTGAAAACATCAATATCCATATTCAATCTTCCGTTGAATGCCCCAAGGCTGATAGCCAGGTTAAGCGTCCTGCTCTCCTCCCAGGTAAGGAACCTGTTTGGAAGCTGCGACGGGAAAAGACCCGTTCCGCCAAGATAATTTATACCGCCTCTCCAGAGTCCCAAAGCAGCATAAGTACCTGCAGCATCGGAGCCTGCCTTTCCGTAACTAAGCCGTAGCATCAAATTGTCAATCTGGTCTATCCCGGCCATAAAAGGTTCGCCGGATATTCTCCATCCTATAGCGGCAGCAGGGAAGAACCCCCATCTGTTATCCGCACCGAACCTTGAGCTTGCATCATACCTGCCGGTAACAGTAAGAAGATACCTGTCGTCATATGTGTAATTTAAACGGGAAAACCCACCCATGGTTGAGCGCTCCGTTTCAGTGCCTGCCCACCATTCAACTGCACCTGCAGCATTCAATACATTCATTTGAGGATCAGGAAAATTGACTCCCCTGACCGATGTTTCCCTGTAGGTGCGTTCCCATGTCTCAAATCCTGCAACTCCGCTTATTTCATGAACATCTCCGAATATCTGGTTATAGCTGAGCGTTTGTGTAGTCTGTATTGCATAGGCTGTATGCTCATAGTCTCTCAGCGTACCATTGTCGGACAGTCCGTCGCCGGTTCTGGGATCATACCACTGCTCTTCGTCGGTGTGGTTATAGTCAACGCCGACAGTAGCACGGTATATAAAATTGTCAGATAAATTGTAGGTGGCCGAAAGATTAATTATTGCCTTCAGATTTCTGATCAAATTGTGATCATGTCTTGCACTGTAAAACATATGTGTTGGAAGAGCACCGTATACGCTGTTGGGTGCATTAAAGAGCCCGTCCTCATCCCTTCCCAGATGAGCTATTCCAGCTTTCTCGGCCTGCCAGGTGTAAATAGGCTCTACGGGGGGTATATCAAAAGCCCACATTGGACTGGAAAATGCACCGCCCAGCCTTGTACTGCTTTGGTCCGATATGTTGGCAGTTGCCTGAGCATCAAAGCTAAGCCTGTCACTTGCCTGATGGTCGATGTTCATCCTGTAGCTTGTCCTTGCAAACTCATAATTGATAACATGACCCTCGGTCATATTATGGGAGAGGGAGGTGTAAAATTGTGTTGATTCACCACCGCCCCTTGCCTCCAGACGGGCCTCCAACACATTACCTCTCTGATAGGCCTTACCCTGCCAGTCATAATGAGGAGAAGTTGTAAAATCGGGTTTGCCGTCAGCTCCAAGCTCATACCAGCCTCTTTGAACTCCGGTATTAACTATGAAATCAGTCCATGCATGACCTAAGCCGTAGCGGTTTTCATAAAGCTCATAATGCCATTGCGCCCATTGTGGCCCGTTCATGGCAGGAAACATACCCAGAGGTTCCGTAAAACCTCTCCTGATGTCAAATTTAAATTCTGTCTCCTCTTCAACCCTTCCCCTTTTGGTTTCTATAACAATAACGCCGTTCGCGCCTCTGGCTCCGTATATGGCTGTTGCTGCAGCATCCTTCAAAACATCTATCGATTCTATATCCTCAAAGTCAAGTGAGGCAAGTATACTCTCCGACGGTGATCTGTAGCCGAGTCGGCCGCTCTCTATCTCAACGCCGTCAACAATCCAGATGGGGGAGTTTGATGAAAACGATCCTATACCGCGAACAATAACCGAAACATGACCACCGGGCACTCCATCTGCAGCAGTTACCTGAACGCCTGCAGCTCTACCCTGTATAGCCCTTTGAATACTCTCAACGGGCATCCCTTCTATCTGCTGGGAACGTACAGATGAAACCGAACCGGTAAGGTCTCTTCTGCGCTGGACACCGTAGCCGGTCACAACAACCTCGTCAAGACCAACAACATCAGGCTCCATCTCAACATCAATGGTTCTCTGGTTGCCAACCATAATGTCCCTTCTTGCCATTCCCACGAATGAAAACCTTAGAACGGATTCCTCAGAAGGCACTTCAATGGAATAGTGCCCGTCTATATCGGTAACCGTTCCGATTGTCGTGCCCCTTACAGCAACAGATGCCCCTGGTATGGGCTCACCGTCCTCTGAAGAGGTTACAGTCCCCGTTACCATGATCTGCGCTATTGCTGATGATAGACTGAACATCAGCAACAAAAAACCACATAAAAAACGTTTTTTCCCCATGTAATTAAAATTTTAAAGTTTATAATTGGATTGATATTTAAAAGTTGAACTTCACGTGCATAAGAAAACTGTGCCATGATGTTTAACTTTATAATAATTTTCAATTTTGGCAAACAGTGTGCCACTGAATATTTACTCCTGGTAATCTGATTTTTAAATCATTTTTAAGCTGGGATTATTACGAAATGCATGTTTCATCATGAAACACCAACTGTTTCTTAATGAAACACAACAATAGAAACGTCCTGTTTGACTTTTAAAAAGCATCCGGTCCTAAATATTTAGTATAGTTATTAACCATTAACCATTATTTATGAGAAAAAACTGCTGTGGACCGGATGCTTTAAATGTTTATTTTTTTTAATAACCTGGATTTTGTTTAAAGTTATCATTAGTCGAAATCTCAGATACAGGTATACATTCAATAAAAACTGGAAATTGAACCGGTTATGAATACCGGAATCAAATGTCTGCATATCGTTTCCGAATTGTCGATATTAAAATTAGCAACGACCATGCCACGCACAATAATCACCTCATTATTTGGGCATTATGCTTTTTAAGAGAAACTCCTTTTTGAATAGAACTGTTTAATAATGAAACAGCAGGTGTTCCTTAATGAAACAGTTTTGAATGTTGGATAAAAAACGTTAGGTTGGAAGTAACCGGGGCAGGATTATAATAAAGGGCTATCAGGTAAGGTGTCTTTTATAATTAGGTTATGCTTAAAAAGCTAAGGGCGCCTTAGCAGCCGGGCGCCCTTAGATGAGAAGTGAATTTTTAGTGTTTAAGTTGTTATGCTAAACAGCTTTTTAATTAAATCTGTTATTCTTTTTTGTATTTATCAAACCAGTGGTAAAGATAGAGCTGAGTTCTGATGTAATTTGAAGGGTTGGAACTTGTTCCGTGAAACTCGTTTTTGAAACGTATCATAGCCGTGGGAACCCTGAGAACCTTAAGTGCCTGGTAATACTCCTCCGTCTGGGCTATAGGAGTCCTCAGGTCGTTCTCCCCGCACATGAGAAGAGTAGGGGTGGTTACATTACCTACATACATGAGGGGGGAACGTTGCAGGTGTTCTGAAGGGTCTTCCCAGGGATAATTCTCAAAATTCCTGTACCAGCTAACACCATCTGTGGTTCCGACAAACGAAAGCCAGTTGGTTACCGGGAAATTAACCGAAGCAGCGGCAAAACGGTCAGTGTGCCCAACAATCCATGATGTCAGGACTCCTCCTCCACTACCTCCGTATACAAACATATTATCTTCATCAATGTAACCTTTTTCAATCACTTCATCCACTCCGTTCATAAGGTCATCATAATCCTTGTCCGGATATGCATTTTTGATTGCATTTCCGAATTCACTGCCGTAACCTGATGACCCCCTGGGGTTGGTATACAATACTACATAACCTTCGGCGGCATGATGCTGCCACGTGAAATTGAACCCGACATTATACATAGCATGAGGACCTCCGTGGATTACAAGTATAAGCGGGTACTTCTCCGAAGGATCAAAATCCGGCGGCTTGATTATCCATCCGTGAATATTGAAATCGTCAGTTGAAGTGTACCATATCTCTTCAACGTCTCCCAGTGTAATATTGCGGAACAGGCTTTCGTGTGCATTGGTTACTTTTTGAATATCAGGCCTGTCTATTTTGAACCTCACTATCTCCCCCGGTGTATGATGTTCAGTCAGGGTTCCTATTGCATCGCCCTGTTTATTGATATCGTTAACAGTGAGCATATGGTTACCGCTGGTAACCTGGCGGTAATTACCCCTTAGGGGAGCAAAGTAAAGGTTCCTTGTGCCATTGTAGTTTGCATTGAAATAAACACCGGAATTGTCCCTTGCCCAAATAATATTTGATGGTGAGCGATCAAGTCCGGCGGCCACCTCCCTTGGATTTGACCCGTCTATGTTCATAACATAAAGCTTGTTCTCTATGTAAGTATCATCCGTCCAGTCATATCCAACGTATGCAACCATTTTACCGTCGTGCGAAACAACAGGGGAGCGGTCTATGCCTTTCCTGTCTGTGAGTTGTCTTATCTCCGTTGTTTCAACATTAACGGCATATATTTCAGATTCCCTGTAGACATACTCTGCATCTTCAACCCTCAGGCTGCTGAAAAGTATCTCCTTCCCGTCAGGTGTCCACGAAATGCCGCTATGGTTCCAGTTGCCGTGTGTTATTTGCCGGGGCACCCCACCGTCAGCAGGGACTACAAAAATATGCCTGTAGCCTTCCTCCAGAAACCCGATCCTGTCCCGCCTGTATACAAGGCTTGATATAATGCGTGGTCCTTCTGTCCACCTTGCTCCGTCAGGCCGCGAAGGCATCCTCACCGGCCACGATTCACTGTAAGGGACCAGCATTGAAAAGGAAATATATTTTCCGTCGGGTGACCAGGTGATGTTTGAAGGAGATTTTTCAACACGGGTAATCTGGGTTGAGCCTTCGAGGTCCTTGTATTTAACAAAGATCTGGCTGCCCCTGGGTTCCCCTTGTGAAAGATAAGCTACACGTGAACCGTCAGGCGACCATTGCGGACTACTTCCACCTGTAAAAAAACGATTCCTTCCGCCGTCAATGTCCATAATGTAAAGATCGCTCCGGCGGCGATCGTTAACCATATCAGTCCACGAACGTGTGTAGATAATCTCTTCCCCGTCAGGAGATATTCGGGGGCCTGAAACACTCACCATGTCGAAATAGTCTTCGAGTTCGAGTATTCTTTTCTCTTGTGCCGTCAATGAAGAAACGCAAAACAGCAGCAAAAGGAATAGTGCTGAAAATCCTGTAAATTTAAATAATGGCTTCATAATGATGGGTTTAGTTAAACAAAACATTGAATTTCTTATTTGTTATGGAATGGCCTGATAGGCGCACTGCTTTATATGTATGTTATAGAAAACTTCCGGCAATATGGGTGTTTGTATTAGCCGTCCGGAACTTTTATTATACGGCAAAGTACGATTTTTTACCGAATTATTTAAGAATGATGCGCCGTTTTTTTTATAAAAAAACCTGCATGATTTTTTATTCATGCAGGCGTCCGGTTATATTTACAAGTTTTGCGGATAACCCGGGAAGTGAAAGTTCATTCAGGATCCGGATCACCGATTTGTTGTTTTTTCAACACCTAATAGTTCTCAGCCATCTTCTCAAAGAAAGCTTTCTGATGCAGGCATGCGGGACAGGTGACAGGAGCATTCCTGCTTTCATGTACATACCCGCATTTACGGCAATACCATTTTACGGTATCTTCACTTTTAAACACCCTGTCACTGTCAATATTTTCCATCAACTTAAGGTAGCGGTTCTCATGGGTAACTTCGGCCTTTGCAATTATCCTGAAAAGCTGTGCCACCTTCTTAAACCCCTCCTCTTCTGCAACATTTGCAAATTCCGGATAAAGATGCGACCACTCCTCATTTTCACCTTCCGCTGCATGCTTGAGGTTTTCCCTGGTAGTGCCTACCGGCCCTGCCGGATAAGCTGCCTCTATATCGACCTTGCCACCATCAAGGCAGCTAAAAAAACGCGATGCATGCATTGCCTCCTGCTCAGCTGTTTCAAGGAAAATGGCAGCTATTTGTTCATAACCTTCTTCCCTGGCTTTCTTTGCATAAAGGTTATACCTCATCCTTGCCTGTGATTCGCCTGCAAATGCCTTCAAAAGGTTTTGCTCGGTCTTGGTTCCTTTTACACTGTCCATAAAGAATAATCTTTTAAAAAATGTTAAGTAATCAGTTTCTCAGTCTTCAAATAAGACCAATTCGGTTCTGTATGCTTTGGTAATCAAGATAGTAAAGTATTTTCACCGAAAAACTGTTTATTTGTGATTGTCCAAGTATGTGGTTCAGGTTGTCAAGATAATTATTTTTAATATTATATCCGCGACTGTCAATTATGTTTTTCCATACAGCAGTAAGCTGGCTCCCGGGCGCAAAGTTCCAGGTGAACTTCATGTCGATAGTAAAAGCATTATAATTGATATCATTAACTGCCAGGTCCTGATCAAAAGGTTCGATCACACCGTCTGACCCCAGAAGATAATAGCTGTCATTATAATCAACACGTGACCAGTAATGCCTCAAATCCAAATCAAGTGAAATATCGTTGTTGAATATGTAGGTAGTATTAAAAGTATTGGTGATTATTGGGAGGTCTCTTTTACCGAAAAAAACGGAATCAACATTTGCATGAGAAACATATCCGATGTTGTTCTTTTGCATCTCATAATCTATCCCATAGGAAACATTGAACTTGTCATTCACCCTCAAAGTCGGGGAAAAGGAAAAACCGGTTTTAACCTCCCTGATGTCCGAAGAATTTACAGTACCAAAAGCTAAACTTCCATTAAAATACAATCTCTTGCGGTAATCTGATGAGAACCTTAAATAGATATCGGTTGACTGTTCGGTTTTATAAAATCTGCCCTGCGCGCGCGGTTCAAAATAATCACGTCTTCCAAGAGGTTCATAGCCTGCCCTCAGAATCAGATGATAACGGCTCTCAAACAGCATCATCATAAAGTAACTAATACTTAATGAAGTGAAGCGGTCCGGTTCATAAAGCCTGGAATAATCAATGCTTATGGTATTTGAAAGATTGTTCAATATCCAGAAAGGGGTGAATATGTTATGACTGAAAGAAACCCCGTCTTCAACCTGGTTGTTCCTCCTCAGAAAACCGAAATCGTTCTGGTCATACGTATCGGTAATAACCGACCTTGAGTAATTGTACTGGAATGTGCCGCCAAACTTTCCCAATCTTATGTCATACTTGTAACCGAAAATATTATCCTCATTTCTTAAATACTGCTGGCTGAGGGCTGCCGTTCCTGTAACGCGGTACATATTCGTACGGTCCTGGATTCTGAATTCAGTTCCTGTAACATTTGCCGTATACCCCTCCATTGAGCCGACAACATTGGTATTTGCCAGGCTGACAAAAGAGTTGTTCACAAGGCTCTGGTCAAAAACAACCATATTGTAATTTGTAAATGGTTGCGTTCTGACATCCCTTTTATCGCCGGAAATAGTATCCTTGATCACTGCAAAGCTTGGAGAGGTCATGGCGTTGAAAACACCTATACCCAGTCCGGATGAGGTTCGTCCTGACAACTTGGTTGCATTTATCATAGATGTTTCAATGGGATTTTCAACGACCATTTCGTTATCATCCGTTTCATGCCTTACCTGGTTGTACCCTGTGGGCTGCGACCCTACCCTCCTTGAATAGAACAAATCGGCTTTCCCGAAAAGCTCTGTCCCCTCGGTAAAAAACTGCCTGTTTTCATCATACCTTATCTCATACGGGGAAAGGTTCAGGACTTTCTCGTCGGTCTGAACCTGGCCGAAATCGGGTATAAGGGTCATATCCATTGTAAAACTCTCGCTTATACCGTATTTTACATCCATTCCGCCGTTTATACTGTTCCCCCATCCCGAATAAACCCCGTCGTTTTCCAGATATCCTGAAACATAGGGGTAGAAAGAGAGCCTGAGCGGCGGTTTAACACCTTTTATGCCGGTTATCAGGCCCATAGAACTCAATTCATCATCCAGACGCCGGTCGACAAAATTCCAGCTGGAAGTTTCCCTGTAACGTCGAATCTCTCTCCAGAAATTGACACCCCACTCCTGAACCTCACGGTTGGGAAACCTCAATGCAGAATAGGGTATTGCCATTTCAACGACCCATCCGTTATCTGTAATGCTGACTGCACTTTCCCATACAGCATCCCAGTTACTGTCGCCTCTTCTGCCGAACCCGCCCCTGCCGGCACCTGCGGAAATATTAATATCGGTCTGGACGCCGGATGAAGATACCATAAAGGTAAATGCATTCTGTCCGTCGTCGAACGGGCTTATATCGATCCAGAACAGATCGGCATTAAGGGATCTGCCGGAATTCCTAAGTCCCATCTCGGTCAATATACTGTCAGGACTGGGATCGGTCATTTTTGCCCCGATATAAATGGCATTATCGTCATATAATATTTTAACTGTTGTTGGAAAACTTGCAGACCGGTCGTTGTGAGGTTCATGCTGGAAAAAATCTTTTGCATATCCGGCTTTTTGCCAGGCAGGATCACTCAGGTCGCCGTTTATAACAGGAGGCTTGTCTGTTCTTGAAGCATTAACCTCCTTTCTTTGAGGTTGTGAAAAAGCTGGTTGCAAAAAAATAAACAGAGATATAATAATAAAAAGACCTTTCCGAAAGTTGCCCTTAGCAGTTAAAAAATAAAAAAATCCATTCATAATAAAATCTGACAAGTTAAAAAAACGATTTCAATACAATTATCTGATCAATTCAAATAATATTCCGGCACAATCAAAGGAAATCAATTTTATCGGACTTAAAAATCCCAAAACTAAAAAATTAAACGGTTTTTTTTGATGTTTCTTGTCATATACACATCGAATGATTAGGGCATAAAAGAAATAAATGACGGTTTTTGCTGCCAAACAACTGCTTTACAGATCATTTTTTGAAGGCAAAAAAAAATCAGCCGGTACCAACCCGGCTGATTTTTCATCCACCTTAATTATTAACCTAAAACCTTAAAGAGATCCTGAGAAAAAAACCATGAATATCATTTACTTCGATATTGCAATTTCTATTTTATTAAACGAAAAAGTTCAGGATTGGTTACAATTTCTTTTAAAAAAATATTCAGGGAAAGATTAAGGTTGTTATACTTCTGGAAGTCAGCTTACAGGTGCTTCAATATTGAAAACATCTTTAAATGCTTTCACAAAAGCATCTTTTGGCAAAGCACCCTTTGCCATCTGCGGCATTCCTTCCACAGGAACAAAAAGCAGAGTTGGTATGCTCTGGATTCCGAAAATCCGGGAAAGCTCCTGTTCCTTCTCTGTATCTATCTTGAATATGTCAACCTTGCCATCGTACTCTTCAGCAAGTTCTTCCAGAGTGGGGACCAGGGTTTTGCACGGAGCACACCAGTCGGCATAAAAATCAATTACGCACGGCTTATTCCCTTTATAGTTCCATTCCTTATTCTCTTCGTAATTAAATACCTTTTCCTTGAATGTTTCAGCGTTCAAAATTTTAATCATAACAAATCTTTTAAAAAATTATAATAAATTGTTTTTAATATATTTAAGAATTTGTCAAATAGCGTACCAAAATTTATTTTTACAAGTTCTTGAGTAATAAGCTGGAAATAATTGTACTTTTTTTCAAGAAAAAATACCTGAATTTCGTATTAAAAATTTACAAAATTCAGACCGGCAGTAGGATTATCAATGTATTTTTTTCAACCGTCTGTTTGTGTTTTAGGATATATATAGAAGAGCATTTTGGAAGTTTTTTTAGATGAAAAATTCATGTACATTTGTCATGATCGCTGGCAATAATCATTATATCTAAATATGAAGAAGTGTCTACAACATCCTGTTTTCCGGATTATCACTGACATTGTGACAGAGAAAAATCAATCAGCTTATGTAGTCGGCGGTTATGTCAGAGACGCACTGCTTGGTCATTCATCAAATGATATAGATATTGTTGTTGTAGGAAATGGAATTGAACTTGCACGCAGGGTAGCATCAAAGCTTGGTGACCGGAAAAAGGTGACAGTGTACCGGAATTACGGCACAGCTATGCTACATTTTGAAAATCTTGAAATAGAGTTTGTCGGTGCGAGAAAGGAATCTTACAGGAGTGATTCCAGGAAACCGGCAGTTGATGACGGGACACTCGAAGATGACCAGAAACGGAGGGATTTCACAATAAATGCACTTGCAATAAGCCTTAACAAAGCAGATTTCGGAGAGCTGATCGATCCGTTTAACGGAACAGAGGATATGAAAAAAAAGCTTATCCGCACACCGCTTGATCCCGAAAAAACTTTCACAGACGACCCTTTGAGAATGATGAGGGCAATCAGGTTTGCAACCAGACTGGATTTTAATATTGAGAAAAAAACTTTTGATGCTCTTGCAAAAAACAGAGAAAGGATCTCAATTGTTTCAGCAGAACGGATAACCGACGAGCTGAACAAGATCATAATGTCAAAAGTCCCTTCAAAAGGGTTCAGGCTGCTTGACAGATCAGGACTGCTCGGCCTGATTGTCCCGGAGCTAAACGAACTGAAAGGAGTGGATGTGCGCGAGGGAATGAAGCACAAGGATAATTTTTACCATACATTAAAGGTGCTGGATAAGGTAAGCAGCCAGTCTGGAAATTTATGGCTTCGCTGGGCAGCACTAATGCATGACATAGGAAAACCTGCCACAAAGAAATATTTGCCCGGGACCGGATGGTCATTTCACGGCCATGACTATCTTGGTTCCAAAATAGTTCCTGTCATATTCAGAAATCTGAAATTGCCTCTGAATGAAAAAATGAAATATGTTAAAAAGCTTGTACAGCTTCACCTTCGCCCAATCAGTCTTGCAAAGGATGAAATAACAGATTCAGCTTTAAGAAGGCTTATCTATGAAGCCGGGGATGATCTCGAAGACCTGATGCTTCTTTGCGAAGCAGATATAACTTCACAAAACAGGGAAGTTGTAAAGAAATATCTTGGAAATTTCAGACTGGTCAGGGAAAGGCTGAAGGAAACAGAAGAAAAGGATGCTATACGCAATTTTCAGCCACCTGTAAAAGGCGATGAAATTATTGAAACATTCGGTATCAGCCCGTGCAGGGAAGTGGGGATAATCAAGAATGCCATAAAGGAGGCCATTCTGGATGGCGAAATTGGAAACAATTACAGAGAGGCACATGAGTTGATGATAAAAAAAGGGAAAGAGCTGGGACTTAACCCAAAAAAATAGTCTGTTACCCGGATCTTATTGCTGTTCACTGCCTCTCATCACAATTTTGATTAATCCTGCTCAGATCAATATAAACCGGCAGATGATCACTGTATCCTCCTGTATAACTGTATCCTTCATATGACCGGAAAGGCTTGTATCCGAACCAGGTTTCATCGCGGACTAAAAGGAACGGGGCATCGTATATCCCGGCTGATTTCCGGCTGACCGACAGTCCATTTTCAGCACCGATCAATGACCATGAAACAATAATCTGGTCGAAAAGATTCCATACCCCCCTGAACTTGAGAGTACCTCTCCCCTGCCGGTTAAAGCTGCCAAAAAGATTATACAACCCTGAGGCGCCGGTTTTATCGAAATCTGCCATTGCGGCAAGAGTGACAGAAAGGCTCTTTTCATGGGGTTCATCATTGAAATCACCCATAATTATAATCTTTGCTGAAGCATCTGTTTGAAAAACAGAATCAACTGCCTGTCTGAGGACTGTTGCTGCCATGACCCTTAAATGCTCTGTTGCAGCTTGTCCACCCCATCTTGATGACCAGTGATTTACAAAAAGATGCAAAGTATCCCTGCAACAGGTTACACCTTTGGCATACAATATTTCCCTTGTTTCCTGCAGAATACCCTGCTCGTCCTTCACACCGTAAAAATCCTTTTTCAGCGGAGTAAACCTGTCAGTCCTGTAAAGAAGGGCAACATCCATTCCCCTTGTGTCAGGGGAGTCCCTGTGAATAAAAGCATATCCTGCACCGGACAATGGTGTTGTATTTATCAGCCGGTTCAGCACGTATCTGTTCTCAACTTCTGAAAGGCCGACTATTTCGGGCGGTTCCCAACCCCCCACTGCGGCAATGACCCTGTATATATTCAGTAATTTTTCCCGAAACCTGAAAAAGTTCCAGTTTCGGGCGCCCCCGGGAGTAAAGTCATCGTCATCTTTTTCCGGGTTGTTATAGATGTCGAAAAGGTTTTCTACATTGTAAAACATTATTCTTAAATCACCCCTTTCATCTGAAATCTGATTTGATCCGGAACCGGTTTGATGCCCTGTGCCATAACTCCAGATTATTAAAAAAATAAATATATGAACAACGGAAATCCCCGTTTTTAAAAACCACTTTTGATTATTTTTTCCCAAAGACATAATATAAAAATAATTATTATTTTGGCTGTTTTGGAGCTCATCTGTTCATTTTTTATAAAAACCAGGTGCAGTTTTAATATTGTAATCCGGGATGAAGCCCCCATCAGCCTTTGGCAGAGAAAATTATATAGGTATGAACATGGATCTAATAATTCATAATGCAAAGATTTACACAGTTGACGAAAAATTTTCAACTGTTGAAAGCTTTGCCGTAAAAGACGGGAAAATTGCTGCAACCGGAAAAAGCAAATACATTCTGGAGAAGTATTCAGCAGATAAAATTATCGATTTTAATGGTAAATACATATACCCGGGGTTTATAGACCCTCACAGTCATTTTTACGACTACGGAAAAATTTTGCTGAACGCTGACCTGACCGGCGCCTGCTCATTTGAAGAGATAATTGAGATACTCCTTGATCATAAAAAAAAGAGAGAGTCGGATTGGATAACGGGACATGGATGGGACCAGAACAAATGGAAAGTCCAGAAATACCCGACCCGTGATCAGCTTGACAGGGCTTTCCCGGACACACCTGTTGTACTTACACGTACATGTACACATGCCGCACTTGCAAATACAGAAGCTTTGCGCCGTTCAGGAATAGATCCGGGAAAATCTGACGAATACGTAAGCCAGTTTCTAAGTGAAAAAGGCAAACTGACAGGCGTGGTGGCAGGCAGTGCAAAAAACCTTTTGATGAACCAAATACCGGAACCCGGCAGCAAGGATATTCTAAGAGGTTTAAAAATGGCACAGGAAAAATGCTTTGCGGCAGGACTGACAACAGTATGCAATGCAGGGGATGAAAAAAGAACAATTGAGCTGCTGGATTCTTATCAAAAAAAGGGGGATCTGAAAATAAGAATATATTCAATGCTTAAGCCTGTAAAAGAGAATTTCGAAGCTTTTATGTATAAGGGTGTTTACAGGACTGACCGGCTGAATGTCTGTTCCGTGAAGCTTTTTGCAGACGGAGCTCTCGGTTCAAGGGGGGCGCTTCTTATCGAACCCTATTGCGATGACACGGGAAGCAACGGTTTACATGCCGAAACACCGGAAAATATGAGATCAATCTCAGAAAAGGCTTTCAGTTATGGCTACCAGGTAAATACACATTGTATAGGTGACCTTGCGGCAAGAATTGTACTGGATATATACGGAAGCATACTGAAGGGACCCAATGACAAACGCTGGCGTATTGAGCATGCCCAAATAATTCATCCCGCCGACTTGGACAGGTTCGGAAAATATTCGGTTATTCCTTCCGTTCAGGCAATTCATGCAATGTCGGATATGGAATGGGCGGTTAAAAGAATCGGTCGTGAAAGAATGAAACATTCATATATCTACAAAGATCTGCTGAATCAGAACGGATGGCTTGCCAACGGCAGTGATTTCCCCGTTGAACCGGTAAACCCGCTTTTGGGATTTTACGCTGCAGTGGCAAGAAAAAATGAAAAAGGCCATCCACCCGGAGGATTTCAGACTGAAAACGCGCTGTCAAGGGAAGAGGCTCTCAGGTCAATGACTATATGGGCTGCAAGAGCAAATTTTGAAGATGCTGTAAAAGGGACCATTGAGCCCGGTAAATATGCCGATTTTGTCATAACAAATGATGATATTATGGAAACCGGAATTGACAATATAAAAAATATTTATATTATCAACACATTCCTGGGCGGTGAAAAAGTCAATTAGTTAAATATCAGTTTATATCCGCAATTATTTTAAAAAACAAATTTAGTTTTAAATTTATTTTCTTACATTTGCCATAGTTAGAAATAAAATCATCTCTAAATGGCAAAAAAGTCCAAATTACAACCTGCTGCAAATCCCGGCACTACACCTGATTGCCCGGTTTTATGCCCGGCATGCTCAGGCAAGCTTATAATTAAAAGTTTAAGTTGTGCAAACTGCGATACTGAGGTTACCGGAGAGTTTGAGCTTCCACTTTTGTCTAAGTTGTCAGATGAAGACCAAAGGTATATCATTGATTTCATAAAACTTAACGGAAGCCTCAAAAACATGGCAAAGCATCTTGGCATGAGTTATCCCACTGTAAGAAACAAACTTGATGAAATTATAGAAATACTGAAAGCAGAAGATTACAGCACCTGAATAATAAATCCTTTTCTGCATTTTACAGGCTGGCCTGATTTTTATTTATTGTTATATTTCTTTCGAACCAATTATAGCTTTTGCACCTTTTTGCAAAGGCTTTTTTATTTGCAATTACCCCGATTATTAAAAGAGAAGATTTTTTTAATTAATACTACAATTAATTCCCATATACATTTATATATTATTACATTCCTGCTTTTTTATAAGCTTTCGTTATTTTTTTTATTTTTTATTTTTTATTTTATATTTTTTATTTTTTTTCATTGTTTTTTTTGTTTNTNTTATTNTTTTTATTTTATATTTGTATTATTAATTTNTTTGAAATTTTATTATATTATATATATACATTTAAACATTAAATCTGCGTTCTTTTAAAAAGCCGGGTTAAATAAATTTCCTCATATTAAAAAGGTTAATAAACGGAAATAGAAATTCTTCTTCTCTAACTTAAATCCGGCATATTACGGCTTTAATGTTTATAAGGCAGACATCTTAAGATGCCTGCCTTTTTTTATACCCTGCTTTCTCAATTTTGCAATTAATTGCATACTTCTTCTCTTTAAAAAAGAAGAAATCCGGATTCAAAAATTCAAACCAGCGGTTTTTTCAAACTTTTATCTTTTAAAAAACTTCCGGTTTCCCTCCTTTACCAACCCACACATGCGCATGTGTTATATTATTTTATTTTTTATTATTTTTTTTATTTTGCACTGCAACTATTTTGCCTTTTATTTCATCTTATGTATGTATAAATCATTTTTTATAATTTCTGATTTATTTTTTATTAATTTTGGCTTAATTATTATCAAATACCCTGGGTTTTTGATAAATTTATGAATGCCAGCTATTATATTATTTATCACCTTTTAATTAACTTAAATTTATTTCTATGAGAAAAAAACTGCTTTTCAGTTTTTTGCTGTTGCTGATGATAAGCTTTTCCACAGCAATTGCACAGCAAATTACAGTAACAGGTACCGTCACTTCTGAGGAGGACGGGGAGACAATTCCCGGGGTATCTGTATCTGTGAGAGGTACCACAATCGGTACAGTAACCAACATTGATGGAGTTTATTCAATCAATGTCCCATCTGAAGAATCCGTGCTGAGATTCTCCTTTGTAGGTATGCTCTCAAGGGATATTATGGTTGGAAGCCAGAGAGTGATCAATGTTGAGTTGCAGCCTGATGTTGTGGGTCTTGATGAAATTGTTGTTACCGGGTACGGTGTCCAGAGAAGGAGGGACATTACCGGATCAGTTTCCTCCGTCAGATCCCAGGACATCGAGGGAATGCCGGTCACAAGTGTTCAAAGAGCAATTCAGGGACGTGCGGCAGGTGTTCAGGTAACGGCAGGTGACGGTGTTCCCGGAGGACATGTTTCCGTAATTGTAAGGGGAATAGGTTCGTTCTCGAGCAACACACCTCTTTACATCGTTGACGGCGTTGAAATTCACACCGGAAGCATTGGCGGCAGAACACCTTCTGAAAGCGTTCTTTCAGCGATCGATTTCAATGATATTGAAACGCTCGACATACTCAAGGATGCTGCAGCTTCTGCAATTTACGGCGCCAGGGGTGCAGCAGGTGTGGTGATAATTACCACAAAAAGAGGAAGGGCAGGTGAAAAAACCGATTTCTCTTTCGACCTCTCGAGAGGATACACCTCTCCCACCCGTGTTGCTCAGGTTATGGACGGTCCGCAATGGGCACAATGGGATGCCGAACGGTTTGCAAACCGTTACGGACTGACATCAACACAGTACCTGAACAGAATAAATAATGGTGTTAACAGGGGATGGTACCAGCTGGGTGCAGACGGTCATCCGGATTACAGCACATCTCCTCATTATGACTGGCAGTCTGAAGCTTTCAGACAGGGAGTGATATCCGACGCGCGACTGACTGCAAGGGGTGGTAGTGAAACAACGAGGTTTTATGCAGCTCTTTCACATAACCTTACTGAAGGGCATGTTATAAAATATGACTTTTCAAGGAGCAGCTTCAGGCTCAACCTTGATCATGATGCATCAAACAGGTTAAGGTTCGATATGCAGATAAACACCAACCTCACCGACCAGAACACTACACGTCTTGAGGGTGCATGGTCAAGCCCCGTTCGTGGCGGTGCAGGTATTCCCCCGGTGGAGCCCATTTATGATGATGAAGGAAACTTCTTTGGTGCCCCCAGGAGCGTTTTCGGCGCATATCCTTCACACATCCTCAACAGTGCCAAATACGATTTCAATATCGCAAGGAACATAAAAGGCATTGTAAACATGGCAGCAAGCTATGATCTTTCTGATCATATAACTTTCCGTTCGGCTTTCGGTATCGACTACAACCACAGCGATGAGGAGCACTGGTACGACCCCAGGGCAAGTGACGGAATGGCAGCAAACGGTGCATTGAGGAATTACGAAACTACCATTTATGCAATCCAGACAACACAGACGCTTAATTATAGCAAGGTATTTGCCGATGTTCACAACATCAGCGGTGTTGCAGGTTTTGAAACATGGGAAAGAATATACAGGAGAACGGCCGTGACAGGAGAAAATTTCCCCAACCCGCATATGAACGTAATGGATGCAGCAGCTCTTGCTGTTTGGTGGGGAGGAGATGAAACCGAAAGAGCCAGTATGGGTACGTTCGGCCGTCTAAACTATACCTACGACGACAAATACATGCTCACTCTTACAGGCCGTTATGACGGAAGCTCAAGGTTCGGCGCCGACAACAGATGGGGTTTCTTTCCGGCTGTTGCAGTTGGATGGAGAATGTCATCCGAGCCCTTCATGGCAGGTGTTGACAATATTGACAACCTCATGGTCCGCCTCAGTTACGGAACATCAGGTTCAGATGCAGCTGGAACTTATGCAGCACTGGGACTGTGGAGCGGAGGTACTCAGTATATGGGTGCTGTCGGAATCTACCCGACTCAGCTTCCTAACCGCTTCCTCACATGGGAGGAAAGCACCACACTGAACCTTGCAGTGAGTCTTGCAGCATACAGGGCAAGAGTTAACTTAGACTTTGATATATTCCGCCGCTGGTCGGAAGAGCTGCTTCTTAACAGACCTTTGCCGCTCAGCACCGGATGGTCGAGCATTACAGAAAACATCGGAAGGACTATAAACGAAGGAATAGAACTGTCGGTAAACACCGTAAATATACAAATGGACAGGTTCCGCTGGAGTACAGGCTTCAACGTATCTTTCGTGCGGAACGAAATTCTTGAACTGCTTCCCGGACAGGACTTCTTCAGCGACCGCAGGATGGTGGGACGTGCAATAGACGACTGGAACGTCAATATGTGGGCGGGTGTGAACCCGGCTGACGGAAGACCGATGTATTATGACAAGGACTGGAATATTACCTATTTACCACAGTATGAAGACAGGCACTGGATGGGTCCGGTACAACCGACAAGATTCGGAGGTGTGACCAATGAATTCCGCTTTGGAAACTTTGCCGCATCATTCTTCTTTCAGTACTCAGGCGGAAGCTACAGATACCTTTCGGATGCAAGGTACTGGTTCCTCGGAACAGGCGACAGAAACCAGTATGACAAGGTGTTCACCGACAGGTGGCAGGAACCGGGTCAGATCACCGCAGTGCCCAGACCTGTTTTCGGCAATGTCTATCCCGGAAGCGTTCGGGGACCCAACGTCTATGCCTCACATATGATCGAGAGGGTTGACTATATAAGGCTCAAAGACTTAAACGTTCAGTACACTGTTCCAAAGAGTTTCACCCAGCGTTACGGGGTAAGCAACCTGGCAATTTTTGCAAGGGGCACGAACCTGCTGACGTGGACAGACTATACCGGAACGGATCCTGAATTCACCGGAAGTGACTTCGGTACCTATCCGCAGGGTAAAGCATTTACCTTAGGTGTCAGAACCAATTTTTAACAACAATAAACCAAATTGTTATGCATAAATATAATTTTATTTTGTCGATTCTTTTCACTGCGGGTTTGCTACTAGGTGCAACCTCATGCGGTGAAGACTTCCTTGAAAGATACCCCCGTGCTTCCATGGCATCTGAAATGGCCATGGCAGATATTGAGGGTGTCGAAGCCACCCTGGCAGGATTGTACAACCGCATGCAGGCCGGAACCTACAACCACCGTGAAATGAACCTTGTCGGTGAATTGCTGGCTGACCAGATGGACATAGCACAGACAAATGCAGGGCGCCTTGTTAATCACCCGGTAAACCTGGAAGGTGCGGGTTTCGGAGTATGGGGCAGGTTATACAACGATATAAACAGGATAAACTCCATACTGTATTATGTTGATGATGTTCAGGCCAGCCAGGCAAGGATAAACCAGGCAAAGGGTGAAGCATATGCAATGCGCGGATATATCTATTTTGACCTGCTCAGAATATATGCAAGGCCCTATATGTACCAGACTCCTTTTGTACAGGGAGAACCTCTTGGAGTAATATTAAAGACATCTCCATTCCTGGGAATAGACGAGGCTTCCTTTCAAACACGCGGAACCATAAACGATGGATACCAACTAGTTATGGATGATCTTACACTGGCTACGCAATTATTGAGCGACACCGGTTATCCATACAGGTTTACGAGAACTGCAGCAAAAGCACTGCTTGCAAGACTCCACCTTTACATGGGGAACTGGCAGGATGCAATAGATTTTGCAGAGGACGTGATAAATGAAGCTTCAAACGGACTGGTTAATGCATCTGACAGGAGTTCATACCTGCCTGTATTTGCAAGTGCACCGGGAGCTGAATCAATTTTCGAGCTGGGATTCACATCCGCCGACAGACCTAATATGAATGAAAGCGTTGCAGGCATGGCTTCCTATTTCCCTGAAACAGGAGAAGGGTACGGTGATGTGATTCTGAGACAGGACCTGGTAAATCTTATTGATGCTTACAGTGCCGAAGGACATCCGGCTGGTGACATGTACTATGTCAAAGTGAAAGGCGGACAGCTGAACGCCTATCAGGACAAATACTCAAGCTACCGCGGAGAACGTTACTGGGATGACATAAAAATGATCCGCATGGCCGAGATGTATTTCATAGCAGCAGAAGCTTATGCGGAGCTTGAAGAACTTGATGATGCAAAGGATATGCTTCAGGAGCTGCGCGAGCACAGAGGTATAGGACATCTTTCGATTGATGCTGACACAAAAGAGGATTTTATAGATCTTCTTCTTAAAGAGAAGAGGGTCGAATTCTTCAGCGAGATGTCACACCGCTGGTTCGACCTCAGGCGCAGGGGAATGGATATACCAAAAGGTATTGAAGGAGTTGATGCCGGATCGCCTCTGGAATTTGAGGATTACAGGATTGTTGAGAGAATACCAACCGGTGAAACTTCCTCAAATGAGAACTGCGTGCAAAACCCAGGTTATTAACATTATATAAAAGATATTAAGTATGAAAAAATTCATAACATTGTTTACAGTTATTACGGTAATGGCCGTGATAAACCAGTCCTGCTTCGACGGGCTGAACGACTTTACATACAAGGGCGATCCTGTTGTGGAGTTCTCGAACCTCACACACAGCGCAGCAAGCTGGACATCGGTAGGTTCATACTGGTCGGCATCACTTGAGGTATGGCACCAGGATGACATAGACCTCACCGTTGCACTTGTAGGGCCTCACGGTGCACAGGACAGGACTATTGGTTTCTATGTTGCCGATCAGCTCTACCGTGACACCGACGCCAACAAACTGTTCACCGAACAGCCCGGCCACGACGAGTGGGTGCTGATGGAATCAACAGGCCAGTCTGGTGTAGATTACACTTTCGGTGCAAACGTTGCCACCATACCTGCCAACAGCAGCTTCGGCAACATACCGGTGGACCTTACACCCACGGACGTTAACGATATATTCATTGTCCTTGAGGAGGCAGACCTTGCCCCGAGCGAGAACTACAAGTTCTTCAGGCTGACCGTCATACCGGTTTTCCAGCTGGAATTGGACCTCGATCCTGACGAAGCCGGTGAAGTTCAGGGAGCCGCTCTTTATCCCGAAGGAAGAATAGTCAGTATAAATGCCATATCCGGGGACAGATTTGAATTCACAGCATGGACGGGCGACACCGATCATGTTGACGATGTGAACTCTGCAGCGACAACGGTTGATATGCCCGCGGCCGATATAAGCCTGACGGCTAACTTCGTTCCGGCATATGAACTGGCACTTGAGGCCGATCCCGAAGAAGGAGGTACGGTTGCAGGGGCCGGTTTATATTCCGAAGGAACAGAAGTGGATATAGAGGCCGTCTCAGAGTACGGGTATGAGTTTGTTGAATGGACAGGCGACACCGGTTATCTTACCGATCCCGCATCTCCGGTGGCAACCATCACCATGTCTGATGAAGACATAAACCTGACTGCCAACTTCCTTGAGCTTGACCTCTTCGAAGTGACGCTGCAGGTAAACGAAGAAGGTTGGGGAACGGTTCAGGGATCAGGTGAATACCTGGAAGGTGAAGTAATTACCATAAGCGCCATTTCAGCTCAGGGTTATTCTTTCGTTGAATGGACAGGTGACATCACAAATGTCACTGACGCTGGTTCGGCAACCACAACTTTGGAGGTGCCAGATGCAGATATTACTATTACAGCAGTGTTTGCACCGGATAATGAATAAGCTCAATTACTCACTCTTAAGCTGATTAATGTTTAAAAAGTTTAAAATACGCTGAGAGATATAAAAAAACCGCCCTGTTTCTGACGGGGCGGTTTTTTTACAGGATACTTAAATATTTTTTTAATTTTTCGGCATCTTTTAAAATTGGAAATCTGTTCTTTTTTTCTTCACAAAAGATATTAACAATAACATTTTTTTTAAGTTTTTTTATTTATTTATATATTAATTTTTTTTATTTTTTATTTTTTATTTTTATTTTTTATGAATCTTTTATTCTTTTTGTTTTAATTTTTTTTATTTTCTATTTGTTTTTTTAATCTTTCCTTCTATTTGTATTCCTTCTAAGTATTTATGTTTTCTGCAACTTTTCTTATTATTTTTCATCATATATATATATGGGACTTTTATATTTTTTATTTTTTTAGTATTGAACTTTATATATGTGTAATCTTTTTTTTTAATATATGTTTATGTTTATCTGATTATATTAAACATTTTCTACACTGTTAAATTATTTTCACTTTTTATGATATGATTTAAAATTCATCTCCATTCTTATTATTTATCATACGCTAAGATGGAGTTATTTATTTTTTATTTTTTTTAACTTAAAAACAATTAATTGTATGAGGAAAAAACTGCTTTTCAGCTTTTTGTTGTTGTTGATGGTTAGCTTCACAACAGCAATAGCTCAGATTACAGTTACAGGGACCGTAACCTCTTCAG
>SL_3KL_010_SEDDRAFT_10001082_pt1 | contig 24267 bp, 19 predicted proteins | sample SodLakKL_010_SED_2_FD_10381 | JGI IMG/M metagenome (IMG submission 10381) | reverse complement strand
GTCCAGAAGGTCCAGAAGGTCCAGAAGGTCCAGAAGGTCCAGAAGGTCCAGAAGGTCCAGAAGGTCCACAGGGCCCGCAAGGTCTGCAAGGTCTGCAAGGTCTGCAAGGTGAAATGGGTCCGCAAGGTCCAAAAGGAGACACAGGAGACACGGGTCCGGAGGGACCGCAAGGCCTGCAAGGAGACGCAGGCCCGCAGGGTCCGGAAGGTCCACAGGGCCCGCAAGGTCTGCAAGGTGAAACGGGCCCGGCAGGTCCGCAAGGTCCAGAAGGGCCAGAGGGTGCTTCGCCCTTCACGCTGTCGGGCAGCGACGCCGTTTACACTGACGGCAATTTAGGAATTGGTACGACATCACCCGTATCGCCATTGCACGTGCGCGAATCGCTGTCGTGGGAGGAGGGTTCTCTACTGAGGCTTGCCAATTCATCCGATCAAGGAAGTTCCATCAGCCTGGCCACCAATTTTCGTACCTGGCGCATCGGTCAAAACCGTCCGGGCGGTACAGGCCCGGCAGATGCCTTTTTCATTTACGACGAGACGGCCGACTCCAACCGGCTGTTGATCAATACTTTGGGAAATGTTGGCATCGGCACGCTCAGCCCAGTCACTCGGCTTGCCGTCCAGCCAACCGGCAATTCCAGTTGGGCCCAGGGCAACGGCCGTGGAGACTTCGCGGTCTCCGATGGCACCTACGGTTTTTCGGTGGGGGTGTCCACGGCAGGCGGCGGCGCTGGAAGGGTGCGGCTGTGGGCGCAGGGCGGTCAACAATCAATCACCCTGGGGACTCCGGATGCAGGCAATGTTCTCAATGTGGTCAATAGTGGTCGGGTCGGGATTAATACCTTCTCAACTGAAGCGACCCTACACGTCGAAAATTCCGATGCCTTTCCTAGCGACATCGTAAGGTTGGATTCAACAGAGAACAATAGCCAGTTTCGAATGACTAACAATGGCAATGTCATACTTCGCGGAACCGGGGTTCCCGGTGCCAATCACTCTCTGACCCTTGGAAGCTCCGGTTTTTTCCGATCGGGAACTGACGACTTGGGCACCTCCGCCACCAACAATGTTTGCTTTGATAGCGCCCTGCGTCTAGTTACCTGTACCTCTAGCGGAAAGCTCAAAAATGTTATCAGCGCCATTGACAATGCCCTCGGGTACATCAGGCAGTTGCGTCCGGTCCGCTATCGCTGGATCGAAAACGACAGTCCCGATATCGGTCTGATCGCGGAAGAGGTGGCTGAAGTACTGCCGGAAATCGTCTCCTATAACGAACATGGCGAGGTCTCGGGAATCAAGCCAGATCGCTTGGCATCGCTCCTTCTGGCCGGATTTCAGCAACGCGAAAGTGAGGTTGACCGACGCATGTTGTCCCTTTCCAGCGCTCTGAAGTCGATGCAACTTGAAAATCAGGAACTGCGCGCAGAAATGACCGTACTCAAATCCAGGACTGCGCAAATGCAGGGTCTGGTTGAACGCAACGCCCAACTCGAGGCCCGGCTACTGGTCCTGGAGTCCTTGATTCTGGGCGAGACCGAACTGGCCATATCAAGGTCTCCTGGCAAGTGACCGGCGTTCGCAACGACGACTGGGCGCGCGCCAACCGGATCGAGGTCGAAGTGCCCAAGCCTGAACACGAACGCGGTCAGTACCTGTACCCGGAAGTTGTCGGTCTGGAGGACTGATCACGAATGATATGGACTTGGATGGAATTTGATCCTGGTGCTGAAACCGGCTGTCATGAAGCTGTAACGATCGCTTTCTAGGTTAAAGGGTCGGCTGCATCCAAAGGTTTGCCCATGACTTCTGTGTTCCTGCACTGCGAGCGAATCGAAAAGCGCTTCGGACAAGTCCCGGTGTTGCGTGGCATTGATCTGCAACTTCAGCGGGGGGAGTGCCTGGTGCTGCTGGGTGGGTCCGGTTGCGGCAAGACCACGTTGCTCCATGTTATTGCCGGTCTATGCACGCCTGGTCATGGTCGGGTCAGTGTGGATGGAAGAGTCATTGACGATGCCGGTTCTGGTCATCATCTGCCGGCGCGCAAGCGGCGGTTCGGCATGGTGTTTCAGGATTTTTCCCTGTGGCCGAACATGAATGTCTTCGAGAATATCGAGTTCGGGCTCAGGATTCAGGGCGTGAGACAGGCAGAGCGCCGTCGCCGGGTCGAGGAGGTGCTTGACCAGGTCCGGATGGGGGCGTTTCGCGACAAGCTGCCCGCCAACCTGTCCGGTGGACAGCAACAGCGGGTCGCGATTGCCCGCGCATTGGTCATGCGTCCGCGCCTGCTGCTGTTCGACGAGCCGCTCAGCGCCCTGGACGCCAAGTTGCGCGAGGAGTTGCGGCACGAGATATCCGGTCTGATCCGGGATTTCGACATGACCGCCATCTACGTCACGCATGATCAGTCCGAGGCCTTTTCCCTGGCCGACCGGGTGGCCTTGATGCACGAGGGTCAAATCGTCCAGATCGATCCCCCCGAGGCGCTGTACAACCGACCGGTCAGCCGCTACGTGGCCGAATTCCTCGGTGCGGCCAATCTGTTCGAGTATCAGCGAGCCGGTAATGATCTGGCCTTGTCGTGCAATCTCACCCTGCCGCCGCCGGCTCAAAGCGTGCCCGAGATGGGCCATCTGGTTGTCCATCGAGAAAAAGTCTCGATTGCGCCGACCGGGCGCGTCAATGGCGCCGGTGGCCTGGTGGATCTTGAAGGGGTGTGCCGACATCAGGCTTACCTGGGCGAGCGTTGCGAAATTTTTGCCGAAGCCGGCAATGGAGCGGTGTTTCGTGGCTTCTCCGCCGAACGGATCCCGACCGGCGCCAGCGTACGTATTCGCTTTGCGCCCGAGGCCATGCACTTCGTCGCCCACTGATCCTGCGGATGCACGGACCATGTTTCGGCAATTTTCCCGGGGCCGCTGGCTCGTGCTGGTGTTGTTGTTATCTGGCCTGGCCGCATGTCAGTCCGAGCGTGACCATGTGCTGGTGGTCTATTCGGCCGGTCCCCGTCCACTGATCGACGAAGTGGTGGCCGCTTTCGAGGCGGCAAACCCGATCGAGATCGAAATGTTCGCCGCCACCACCGGCCAGGTCATGGCGCGACTGGAGGCGGAAAAATACCGGCCCAGGGCGGATGTCGTGATCCTGGCCAGCGAGCTGGGAGCGGCTGGACTGAAGCAGGACGGACGCCTGCGTCACTACCGCCCTGATGCGATCGAGCAGACTCGCGAGGACTGGCATGACCCGGACGGCCATTACCATGCCACCGGGGCGGCCATCGTCGCCATGGCGTTTCGAGGTGACGCCGCGCCGCCCCCGGACTGGGCCGCCGCGCTGGACGGCCAGTGGCCCGGTCGCCTGACCATGCCCTCGCCTTCCCGCTCGGGCTCGGCGGCCGACTTCATGATTGCCTTCAATCTCGATCGTGGCGAGAGCGCCTGGGCGCAATGGCAGCGCGCCCGCTCGCGTGCCGGACTGGAATTCTCGGCCGCCAACAACCAGGCCATTACCAGTCTCATGCTGGATGCCTATGACGGCATGCTTGCGGCGGCCGATTACCTGATTTACCGCCAAATCGATCGTGGCGCAGACCTGACCGTTCATTATCCGGACGACGGCAGCGTTCTGGTGACCCGACCGATTGCCATTCTCGAGTCGAGCGCTCAGGGCGAGTGGGCCGAACGGTTCGTCGATCATTATTTTTCAGTGGCCATGCAGGAAGCGGTGGCCCGACAGTTTCTGGTTCCGGCGCGTATCGATGTCGATGTCGCCGATATCCGACCGGCCGGATTGCCTGAATCACTGATCCAGTTCGATATCGACCAGGCGCTGAAGAAACAACTCTCCGTGCTTCGGCGCTTCCAGCTTCAGATCGAACGCGCCCAGGTCGTGCGCGAATGAGCCCGAACGTCATTCGCTGGCTATTGTGGCTGTCGCTGGCCTTCATTGTCGTCGCCACCGGTTATCCGCTGGTGATTCTGCTGGGTCAGAGCATATTCCCGGACTTGCTGGGCGGCAGCCTGGACGGCGCATTTTCGGCCTGGCGCAGGATCTTCCAGACTCCCGACCTGATCACCATGTTGCGCAACACGGTGGCCTGGGCAGTGGCGGTCACGCTGCTGTCCTGGGTTTTCGGGATTCCCTGTGGCTATTGGCTGGCCCGCGCCCGGTTGCGCTTCAAGCTGTGGTTGCGGCTGAGCGTGCTGGCGCCGATCATGACCCCGCCCTACATCATGGCGCTGGCCTACATCCTGATCATGCAGGACGGCGGCTTTGCCGTTCGCCTGATCGAGAGCCTGCCCGAGGGCATTCGCTTCTGGTTCTTTTCCTTCTGGGGGGTGACCACGGTCATGGCGCTGGCTTCGTTCGGCTACGTAGCCTTGGCCGTGGAGGCCACCCTGGGCTCGATTCCACGCCGACTGGAACTGGCGGCCGACATGGTCGGGGCGCGCCGCTGGCAGACATTTCGATCAGTCATTCTGCCGCTGATGTTGCCGGCGGTGCTCAATTCCGGCTTGCTGGTCATGCTGGAGGCATTGTCCAATTTCGGCGTGCCGGCCGTGCTCGGCACTCGGGCCAATCTGCCTCTGCTACCGGCCGAAATCTTTTTCCTGGTGACCTCCTGGCCGGTCGATCTGGCCCTGGCGACTTCGCTGTCGAGCCTGTTGTGCCTGGTGGCGCTGATCAGCCTGTATGGCTCGCGCTGGCTGACGGCCCGGCGCGGCGAGATGAAGTTTCGCGCCAGTGGCGCCAACCTGGTCCGGCCAGGCCGCTGGACCCGGCTGATCATCCTGGCCTGGTTCGGCGCTCTGTTCTTCTTTTCGACGCTGTTGCCTTACTCGGCCATGATTCTGACCAGTCTGGCCGACCGCTGGCAGGGCCGCTGGCCCAGCCTGACCCTGGATCACTACCTGTCGCTGTTTTCACCCGGTTCGCGCAGTTTCGATGCCTTGTTGACCAGTCTGGGATTGAGCATCGGCGCAGCCACCTTGTGCATACTGATCGGTTCGCTGATTGCCTATGCCACGGTTTTCGGTCGTGGCTGGCTGAAGAACCTGGTCGAAGGGCTGGCCACGCTGCCCAGGGTGGCGCCCAAGATCGTGATCGCGGTGGGTCTGATCCTGGCCTGGAATGCGCCCTGGGTGGGCATCAATATCTACAACACGGTCTGGATGTTGTTGCTGGCCTACGTGGTCATCTACATCACCGATGCGCTCAACTATTCCAATGCTTCGCTGCGCAATCTCAACCGCAGTCTGGAACAGGCCGCCGAAATCGCCGGCGCCGGTCCGCTCCGGATTCTCCTCACGGTGGTCCTGCCGCACTTGCGCCCGGCGCTGACCGCGGCCTGGGTCACCACGTTCATCGTGTGCATGCGTGAACTGGTCGCCTCCCTCCTTCTGTTGCCACCGGGGGTTGATACGACTGCCACCTTCATCTTCAACCAGTTCGAGCAGGGCGATGTATCCGAGGCCATGGCGATGGCCACGGTCACCATACTGCTCAGCACGGTGGTCCTGGTGGTCTTCCAGGCGCGCCGCCCGAGGGACTGACATCGAATCGTCATCTTCCCGCAAGACCCCTGAAACAGTGGCTGGTTAAATTTTTGTTTCCAGGCTGGATGACAGCCGGGTTCTGTTTCAAATCGTGCAAGGAAATCTTATGAAATCAATACTGGGAACCGCCCACGGGTTGGCGCTGACGGTCCTGCTTCTGGGTCTGGCCCTGCCGGTGGCCGCCAATGACGACACCCGCAGACTGATCGACAAGCTGGTTGAGCGGGGAATCCTGACCGAGGAAGATGTGGCCGAATTGCTGGCCGAGGATGAGGACGATGTCGAGCGAGTCGAGCCGGCGACCAGTGATCGATTTGCGGGGCTGGACTATGAGCCGGTCTCTCCAATCGCTGACGAAATGTTCCGGGCCAGGGTCAACAAGTTCGCGGTCGAATCGGCCGATGGACAACATCGCTTCGGTATTCGTGGCCGCCTGATGGTTGACGGCGCTTACGTTGAAGATCCGTTTCGCAGCACTGACGACGAGCGGGAAGACCGCGGTGACATCGCCCGCTATGGCACCATCCTCAGGCGTGCACGACTGGGTGCGCTGGGCATCATCGGGGGTCGCTGGGAGTGGCAGATGGAAGTCGACTTTCGCGATGATGAAGTCCGCTTCGCCAATGCCTACATGGCCTACCTGTTCAATAACGGTCGTCTTGCGGTAGGACACTTCAAGGAGCCGTTCAGCCTGGAAAGCTCGACCAGTTCGCGCAGGATTTCATTCCTTGAACGCGCTGCTCCAGTCGATGCTTACCGTCCCAGTCGTGAAATCGGCATCATGTACGAAACGCTGGTCCCCAACTACTATGCCGCCTTCGGAGTATTTGGCGGTGATGGCGTGGCCCGTAACCGCGATGTGACCGAGGGTTATTCCATTGCCGGCCGCGCTTCGTTTCCACCCATCATGGATGAGGAACGCGGCATCTGGTCGCATCTCGGCATTTCGGCCAATTACCGCAAAAACGCTTTCGAGTACGAGCGTTCCAGGGGCCGCGAACGCGAATACGAGTCTGTGCGCATGCGCACCCGTCTGGGCACCCGCGCCGTCGATGGCCGCCTGATTGGTGAAAACGACATGGAAGCGGTCAGGGACTGGACGACCTTCGCCCTGGAAGCCGGATGGGGCCAGGGACCGTTCTCGCTGCAAGGCGAGTACATTCGCCAGGATCTCGATCGCGACCCGAACGCACGTGGCTTCAATGATCCGGATGTCACCAGCATGACCTCGGAAGGCTGGTATATCCAGGCCAGTTATTTCCTGACCGGTGAGCAACGTAACTATCGTCCTTTCAGCGGCGACTTCGGCCGCACGCATATTCTTCGCCCCATGAGCCAGGGGGGATCTGGAGCGTTTGAACTGGTGGCTCGCTACGCTCTGGCCGATTCCACCGAACATCACGAGCCCGATGATCGCCAGAAGCTTGATCACTGGACACTGGGTCTGAACTGGTATCCGGAAGACGACATTATCCTCAAGGTCAATCTGATGTATATCGATGCCGAACGCGGCGAAGACCAGGTCAACGGCGGGCCCAAAACCTGGGATAGCTGGGTGCTTGGTGCGCGCTTCCAGTACGAATTCTGAGGTCTCAACACCACCTCATGACCCTTGCCCGGCCTCAGCGCCGGGCTTTTTTATCTCGCAGAGCTAACCGGCAAATTGATCGGCGTAAGTTGCCCTCAGGGCCGAATCTGCCCGGAGCCGAATACCCGGTACTGGAAGGTGGTCAGTTGTTCCACGCCGACCGGGCCGCGGGCGTGCAGGCGGCCGGTGGCGATGCCGATTTCGGCGCCAAAGCCGAATTCTCCGCCGTCGGCGAACTGGGTTGAGGCGTTGTGGACGGCAATGGCGCTGTCGAGTTGGGCCAGGAAGGATTCGGCCAGGTCCGGGGCATCGGCGATGATGCCGTCAGTGTGGCCCGAACCATAGCGGGCGATATGCTCCAGGGCGGCTTGCGGGTCGTCCACCAGCCTTACGGCCAGCACCGGCGCCAGGTATTCGGTCATCCAGTCCTCGTCGCCGGCCGGCTTGAAACGCTTGTTCATGCCGCACAGCTCGGCATCGCCGCGAAGTTCACAGCCCAGTTCGGTCATTTTCTTAACTAGTGCTGGCACCATGGCATCTGCATCCTTGTCGATCAGCAGGGTTTCCAGCGCTCCGCAAATGCCCGGACGGCGCATCTTGGCATTGGCCACCACTTCCACGGCCATGGCCGGGTCGGCCGATGGGTGAATATAAAGGTGATTGTTGCCATCCAGGTGGGCCAGTATCGGCACGCGCGCATCGGTCTGGACCCGCTCGACCAGGCGCTTGCCGCCGCGCGGAATGACCAGGTCCAGCCATTGATGAGCCTGGAGCAAGGCCCCGACCGCCTCGCGATCCTGGCTGGGAACCAGTTGCACCGTGTTGGTATCCAGACCGGCCAGGCCCAGTCCTCGCTGCAGGGCGGAAAGAATGGCGCGATTGCTGTGCACCGCCTCAGAACCACCGCGCAGGATCACCGCATTGCCGGATTTCAGGCACAGCCCGGCGGCATCGGCGGTGACGTTGGGCCGGCTTTCGTAGATCACCCCGATCACGCCGATCGGCACGGCCACGCGTTGTATTCGCAAGCCATTGGGGCGGGTCCACTCGTCCAGCACTTTCTCCAACGGATCCGGAAGTTCGGCAATGGCGCGCAGGCCCCCGGCCATGGCTTCAATGCGCCCGGGATCAAGCTCGAGACGGTCCAGCATGGCGTCCGAGAGCCCGCGCTGGCGACCGGCATCGAGGTCTTTCCGGTTGGCCGCCAGTAATTCAACCTGGTCGGCTTCGATGGCGTCGGCGCAATGGATCAGCGCCTGGTTGCGCTGCTCGGCGCTTAGCCGGGCCAGGGTGTGTGAGGCCCGGCGCGCTGCCTGGCCGAGTTCGGCAATGAGGTTTTTGAAGTCCATGCTATTCAAACAACACCAGATCATCACGATGAACAACCGGCCCCCGCCCGGCCTCGCCGAGCACTTCGGCGATCTGCTGACTGTTCAGGCCGGTGATCTGACGTGCCTGCTCGGCGGGGTAGCCGCATAAGCCTTGCCCGCACGGGCCGTTGGGTCCGACCAGGCGAACCAGGTCGCCGCGCTGGAACTGGCCGCGCACGGCGCGCACGCCCACCGCCAGCAGGCTGGAGCCCGAGGCGAGGGCTTTCATCGCCCCGCTGTCGATATCGAGTTCGCCGGCCGGGTGCTGCAACGACTTCAGCCATTGCTTGCGAGCGGCCACGGGATTACTGCGGGCCTTGAAAATGGTTGCAGTGGCGCCGTGAATCAGTTCGCCCAGCGGATCCTCTCCAAGACCGGAACCAAGCATCACCGTAGTACCGGCCTCGGTGGCGATGCGCGCCGCCTTGAGCTTGCTGATCATGCCCCCGGTTCCCACGCCGTCGAAACGCGGTTGTCCGGCCAAGGCTTCGATATCGGCGGTAATGGTGTCGACGACAGAGATGCGATGGGCATCGGGATTGCGGACCGGATCGGCGTTGTAGAGGCCGTCGACATCGCTGAGCAGCAGCAGCCCGTGCGCACCCAGCAACTGGGCCACGCGTGCGGCCAGGCGATCGTTGTCGCCGAAACGGATTTCCTCGGTGGCCACGGTGTCGTTTTCGTTGACCACCGGCACGATGCCATGCTCGATCAGTGTTTCCAGGGTGGCGCGGGCATTCAGGTAGCGGCGACGCGCTTCCAGGTCACCGAGGCTGAGCAGAACCTGCGCGGCGATGCCCCCGTGACGGGCAAAAGCTTCGGACCAGGCCCGGGCCAGATGAATCTGGCCGACCGCTGCGGCCGCCTGGGCCTGGGCCAACAGCCGCGGCCGCTCTTCCAGGCCAATGGCCTTGCGGCCCAGGGCGATGGCGCCGGATGAAACAATGACTGCCGGCCCGCTCCGATTGAGCAGTCTTTGAGCAAGCCGTTCCATCCAACCCGTCCGCAGTCGGCCATCGTCATCAATCAACAGCGAAGAGCCGACCTTGACCACGAGCAGGTCGCGGCCCTCGATCAGTTGCGAGCGATCAGATACCTGACTCATTGACAAGGGATCACTCTTGCTGAGTCAAGGTTCACCCACCCCGGCATAGCGAACCCCGGAGAGCCTTGCCATGTCGACATGCCAGGTCGAGAGATCATCAGGACCGAACTGACCCAGATGATTGTGCCCGCAAGCACGCGCCATGACCTTCATCAGTTCGGTCGAAGCTTCGAAGAACCGGGCCAGGCGCTTGGCCGAGGCATCCACGTCCAGCCGCTTTCTCAATTCTTCCTTCTGGGTCGCGATACCGGCCGGGCAGTTGTTGGTGTTGCAGATGCGCGCCCCCACACAGCCGATGGCCTGCATGGCGCTGTTGGCCAGGGCAATGCCGTCGGCGCCCAGCGCCAGCGCCTTGACATAGTCGATCGGCACGCGCAGTCCGCCGGTGACGATCAGGGTGACCCGACCGCTGGCCTTTTGCTCATCCAGGTAGCGCCGGGCCCGGGCCAGGGCCGGAATGGTCGGTACGCTGATGTGATCGCGAAACATGCTGGGTGCGGCGCCGGTGCCGCCGCCGCGACCGTCGAGAATGATGTAGTCGGCGCCGGCATCCAGGGCGAACTGGATATCGCGCTCGATATGGTTGGCGCTGAGCTTGAAGCCGATCGGAACCCCGCCGCTGATCTCGCGCACCCGGTCGCCAAAGCGTTTGAAGTCGGCCACGCTGGACAAGTCCTTGAAGGCCGCCGGCGAGACCGCCGGTTCGCCCTCGGGAATGTCGCGGACCTTGGAGATCTTGGCGGTATTCTTGTTGCCGGGCAGGTGTCCGCCGGTGCCGGTCTTGGCGCCCTGTCCGCCCTTGAAATGAAAGGCCTGGATGTCGGCCAGCAATTCCTCGCGAAAGCCGAACATGGCGCTGGCCAGTTCATAGAAGTAGCGGCTGTTCTCGGCCTTTTCCTCGGGCAGCATGCCGCCCTCGCCCGAGCAGATGCCGGTGCCGGCCAGTTCCGCGCCGCGGGCCAGAGCGGTCTTGGCCTCCTCGGAAAGCGATCCGAAACTCATGTCGGACACGAACAGCGGAATCTTCAAGGCCAGGGGTTTTTTCGCCTCCGGTCCGATCACCAGCTCGGTACCGACCTCGGCATCATCCAGCAACGGCTTGCGCGCCATTTGCGCAACCATTAACTGCAAATCATCCCAGTGCGGCAACTGGTGGCGAGGCACGCCCATGGCGGCCATGGGCCCGTGCTGCCCGACGCCGTCCAGGCCTTCGCGGGCCAATTGATGGATGAACTCGACGGTCGGTTCTTCCCTGGTTGCTTTCGGTTTCGGCGGGCCGGAATCCTCTCGTTCAGACTCATCCGGGCCTTCTTCGCCCACCTGGTCATCTTCGAATTGTTTGTGAGTGCCGTCGCAGTAGGGCGCATTGCCGGTTTGCTTGCACTGGCACAGCCAGGCATCACCGTCTTCCTCGGCCTTGAAGGCCTTGGGCTCGAAACCCGTGCCCTTGTGTGACCCGTCGCAGAAGGGTTGGTCCGACGAGCGACCGCAGACGCAAAAGTAATACTCCTTGCCTTTTTCCAGTGTGACCTTGGCGGGTTTGTTGTTGGCGATGATGGGTTTGCTCATAAATTGTTCCCGATTTTCGAGTCTTGGATGAATGGTTGCCGACTCAAGATACTTTAACTACTACTGTAATAGTAACTGGCCGGTCAGGATCAAAATCAATGGACTTGGAATTCATGGCTGATCTTGTTGTTGCCTGTCAGGCTACTCTTCTGCATTCCGTATATAGGATTAGGTCCGTTATGTGGAGGTAATGAGAATGCCCGCCAGGATATGGAATCTAATGGTTATATCGACGCTTGCAATGCTGATTGCCGGTTGCGGTAAGAGTGAGCAGGAAACGGATGTCGCCGTTGAGCCGGACGCCGCGGCGGAAACAGCAACGATCGAGGTCGAGCCCATGAGCGGTGAGGATGGCTGGGTGGAATTGCATGACCTCGACATCCCGGCGGCCGGCCAGGCCGTGCTCAGGCTGGACGATGTTGAAGTGTCCTTCGATGTCGACTGCCTGGGTCCCGGAGTGATCGAGGCGCATCATGACTTGCCGGCCTTTCTGGATTATCTGCTGTTTCGTACCGGGGTGCGCGGTCTTGGCGAGCTGGATGGTCAACAGGTTATATTTGAGGCAGCTCGCAACGTGGTGGATGCGGACAAGGCCCGGGAAGACCTTCGCTATCACCGTTATCCGGGACAGGACCGGGCCCGGCTTCAATTCGTGATCACGCTGGAAGACGGCCTGAGCCAGGTTTCCGAGCAGCGAGCGCCCGGGGATCGCAATCGTGAAGGTCATGGGCTGCCGCTGTTGCATGTCCAGCCCGATGGCAGCTTTACCGCCATGGCCGAGGTCCCGGCATTCCCGGGGCACGACCAGGCACTGGCCGGTGACGTGACCCTGGCTGGTCGTTGTCCGGCTCCCTGGAACGAATTGGAGGGTTGGAGCGGTTAAGGTTGGTCCCGGCTGGATCCTGGGGCTGCGAGTCGCTGGACGTTGGCGTAAAATGCGTAGCCTTGCCCAGGAGATTCTCATCATGCCGAGTTTCGATGTTGTTTCAGAAGTGGACCACCACGAGATTGCCAACGCGGTCGACCAGGCCAATCGCGAGGTCACGACGCGTTTCGACTTCAAGGGCACTGATTCGTCCTTTGAGTTGAACGGCAATGTCATCGCCCTGAAAACCGAGTCGGAGTTCCAGCTCGGACAGATGCTGGACATTCTCTATGCAAAGCTGGCCAAGCGCGGCATTGATCTCGATTGCGTGGATGTTGACGAGCCGGTTGTCATGGCCAAAACGGCCACCCGCAACGCCACGATCCGTGAAGGCATTGACAGCGAACTGGCGAAGAAAATCGTCAAGTTGATCAAGGGCTCGAAGATCAAGGTCCAGGCGGCCATTCAGGGTGAGCAGGTCCGGGTCAGCGGCAAGAAGCGCGATGATTTGCAGGCTGTCATCGCCTTTCTCAAGGACGCCGAGCTGGGCCAACCTCTTCAGTACAAGAATTTCCGAGACTAGCCTGATGTAATTCTGGTGTAGGGTTGGCACTGATGTTCTCGCGACGCTTGCCCTGGAGTTTGTTGATCACGTTCGGCCTGATGACGGTCCTGGTCGTCATCGGGGCGCTGTTTACCGAACCGTTCGGGCGGGCGGTATCCCAGGTTCAGGCCTTGATCGTCAGCACTTTTGGTTGGTTCTATGTGCTCGCGGCCGTCTTCTTTCTGGTTTTCGTGCTGTGGCTTATGTTCAGTCGACACGGTGACATTCGCCTGGGCCGCGATGACGAGTCACCCGAGTACGGCTTTTTCACCTGGTTCGCGATGTTGTTCAGCGCCGGAATGGGCATCGGGCTGATCTTCTACAGCGTGGCCGAGCCGATTTCCCACTTTGCCGACCCACCACGCGCCGAAGCCGAGTCGCTGGATGCCGCAGCCGATGCCATGGTGATCACCTTTTTTCACTGGGGCCTGCATGCCTGGGCCATTTACGTCATCGTCGGCTTGTCGCTGGCCTACTTCGCCTTTCGCCACAATCTGCCGCTGACCATTCGCTCGGCGCTATATCCCATTCTGGGTGAGCGGGTACACGGCCCCCTGGGTGGTTTCGTCGATATGCTGGCGGTATTTGGCACCATCTTCGGGCTGGCGACCTCGCTGGGGTTGGGTGCGATGCAGTTCAATGCCGGCCTGGATCATCTTGGCCTGGCCGGCATTTCAGTGACCAACCAGATTCTGCTGATCGCGGTGATTACCCTGGCTGCAACCATCTCGGCCGCTTCCGGGCTCAATCGCGGCATTCGAAGGCTCAGTCAGCTCAATGTTGTGTTGGCCCTGGGCTTGCTGCTGGTGGTTTTCTTCGGTGGGCCCACCCTGTTTCTGTTGAGTACCTATGTCCAGAACATCGGCGGATACGCTGCCTCTCTGATCGAACTGTCATTCAACACCGATGCCTATATCGGCACCGAGTGGCAGGAAGCCTGGACGATGTTCTACTGGGGTTGGTGGATCAGTTGGTCGCCTTTTGTGGGCATGTTCATTGCCCGGGTCTCGCGTGGACGCACCATTCGTGAATTCATTGCCGGGGTATTGCTGGCCCCGTCGCTGCTGATCTTTTTCTGGATGGTGGTGTTCGGCAATACCGCCATTCATATGGAGCTGGCCGGAAACGGAGGCCTGGTCGAGGCCGTGCGTGAGGACATTTCCACGGTCATCTTTGTCATGCTGCAGGAACTGCCTCTGGCCATGCTGACCACGCTGGTGGCCCTGGTCGTGATCGCTGTGTTCTTCGTGACTTCGGCAGATTCGGGTTCGCTGGTGGTCAATATTCTGACCGCCGGTGGCGATCCGGACCCACCCATGTACCGCCGTGCCCTGGGCGCAGTAATGATCGGTGCCGTGGCAGCCGTGTTGTTGTTGACCGGTGGCCTGGCTGCTTTGCAGACCGCTGCCATTACGACGGCCATGCCATTCTCCATCGTCATGCTGCTGATCTGTTTCAGCCTGTTCAAATCGCTGCGTGGCGAACGAGTCATTCGTCTGGGGTCGGAAGGTCCGGCACAGGTTTCCGATGCGGGTGATCGTGCCTCAAGGCCATTGGCCAGCGTACCCCTGGCCGGGGCCACACCGCCGGGCGGTTACACCGGCGGGGTGCCCTTGCCGCTGGCCGCCGCTGAGCGTCATGAAGACTGGCGCAAACGCCTCAAGACCGTCATCTGGGGCTATGAACGATTCAATCGTCTCGCGGCTGAACAGCAGGCCAGGATCAGGCCAATCATCCAGAACTACCTGAATGAAACGGTGCAGCCGGCATTCGAACAGATTGTCACCGAGCTCGAACAATACGATCGTCAGGCAACCATTGACCAGGAGATTGACCGCGCCTGCCTGACCGTTTGGCGAGGTGATGAGGCGGAATTCAGTTTCACGATTCACGGTCTCGTGCGCGAACCGGTCAGCTTTGCATTGACTGAAATCGTTTCCCGGCCCGAAGACGTCCAGCCACGCGCCGAGATCCTGCTGAGTACAGGTCGCGTGGGGGACTGGGCGCTTGAGGATCTGGATGCTGATCAGATCTTTGATCAGTTCGTGGCCGCCTACGCCCAGTGGATGGGCTGGTAGCATCGAGCGCCGAGAGACAAGCCGAGTGTGGCCACTCTAAAGTGCTTGCGCTGGATCAGGCCGCCGCGAGGATTTCGCGCAGGCGATTGAAGCTGTCCCGATCAGCATTGTCGGGGAACAGCCAGACTCGATAACTGCCTTCATCGTCGCTCATGCTGAAGGCCACCAGCAGGCCAGTGTCGAGCAGCTTTCCCTTGAGCTTGCCGCTGTGCTTGCGTTTTCCCTTGCCGAAAAGCACAACCTGCTGACCGTTCTGAGAGATGACCACACGCCGCCATCGCGGGCGGTTGAGTCTTTGCAGGCAGAGCGCCCAGAGCAGAAAGATCACCACCGCGCCAATCACGAAGACGACAAAACCGGGACGCGCGTAGAACACCGTAGCTAGCAGAATTCCCGCAAGCACGGTTGCCAGTCCCTGACCGAGCAGGGAGGTCTTGATATCCAGAGTCAGCGCGCCAGCCTTTCGCATGCAAGGAATTCTAGCCCAAAAGCCTGACCCATGACACACCGACATGCCGCTATGGCGAGATGCATTCAATCCCTCTGGGTTTACTCAGCGCTTTTCTGAATGCTTGCAGCTTGGTTTAGGCTTGGCCATACTGCTTGCGCTTTGCCATTGACTTTTCTGTGCCATGCGCCAATACACCTTTATCGTCAATCCGGCCGCAGGCAAACGAGCAAGGCGTCAGCAGTCGTTGGTCGGGCAGATTGCTGCTCTGGCCCCGGATGCCGAGGTGTTGTTGACCACTCGGCCGGGCGAAGCAAGATTGCTTGCCGGGGAGCGCAGCATGCGTGACGGGCATGTCGTGGTGGCGGTTGGTGGAGACGGTACGGTGCATGAGGTGGCCTGCGGACTGGTCGGTGGCCGGGCCCTGCTGGCGGTCGTGCCGGTGGGTTCGGGCAATGACTTTGCCAGAATGCTCGCCAGCCCGCGCGAACTGGAGGCGGCATTGGCCTGGTTTGATCGGGCCGGCCCGCGCGATTGCGATGTTGGACAGGTGCGCATCGAGCATGCCGATGGGCGTATCGATGAGAGTCACTTCATCAACAGCCTGGGCATCGGCTTCGAAGCGGTCGTGGCCGAAACCGCGGCCAGTGCACGTTTCTTTCGCGGCTTTTCCCGCTACCTGGTGGCTGCCCTGATTCACTTGTGGCGCTATCGTGGCCCGCAGATGACCATCAGGATGGAGGATCAGATCATCGAGGGTGCCCAGTTTCTGATCGCACTGGGCAATGGCCGCACGGCCGGCGGTGGTTTTCGGCTGACTCCGCATGCCAAAATCGATGATGGCCTGCTGGATATATGTCGAGCCGAGGAGTTGTCGGTGCTGCGTCGTCTGATGATCCTGCCGACCGTGTTGTTTGGCACTCACTTCAGGTTTTCAGGTATCCATGATGGTCGCGTCGATCGGATTGGCGTCGACTGCCCGACCGGTTGCATGGTGCATGGCGATGGGGAGATCGTTGCCCGGGAGGCTGTGCGTATCGAGGTCAGCCTTCATTCGGGAGGTTTGCGATTGCTCGGATAGTTCCAACGCCAGGGCTTTTGGCTGTGCCACTGCGACCACGGGGTACAGGCATAATGATGTTTTTTCAAATGATGGATCCAGGCGGAGACCATGACCGACAAGCATGAGTTCGACCTGGTGGTGCTCGGCGCCACCGGCTTTACCGGCCAGTTGCTGGCTGACTATCTTCTGGGCCGGCACGGTGTCGATGGATCGTTGCGCTGGGCGCTGGCCGGACGCAGCGAGGACAAGCTGAAACAAGTGCGTGAGCAGTTAGGTGATGCGGCTGCAGGCCTGGAATTGATGGTTGCCGACAGTCATGATCGGGCATCGCTTGATGCCCTGACTGCACGCACCCGCGCCGTGTGTTCGACAGTCGGCCCGTATGCACTGCATGGATCGGAACTGGTCGCGGCCTGTGCCGCTTCCGGCACCGATTACTGTGACCTGACCGGCGAGGTGCCCTGGATGCGCCGGATGCTGGATGAACATGAAGATGCTGCGCGCGACAGTGGTGCACGTCTTGTTCACTGTTGCGGCTTCGATTCCATTCCGTCCGACTTGGGCGTTTGGTTTCTGCAGCAACAGGCCATGGAACAATTTGGCCGCCCGATGAGCCGAATTCGCATGGGGGTAGAGCGCATGCGCGGGACCATGAGCGGTGGTACGGCAGCCAGCATGCTCAACATCATCGAGGAAACCCGGCAGGATTCAGAAGTCGCCAAGGTGGCCAAGAATCCCTATTCGCTGTGCCCGCCGGATCTGCGCCAGGGACCGCGACAACCGTATGTCAGGGGTCCGGAGTTTGATCAGGATCTCGATAGTTGGCTGTCGCCATTTGTCATGGCCGCCATCAACACCCGGATCGTACATCGTTCGCATGCGCTGGCCGGACGGCCGTGGGACGAGGGCTTTCGTTATGACGAGGCCATGATGACCGGGCGCGGATTTGCCGGTCGCCGGCGCGCCTGGACCTGGTCGCTGGGTCTGGCTGGTTTCGCATTGGGGGCCAGCTTTGGTCCGACCCGCAAGCTGATGGCCAGACGAGTCCTGCCCAAGCCGGGCGAAGGTCCAAATGCCGAACAACGCGAAAAAGGGTTTTTCCGATTGCTGTTCGATGGTCGCAACGAGCACGGTGATTCGATTCGCGTGCGGGTCACCGGCGATCGTGATCCCGGTTACGGATCTACGGCCAAGATGCTTGGAGAAGCTGCATACACCCTGGCCACCGTCTTGGAGAAAGGGACTCCGCCGGGTGGTTTCTGGACCCCGTCAACCGCCCTGGGTCAACCGCTGCTCGATCGCCTGATCGAGCATGCCGGACTGAGCTTCGAGGTGGTCTAATCCGCCAGGTCACGAGCGGGCTGCACGTAGGGTGGCAGCACCGCGACCAGGCGGTCGGGTTGGTCGGTGATCCAGTCTGGCAGGGGCAGGTCGGCGGCCAGTTCCTGCTCCAGTAGAATGCCCTGTGCTGCCGCCCCGGCCTGTATTTTTCCGAGCTTGCCGAAAAAGCCCAATTCTCGAGCCTGTTGGGCCAGCAGTTCCAGCCGGGGTATGCGTTCTTCTTCGCGGGCTGCCCAGGCTTCCACCCAGCCAATGTCCAGGGCCAGTGCGGCATCGTTGAAATGTCCCTCGGCATCGCGAATGCGGTCGATGACACGGCGGGCCTTGTCACTTGCACCCTGGCTAAGCAAGGCCTCGGCCGCGAGTAACCTTGCTCGTGCCGTGGCCCGGACCTGGCCACGGTCAACAAACTGGTCGGCGATGGCTTCGGCTTCAATGCGGACCCGCCAGGGATCGGCGCCGGTGAGCAAGTCGATGCGTAGCAGATCGACCTGAGAGATGAATTGCCAGGAAGGACGATTGGCCTGGGTGCGCAATTCCAGGGCCCGCTTGAAAGCCTGGCGGGCACTGGTCAGATCACCACTCCACAGGTTCAACCGTCCCATGGCTGCGTGTACGCCGGCCTGAAGAAACGGCGAGCTTTCTTCACCCAGCTCTTCAAGCTGAACCAGCAGCCATTCGGCCTTGAATAAATCGCCGGCCAGGATACGTTGCTCGGCCCGAAAACTGCCTACATGCAGCAGGCGATCGGTCTGCCCGGAGCGTTCGTACAATGTCCAGGCTTCCTCAAGCAGACCCTCGGCATCGTCCAAACGCCCCTGGCGGCTGGCGATCAGGGCCAGGTTGAATGCCGTGCGGGCCTGGTGGCCGGGCAGATCCAGCTTCCGGAACAATTCCAGGGCGCGTTCATTGAGTTCGATGCTGCGCTCGTTCAGACCGCGAGTCGATGCCGCTGCGGCGAGGTTGCCCAGGCTGGTAGCCATGCCGCGCCGATCACCAATGGATTCAAAGGTCTCCAGCGCCTGGGACCAAAGTGCTTCGGCTTCATCCATGCGCTCACGACGCGCCATCAACAGCCCGGCATTGACCTGCAGTCCGGCCGCCCGGTGGGCACGGCTGCTGTCGCGGGCAATCCTGAAAGCGGAATCGAAGGCTTCGGCCGCCTCATCGACCGCCCCGGACTCGATGGCGGCAAGCCCGCGGGCATTGAACCAGGCAATCTTCAAGTCAGGATCAGCAGTAGTCTCGATTCGTGGCGCCATGTCTTTGAGTCTCGCCAGGGTCTGCTCGGCATCACCGCGCAGGTAGCGAACCAGTGCGAGTTCGATTTCGCCCTTGAGGCTCAGCAGATCATCGATCTCCAGCGCTTCAAATTGCTCGGCCAGTTCAAGGGCCTTTTCGAGATTTCCGCCTTCCCGGACCAGGGCCAGCCGGGTCAGCAGCAAACGGGCCTGGTGGTGATCGGTCAGGGTCGAGCGGTTGGTTTCGAGCATTTCACCGATCAGGCGTTCGGCACGACCCAGCTCGCCCTGTGCGCGGATCATCTCCGACAGTTGCAAGGTGGACTCAACCGCCAGATCCATGTGGTCACGGCCCAGGGCCGTGTCCCGGGCGGTTTCGGCAAGCTCCTCGGCTTGCTGATGTTTGCCATCAAGCGCTAACAAGCGTGCATTGAGCAGCAGCCAGCGCGCATTCTGGCCTAGTTCGGGTTCAGTGCCCAGCAGGGCCAGGGTTTGACGGGCGCTGTTACCCTGCAGGGCATCGAGTTCGGCCTCGGCCAGGTCCAGGCGCAGTTCCTGGTCATCGGGTAACAGCAGGCTCAAGGCGCGCAAGCCGGCTGCCGCCTCGATGGCATGATGACGTGCTCGGGCCACTTCGGTCTGGCGTCTCAGGGAACCAATCAGGGCCGAATGAGCGTCATGGACCTCGGTCGTCGGGTGCTCATTCGGGGGTAGGGTGCGCTCTGGTCCGAATAATGCCCATGTGCCGATCCCGACCAGCAGTGCAGCCACCATTACGGTCACGCCGCGCGCGAGCCAACGGTGACCCGAACGTCGGATCGAGGGGGTCGATTCCCTGGTCACCGGACAAACGATGCGATAGCCGCGCCGGTGACTGGTTTCGATGTAGCGCGGGTGGCGGGCATCATCATCAAGCGCCTGGCGAAGCTGATTGATGGCTTGTGGAAGAACGTTGGGCGACAGTGCGGTGCGACCCCAAACCCGCTCCAGTAACTGTTCGCGCTCGACGATTGCCGGGGCACTGTCGAGCAGTTCCCGCAACAGGCGAAACGGCAGACGCTGAAGGGTGATGGACCCGTTCGGTCCGCTCAACTCCGCAGTATCGCAGTCAAGCCGATAATCACCGAAGCTGAATTTCATGCTTCGAAGTGTACATGTAAAAGGAATGTTTCGGAACCTGCGAGACCTCGAGTGCCTCCGGGCTTGCAAGCCGGCTTCAGGTCTCCTCGACGAGTTCGCGATGAACGCACACCGCCGTATTGCGCGGAATCACCGGTTTGCCCCGGGCTTCGAGATGAGCACGGGTGATGGAAGCCCCGTACAACAGGATCAGGGCCGAATAGTTGACCCACAACAGCAACAGGGCCAGCGATCCGGCCGCACCGTAGGTCGATGCGGTGGCCGTATTGGCCAGGTACATGGCGATCAGCGACCGGCCGAAAGTGAACAGCAAGGCGGTGATCAATGCCCCCGCCAGCACGTCGCGCCAGCCCAGCACCACATCGGGCAGGATCTTGAAGATCGCCGCAAACAGCAAGGTGATGACGGTCAGCGAGATGAAGATTTCGGTGCCGACCAGCGCCCAGCCCGGCACCGGCAACCACTGCTCGGCAAAATTCATGATCGTTCGCATGGCCACGCTCAAAAGCAGCGAGACCAGCAGCACGAAGCCGATGGCCAGTACCACGGTCAGCGACAGCACGCGTGCCTTGAGAAACAGCCACAAGCTGTTGCGCGACGGCTTGGGCGCGACATCCCAGATCTGATTGAGCGAAATCTGCATCTGGGCAAACACGGTGGTGGCGCCGACCACAATGGCGGTAAATCCGATCAGCGTTGGCCAGATCCCGGTCTGGTCAATCTGTGAGTTGACTACGGCGGTCTGCACGACTTCCGCTGCCTGCGGGCCGAGAAATTCCTCGAGCTGTTCCATCAGCTCACCCTGGGCGGCCCGCTCGCCCAGCACCAGTCCGACGATGGTCACCACCACAATGACTACCGGGGCGATGGAAAAGACCGTGAAAAAGGCCAGCGCAGCGGCATAGATGAAGGCCTGGCTTTGCAGCCAGTTGCTGGTGGCCGCTCCAAGAATGCCGCCCCAGTAAAGCACCGGTTTGNGCAGTTGTTCACGCAATCGCTTCAGCATGGCTAGCGTTGACAGNTTTTTTTTGGGGGGGGTAGNCTCTGAATCGAAATTGGGGGCGTGAATCAAATGTCGATATCAATAACGATTCAAAGGAGACTTGCTAAATGAGAAAAATCATCGTTTCAATCATGTTTTTTGGCCTCATGGCACCCGGCTCAACGCTGGCGGATCCAATAAATTGCGACGATGGGTGTACCATAATTACATGTGATGGCTGGGACTGCAGTGTATATCACTGCGAAGCAGGCGATTGCGAAAAAATTGGCAGTTACCCAGATCCGAACCGTGAAAAAGTTGAGATCACTCCCGATGCCGCAGGTCAAGGACTATCGGTTTACGCCAGACCCGGTGTGCACAATTGCTCTGTTGTTGATGAGTGTGGTGTGGTGACTTGCTCGGATGATCAATGTCGCGTGTTTGTGTTCGATGATGGAGCAATGGAGCGGATCGGAAAGGCCGGCTCGAAAGGGGAAGGTGAGGCACTGTATCGCCTCTATCAGGCCGAGACCATCCTGGATAGGCTGGAGCAATAACTGATTAGAAGGGACGACGGTTGGTGGATGTTCGCCCCTTATTGGGCTGAAAACTGTTGAAATCGGCTGACCGTCGTCTCTCTTCTCGCCCTGAGCTGCCAAGGCATAAGATACAGCACGCTGGTCTTTCACAGTCCAGGCTTTCAGTTTATTCAGAAGCTCTTTAAGCATTGCTCGGTTTCTGGTGATTCTCAATGGCATGAATCAGGCCTCTGGCGGGGCCGGGCTTTTATAGCGCGATTTGTTGACAGCCTCCACTTCCCAGGGATGGGTGGTGACCAAGCGACGAAGGCGTGACCATCGCAATGGGCCTGTTACCATTGCAAGCATGAACGCTGCCGAACTGTTCGTGAATTGCCTGGAAGCAGAGGGCGTGGAGTGCATCTTTGCCGTTCCCGGTGAGGAAAATCTCGATTTACTCGAGGCATTGCGCCCATCCTCGATCGAACTGGTGGTCACGCGTCATGAACAGGCCGCCGGGTTCATGGCCGCCTGCCACGGGCGACTGACCGGCCAGCCGGGCGTGTGCCTGTCCACGCTGGGACCGGGAGCAACCAACCTGGTCACCGCGGCCGCTTATGCCGAATTGGGCGCCATGCCGATGGTCATGATCACCGGCCAGAAGCCGGTCAGAACCTCCAAGCAGGGCCATTTCCAGATCATCGACATGGTCGATCTGATGCGCCCCGTCACCCGCTATACCCGCCAGGTCGTCTCGGGCGCCAACGTCCCGGCACGGGTGCGCGAGGCCTTTCGCCGGGCCGAGGAAGAACGTCCCGGCGCCACTCACCTGGAATTGCCCGAGGACATCCTGCACGAAGAAGTCGAGGCCGAACCGATTCCGGCTTGCCAGACCCGCCGTCCGGTGGCCGAGGACAAGGCCGTGGATCGGGCGGTGGCGGCCATCGAGCAGGCGCGTCGGCCCCTCATAATGGTCGGTGCCGGTGCTAATCGCAAGATGACTTCACGCATGCTGAGGCGTCTGATCGACAAGACCGCGATCCCCTTTTTCAGCACCCAGATGGGCAAGGGCGTGGTCGGAGAAAGCGAGTGCTGGATGGGCACTGCGGCCTTGTCGGAGGGTGATTATGTCCACCGCGTGATCGAGCAGGCCGACTGCATCATCAATGTCGGACATGACGTGGTCGAAAAACCGCCATTCCTGATGCAACCGGATGGCCCGGTGGTCATCCATATCAATTTTTCCAGCGCCGGGGTTGACCCGGTCTACTTTCCGCAGCTCGAAGTCGTCGGTGACATTGCCAACGCCATCTGGCAGATCAGCGAGCAAATCGAGGTCCAGGACCACTGGGATTTCGATTTCGCCCACCGCATTCGCACGGCCATGCTCGAAGAACTCGGCAGCGGCGCCGACCTGGACGGATTCCCGGTCCATCCACGCCGGGTGGTCCATGCCGTGCGCGAGGCCATGCCCGAAGACGGCATCGTGTCACTGGACAATGGCCTCTACAAGGTCTGGTTTGCGCGCAATTATCGAACTACCCTGCCCAATACCCTGCTGCTGGACAATGCGCTGGCCACCATGGGCGCCGGCTTTCCGGTCGCCATGGGCGCGCGCCTGGTCCATCCCGATCGCAAGATTCTGGCCGTGTGTGGCGACGGCGGCTTCATGATGAATTCCCAGGAACTGGAAACCGCGGTGCGCATGAACATGGACCTGGTGGTGCTGATTCTGCGTGATGATGCCTACGGCATGATCCGCTGGAAGCAACAGGACATGCAGTTGCCCGATTTCGGCATGGATTTCGGTAATCCGGATTTTGTACGTTATGCTGAAAGCTACGGTGCGGCAGGTCACCGGGTCGAACATACGGACCAGCTTGCACCATTGCTGAAGAAGTGTCTGGACCAGCCGGGCGTTCACCTGATCGATTGCCCGATTGACTACTCGGACAGCCAGCGCGAACTATTCGAGAACATTCCGGCGCGTGCACGCGCCCTGACACCTTAAAATTGAAGACCGCCATGAGCATCAAGAGCTACCCCTACTACCTGGCCAACCAGGCCATTGCCGCCAACCAGGACCTGGAAGTCACCGACAAGCACACCGGCTCAACCGCCTACCGGGTGGCCCAGGCCGGCGATGTCGAGGTGGATCAGGCCGTGAGCGCAGCGGTCGAGGCGCGCCGGCCCATGGCCGAGTTGCCCGCCTACCGTCGACGCGACGTGCTGTTGCATTGTGTCGAACAGTTCAGGAAGCGCCACGACGAACTGGTCGAGGTGTTGATCGTCGAGGGCGGCAAGGTCATCACCGATGCCCGCGGCGAGGTCGGTCGCCTGATCGAGACCTTCCAGATCGCCGCCGAGGAAGCCACCCGCATCGGCGGCGAAGTGATGCCGATGGACATCACGGCCCGGGCCGAGAAGTTCTGGGGCATGTGGAAGCGCGTGCCGATCGGCCCGGTCTCATTGATCACGCCATTCAACTTCCCCTATAACCTGGTCGCCCACAAAGTGGCCCCGGCGATTGCCGCCGGCTGTCCGTTCGTGCTCAAGCCGGCCGAGAAGACCCCGGTGGGCGCAATACTCATGGGCGAAATACTGGCTGAATGCGATCTGCCCGAGGGCGCGTTTTCCATCCTGCCGGTGCATCGCGACGAGGCGGCGCGCTTTACCGAGGACGAACGCCTCAAACTGTTGAGCTTTACCGGCTCGGACAAGGTCGGCTGGATGCTCAAGGACAAGGCCGGCAAGAAACCGGTGGTCATGGAACTCGGCGGCAATGCCGCCTGCCTGGTCGATGC
>SL_3KL_010_SEDDRAFT_10001081_pt1 | contig 24270 bp, 25 predicted proteins | sample SodLakKL_010_SED_2_FD_10381 | JGI IMG/M metagenome (IMG submission 10381) | reverse complement strand
TAAACAACTCCGTGAGCCAAATTTATTCCCGCCTCCGGCAGTCCTACGGTTTCAATCGCCCTGAAAACCTCATTAGCAACAACTAATGCTGTCGGCTGAGCCATTCCAATATCCTCACTTGCAAATATCACCATTCTGCGAGCAATGAATTTAGGATCCTCTCCGGCTTTAATCATTCTCGCCAGATAATATAAAGCGGAATTAGGTTGACTTGCTCTCATACTTTTTATAAAAGCGCTTATCGTATCATAATGTTCATCCCCCGCTTTATCATAACGAATCACTTTTTGAGAAGCGGAAGTCAAATTGTCTATATTTATACTTCCATATAATTCATAAGTATTCTCCAATGCAGAAAGTATCCTCCTTGCATCTCCATTTGCGTAATTAACCAACCACTCTTCCGCTTCCTTTGATATATCAAATTCGGTTCTTTTAAGTATTCCCCTTAACTCATCCTCTGAAAGAGAATTCAGAACAAATACCTGACACCTTGAAAGAAGAGCGGGAATGACCTCAAAACTTGGATTCTCCGTCGTCGCCCCAATAAGAAGTAATTGCCCCGACTCAACATAAGGAAGAAGAAAATCCTGCTGGCTTTTATTAAATCTGTGTATCTCATCTAAAAATAAAACCGGGGGATTCTCAACCCTTCCACTACTTACTATTTTTCTTATATCAGCTTTACCGGCAGAAACCGCAGAAAGTTCAAAAAGTTCAAAACCTAAAGATCTCGCATATATTCTTGCAAGCGTTGTTTTGCCCGACCCGGGAGGACCCCAGAGAATAAATGAGAATGCTTTTTTATTCAAAATAGCGGATGAAAGCGGAGCATTCTCCCCTACTAAATGATCTTGGCCCATAAATTCATCCAATGAATTCGGCCTTAATTTGTGAGCTAATGGAATGGACACGTTTTAAAAATTAAATCTTATATCTCAATTCGCCAGCTGGCGGATCAAAAATAACGGAATAATCATAGAAAATTAAATATTAAAAATAACAATAATTCACTCTTTGTATTATAAGTATAATTCTACCAGATTTTAGATTTAAAATTTAAGATATCAGATTAATTATAATTCTTCCACTTCTTTTTGATTTTTAATCTTTAATTTCTGATTTGAGATTTGAGGTTTGAGATATAAGATTAATCAGTATCCCCCAAATTCCTCCGACTTAACACATAAATCATCCACTCCCATATCATCCAATATATTTTTCATTCCTGATACAAATTCAGGTGATCCGGCAATATAAAAAACTGAACTTTTTATATCATCAATATACTTTTCAAATATCTCTTTATTTATCCTACCTTTCTCATAACCTCCCATCTCTTCTTTTGTAAATGTGGGTACCATTTCAAATTGCTCACAATTATTAGACATCTCTTTTAATTCATTAAAATAAGAAGCGTTGTTTATGCTTTTATTTGAATAAAAAAGCTGCATATAGCGAGAAACTCCTCCAAGAGAATCTTTCAAAATACTCATCATTGGGGTAATACCAATTCCTCCGGCAATAAATATAGCCGATTTACTATCATCGCCATGAAGTGTCATATCCCCAATCGCATCGCTTATTAAAACCTCCTCTTCCAAAGAAATATTTTTTAAATACTCTTTAAATGAAGAACTTCTAAAACGAGTGGCAAAGATAAGGTCTTCTTTAGGACTTCCACAAAAAGAAAATATATGACTCCCTTTTTGAGGTGCTTCTTTAAAACTCATCTCCAGGTGCTGTCCCGCCTTGAATTTATACCCCTCCGGCTTCTTTAGGGTAAACTCCAAAGTATTCTCCGCTACTCCGCGTTTTCTTATTAATGTAGTGTTATAAGATGCCATTGGAAAACTAAATAATACCTATATTTGTAAATATGCTGGTATTTTTCATTTGATAGAATATTCTAGCGGGAATTTCCGGAATACCCTCCTCTTTATCAAGCAATTTATTAAAAGCTTCCTTTTTTTCATCTCCCGCTACATAAACAACAGATAAATTCACCTCTCTCAAGAAGGTGTTGTTGACCGTTATTCTCAAAGGATGTTCGCTTTTTTCTCCGGCATCATAACCAACTATTGAAAATGAATAATCTTCAAAAAGCTTATTGAAAAGATCCGGATTCTCCGGAAAAGGCATAATGCCCGCCGTATGACCGTCCGCGCCCATTCCCAAAATCGTTACAATATCTCCATTTGGATTCTCTTCTCTCCATTTCTCAATTGAAATTCTGTATCTTTCTGAGAAATCATATAAATTGTCATTTTCTTTAACCGAAGTGTCTATATATTTAGCCCCATAAGAAACAGCCTCATTGAAAAATTCGGTTTTTTTAAGCTGAGAGAAATTATTTACATCCTCTCTGACGTCAAATCTCTCATCACAAACACCTAAGGTGGTATATTTAGCCCACTTATCAACTTTGAAATGTCTTAATATCCCCAAAGCGGATCCTCCTGAAAGAAGAAGTAAAAGAGGCTTTCCCCCTCTCTCTATGAAATTTTCATTCAAAAACTTTCCCGCTTCCAAACTTGGATTTTGACTGTATTTTACATTCATTTTTTTTATTAAATTATTTAAATCTTCAACAAACCCTTTCAAACCATTATCGGTTAAAGAGTGTCTTATGTCAAAGTCTTTCTCAAAAAAATCAATATTCTTCAATGTCTCTTATATCCTTTGGATCTCCACTATTTAGAAATAAAAGTGTTTTATTCATATTCAATTTAATATTAATGGTTAAAGGTTATAGCTTAATAGTTAAATGTCATTTGTTAATAGTTTTTTCTTTTTAGATTTTAAATTTAAAACCCGCCTGTTCTGCCTACCGCCTACCTGTCCAGTAGGCAGAGCGGGCAGGAGGCGAGGCAGGTTTAAGATCTAATTTAAATTGTGCCCTCCAAACATATATCTCATCAAAGAAAGAATTTTGCCGGTAAATGACGACTCTTTTGAAGAAAGACGGAAATTATACGCTCCTTCTATTGCCGGAGTTTCTATATTCATCTCTTTTGCAGTATTCACTGTCCACTCCCCCATCCCCGAATGAGAAACCTTGCCTGACACCTCTTCCAATTCTTCTCCACTCTCTTTTAGACCACCATGAAGCCACTCAACCAATCTAGACTCTATTACACTTCCATTACTATAGAGATCTGAAACTTCAGTGAGAGATAAATCAAATTCACTCTTCTTCAATATCTCAAACCCCTCGGCAATTGACTGCATCATTCCATACTCAATTCCATTGTGAATCATTTTTACAAAGTGTCCGGCGCCGGATGCTCCAACATATTTATATCCATTAGGAACAGAAAGATCTCTAAATAACTCTTCGTATTCCTCATATACCTTCCTCTCTCCCCCAATCATAAGGCATGCCCCCTTAAGAGCTCCTTCAGGTCCTCCGCTTACACCCAAATCAATAAATGACATTTTATTTTCCCTCACTCCTTTTGCTCTTCTTATTGAATCCTTGAAATATGCATTAGCTCCATCAATTATTACATCACCTTCCGAGTAGTTATTAAAAATCTCTTCTAATGCAACATCCACCACATTATGAGGAAGTGCTAAAAGCACCACCCTTGGAGATGATAGTTCGTTGGCAATGTCACCAATTTTCTCTACTACTTCTATCCCTTCTTTCTCCGCCACCTCTCTTGCTTCAGGGCTTCTATTATATCCAACAACTCTATAACCCTTACTTTTAAGCTGAATTGCCATATTCAACCCCATCTTTCCCAACCCCACAATTCCAATTTCTTTTTTCATATTATTTTTAATTAATTATTAATATTTTCGGAATCACTTTTCTTTTTATAAATTATCATCGGTAAATCATTCCAACCTTCTAATATTGGAGTAATGAATCTCCACGCCGCTGATACTTCATCAGTGCTTGCAAATAAAGTTTGATCACCTTCAATACAATCATAAAGAACTCTCTCATAAGCATCGGGAATATAAGATGTTTCGCTTTCATCTTCATTTTCATTATAGAGAAATTTTAACGTCTTCTCTTCCAACTTCATTCCAAATCCTGGACTCTTAAACCAAAAATGTAAATTTATCCCCTCATCAGGCTGAATCCTGAATGTCAATTGATTGACTCCTCCATAATCACCGTCTTTTAAATGAAGACAACAATCTTCTTTCTTGAAAAATACCCTGATTGCAACCTCTGACCTATCAAGTGCCTTTCCACCCTCCAATATAATTGGTACCGACTCAAGATACTCCATATCAAGATATGTTTTTATCTTAAAATATGTCTCGGTTGAAGAATCATCATTAACCCCCTTTATTTTCCCATAACCCTCATACTGCCCTCTTTTTACATTTTCTTCATTCATCTCAGGGGGAATTAATGTTTTCAAAACAGAAGCCCTCCTCTCTCTAATACTTTTACTGTCCCAGCTTTCGGGCTTCTCCATAGCTACCAGAGCAAGCATTTGCAGAAGATGATTCTGCCCCACATCCCTCAATGCCCCGATGCCGTCATAGAAAGAACCCCTGTCTTCAACTCCTTCTTTTTCATATATGGATAATTCTATTTTTTCAATATTTTCCTTATTCCAAATTGGAGAAAAAATAGGATTAAAAAATCTAAAAGTTAATATATTCTGCAAACTCTCTTTTGCCAAGTAATGATCTATACGAAAAATTTGCTCTTCTTGAAATAAAAGCCCAAGTATTTTATCTAATTCCTGAGCAGTCCCAACGTCTCTTCCAAAAGGTTTTTCAATTAAAACTCTTGTACTGTTGGACCTTCCGGAACACGGAACACTTAAACCGCTATCTGCAACATTCTTCAATATTTCCATATAGGAGGACGGGGGTACGGCTAAGTAAAATAATTTATCCCCACATTTTCCATATTCACCTTCCAAAGAGACTATCAAATCCGCCAAATCACCATACGAAGAAGACTGCTCAAATGTTCCTTTGATGTATAAAGTATTTTTTAAGAATTCATCAATTACACTAAATTCAAAATCAGTATTTTCTTTTAGATGAGTAGATATAAAATCTCTGAATTCTTTATCCCGCCAATCCCTTCTTGAAAAACCCACCACTTTGAAATTTAGAGGCAAAAGGTCTCTATTATATAAATCAATAAGCGCCGGAAATAATTTATTACGAGCAAGATCTCCCGTTGCTCCAAATATTATGAAAAAAGTGGGATTTTCAGACATTCACAAAGTATAACAATAACACCTAAATATAAAAACTTGACAAAATATTTAATTGTAGTATGTTATTGAAAGGTTGCTCCGAGGTTCTCAATGCATAGAACTCTTGATTTTCTCCTGCGTAACTAAAAATAGAATGAAAAATTGCATTACGCCTCATAACGCCTAATATGAAAAGCGTTGTGTAGAAAACAATGAGAATGCAGTAGAAGAACCCCATATTTTATATGGACGGGTCCAAATCCCTCCGGAGCAATCCTTGATCTTTTTTGTAAATTTAATGGGCCGTAGCTTAAAGTGGTGGAGCGCCTCTAAAAGACGGCTAGCACTTTCAGAGGAGGTTGCAGGTTCAAGTCCTGCCGGCTCAACTTTCCCCCGATTCACACGAATCGGGTTTTTTTATTTATAGCGTATAGGAAGAATTTACTATTTAAAATGTTATAATAAAAAGATACACATTGGGTCATTTTATAAATTCAATATAATAATATTATGGCAAAAACAATAAGCGTAACTTTCGGAGTAATATTAATAATTCTCGGTATCTTGGGCTTCGTAGAAAATCCCCTCATAGGAAGCGGATCATTTTTTCATACGAACATATATCATAATGTATTCTCTATTCTTATAGGTATGATACTTCTATTCGTCGCCTTTTATTCCAAAACAACTATTGCCGGAACATATTTCACTTTAGGTGCCATATATATAATGCTATCTATTTTCGGATTCATAGTCTTAACAGAAGAAGTCGGAACCATTCTAAATACAATGGAAATAAATCAAGCCAGTGTATGGCTTATGCTTCTAATCGCTGTACTCTTTTTAATAGCCGGATCAATATCCGCCACCGAAGAAAATGCAATAGAAAGCAATACACTGCAATAATCACATAGATCATCTTATTGTAATAGTGTTCAAGCTACTGAACATAAATCGCAGTATCCACACCTAATTCCACGCAAGCAAAGATCCGCCAGCTGGCGGATTACTTGTTGCTTCATCTCCACACTCACTTTGTTCGTGTGGACCTGAGGAGACTCGGCGTCAAGTTTCTAAACTCGCAAGCTCGTTAAGAACTTCCTACCCGGGCTCGCTTGTCCTTCGCAAGCTCAGGACATGGCTCCGCCTTTCTCGTCTCCACGCAAGCAAAGAAATTTGCTTGCTTCATCTCCACACTCACTTTGTTCGTGTGGACCTGAGGAGACTCGGCGTCAAGTTTCTAAACTCGCAAGCTCGTTAAGAACTTCCTACCCGGGCTCCCGAGCACCAGCATGGTGCTCGGTCCGCCTTTCTCGTCTCCACGCAAGCAAAGAAATTTGCTTGCTTCATCTCCACACTCACTTTGTTCGTGTGGACCTGAGGAGACTCGAACTCCTTACCTCGCCCATGCCATGGGCGCACTCTACCAGATGAGCTACAGGCCCCTTCTACCTACCAACAAAAGAAATTCTACCCGAATTGGAGAATTATGCAAAATGATAGTTTACAAACAACATAAACGACTGTTTATGTTGTTAACAATGTTTTCTATAAAAAATGATTGGCTGAAAACAAAAAATATGTATAATGTATACGCGACCGATTCGCATTTTTTGTTTTTAATACTATTTTAAAGAAGACCTGATATATGGAAACATCAGAAAAAATAAAAAAAGGGGTAATAACAAGAGTCAGTGGACCCTTAATTGAAGCAAGGGGCTTATCTGGTGCAAAAATGTATGAGATTGTAAAAGTCTCAAAACATAAATTGATGGGCGAGGTAATAAAACTTAAAGGAGACATTGCATCTATTCAGGTATATGAAGAAACATCCGGGCTTGAACCGGGAGATGTGGTTGTGGCGACTGGTGAAGTTATGTCGGTAGAATTAGGACCCGGACTATTGGAGTCTATTTATGACGGCATCCAAAGGCCTCTTAGTATAATAGAAGAAAAAGCAAATTCATATTTCATAACCAGAGGAATTGAAGCCGATGGATTAAATAGGGAGAAAAAATGGGATTATAAAAACAAAATAACAGAAGGAAGTGAAGTTGAAGCCGGTGATATTTTGGGAGAAGTTGAAGAGACAAGTATTATCACTCATAAAATAATGGTTCCTCCAAATGTTTCAGGAAAACTTATAAAAAATTCATCCGGAAAATATTCAATTGATGAAGAAGTGGCCGAAGTAGAAATGGAAAATGGAAAGAAGATTTCAATATCAATGATGCAAAAATGGCCTATCCGAACACCTCGCCCCAAAAAAGACAAAATCTTCTCAGAAGAACCCCTCATAACCGGCGGAAGACTGATAGATACATTTTTCCCTGTTGCTAAAGGGGGCGCGGCTTCTATTCCCGGACCATTCGGATCGGGAAAAACCGTTACTCAACAATCTCTTGCAAAATACTGCGATGCACAAGTCATCGTCTATATCGGCTGTGGTGAAAGGGGAAATGAAATGACCGAAGTTTTGAATGAATTCCCCGAACTTATAGACCCGAATACCGAAGAGCCGTTGATAAAAAGAACGGTTCTAATCGCCAATACATCAAATATGCCCGTTGCGGCTCGAGAAGCAAGCGTTTATACCGGTATCACTATAGCCGAATATTATCGCGATATGGGATATTCCGTTGCTCTTATGGCAGACTCAACGAGTAGATGGGCTGAAGCAATGAGAGAAATATCCGGAAGAATGGAAGAAATGCCCGGAGAAGAAGGGTATCCGGCATACTTGGCATCCAGAACCGCCGAATTCTATGAAAGAGCCGGGAGAGTTAAATGCCTGGGAGGCGATGAGAGAGAGGGGGCTTTGACAGTAATAGGTGCAGTATCACCTCCAGGAGGGGACCTTTCAGAGCCGGTCTCACAGGCAACTCTTAGAGTTACCAAATGTTTCTGGGGACTGGATGCTTCACTTGCCTACAAAAAGCACTTCCCCGCTATAAACTGGCTTCAATCATATTCTCTATATATAGATCAAATAAAAGAGTATTGGAGAAATAATATTGCCGAAGACTTTGCTGAAATAAGAACAAAAGCAATGGATGTATTGCAAGAAGAGGCAAGACTTATGGAAATAGTACGCCTTGTAGGAATGGAAGCTTTGTCTAATCAAGAAAAATTAATCCTTGAGATAGCCAAAGCGCTAAGAGAGGACTTCTTATTCCAAAACGCTTTTGATAAAGATGATGCCTATACTCCCCTATCTAAACAATATAAAATACTTTCTTCAATAATGTATTTGTATGAAAGTTTAAAACCTGTGGTTAAACAAGAGGGATTTGAATTCTCAAATATTCTATCAATGGAATCAGTAAAGAATATTCCTCAACTTAAATCAATGAATGAAGATAAAGAATTTGAAGATCATAAAGTAAAAGCCGATGAAGAGATTAAAGGGTTAATAATATAAAATGTCGAATAATATAGAATACAAAACAATAGAAGAGATAAACGGACCTCTTGTTATAGTAGGAGGTGTCTCCGGAATAAGTTATGAAGAGCTTGTAGAAGTAAGTATTCCGGGTGAGGATAAACCTCGCCTCGGTAAGGTTCTTGACGCATATGAAGACAAAGCAATAGTTCAGATGTTTAATCCAACCGCCGGAGCGAAAATGAAAGATGCCAGAGTAAGATTCAAAGGCGAAGTTGAAAAAGTAGATCTTTCAGAAAATATGCTGGGAAGAGTTTTCTCAGGAGGGGGAGCTGTACTGGACGGAGGACCGAAAATAGTACCGGAGAAAAGAGAAAGTATTCAAGGAAACCCCATTAACCCATGGAGCAGAGAGTACCCGAACGACTTCATCCAAACCGGGATATCTTCAATTGACGTTATGAATACTCTTGTCCGCGGACAGAAACTACCCATCTTCTCAGCTTCAGGACTTCCTCACGGAAAACTCGCCGCACAAATCGCGCGTCAATCCAGCGTTGTATCTCCTGACGGAGAAAAAAGTAGCGATGAATTTGCCATAGTTTTCGCCACTATGGGTGTTACATTTGACGAAGCTGAATTCTTTAGAAAAGAATTTGAAAACACCGGCGCTCTTGAAAGGTCTGTCCTTTTCTTAAACACCGCTGCCGACCCCGTAATTGAGAGAATAACTACTCCCCGACTAGCCTTGACCACTGCGGAATTCTTGGCATTTGAAAAAGATATGCACGTTCTGGTAATCCTTATAGACATAACGAATTATTGCGAAGCGTTGCGAGAAATATCGTCTGCCAGAAAAGAAGTTCCCGGACGAAGAGGATACCCTGGATATATGTATACCGACCTTGCTACTCTTTATGAGAGAGCTGGAAAAATTAAAAGAAAAAAAGGAACAATTACTCAATTGCCAATACTTTCTATGCCGGACGATGATAAAACTCACCCAATCCCCGACCTGACAGGATATATTACAGAGGGGCAATTCATAGTATCCAGAGAATTGAATACTAAAGGAATATTCCCGCCGGTTGATATTCAAGGATCTCTTTCACGACTCTGGTCTGCAGGTGTTGGAGAAGGGAAAACCAGAGAAGATCATGCCGGAGTAAAAGATCAATTATCGGCATCATATGCAATTGGAAAAGAAGCTCGCGAACTTGCCGTTGTTCTTGGAGAAGCATCTCTTTCAGAAAGCGACAGAGATCACATAAAATTCGCCGAGAAATTTGAAGAGATATTCCTAAACCAAGGAGAGCTAGAGAACAGAAGTATTCGAGAATCACTTGATATTGGTTGGGAACTTTTGAAATTGGTTCCAAAAGAAAGCTTAAAACGAGTAAAGCCAGAGATGATAGAGAAGTATATGAAATAACGCTTCTTTCTTACCCTTAAATTATGCGAAAGGTAAATCCCACAAGAATAAATCTCCTTAATCTCAAGAAAGAACTAAAAGTTGCGGAGAAAGGATATAAATTACTAAAAGATAAACGTGACGGCTTGGTCAGGACTTTTATGGATGTGGTCTATAAGACGCAAGAGAAAAGAGAAAGAGTAAATAAAGAACTCCCCGGAGTTTTTACATCTTACTTGGGAGCTTCGGCTTCCGTTGCCAGAAAGGTGCACGATATTGCTTTCCTTCTTCCGAATACTAAAACCAAACTGGAGGTAAGTACCAAATCAATAATGTCCGTACCGATTCCTGAAATATCCATAACAAGAGAAGGGCGAGCATTCTCATACGGAATACTTGAAACAAGTGGAGAGTTGGACAATGCTACTAAAAAATTGGAAGTTATTCTTCCTGACCTCATAAAACTAGCTCAACTTGAAAAAACACTTGAGAACTTGGCCGATGAGATAGAAAGAACCCGCAGAAGAACAAGCGCACTGGAGCATATAAGAATTCCTGAATTAAGAAAATCTATCCGCTTCATAAGCCAAAGATTGGAAGAGCAAGCGCGAGATGCGGTTGTAAGCACAATGCGAGTCAAAGCAATGATTGTCGCCAAAGAAAATGCCAGTGATTAAATTTATATTCTGAAAACGATCCCTTAAACACATCGACACAAGTTACCCAACAGTTAAAATATAATTAATTTTATAAACAATTTTTAACGGCCGTTAAAAATTGTTTACATTTTAAAATAATAAAAGATGTTTACCTTAGGCTTACGCCCTACGGAAGTGCGCGGCAAAGCTACGAAAGAACACGCGGAAATGAAAAACTCCGCGTTTAAAACCAATAACTTATTCGTCTTTAATCAAAGTTCCCTTAAAAGGCCTCTTATTTAAATAATGCTCAAATTGAGCTAGTTTTTTACCGTTTATTATTGCAACTTCTATACCGGCTTTTTGAGCTTTTTTTGAAGCCACCGGATCAAACGGACTGCTAAGCCCTGGTCCCCACTGTTTTGGAATCAAAGAACGGAAATCTGCCCACCCTATACTCTCTATCGCTTTAGCGTCTTTATATCTATTCGGATCCTTATCATATACAAAATCAATATTACTTAAATTAACAACTCTTTTCGCTCCCAATGCTTCGGCGGCTATTATTGCATCGGTATCCGTACTGCATCCCGGCTTCCACCCTCCCCCAACAATAACAGACTTGCCTTTCTTAAATTTCGGTAAATAGTCATATTCGGTAACAATTTCCTTATCTGCAATTGAGCCCAAAATACTTTTCATTAAAAAAGCATTCAAATAAGTTGCTTGAATGCCTATATAGTCCAATTCCTTTTGTGGAAGTTTTGTTACCTTATCTGCCGTTTTTTGATATTTTCTGCACACTGCCCCTCCTCCGCAAATGATAAAGAATCTTAATCCATTATTGCTATAACCCAGAAGGCATCTTTTAAGGGACTGAAGAAATGAGATGTCAATATTATCATCCGGAACGATAAGAGATCCCCCTACGGAGACAATTACTGTTTCTTTTTTGTGAGAATTTCCTTTTTTTGATGCCATTTTCAAAAGATTAATTTTTAAAACTTTAAACATCATAAGCGAGTAAATGCCTTAAGGCAAATATTTCTGTGGAAAAGTGAATGTTTTATGGAAAAAATTATGGCTATGTGATACAATGGCCAACTGTTAGTTTAAAAATATGGCAATAATACAAGAAATACAAAATGCGGAAGAGGAATCTTCAAATATTATAGAAGAGGCAAAAAAGCAATCCCAAAAAGAGATTAGTGAACTAAAAAGCTCTCGTATAGGCGGGCTTGAAAAAAGAAAAGAGGAATTACTCAAAGAAAGAGAAAAGGAATTGTCTTCTTACGAGAAAGAAATGGATTCCCTATATGCAAGCGAAATGGAGAAAAGCGAAAAAGAACTCGGAGGAATGAAAGCAAAAGCTGATTCTAAAAAAGAAAATGTTATAAGCGATATTCTTGAGAAAGTAAAGAGAAAGATCCATGGCTCTTCTTAAGATGAAAAAAATAAAGTTGGCTTTCCATAAAGAATCAGCCCAGCCGGCAATGGAGGCCTTGCAGAAGCTCGGTGCTTTAGAATTCTCTGAAATAACCGATAAGGAAAAATTAAAGAAGAATGAGAAAACCGAATTTGAATTGAATTATATCTCAAGCCGGCTTGACCACTCGGTGTCCTTTCTATCCAAATACGAAAAGAAGTCCTTCTTTAGAGATATTTTTGAAGGAATGCGAACAGAAGTCGGAGAAAAAGAAATGCAAGATGTCATAAACAACTTCTACTACAATGAGATAATAGAAAGGGTTTACAATGTTATAGAGAATATAAATAAAGCTGAAGCCAAACTTGAAGAACTCAAAAGCGAAAAAGAACTCCTGGAGCTATGGTTTAACTTGGATATAAAGCTTTCCGCTCCAAGAGAGACAAAAAACACCAGAACTCTATTCCTTTCGGGGGAAACTTGTGATATAGACAACTTTCTAAATAAGATTAGTAAAGATATTGTTTCCATGAGGCCAAATGAGAATTCCCTGGCTATTATATTCCTAAAAAGTAATGAAAGGAAAATAAGAGAAACTATAAGCTCATATAAACTGGGAGAAGTAGAACTTCCTAAAAGAAGAGGTGCCCCGGAAGAAGAATGTGAAAGAATAGGAAGGGCTATGAAAAAAGCTGGATCAAGACTGAATGCTTATCACCGCTTGGCTGAATCTTTAACCAAACACTTACCGAAACTAAGAGTTGTGAGCGACTATATCCATTGGAGAAAAAAACGTTTTGACCTAGTGCATGAATCTTATGGGACTGAAGAAAGTATGGTGTTTGAAGGGTGGTGCCCAGAAAAAGCTCTTCCTGTTTTGAAAAAAGAACTTTCAAGGAAAACAAAGCTTTTTGCAATGGAAGAGATAGAAACAAAAGAAGAACCGCCAGTTGAAATAATGAACCCTCCCGCCTTAAAACCTTTTGAAGCGGTAACGAGACTTTACGGACTTCCAACAGCAAAAGACCTGGATCCTACCCCATACCTGGCAGGTTTCTTTTTCATATTCTTCGGAATATGTCTTTCCGATGTCGGCTATGGCGTACTTATTACCTCCTTTACCTTAAGCCTTCTTCTTCTTTTCAACTTAAATCCCGGAATGTCATCATTTATAAAACTTTTAATGGCAGGAGGTATATCTTCAATAATTGCAGGTGTGATATTTGGAGGATATTTTGGAATTGATCCGTCTTTATTACCTGAATTCGCCCAAAGATTACAATACTTTGATCCCATAAACTCTCCTTTACCTATATTCTACCTTGCTTTAATATTGGGCATCATACAAGTTATTATGGGGATGATACTTTCCATTTTGAGAGATGCTCAAAACAATAATTTAAAAGAGGGGCTGGCAAAGAATATCCCTTGGCTTTTACTTTTTGCATCGCTTGCTCTGTGGGCCGGCTCATCATCTGACGTAATACCCGCAATTATAATTCCCGATTACATTTGGCTTATATATACCTCTCTCGCTTTAATAATACTCTCCGGCGCTTTTCTTTATAAAGGAAATATATTCGCCAAAGCTTTTATGGGATTCTTGAATCTATATAATTCTGTTGGATACCTTTCAGACGTTCTTTCATACTCAAGACTTCTAGCTCTAGGGCTCGCTACAAGCGCTTTGGCTTTCTCTGTCAATCTGATAGCGGGAATGGCTTATGAAGCTGTCCCTTATGTTGGATTTTTACTTATGATAATTATCTTGGTGGTCGGGCATATATTCAATCTGGTAGTTAATATATTGGCCGCTTTTATCCATACGGCCCGTTTGCAGTTTGTTGAATTCTTTGGTAAATTTATCAGCGGTAGTGGCAGGCAATTCAAGCCCTTCTACCGAGAAGAGAGGAATATATTCTTAAAGAGGCCATAGTGCTTTTTTAATTCACGGAATTTCCGTGAATTTGATGTTTAATAATTATTAATAAGTTAAAAATATTATGGAAATAACATTTGGAATAGGTATGGTATTTGCAGGAGCTGCTATTGCTTCTGCTTTGGGATTTGCGGGATCAGCCATCGGTATGGGTTACGCTGGTTCAGCCGGCTCGGCTGTGACAAGTGAAAGGCCTGAACTGTTCGGAAGGATACTTCTTATGCAAGCTCTGCCGGGATCACAAGGCATTTACGGCCTTGTCGGGGCTTTTTTAATATTAAACTTTGCCGGAATATTAGGAGGTGGAGAAGAGACGGTTATAAGTTCATTTACCGGTCTTCAATTCTTAATGACAGGTATCCCTATCGGAGTTGCCGGATTCTTCTCCGGAATATTCCAAGGAATGGTATCAGCTTCGGGTATAACTATGATAGCCAAAGACGAGACTTTGATTGCAAGGGCTATAATACTCTCGGCTATGGTTGAAACTTGGGCCATTTTCGGCCTTCTTATAAGCTTTATCTTGCTTACCGCAATGTAATATATGTCCCCGGAAGCCCTAATAGAAAAAATAAAAAAAGATGCCAAAGAGAAAGCGCAAGAGATAGAAGCAGAAAGAGAAAAAGATTTGTTAAAAGAGAAAGAGGAATACGAAAAAGAAAAAGAGGTGCTTGAGGAAGAAAGCAAAGAACAACTTAATCTCTTGAAAAAAGAAATGAAGAACAAAGCTTTATCAAAGGCAAAAAGAGATTCTAGAGAAAAACTTGAAAAAATAAAAAGGGATATATTGGACAGCGTCTTCTCTGAAATCTTAAACCGCTTATCGGATGTGAGTGATGAAGAATATATAAAGCTTGTAAAAGATGCAATTAAAAGGAATATTGGCAATGACTTCAACGGAGTTTATATCGCTTCCGAATCCAAAATAGAGATAACTCAAAAAGCATTGAAAGAATTGGGAATCCCCCTTTCGCTGGAAAGCTCCAATGATATATCCGGAGGAGTAAGGTGCTTTAATGAAGATAAATTCTACGATCTTTCTTTTGAGTCGTTTATAAGAGACATTCAGGCGGAAATTGAAGTAGATGTATCAAAAAAACTCTTTGCAGAATAATATGAAATATATTTATGCCGGATCAAGAGCTATGACGCTCCAAAATGAACTTTTAGGTGAAACCGAGCTTGATATGCTTTTGTCCGCCAAGTCTTTTTCCGAGGCATACAATAATTTAAATGAGACATTTCTTGCAAGATATATTGCAAAAAAAGACCCCGAGGAACTCCCTTACATTCTTGAAAATGTCGTATTAGATACAAAGAAAATATTGTCTTTCATAGCTCCCGAACCGGAGATACTTGATATTCTTTGGCTTAAGTATGATTTCTATAATCTGAGTGCTTTAATAAAAGGTTCTAAGAAAGGCCTCTCCAATGAAGAGATGCTTGAGTTGTGTTTTAAGTCAGGGAAATATGATCCCGAAGTCTTACTTGAAAAATACAAAGAAAACGATCTTAAAAAATTGAATTATTATTTAATGAAAGCTGAGAGAAAAGCTAAAGATCATAAAGAAGTCTCAGACATTGATAGGGTAATGAATATTAGTTATTTGGAATCAATAAGATACATTTCAGAGAAAAATGGAAATGAATTTGCAAAAAAATACACCTCACTCATAATTGATATTTTTAATATACAAGCAAATTTAAGAGCTCTTTCTTATGGAGCATATAATGAGGCACCGTATCACGTATTTGTCTCAGGCGGGAATTTAAGAAAAAACCAAATGGAAGATGAAGAAGAACTGCTTAAAGCTCTTTTTCAAAAAGGGAAATCCGATTCTTGGAAGGAGGCTGCGGATGAATACAGAAAAACCGGAAGCTATGCTCTGATAGAGAAAACTTGCGATGAATATTTAATAGAATTTCTTAAAAGAGAAAGTTTTAAAATATTCTCTCCCGCTCCCCTATTTCTATATTTTCAAGCTGTAAAAAATAATGTACAGGTAGTAAGAACGATCTTGGTGAGTAAATATACCGGTATGTCAGAATATGACCTTAGACGAATATTAAGAAAACTTTATGTCTAATAATGAGAAAAAAATAGCTGTTATAGGGCCTTATGATATTGTATCTGTCTTTAGGGTATTAAATATTGACTGTTTTAATGCTGGAGATAAAAAAGAGGTATTGGATAAAATAATGGAAGTAAAAGAAAAAGAAGAATATGCAGTAATAATGGTTGTGGAAGATCTCCTTAAAAATTTAGAGGACGATGAGAAGAAAATTTTGATAACAGGAGCTTTACCTGCCATACTTCTTATACCCTCCCTCTATACGGACAATAATATAAGCGAAGAGAAAATAAGGACATTGGCGGAGAAAGCTGTTGGTTTCAATATTTTGAAAAAGAATTAAAAAACCCGCAAGGCAGTTCTGCCCTGCGGGTCTTTTTTAAATGCACCCACAAAGCGGAGACAGGGTCTCCGCCCTTACGATCTCCACAGTATCCCTCGGTGCCAAAATAGCAATTTTGGCGGACTGAAAGCTTTTTGGAGATAATCTCAATTCTATCTTTACACCCAAGATGTGAATTGAGACAAAATGCCCTTCAAGTGCACCAGATTTAGGCGACGTTATATTCACCTTTGCCCTTCTGCACCTGGAAGTCTTTACACTTCCTCCGACATGTTTTCGGAGGATAAATTTTCTGGCGGATGTTACCAAAATCCAAGCTGAGTGATCAAAAAAATCAATCACTTCAAGCTCTATTGTGGTTTTCCTAGACCAGAAAAATTTTTTGCTGACGAAAAATATCAATTTTTCGCCAACCTTTCTATTTAAAACAAACATCTTACCTCCTTGTTGAGGTCTTCTCAGCCGGAGAATCCAGCTGTCTTATAACATAATCTCACGATAAAAGATCTAAAGCAACTAAATATTGCAAACGGGATCCTTATTAATCTGCTTTGATATTACAATTATGGAAATAATAAGAAGAATGATGGCCAAAATGGAAAATTCTTCCCCACCAAGAGGTAAAAAAGCAATGAAAGCCGTTCCGCCCAGAAAAGGCAATAATGATACAAGTACCAAAGACCCGCAAGCCGCGCACCCTACTCCCAATATTCCTGATAAAAATCCTCCACTTGAAAATAGCCATCCCGATCCATTTACCTTCCCTCTCTTAAGGTAAAAAACTATGAGAGAAATGTTCATTCCCAAAAGAATAACTATTGAAAATAAAAATAAAATTGAAATAGGAGTAAAATTACTGCTTATTCCCCCAAGCAGATTAAAAGATAAAGACAATTTATCCCAAATAGCCACTCCCCCATCTATCCAAACGGAAGTTAAAAGACTAAAATTCTGCCACAAAATAGCAATGAAAAAAGAAATTATTGCAGTTATTATACCTAAGGAAAAATAAAAAGGTTTGAAAAAAACCATTCTTAAAACCTTAAGAACTTTCATATTATTATTCAGTGGCTCTTAGTTCAATATCAATAACATCCCTAAATGCCGAGATCGGCTGAGCGCCGGAGACATTTCTTTTGTTTATAATAAAGTATGGCGTACCTCCAGCTCCCATTAACTGAGCCTCCCTTGTTGACTCCGCAACTTTATTGGAATACCTTCCGCTATTAAAGCATTCAATAATATCCTCTCTGTCTAATCCCAATTCATCGGCATATTCGCCATGAATAAAATCTCCATCCCACAATCCTCTGTCCCCGATATTCTCAAATAAATGATCATGATACTTCCAATAAGCTCCCTGCTCTTCTGCGCAATGAGCTGCTTCAGCCGCTTTGGCCCCTCCCACTACAGCAAAATCTTTATATATAAATCTAACTTTTCCAGTATCAATATATTCTTCTTTTATTATCGGAAGAGTCTCTTCCCAAAATCTTCCGCAAAAAGGACAGGCATAATCCGAATATTCAACCATTACAACAGGAGCATTCGGGTCTCCCATAGAAGGCCATCCTTCTATCTCTATAGCCGAATCAACTCCAGTATTCTGCGCAACAACGCTTCCCTTCTCTGAATCTGCGGTAAAAATAAGAGATAAACTAACCAAGATTCCGGCTATTACAACAGCTCCGGGGATTAAATAAGGATTTAGACTTTTTGATTTTTCATTCATCTATTCATTATACATAAAAATAAAATTAGATAAAATTTATACATTAGATTATATCAGGTTGTATTCTCTTATTGATAAATAATATATGATACAATGTTTTTATGAGTAAAAAAATAGGAGTAATTAGAGGAGGACCTTCAAGTGAATATGAAGTTTCTCTTAAAAGTGGAGCAACGATATTGAGTTTACCGTCTGAGAAGTATGACTTTAGAGACATATTCATTGACAGAAGAGGTGTATGGCATATGAATGGAACGGCGCAAAAACCCAATTCAATTCTCAGACAATTAGATGGAGTATTCAACGCTTTACACGGAGAATATGGAGAAGATGGAGGAATTCAAGAATTTTTAGATTCTCTTCAAGTACCTTATACCGGATCTTCCAGAGTGGCATCTGCGGTGGCTATGAATAAGGACTTATCCAGAAAGTGTTTCTCTTCACATAATTTAAAGATTCCGAAAGCTCTTTTGATAAGAGAAGGGGTGTTAAAAGAGGATGTAGAAGAGTTTGCTAAAACATATCCAGGGTCTTGGGTTGTTAAACCCGTCTCTGCCGGATCTTCTATAGGTATGACTATAGTTTCTTCTCTTGATGAGCTAAAAGATGCAGTAGTTGAAGCTATGAATTATTGTCCGTACGTTCTAATAGAGGAATATATAGAAGGAAAAGAAGCCACTTGTGGAGTTATTGAAAGATTCTCCGGTGAATCTTTATATCCCTTGCCTGTGGTTGAGATAATTCCTCCGGAGAGATGTTTGTTTTTTGATTATGAAGCAAAATATAGCGGAGAAAGCAAAGAAATATGTCCGGGAAATTTTGGCGAGGAAGAGACCGAGACAATCAAGTTCTTGGCTACTCAAGCCCATAAATGTTTAGGTATGAGGCATTATTCCAGATCGGATTTCATTATTCACCCAAAGAAAGGAATATACATTTTGGAAACTAATTCATTACCCGGCCTAACACCTCAATCCCTGTTTCCAATAGAATTAAAAGCTTCCAATATAACTCTTACAGAATTCGCAGATCATATAATTTCTCTTGCATTGGAATGATTTTTAAGTAGGATATATAAGAGTCGGAAATGAAAGTTTCTGAATAGAAGGGCCGTTAGCTTAGTTGGTAGAGCGCCCGCTTTGCAAGCGGGAGGTCGGGAGTTCGAATCTCCCACGGTCCACCACTTCGCCAAGTATTTGTTATACTTGGCTACGCGGTGCAAGCACAAAATAATGAGCTTCAAGTCAATGTCGGAGCGATTATATTTTGTGTGACTGATGTGGGATTTGAAAGCCGGAGGCCGCGAAGCCAGCCGAGCACTATTTTGGTACGCGGAGATGAATTTACTTAGGAACTTGTGACCGAATCTCCCACAATATATAGGGGAATTCGTTATTCTTTATTAATTAATCTTATCCCTCAGCGATTTATGATATTTTATTGCAAAACGGTGCGCCTCTTGATTTATTTCTACTATTTCTTTTTTATAATTACTTATTGTTGTTTTATCTCCCAAATATCTGTGAGGGCGATGATTCTTATCCTTCACAACAGAAATTACCGGAATAGAAAAACCCCAAGATGTAATAACTCTCTCTGCGGTATTTTTCTGCGCCACTCCTCCGTCTATTACCATAAGATCAGGTAAAGGCCAGTCCAAATGTCCCAATCTTCTTTTTATAACTTCCGCCAAAGAACCTGTGTCATCAGACCTCAAGGCGCTCTTTATTCTAAATTTCCTATAATCGCTTTTCTTCAATTCCCCGCCTTCCAAGACCACCATAACACCAACACTACTTGATCCCGAGGTGTGAGCAATGTCATACCCTTCTATTCTCAAAGAATTTACTCCTCTGCCAAAAATATCATAATGAGAATCAGATATTAAAGAGATATCCTTTATATGATCCAGTGCAAATATTCTATCCCTTATTTCTCCCGCTTTTTCAAAATCCTTCTTATTGGAATATTTTTTCATTTCTTTTTTAAGTTTTCTGACCAATTCTCTTTTTCTTCCCTCAAAGAGAAATTTTATTTGCTTGATGTTCTCTTGATAATCTTCCGGAGAAATAATTCCTGCGCATACCCCCGGACATAAACCCAACTGATAATTAAAGCAGGGTTTTGACTTCAAGTTCTCTTCGAAAGAAGGGAGAATGGCTCTACACTTATCCCGAAAAGGTATTATCTTTCTTATTATCTTCAAAGCTCTGCGCAAGATCCCACCGGATGGAAAGGGACCGAATATCCATTTGGAAGAAAATTCATCGCTTTTTTTTATAAGTTCTCTATGTCTTACCATTAGTACTCTTGGGTATTCCTCTTTAGTTATAACCACATAATTAAAACTTTTATTATCCTTTTCTCTACTGTTGAATGACGGCTGATATTTCTTTATCAAGTAAGCTTCTCGCAAGACCGCCTCTAATACTGAATCCGTACCCTCAAAAGAAATGTCAGAAACCCTTGATATCATCTCTTTAATGATCGGACCGCGATTTTCTTCCAAGTCTTCGGAATAATAGCTTTTAACCCTGTCTTTAAGGGATGTAGCTCTTCCAATATATAAAATTTCACCCTTCTTGTTTTTAAAAAGGTAAACTCCCGGATCATTAGGTAATTTTTCTATTTTTTTCTTTATATCCCTCATATTTCAATTTCAAAAATTCTATAATACCATTTTACTTTGCATAAAAATTTATTTTTTGCTATTGTGGGCATATTATAAGTTATTAATTAATTTAAACAAATAAATTTTATGGAAGATCAAGAAAAAGAAGTGAGTCAAGCAGAGTCTCAAACTCCTGCAAATACTCAAAATAAAGGGGGCGAGAAAGGTAATTTGAGCTTTATTGTCGGGGCTATTGTCGTTATTATAATTATAGTCGGAGCTATATTTTTCTTTATATCCGAAAAAGACCTTGATGATACGGAACTTCTGGCAATGGTGAATGGAGAAGAAGTAACCAGAGGAGATATTCAGTCAACGGTAGAGCAAATACAAACTCAATACGACGCTCAGGGTATGGATACAAGCGACCCTGAAATAAAGGGATCACTAGAACAACAAGCTTTGGAGAGCTACATTCAAAGAAAAGTTATCCTTGCCTATGCTGAAGAGATGGGTATTGAAGTAAGCCAAGAAGAGTTAGATGAAAGATTTGACCTTTTGGTAAGTCAGATGTTTGAAAATGATGAGCAATTAAAACAAGGATTGGCGGAAGCCGGCCTTACAATTTCCGATGTAAAAGAAAATTTGAAAGAGTCAATGATAATGGAGGCCTTGGCTGAAATGGAAGGAGATATGAGTGTCTCGGAAGAGCAGATAAATGAAAGATACGCTCTTTTACTTGAACAATATGACGAACAACTTCCTCCTCTTGAGGACATAACAGATGATATAGAACAAGAAATACGCAATGAATTAATGAGTCAGATAATAGAAGCTTTGATTCCTGAAATAATGGACAGATATGAAGTAGAGATAATGAATCAAGAACCCGCTGTTGAATTTGAAGAAGGAATTCCGGAAGAAGGAATGATGGAAGTAGAGATGGATGAATAAAAAATCTAATTAAGTTCCATCGGATGCGGGAGGATTCGGGATACCGGACTCCCGCATTCTTTTTCCTGACTTCTGCCAATTAGTATGACACGCCCAATTTTTTCAAAATACTTTTAACCTCCGAACTCACAGGCGATCTAAACGTAAACACCTCATTCGTAGTCGCATCCTTCATTTTTGCATCAGTCACGCTCAATAAATTATCCATAATTTTCTTGATAGAAAGTCCGGTTTGAATTTCCAAGTACTTACCAATCACTAAAGCTACAAAACAAATCAGTAAATGAGATTTTATAGCATCTTCTTTGTGGTGGAAGATGGGTCGAGTTAACAGATCACTCTTAGCCATTCTAAACGACTGCTCAACATGCCAAAGATCATGATACCGATCGATAACCTCTCGGTTAGACAGCTTTTCTTGAGGAATATTCGTGTAGTAACCCTTTACTCCGAGAAGAAGCTTTGTTTTCTCAATCAACTCCTTGTTCAAAACGTACGCATCGCTTTTGCCAGCTCGTTTAACAAACTTAGCTCGCCTGCCCGGCTCTTTGCGTTCGACCAATAACTTTCCTTTGGCTATCTGTTTTTCCATATCGGCCTTGTTTTTACGAAAACGCTTAGCGGAGAACGAAACAATAAGGTCGCCATGCTTGGTGGCCAGTCGAACAGTTTGACCGTCTTTGCTTGCCAAGGCGGTACTAACTTCTTTGATGATTTTCGGTGAACAGTTTGCCAAACGAGCTCCCACTACGTACGACAGTTTTCTACTGGTAAGTTCGGTAATGTTGGTGTGACTTAACATTGCGGCATCTGCCACCACAGTGGGCACCACTACGTTGTATTTCTCAGCAAAAGCCTCTAAAACGGGAATCATGGTTTTACCTTCAAACGTATTACCAGCAAAGACTTCATATCCTAGCGGAAAACCGGCCTGGTTAACCAGCAGACCGACTACCACTTGAGGTTGTTGGGATTTGTTGTCTTTAGAAAACCCTTGTACACGCAACTCATCGGTATCGAAGGTTTCGAAATACAACGTTGTTACGTCATACAAAACCAGCGATAAATCAGATTGCATAATATTCGTTGCGCAAGCAATGGCGACCTTTTCCACGGCCATTTTACGTTCAATCAGTTTTGGTAAATCTCGGTATACCGAGCGCTCAGCATAGTTGATACTGAAGTAACGTTTAAGCAACTCGATCGTTCGTAGCTTGGAAGTAGGTTCGACCAGACGCATAAAGCTGAAATCAAGCAGGAAACGATCTTGGTTGCTATCGAAGCCGCACTGTTCAGCTATCTGTGTCAATATATCGTAGGTGAATATATGGTTTACTCCTAAATATTCAGTGGTGGTCAGTGAAAGAATTCTTGATGTTTTATCTGGAAAAAGAGAGGTCTGGTTTGTTTCTTTTTCAATCCAAATTGAAGCACTCTTTATGAGCGTTTTCACTTCTTTATCCGTTTGACCACTTCCAACATGTTTGAGTACGACAACCTTACGGTTCTCATACCGAACAACTTGTACAGCAATCGCACCTGATTCGGTCTTGGTTTTTCTGATTGAGGGCATATTTACCCCCTTAGTATGACAAAAGTTTAGAAAATGGCAAAAAAATGGCTTAGTTAAGCGATTGTGTTTTTAAAGAAACTGGTTTGGCAGAAGTCAGGAAAATCTAATTAAGTTCCATCGGATGCGGGAGGATTCGGGATACCGGACTCCCGCATTCTTTTTGAATGCTCTTTGTAGAAACGTTCAGATGATTCATCAATGGCCACGGTTATCATCTTTTTTAACTTATACGGCTTTCTAACCTGATATATTATTATCTCTCGTGTGGCACCCGCGGTCTGAACATGAACATCACCAAAATTAAGGAAAGTGGCAATAATACCCTTAACTTCCACTGTTATGTCTTGAATCCTTTCAAAGCGAAGACTTTTTGTATCTCTGTGAAAGATCCCAATTTGCTCAACATCAATTATCCTTTTATTGGTTATGTGCCAGACATCCAAGTAATAAGTAGTCCACTCAATAAAAATATATGCTAATACAAAAAGGAGCCAGAGAGAATAGAAAAATACCATCAAAAATCCAATTTGACCTTCCATTGCTATTCTTTCACTAAAATCTTCCGGAATAGGAATAGCTTGATATAATCCGTATAAAACCAATGGAGCTAAAACCATAAGAAAAGCTACATTTGCCGGTTTAAACATTACAAAAGAATGCCTTCTTATGGAATGTTTTATTTTTTCATCTTCTTCTAACTTGAACATATATTTCAATTATGAATAAAGAAAAGCAAAAAGAGACCCTAAGGCAAGCAATACCAGGAATCCGCTAACTGCAAAATAAATGCCTTGCATTAATTTTATCTTCCTTTCTCCCCCTCCGTAGCGATTCCAATGAAAAACAAATATAGAACTTATAATAATATAAAGAAAAACGGCAACGAAAAAAATTGCCCATAAAATCTTTGCGGAAAGTATCACTCCATTTCCTTCTATAAAATCAATTCCCTCCATTCCGTAATTATAATACAAGAATGTATAAAAGTTAATACAAACATTCATTTATT
>SL_3KL_010_SEDDRAFT_10001080_pt1 | contig 24273 bp, 19 predicted proteins | sample SodLakKL_010_SED_2_FD_10381 | JGI IMG/M metagenome (IMG submission 10381) | reverse complement strand
ACGCCCGCAAAAAGCCCCCAAAGGTACAATTTTTTTTCTAAACGTACAAGCCCTTACGAAGTTAGGGACGTACAAATAACAATTTTATTGCTTTTTTGTTTAATTAATTCCTACACCATAATAGGCTCTGCGTCCACCAGGATAAACCCCCTCTACCAATACACCTCCGCTTCTGCCTTTCAGGGTATTTGTAATATCTTGCGGTGTGCTTACAGGCTCGTTGTCTATATGTGTAATTACAAATCCCCTCCGAATGCCGGCATTGCTTAAAGCACCCCTGGAAAGTGATTCGACCCGAACACCATGCTCAATGTTTAATGCTGTCAACTCGCTTTCATCCAGGGCTTCAAAACGTGCGCCAAGCTTCTCGTTCACACCACGCGACTCGGGTGTTACAGTGGCTATTTCGCCAAAGATGTTTTTAAGTGTGGCAACGGTTTCCCGTTCACGACCATTACGGTAATACCTTACCGTGATCTGATCTCCTGGTCGTTTCCTTGCAACATTTTCAATAAGCTCTGAGGGGTTGCGTACCCTGTTGCCATCTATACCGACAATTATATCCCCTTCACGGATGCCTGCCTGATCAGCAGCACTGTTCTTCTCAACATCTTCAACGAAAGCCCCTTGATTCACACCTGCACCGATCTCATCAGCTCTGCGACCAGTCATAGGAGAAATTACAACACCCAACTTTGCACGCTGTACTTCACCATATTCAAGAAGATCTTCCATCACCTTGAGCGCGATGTTTGATGGGACTGCAAAAGAATAACCCGTAAACGTACCGGTTGTTGAAGCTATGGCCGTATTGATCCCAATCAGCTCACCATGCGTGTTTACAAGGGCGCCACCGCTGTTTCCGCGATTCACCGCAGCATCAGTCTGTATAAAAGACTCGATGGCCATCTCTTCAGTTAAAATGTTGATGTTTCTCCCTTTGGCACTCACGATTCCCGCAGTAACTGTGGATGCAAGGTTAAAAGGGTTTCCAATGGCCAGAACCCATTCACCTACCAAAAGCTCATCAGAGTCTCCAAATACGAGATAGGGCAAACCCTCCTCCTCAATCTTTAGCAATGCAAGATCTGTAGTAGGATCACTGCCCACCAAATAAGCTTCATATACGCGGCTATCGTTCAGCGTCACCTCTATGAGAGTGGCATTGTCTATTACATGGTTGTTTGTAAGTATATAACCATCCTCACTGATGATGACACCACTTCCGGCTCCGACCACAGGCCTGCGTTCAGGTGCAGGTCTCCTGTTTCTCGGGCCAAAGAAAAAGTCAAATATGTCACCCTGCCCAAAAAAGTCTTCCTGCATGCCACCACGTCTTTCAAATTCGGCGCGGATATGTACGACCGCATTTACTGTATTACCGGCAACAACCGTAAAATCGGGCAAGGTAGCCATCGACGGCGTTCGCTGACTGGTAAAATGTGCGGGTGCACGCTCCCCTGTGTGTGGTATTGTATGGGAAACAAAAGGCTCAATAGTTTGTGGGAAAAAATAGACATTGATGCCCAAGGCAACCAATCCACCCAAAATGGCAGTAAAAAACAATACAAATATCTTTTTCATAGCACGCTTTTTTCAGTTTAAAAACAATAAATTGGCAGTTTTGTTCAGAAACTTGACAAGGCCAATTGCCAGTTTGTCAGTATTTCCATCCATACCCTTATTTACCAATAAGTATGCCCCGGAATCATAAAATTATCTTAATAAAACAAAAATAATTTTAAACAGATTTAACCATTTTCGTTTATCCTGGCTCATTTTAAAAATTGTCGTGTATCTTTGGTTTGTGATTTTGAAATTTCATAAATACCATGGAACCGGTAACGATTTTATCCTGATCGACAACCGGTCGGGGCAGTTCACAATTCCGCAAGGGAGTCTGAGGCTGCTGATAGAAAAGTTATGCAACCGTCATTTTGGCATCGGTGCCGACGGTTTGATTCTGCTTGAAAACGCCCCGGATCACGACTTTAGAATGGTTTATTTTAATTCAGACGGAAACGAGGGGAGCTTTTGCGGAAACGGAAGCCGATGCATCGTCGCCTTTGCACATCAAATAAATGCCATCAAAAGCAATTCGGTCAAATTTGCCGCTGTGGACGGCATACACCATGCTGAGGTGATCAAATCCCATAACGGAAATTTCGACGTCATGGTTGATTTGAACGATACAGATTACCCTGTGAACCTTTCAGAAAACACATTTTTTATTGATACGGGATCACCCCATTTGGTGATCATTCACGAGAATATTGCATCCCTTGATGTAACAGAACTTGGTCGTAAGATACGCCATTCTCCAAAATGGGCAGAAAAAGGGGTGAATGTGAATTTCGCACAGATCATCAACCGGGACACAATCGCCGTGCGTACTTATGAGCGCGGCGTAGAGCAGGAAACGTTATCCTGCGGAACGGGAGTAACAGCAGTTGCACTGACCTGTAACATCCTTGCGGGGCATCAACAACAGGATGCAATAACCGTGCAAACTGAAGGGGGTAGTCTACTGGTATCCTTTATATCAGAATCAAACAAAAAATTCCGGAACATCAGGCTCAGGGGAGCTGCAGAGCTGGTGTTTTCGGGAAATATTAAAATTTAAACCCATTATCTATGAAATTCCTTGAGGGCCAGAGGGTAATTTTAAGACCCATCGAGATTGATGACCTGGATGTGTTGTACCAATGGGAAAACGATTCAGAGCACTGGCATACGAGCAATAACCTGAATCCCCATTCCCGTTTTTTCCTGGAGCAGTACATTTTAAATGCTGCAAACAAAATTTATGATGACAAACAGTTACGGCTTGTGATCGCTAACAGCAGCCGGCAGCAAATTGGCATCATTGATCTTTTTGATTTTGATCCACACCATAAACGTGCTGCCGTTGGGATCATTATCGGAAAAGAATACCGTAACAAGGGCTATGGAACCGAAGCACTGGATTTGCTTATCCAATATGCGAAAAAAGTCCTTAACCTTAAGCAGCTTCACTGCGGGGTTGGGGTTGGCAATGCCCATAGTATGAAACTTTTTCAAAGCAAGGGATTTGAAGTCACCGGTACCAGAAAGTCGTGGCGCCTGCATGAAAGGAAGTGGCTTGATGAACACTTTTTACAATTGGTTTTTGATCAGCAAAACGAAAATGCGAAATAATACGGTGATAAAACGGATTCTCATCTGGTTTTTTGTTTTGATGGCAGCTCTGGGCATCACTGGGGTTATTTTTATATACTTCACAGTGTTTGCCTCAAACGTTCAACAAACCACCTATTTTTACATCCCTACCGGAAGCAGCTATCAACAAGTCAAAAAGATGCTGAAAAATGACACAATTGTTTCAAATCTCAATACCTTTGACCGTGTAGCCCAAAGAAAAAACTATCCGAACCGTGTAATGCCCGGCCGCTATCTGCTTATTGAAGGGATGTCAAACAACGCTCTCGTAAATCTGCTCCGCTCTGGAGAACAAGCTCCGGTACGACTAACAATCACCAACATCAGAACGGTTGAGGAGCTGGCTGCCAGCATTGCCATTCAGATTGAGCTGGATGAAACCACCATTTATGAAGCACTCACCGATTCAACCGCCATAGCAGATAGTGGACTTGACACACCAGACATCAAGCTGCTGTTCATTCCGAACACGTATGAAGTTTTCTGGAACATCAGCGAAACTCAGCTTTTGGCCCGAATGCAAAGGGAGTACAATGCTTTCTGGCATGAAGGGCGTCTTGCCCGTGCTTCAGAGATCGGGATGACGTCACAGGAGGTTGGCATCCTGGCCTCGATTGTTCAGAGTGAAACCAACAAGCAGGATGAAAAGGCAAGAATTGCCGGGGTATACATGAATCGTCTTGTCAGACGGATTCCATTGCAAGCCGATCCAACCGTTGTTTATGCCCTGGGAGATTTCACCATCAACAGGGTTTTGAACAGTCATCTGGAAATAGATTCACCCTACAATACATATATGCATGCAGGCTTGCCACCCGGACCGATCAATTTGCCGGAGCCGGCAACAATAGATGCCGTATTGAATTATGAAAAACACGATTACCTCTTTTTTTCCGCAAAAGCTGACTTTAGCGGATACCACGTTTTTGCAAGGACATACAGAGAGCATTTAAGAAATGCGAGGGAGTATCAGCAAGCGCTTAATGAACGTAGAATTTTCAGATAAAACCTTCAAATATGCAAAAAATTAAATTCGGTACAGACGGCTGGCGTGCGGTAATTGCCAAAGAGTTTACTGTAACAAATGTGGCTCGAATTGCTGAAGCTACGGCAAAATGGGTCAAACAAAAATCTTCAGACCCAAGTGTGATGCTTGGACATGATTGCCGCTTCGGGGGCGAGCTGTTTACTGAAACAGTTGCAAAAGTGCTGACCAATCAGCAGGTTAAAGTTTACATGGCCGACACCTTTGCGACAGCCCCGATGGTTGCCATGGGTACAAAAAACCATCAATGTGCAGTTGGTGTATTCATCACCGCCAGCCACAACCCTCCTGAATACAACGGATACAAACTAAAAGGAAATTATGGGGGACCATTGCTGGAGGAGGAGGTCCTTGAACTGGAAGCACTGATCCCCGACACGGTTGATGAAAGGTTGATCGACAAGATCGATCTGGAGGAGATGCGGAATAAAGGACTCCTGGTTTCCATTGACCTGGAAGAGATGTACATCAATTACCTGGAAAAGCATTTTGACCTGGACGCTATCCGCAACTCCAAATTCAATTTTGCCTTCGACGCGATGTATGGGTCTGGCCAACGGGTGATGCAGAAGCTGTTTCCCACAATCACCCTGCTTCATTGCGAACGGCAACCCTTGTTTGACGGCATTCCGCCAGAGCCTTTGGCCAAAAACCTTAAGGCCTTCAGCAAAACCATTAGCAGCAAAGGGGACATAGACTGCGGCCTTGCAGTTGACGGAGATGCCGACCGCACTGCACTGATGGACAGCAAAGGAAATTATATCGACTCCCACCACGTGATCCTGCTGCTGATCCACTACCTGCATCATTACAAAAACATGTCCGGAAAAGTTGCCGTAGGCTTTAGCTCCTCGGTAAAGATCAAGAAGCTGTGTGAAGCATATAACATCCCGATAGAATTTGTCAAAATCGGGTTCAAGCACATTTGTGGCATCATGCTGGAAGAGGAGGTCCTGGTTGGTGGCGAGGAGTCGGGTGGCATTGCCGTGAAGGGCGAACTGCCCGAGCGCGATGGCATTTACAATGGCCTGGTGATCTGGGAAGCCATGGTTCACACCGGGAAAAATCTTTCGGAATTGATTCAGGAGATCTATGCCATCACCGGCAGCTTTGCCTTCGAACGTGCTGACCTGCTGATCCCACAGGAGGAAAAGGAGCGGATCGTCAATAACTGCAAAAACGGACATTATAAGCAGTTTGGCGATTACGTAGTTCAGAAAGTGGAAACCCTCGACGGCTTCAAATACTACTTCAGTGATTACCAGTGGCTGATGATCCGTCCTTCGGGCACAGAACCGTTGCTCAGAACCTATGCCGAAGGCATTGACCAAAAAGAAGCCCTTCATATTCTCAAGAGTGGCTATGAGACCATTATGAACGATTATTAATTATCAATTATCAATTACCGATCAACAATCAATAATTAACAATTAACAATTAAAAAAATGTGTTTTTCAAAAGCTAAAACTGTTATACTTTTTATATTTATATTGGGTTTTTCGGCCGCTTTCGCGGGAAATGAACGAGGAGAGCTGACCCATCCGGAAGAATTCTTTGGATTCATGCCGGGGGCCGACAGACAGATGTTCAAATACCAGCCGATGATTGATTATCTAGACCTTTTGCAACAGCAGTCGGATATGGTAAAAATGATCGAGCATGGGGTATCTCCAATGGGCAAGCCGATGTACATTGCTTTTGTTTCTGCAGCTGAGAATATTCAAAACCTGGAGCGGCTTCGTTATATCAACAAAAGACTTGCCCTCGATGGCAATTTGCCACAGGATACACTGGATGCGATGATTGCAGAAGGAAAAGTGTTTGTACTTGTGACTCTTTCGATGCACTCCACCGAAGTTGCGCCGTCGCAGGCTGCGCCTCTGATGGCATACAACCTGATTACCGGCACCGACAGCAGGCCGGAATACCTCGATGATGTTGTATTCATGATGGTACCCAGCCACAATCCGGACGGTATGGACATGATTGTTTCACATTACAATAAATACCTTGACACACCCTTTGAGGGAAGTTCTTTGCCGGGGGTGTATCACAAATATGTGGGACACAATATCAACAGGGATTTCATCACACTGACGCAGACTGACAACCAGGCGGTGGCCGACATCTATAACCTTGACTGGTTTCCACATGTTTTGGTTGAAAAGCATCAGATGGGAAGCACCGGGCCACGTTATTTCGTTCCTCCAAACCACGATCCGATCGCCCAGAACATCGACGAGCTGGTTTGGAACTGGACCTGGGTGTTCGGTTCCAACATGGCGCGCGACATGACGGCGAGTGGATTGAAAGGGGTCAGTCAGCATTACCTATTTGATGATTACTGGCCTGGATCCACACAAACCAGTGCCTGGAAAAATGTGATCAGCCTGTTAACGGAGGCTGCCAGTGTTCAGCTTGCAACGCCCATCTACATTGAAGCCAACGAGCTGCGTGTTTTTGGTAAAGGGCTTTCAGAGTACAAAAAGAGCATCAATTTCCCCGCACCCTGGCCCGGAGGATGGTGGCGGCTTGGCGACCTTGTTCAGTATGAGCTGGAATCGGTCTACAGCCTGGTAAAAACGGCTTCTTTACACCGTGAAGACATTCTCTCATTCCGGAACGAGATGTGTCGAAGGGAGATCAATAAAGGGAAAACACAACCACCGTTTTACTATGTGCTTCCTTCAAAGCAACACGACGACAGCGAACTTGTTGAATTGCTGTTTTTGCTTGAGCGACATGGCATTCAACTTTTCAGAATGGATGAAGACACGGTTCTGGATCACAAAATGATAGAGGCAGGAGACATCATTATTCCCCTCGCACAACCTTTCAGGGCCTTCATCAAGGAGGTGATGGAAAGCCAGGTCTATCCCATAAGGAGATATACTCCAGGCGGCGAAATAATCAGACCTTACGATATTACCAGCTGGTCGTTGCCACTGCACAGAGGTTTACGCAGCATAGAAGTAAACAGCTACCATCCGGCAAACGATCTGGCGAAGAGTCCAATTCAAGCTGAAGCGCTTATCACCAGTGTTCAGATTCCGGAGAACACGACATGGATTGCACTGTCTGCAAACCGAAATGAAAGCTACCGAATTGCTTTCATGGCCATGGACGCTGGCCTGGTTGTCCAACGTACGACACAGAGTTCAGAAACCTTAAACGGACAGCTTCCGGCAGGTAGTTTTTTGATTGAGATCACCAGGCGGAACAGACAAACGCTGGAATCGATTGTTGATGGAATGAAGCTACCACCGGTTTTTCTCGCGGACGCTCCTGACATTCCCAAAAAAACCGTAAAATTGCCTAGAGTTGCATTGTGTGAAACCAACTTTCACGACATGGACGCCGGGTGGACAAGATTTCTTTTTGATTCATACGGTATTCCTTACACTGTATTGAATCCTGCTGATTTTAAGTCGGCAAACCTCTCCGGAAACTATGATGTGATCATTTTTCCCGACAGTGGCAAAGACCAGATCCTGCAGGGACGAAGCACCCGTGGCGGAGAGGTGTTCATCCCATTCTACAATCCCGAATACATTGAAGGGATGGGTCAGGAGGGCTGGCAAAATGTCCTTTCTTTTATGGCTGATGGAGGAACTGTTATTTCCTGGGGGCGCTCCACCGAACTGTTTTTTGGGCTGATGCAGCCGGGCAATGGTGAGGAAGACTTCCGCTTTCCCGTTCAGGATGTTTCATCCAGGTTAAGAAACGAAGGCTTTGATTGCCCCGGATCATTTTTAAGGATTCACCTTCGGGAGGATCATCCTTTGACCTGGGGAATGGAAAACAAAACAGGAGTATTTCACCGGAATTCACCGATTTTCGCTACCTCCATTCCTACATTCGGGATGGACAGGCGGGTAATCGGTTTATTTCCGGAAGATGAAAAGATCCTGCTTAGCGGATATGCTGAACAGGAGCAACTCATAGAACGCCATCCGGCCATCGTATGGATGCAACGCGGTGAAGGGCAGGCGGTACTGTTCTCATTTGTTCCCAATTTCAGGGGGTCAACACCAGTTACCAGCAAACTGATCTTCAACAGTATTTTACTTGACTAAGGCTGTATTAGGCATCAATCCAACGGTTTACCATAAAGGTCATATTCATCGGCCTTCGTGATCAGGACATCGATGAATTGTCCGGGAATAATTTCCTTCTGGTCTGGTATCAGTACCTCGTTGTCTACCTCCGGAGAGTCAAACTCGGTGCGACCTACCAGGTATTTGCCATCCACACGGTCAATCAGTACCCGATAGGTTTTTCCAACCTTAGCCTGATTGATTTGCAGGGAAATAGATGCCTGAAGTGACATGATTGCCTCCTCCCGCCTGTTCTTTTCTGCTTGTGCAATTGGATCTCCCAAATTAAAGGCACGGGTGCCCTCCTCCGGTGAATAGGTAAATACACCCAGTCTGTCGAAACGAACCGCTTCCACAAAGTCGTAAAGCTCCTGGAAGGCCTGTTTTGTTTCACCGGGATATCCAACCATCAAAGTTGTTCGAAGGGCAATACCCGGAACGAGGCGACGCACTTTTTCCAGAAATCGGATCGTTTGCTTTTTTGAGTGTCCGCGCCGCATCGACAAAAGTAACTCATCATTGATGTGCTGCAGTGGAATATCAAGGTAGTTGCAAATCCTGGGGTTTTCTGCCATCAGTTGCAACACATCTTCCGGGAAGTTATTTGGATAGGCATAATGCAAACGGATCCATTCGATGCCCTCAACACGAATAAGCGACTGCAGTAATTTTGCCAGCATCGGCTTTTTTGACAAGTCGTAGCCATAGTAGCTCAAGTCCTGTGCGACCAGCAAAAGTTCTTTCACCCCTTTGCCGGCTAGTATGGTTGCTTCCTCTGTCAAACTATCAATGGTGGCAGACTGATAGGCCCCCCTGATCATCGGAATGGCACAGAAAGAGCAGGTACGGTCACATCCTTCAGCAATTTTAAGATAAGCGTAATGTTTTGGTGTGGTAATATATCTTTGTGGAAGATCATTTTGATATGTTTCCTTCAGATAGGCGTAAAGGTCATTGGCTGCAGAAACGCCAAACCAGGCATCCACTTCCGGTATTTCCTGTCGCAGATCATCCAAATAGCGCTGGGAAAGACATCCGCAAACAAGCACCTTTTCGTGTAGCCCTTTTTTCTTCTTTTCTATGATCTGAAGGATGGTGTCAATGCTCTCCTCCTTGGCATCATGTATGAAGCCACAAGTATTAACAATAACGATATTGGGGTCTCCCCTGCCCTCTTCTATAACAGAAAACCTTTCAGACGGCAATTGGCCGAGTATCTTTTCCGAATCCACAAGGTTTTTGGAACAGCCCAGGCTTACAACCTGAAGGGTGGTTTTTTTCACCATTTATTTATTTGCTATTGAAATAGTGTTTCAACAAATGCAGCCCTGTCAAACAACTGGAGGTCATCAATTCCTTCTCCCACACCAATGTATTTTACGGGTACATTAAACTGATCACTGACACCGATCACGACACCTCCTTTGGCGGTACCGTCGAGTTTGGTGATAGCCAGGGCATTCACCTCCGTTGCAGAGGTAAACTGTTTGGCTTGTTCAAATGCATTTTGTCCGGTTGAACCGTCGAGGATCAGCAGAATTTCGTGCGGTGCCCCTGGAATCACCTTTTGCATCACCCTTTTAATTTTTGCCAGCTCATTCATCAGGTTTATTTTGTTATGAAGCCTCCCCGCGGTGTCAACAATTACTACATCGGCATTGCCATTTTTTGCAAACACCATTGTGTCATAAGCAACAGAGGCAGGATCTGTACCCATTCCGTGTGATACGATGGGTACTTCGGCCCGCTGCGACCATATGGTCAGCTGATCAACAGCGGCAGCACGGAAGGTATCGGCTGCACCAACAACAACCTTCTTTCCTGCCAGTCGGAATTTGTTGGCGAGCTTACCGATTGTGGTGGTTTTACCAACACCGTTCACTCCTACAACCATGATCACATAAGGTCTTTCTTCGCTCTCCGACAAAATGCCGCTGAAATCCATGGCCTTATTCTCAGATAGCAGTGCAACGGTCTCCTCTTTCAGGATACGATTCAGTTCATCCGTGCCAAGGTATTTATCCCTGGCTACCCTGTCCTCAATGCGTTCGATAATCTTTATGGTTGTAGCCACACCAACATCGGAGCTGATCAAAACCTCTTCAAGGTCATCGAGCACTTCAGCATCAACGGTAGTGCGTCCGGCAACGGCTCTTGAAAGCTTGGAAAAAAAGGAGGTACGGGTTGTCGAAAGCCCCTCTTCCAGCTTTTTTTCTTTGTTTTTGGAAAAAATATCAAACAGGCCCATGATGTGAAAACAGAAGGTGGTTAAATAAAAACAGACCTGCACCATAATGGCTGGAACAGATCTGAAAAGTGATTTTTCTTGTGCAGGCTATGCGCCGTTACAAAGGTAAACGGATGTAATTATTTCTTTTGAGCAAAATACTCTTTCACTTTTTCCGCATCTACGATGTCTTCCTCAAAAGTATATGCGCCAGACTTTTCAGATTTTTGCATCCGGATCACCTTGGCATAACTTTTTCCGGTACCTGTCTTTAATGTTGCAACTACTTTCTTTGCCATGATATAATATTATTTGATTTCTTTATGAACGGTCATTTTCCTGAGGATGGGATTGTACTTTTTTACCTCCAGCCTTTCCGGATTGTTCTTTTTATTTTTCGTGGTAATATATCTGGATGTCCCGGGCATCCCGCTGTTTTTATGTTCTGTACACTCCAAAATAACCTGGATACGTGCTTCTTTTGTTTTCTTTGCCATGATCTTATTATCCCTTTATGTTTTAGGAGTGCAAAAATACACTTTTTCTTTGAAATATCACAAAATTATCAGAATATTTATCTGATCCCTGTCTTTCTCAAAAAAGAAAACCGATTTTTTGTGGTTTCTTTTTTATTTTTATACCTTCGTGTTAAAAATCAAGCTGTTTCGGGATTCTCATATTAAAAAAACATATAGAGTCCCGTATATTTTAACCTTAAATCAATCCAGTTATGACAAAATCTGAAGCCAAAGTTATTGCACTTACATATGAACTTCGGGAAGGTGGCCCCCAGGGAAATGTTTTGGAAGCAGTAAAGGAGGAGCAGCCAATTGAGTTTCTGTTTGGGGCAGGCCGGTTGAATCAGAACTTTGAGAATCATGTAAAAGATCTTAATGAAGGTGAATCTTTTGACTTTTTGATCGAGGCAGAAAAAGCTTACGGACCTGTAAACGAAAAAGCCATAGTTGATCTGCCAAAAAGTATCTTTGTGATAGATGGAAAGCTGGCAGAAGATCTTCTTGCAGAGGGCAACATTATCAACATGGAAGACAAAGAGGGGAATCCGCATAGGGGAAAAGTCCTTAACGTTGGCGAAGAGAAAGTCAAAATGGATTTCAACCACCCACTCGCGGGGATGGATTTGCATTTCCAAGGGCAGGTGATCAAAAAAAGAGAACCCACCGAAGAGGAATTGAATCAGGGCTTTGTGAAACCCTGAAAGGGATTCATGTTAGCTACATTCTGATTGTTTTTATGGCGGCAATGTGAATGGTAACAGCGATTGCCACAACAAGAAGCACCAATCGCATCCATATGCTATCCATGGCAAAGATGGCGGTTAATGCCATGCTGATCCAAAGGAAGGCTATGGCCCCAAACTTTACCCTTGGAGCAATTCCACGATGTTCCCAGTAGTTGTGAATGTGTTTTCCCAGATGTTTGTGGTTAATGAGCCAATAATAGAATCGTCGTGAGCTTCGTGCATAGCAATATGCAGAAAGCAACAAAAACGGGGTGGTTGGAAGTAGCGGCAAGGGTATGCCCAAAATACCCAACCCAAGAGAAATAGTACCCGCCACCAGAAACAAATAACGCTGAGCGGGTGTAAGTTTTTTTCCAAAATGTGGCTTTTGCTCCTGCATTTGGAATAAGTTTAATATTTTTGAAGGCCATCCCGGGTTCTATGATGAATGGACAAAAATACATTCGGGATCAGCAATACCAATAAAAAGGCTCAAAGATCGGAAAAAATTTCATACCATGTCAGATGCTTTCACGCGAGAACAGGGGTTTTTCCTAAACAGCTCCACCAAAAGCCGTTTTTTTGTCAGGAGTTTCCTGCCAGAGCAACACAAACCCAAAGCGATCGTACTGATTATTCCCGGCATGGCTGAGCATACGGGTCGTTACAAGGAGTTTGCCCGTTTCCTGGTGTCCAATGATTATGGCGTTTACAGTTGCGACCATCCAGGGATGGGAAAATCAGCTGAATCTGCTGAAAAGGTGGGAGTCCCTGAATGCGGCCGGTTGTGGCAGCAAATGCTGGAGAACATTCGTGCACTCTACACTAATATCAGAAAAAACCAACCGGAAATACCTGTTTTCCTTTTGGGACATAGCATGGGTTCTATACTGGCACGCCATTTCACTGCTTTATACCCTGTTTATCTACAGGGCTTAATCCTCTCCGGCAGCTCTAGGCTACATCCATGCATACTGAGTGCAAGCCTCAACCTTATCCGCTTAAAAATCCTTTTTGAAGGGCACCATAAAAAGAGTAAATGGTTCAACAAGCTGTTTTATAAAAATTTCAACAGGCATTTCAAGGAACGGCCCACCCTTTTCGAGTGGATATCTTCTGACAGGGAGGCGGTGGATGCATATGTCAAGGACCCTTATTGCGGTATATACTTTTCCAATGGGTTTTTTCAGCATCTTTTCAAGGGGGTGGCGCAAACCAGGCGCGCAGAAAAACTGCTCACTTACAGGAAATCATTACCGGTGCTGATCATAAGCGGACAAAATGATCCGGTTGGCGCATTTGGAAAAGATGCTGTGCGGATACATCAGGAGTTTTACAAACAAAATTTCCAGAACCTCTACCTGAAGATATTTCCCGGCAGGCACGAACTGCTGCATGAAAAAAACAAAGAAGCTGTATATCAATATCTTCTGGGGTGGATTGAAGAACGTTATGCCTTAAAAATCAACAAGGGCGTTGTGCTTTGATAAATCAGCTTGCGTGTAAGCCCAGGCTCAAATAACCTAGCCAGTAAGCCACGTTTTCTATTGGTAAGAGAAAAGAGGTCGATCTTTTGTTTTTCAACAAAAGCAGCTACCTCTTTTAGGTTGTCTTCCCCTTCCAGAAGATGGCACTCCACATTGATGCCTTTTTTGATTTTTCTGAAATAATCCTTTAACTGATCCATACGCAGCTCATCCATAGGCTTTTTTGCGTTTTTTGACAAATGGATGCAATATACGTTTACCTTAAATTCAGACAAAATGGATAGCAGTCTTCTGATTGCAACAAAATCGGAGTCATCAAACTCGGTTGCATAAGCTATATTCTTTACCTCTTTCCGTGTATCATATTTCGAGTTTTCCGGAATTGCCAGTACCGGAATTTTTGTCCGGTCAAGTACGCGGTATACAACACTGCCGATAATATCGCTTTGCTTCTCCCCCTTACCCTTTGTCCCCAAAACAATGATTCCTGGCTTATATTCCCTGGCCATAAGTGCGATTTCATCCTCAGTGATCCCTTCCCTTAATGCATAACCAATCTTAACATCTCCCATATTGTTATTCTGGGCCATTTTTCTAATATCCTGAATAAATGTTACCAGACTTTTTCGTGCATTGGTTTCCATTTCGCGAAGATTGATATCCATGTCAACCTGTATCGAATAGGCATCGGTAATTGGCACAAGATCAACAATTGGTGCGTAATAAACATGGAGGATTTTCACTTCGGCTTTAATCTTGCTTGCCAGATTAATTGCATACAGGCAAGCATTTCTGGAGTAATCGGAAAAATCGACCGCAACAAGAACCCGTCTGACTTCACGGGGGTTCTTTTTATCAGCACGCTCCCGCTCCAATTGCCATTCACTCATCAGACGCATCGCCTTTTCCACATCTTTTGATCTGATCTGAATCTTAACCCCTTCAGGAGCAGCCCCCTGGATCAGGTGTACATTGCTTAAAAAACATTCAATTCCCGCTGCTTCAAGTCGTGCTTTCAGTACTTCTGCAGCGGTGTAATGATCAGTTGCGAGTGTAACAAGTGAATCTTCCATGACCAAGACTGTTTAAGTTTATACCATATATGCTATCAGTAAATATACGAAAATATAATAAATCTGCAAATGGAAATTTGCAGATTTATTATGTTGAATTGTTTAGTTGTTGATTTGTTTTATTCTTTGAGCAGAGCTAATGACGCTAGAAGAAATACAGAGCGGTAAAAAGGAGCCTGATGTTGTTTACCTCTCTGGCATCAAGAACCCGACCCCTGTAATCGGGAATACCATAACCGGCAGCAGTGAATTCAAGTTCTGTGCATAATGCCAGATTACCCGAATTAAAGATGATGGATGGTGCGATCCGATACAAATAATCAACATCATGCCCCCTTCCATAGAAGTCTCCGGTTTCTGCAACAGGATCGGAAGTACCGAAATTTTTTCCATAGCCTACAAAGAGTCCTCCCTGCACACGTTCACCATAAAGGATGTTGCCCCAAACAGCGAGATGGTTCAAGGGTGTATATTCGATTATGCCGGCCACATTGTCAATGACACTTTCGGCATACCCTCCCATCATCAGGTGCTCGCTGAGATTCTGTCCGTAAATTGCCTTCCCCTTTATCTGCAGAAGATCTTGCCTGTATCCGGCAAAAGCCATAAAAGCATAGCTTCCAAGCATTTCAGAGGAGTAATGCATCTCACCGGTATCATTATTCATTATGAAATTCCTGGGTCTGATCATTTTATAATCAGCTGCAAGTCCGGTTGTATAATGCGCTGATGTGCGCATCCATTGCAAATGTAGATTTGGCATGTTTGCATTCCGGATGTAATCGGGGGTGGCGCCCCTCGGACCATCACTGGCATTGTCGCGCTGTGCTATCATCGAAACCATCCAGCGCGACAGATTGCTTTTGTATGTCAGGGTCGCTTGTGGATTGCGAATAAAAGGCTGAAAGGGGGCTCCGGTATTCAGTGAGACAACTGTGGGAAACACTTCAGGGGTAAACATCGGATGCCACCATTGCCCAAGAAGCAATTCCCAACGTTCCCATTCCATCTTGATGAAGGCGTGCCGCAAACGAAAACCATTATAATCCGCATTGCTAACACCTGAAAAGTCGGCTTCAATAAGTCCGCTGACCTTTGCGCCAAATGCATCAGGCCCATCAATACGGGTAAGGATTCGCGAAGCGGCGGCTGAAAAGTGATAAACCGGGTCACCATGTATATCTTTGCTGTTTACATCAAGCACTACAGGTGCCGGATAGAGTAAAAACAAATCTTCCCTTGCACCAACCACAGTGCGGCTGTCGATCCAGTAATCTGATTTCACAAATCCGGAAACGCGAAAGGAGAAAGCCCGGTCGTTTGTGTCAGGCAAGACCTCTTGTTTACCGGCAAATAAAAACAATGGGCACATGAGCCAACCAGTCAATAAAGGGATAATATATCGTGAAAGCATCAGTTAGGGTTAAAGGTTTAGAGGTTTAGAGGTTTAGAGGTTTAGAAGTTTAGAGGTTTAGAAGTTTAGAGGTTTAGAAGTTTAGAGGTTTAGAAGTTTAGAGGGTTTAGGGTTTAGGGTTTAGGGTTTAGGGGTTTGGTGGAGTTGTATTTATTGCGGAAATAACTCACAACCGGGTTTAAAGCTAATGAGGTGAGCATGCCTATGGTGCCTGCTTGCGGGGAGGGGATTCCGGCGAAGTATAAAATCAGGCAGACCAGAAGTCCTCCAACACCGGAGGCAATTGCGCCGCTGCGCCTTGAATCCTTTTTATACAATCCCCATATGAACGGACCCAGAAAGAAAGAGCCCAATGCGCCCCAGGAAATTCCCAGAATGGCAACAATGCTGTCGATGTTCAGATAGGCCAGCAATACGGCCAAGAAAACAAAAACGGCACTCATAATGCGCATCATCAGGGTCATTCTACTGTCATTAACCGCATTGTTGATGAAGCCCTGGTAGAAATCCTTCACAAAAGTTGAGCTGGATACCAGTACAAGAGCTGCCAATGTTGACATCGATGCCGACAATATAAGAAGGAGAATTATGACACTGATGGATGACGGTACCACATTGGTAAGCAATTCAGGCATTAAAATGTCATAAATTGGGCGACCTGTTAAGTCAAAAGCTGCTGGAGCAGTATCAGGGTTCAAAAATACCCTGGAAGTTGCTCCAACAAAATAGGCAACCCCTCCAATCAGAATCGCAAAAAGGGTTGAGACAAACATGCCGCGCTTCACGGTGGCTTTGTCTTTGATGGCATAAAACTTCTGAATCAGTTGTGGCATCGCAAAAGGTGCAAGACTTGTGAGCAGCACAATAGACAAAAGGGGCCACCATCCCGGAGGTCCCACGGCGCGGGTCAGTTTCGGGTCAATGGCTTGCAGGTCAAAGGTGATGCTGGCCAATCCACCCCCTTCATGAAGGGTACTAAAAAACAATATCACAACGCTTATTGTCATGATGAGCCCAAATATCATGTCGATCAGAGCCATCGATTTGTACCCACCCATTACAAGGTATAATGCAGTAAAAAAGCCCATAAACATCAGAGCATGCCAGTATTCAATATTGAAATTGGAGGTAAACAGGTATGACAAGCCCATAAAAACAGCTGCCGTGTAAGGGATCATAAAAACAAAGATGACCAGGCTTGCCAAAAGTTTCAGCTCAGGACTGTTATAGCGCTTCTTCAGGTATTCCGGTAACGTAGTGGCTCCCAAGGTCGCTCCAGGCTCTTTCAGTCGCATCCCGACAAACCGCCAGGCAAGCGTAACACCTACAATTGCATTGACCAGCGCAATCCATAACCCGGAGATGCCAAAATTCCAGCCGATATTCCCTGCAAAGCCAATGAATAAAACGGCACTGAAGTAAGCTGTTCCGTATGAAAAGGCGGTCATCCAGGGACCCACATTACCTCCCCCGAGATAAAAATCGTTGAATGTTTTGGTGCCCCGCAAACCACGAATCCCAACAATTATGATCATCAGAGCATACAGGGATAGCACGATAATTCTTGCAATCATTACAGTAAAATTTATGATTTAACGATGTTGATCCGTGCATCCACCGCAACTACTTGATTCATATTAGCCAGCAAAGGGTTCAGGTCCATTTCATAAATCTCCGGTGCCACTACTACAAGTGCAGACAACCGTAAAATGACATTCACAAATTGTGTAATTTTAATACCTTCCTGGCCCCTGATACCTTGCAATATGGCCTGACTTTTAAGTCCGGTAATCATCTCAACAGCCTCCTCTTCAGAAACGGGAGCCATCCTTACATTGATATCTTTCAGCACTTCTATAAAGATGCCCCCCATACCACAGAGTACCATATGTCCAAATTTTTCTTCCCGTTTTGCCCCAGCAAACAGCTCAACCCCGGAAAGCATGGGTTGCATCAGGATGGCTGTTGTTTCGGGGATCTGCATCATCCGGTTGAATTCGCTGGTGAGCTGATCTTCATTCTTTACATTCAGCACAACGCCTCCAACATCTGATTTGTGCACCGGGCCCACCACTTTCATGGCAATTGGGAAACCCATATCCCCGGCCTGTTTGCGTGCATCCTCAAGCCGGTCGGTTACCGCCTCGGCCGCTCGCGGAATTCCGGCAGCATCAAGAAGTTCCTGAACATCTTCCGGAGCAAGGTAACCCTCTCCGGCATTGTCAATCACCTTTCTGATCCTTTCATGATCTATATCATCAGGCTTCATTGCCGGTTCAGCGGGAGGAGGCGTATGGTAAACCCTTGCCAGAGCCTTTCCGAGTACCACTTCATCCGGAAAGTTGACATGTCCTTTGGAAATGAACGCTTCCACCTCTTCGGCAGCAGTTAAAGTGCTGGGTAAAACTGGAAAAATGGGCTTTTTACTTGTTTTCATCTTCTCATGCAGCACATCATAAACATCAAAAACGGAAAACAAGCCGGGTGTGCCAAAGATCACGACGACCCCATCGATATCATCAAAATGCTTTTCGGTGTATTCCAGGATGATTCCCAGCTGTTCAGCGTTTCCGGTTGCTAAAAAATCGATCGGATTGGATACGGATGAACCGGGAAACAATTGTTCCAGCAGCTCACGGCTTTTCGGATTATCGATTTGGGGAACCTGCAGTCCTCCTTCCGANAGGGCATCTGTCAACATCACAGCCGGACCTCCGGCGTGGGTAACTATGGCTATCCGTTTACCGGTCAATGGGGGATGCATAAAAACAGAAGCAACAGCAATCAAATCTTCGCGACCATAACAACGAACGATACCTGCCTTCCGGAAAAGGGCCTCCACCGCAACATCAGAGCTGGCCAAAGCACCGGTATGTGAAGAGGCGGCGCGACTGCCTGCCTCTGAAGAGCCAGCCTTCACGGCGGCAATCTTACACCCTTTACGAATCAGGGATGCCGAATGCCTTAAAAGCAGGTCTGGTTTTGATATGTCTTCAATATATAACAGTTTAATGCGTGAGCTTTTATCAGGGTCGAACGATTCATCCCAGTATTGCACAACCTCTTCCACACCCATTTGGGCAGAGTTCCCAACCGAAAAAACATTTGCAAATGTCAGGCCCTTGGGAATACCTGCTTCCATAATAAAACAGGCGGTAGCGCCTGACCCGGAAACAAAATCACAACCTTTCGGATCAAGTTTCGGTATGGGATATGTAAACACACTGTGATGGGAAGGGGTCAGCACGCCAACACAATTTGGTCCGATCAATGCGCCATTTGCGTCGTTAACAATAGCTACCAATTTTTCTTCCAACTTAGCACCCTCCTCACTCTCCTCACTAAAACCAGCAGAAAGCACAATAAATGCGCGGGTGTTTTTCTTACTCGCAAGCACCTCAACCGTTTCAGGCACAAAACGGGCTGCTATTGCAATAATTGCCAAATCAACATCAGGGAGATCGGAGACATCGGAATAACTTTTAATGCCCTGTACCTCGCTTTCCTTAAGGTTTGTCACGTAAAGCTCACCGGAAAACTTACCATCAATCAGGTTTTTAAGNACCTTGCCTCCGGGCTTCTTCACATTGTTCGACCCTCCGACCACCACGATACTGCGCGGATTGAGTAACTGTTCATTAATCATACAATATCTGCTTTTAAGTAATCAAAACTATCTTTGTAATGGAAATTTGCAGCTAAAGTAAGAAAAAAATACCTATTTTTAGGCACGAAGGCTAATGTGTAGATGTGCAGATTAGCAGATGTGAAAATGATTTTCGATTGTCGATTCTCGATTATCAATTAATAAATGGTATAAAAAATGAGAAAGAGGGAGCGGTTTGAGTTTGTCCTGAATTATTTTGCCAAAAATCAACCGGCAGCAGAAACTGAGCTGCATTACAAAGACCCCTACCAGTTGATTGTTGCCGTGATCTTGTCGGCCCAATGCACCGATAAGCGGGTAAACATGATTACTCCTGATCTGTTCAATCGGTTTCCTGAGGCAGAAAGCCTGGCTGCAGCATCGGAAGAGGAGGTTTACGGGTATGTAAAAAGTTGTTCTTACCCCAACAGCAAAACGCGCAACCTGATCGGGATGGCACAAAAGCTATGCGCTGAGTTCAATGGAGTGGTTCCGGATGATGTAAAGGAGTTGATGAAACTGCCCGGGGTGGGAAGAAAAACGGCCAATGTAATCGCTTCGGTGATTTATCAGAAACCGGCACTTGCCGTTGATACGCATGTTTTCAGGGTTTCGAACCGTATCGGATTAACCACCAACGCGAAAACACCGTTGGAAACAGAAAAGCAGTTGTTGAAATACATCCCCGAACACCAGGTTGCCATTGCGCACCACTGGCTGATCCTGCACGGAAGGTATATTTGCGTAGCAAGAAAGCCCAAGTGCCAAATCTGTCCGCTAACCCCGGCCTGTAAGTTTTTTAATAAGAAGCATAAAGGTTCCATGTTATAATATATTGTCAAAGTCTATTTTTAAAGCCATTATTTGATAAATGAGGTACAGAACATTTTGCATGAGGATATTTATCACCTGGTTTTTACTGGTATTCATCCCATTAAAGAGTTCACCCCAAACGCTTGTCATTAACGAAATCATGGCATCCAATGCATCCACCATTGCCGATGAAGATGGTGATTATGAGGATTGGATCGAGTTATACAACTTTGGTACGGAAGCAATTGAGCTGGAAGGTTATGGCCTCTCTGATGATTACGACAATCCGTATAGATGGGTTTTTCCTGAGGTAACAATCAATCCCGGCGAATATATTCTGGTTTGGGCATCAGGCAAAGACAGGCGGCCTGCAGATGGAGCATTCAGCAACGGACTGGTCAGAGAGGTTTACACAGGCATCCCGGGTTGGTCGGTTGATGACCTGATCAATCATCCAAGCTATCCTGACCATCCCAGTTCCAGAAATATTGTCAGCAATTATTTTGAAGCACCCATTAACATAGGGGATCATTACGGTCAACGGATCATGGGCTGGATCAAGGCTCCTGTTTCGGGTCATTACATTTTCTGGATATCTTCGGACGACAATAGCCGTTTGTATCTCAGCAGCACAGAAAACCCTGAGGATCTGGAGATGATCGCTCATGTTCCGGGATGGACACATCCACGGGAATGGGACAAATATTCGCAACAGCAATCTGATCCTGTTTTTCTGCATGCGGGAGACTATTATTTTATTAAGGCATTGATGAAGGAACACGAAGGTGGAGATAACCTGGCAGTTGGCTGGCAGATGCCCGGAGGCAACCTTCAAAAACCCATTACTGGCACATATCTTTTCAACGACCAGGGAGAGCTGCATACCAACTTCCGCATCAGCTCTTCCGGGGAAGAGGTGCTTATTACTGACCCCAATGGCGTGATGATTGATGAAATCACGCCAACTGTTATTCCAACCGATATCTCTTACGGCAGATATCCGAATGGAACTGGTGAACTCTTTTTCTTTAATGAACCTACTCCAGGAGAAAGCAATTCCCCTGAAACATTTAACGAGATAATGGATCCTCCTACCTTTTCAATACCGGGTGGATTTTATGCTTCTCCGTTTAACCTCGTTATTACGCACCCCGACCCGGAAGCAACCATCATTTATACCCTGGATGGATCGGAACCAGATGCTGACAATTTGGATGGTACATCTTATCAATACAAAAACAGCTATCCGCAAAACCCCTGGAATCCTTTTGGCCCCTTTATCTCCAACTATTATTATTCATATATTTATACAGAGCCAATCGCTATCAATGATCGTTCAGGCGAGCCCGACAAGCTGACGCAAATTTCTTCCACATGGCATGCAAATCCACAATACTTTCCGAACACACCGGTTCGCAAAGGTGTTTCTGTGCGCGCCATCGCCGTGAAAGAAAACGCCTTACCTGCCAGGGCAAAAAGCCATACCTATTTTGTTTCTGCTACCGGAAAAATTGATTACAGTTTGCCTGTTGTTTCAATCAATATCCAGGAGAACTATTTTTTTGATTATAATGATGGGATATATGTAGCAGGCGTTGATTTTGACAATTGGCGGGAAGCCAATAACTGGGCAATTGCCAATGGTGGCTCGCCGGGTAATTACTGGCGAAGAGGCGGTGAATGGGAATATCCAGCGCACATGGAAATATTTGCTCCCGGCAATAGCAAGGCAGATTTAAGACAAGACATTGGCGTGCGGATACATGGTGGCTGGTCACGTGCTTTTCCTAATAAATCGCTGCGACTGTATGCAAGAAACCGTTTTGGAGAACAGTATTTTAATTACCCCATTTTCCCTGAAAGTATATTCAATAGCTTTAACAGACTTATGCTGCGCAACTCTGGCAATGACACAGGACACACCCTTTTCAGGGATGCGGCTATACAACAGATCGTGGATGGGCTGGATTTTGACACCCAGGATTACCAGCCGGCAATTGTCTTTATTAATGGTGAATACTGGGGCATTCACAATTTCAGGGAACGATATGACAAGCATTATCTGGCCAGAGTTTACGGTGTGGATGGCGAAAACATTGACCTTCTAGATGGGAATGCCAACATTAAGGAAGGCAATTCAGAGCATTATATTGCCATGCGCTCATATCTGGCAGATAACGACATGAGCCAACCTCAGCATTACGAATATATCCAAACGCAAATGGATATCTCCAACTTTATCGATTACAACATCGCGCAGATTTATTCCCGAAATACCGATTGGCCTGGAAACAATATAGATTTCTGGCGCCTGCGCACTTATGAATATCTCCCCAATGCTCCAACAGGACATGACGGACGCTGGCGATGGATGTTATATGATACAGATTTCGGCTTTGGGTTTATGGGCGGCACAAATGCTTTCACCCACAACACACTGGAATTTGCCACCGATCCTGACGGTCCCGGTTGGCCAAATCCACCCTGGTCGACCCTGCTGCTCAGAAGATTGCTTGTAAACCCGGAGTTTCAGACCGGGTTTATCAACCGTTTTGCAGATCTGCTTAACACATACTTCCAACCTTCCAGAGTGGTGGCAATAATCGAAGAGATGAAGCAAGCCATTCAACCGGAAATCGAGGAGCATATAATCAGATGGAGCGCCCCCGGCAGTATGTCATCATGGAATAATAATGTAAACGTAATGACAAACTTCGCCAATCAAAGGCCTCATTACCAACGCAACCATATCCGACAATACTTCAGCATTCCCTCCAATATCGATGTAAATCTTGATGTTCAACACAACAACCATGGCTATATTCGCATCAACACTGTAAAAGTAGTCTCAGACACACCAGGTGTTCCAGAAGAACCCTACCCATGGTCTGGTATCTATTTTTATGGAATACCAATAGAAATAGAAGCTATTGCCAATCCCGGTTATGCATTCAGCCATTGGGAAGGCAACACGACCAGCACGGAATCCATTTTGCAAATAATCCCCGAGAGCACCGTCTCACTTACTGCACATTTCGTGGAGTCAGAAGTTATTGAACCGGAGGTAGTTCATTACTGGCATTTCAACAATCTGCCATCCGGGACGCTCTCATCGGTAAACACAGATTATTCAGCAACCGAAGTCGAAACGGGCACAATATCCTATCCCGGGAGCGGCGGGGGCTACATGGACCGACGCACACACAGGGAAGATGATCCGGTATCAAACCTCAATCTGCTGATGGGAGAGCAACCAGATCAGGGTGCCGTATTAAGAGCCAGGAATCCCGCTGATGTGCGGGAGCTCCAATTTCAAACACCCACAACAGGTTTTGAAAATATTTCCGTTTCGTTTGCTACAACAAGAACCACAAATGGAGCTACTGCACAAAAATTTTATTACTCTGTTGACGGAGGCACTTCCTGGGATATAGCAGGTCAGGCATACATTGTAAACCTGTTACCTATTTGGGAATTAATATCTTATGATCTGTCAGATATTCCGGAGGTAAACAATAATGAAAGCCTTAAATTCAGAATCCTGTTTACAGGTGAGAATACCGATGGAAGCTCAGGAAACAATCGTTTTGATAATTTCAGTGTACATGGTTTTCCGGTTGACGATGAGGTTTCAATTCCAGATATTCGTCAGAAAGTTGAAACAGGTCATCAATGGTCTGATCATATTAAAATATATCCCAATCCGGCTGGCGATTTGTTGTTAGTTGAGTTCTTCAGCACAGGGGAAACCACCTTAAGACTGATCAACCTACAAGGACAGGTGATTGAATTACAGTCTGTTAACCAACAAGGAATACATCAGCTGACCTTTGAGACCCATCATTTATCAGCAGGTGTATACATCCTCAGAATTAACCATGCAAACGACATATTCACCGAAAGAATTGTTGTTGAATAGGTATGAAGTAGTTCACAATGAGACTGAGTTCAAGCCTCATAACTGCAAATGATGTTAAGGTGATCAGGTCATCAAGTCCTTTAACTAATTGCGGAACACCCATGCCCCCCT
>SL_3KL_010_SEDDRAFT_10001079_pt1 | contig 24281 bp, 19 predicted proteins | sample SodLakKL_010_SED_2_FD_10381 | JGI IMG/M metagenome (IMG submission 10381) | reverse complement strand
CCCGCTTGCGGGGGAGGGTTGGGGTGGGGGCTCAGCGCCGGGCCCGGCCCTCACCCCCGGCCCCGTTACTCCGGGCATCCTGCCCTCCGCCCTTCGGGCCCGCCTTCGGCTGTTCGAAATCCGCTCCGGGCGGATTTGTCCGCAAGCGGGAGAGGGGAGCAATGCGTGACTTTCAGGCAAAGGATCCGGGGTCGGGCGGAGGCCCCCTCCAGCGCTACCGCGAACCGGTCTGCAGCCAGAAGGTCACCGGGCCGTCGTTGATCAGCGCGACCTGCATGTCGGCGCCGAAGCGGCCGGCGGCAACCGCAGGGTGCGCCGCCCGGGCGCGGGCGACCAGCAGATCGAAGCATTCGGCGCCGCGTTCGGGCGGAGCCGCACCGCTGAAGCTGGGTCGCATCCCCTTGCGGGTGTCGGCGGCCAGGGTGAACTGCGGAACCAGCAACAATCCGCCGCCGGTGTCGCGCAGGCTGAGGTTCATGCGCCCCTGATCATCCGGAAACACCCGGTAGCCCAGCAGCCGCTCCAGCGTGCGATCCACCGCAACGGGCGTGTCACCCGCCTCCACCGCCACCAGCGCGAGGATCCCCGGACCAATCGACCCGGCCACGTCGCCGCCGATGCGCACGCTCGCCTCGGACACCCGCTGGATGAGTGCAATCATGCCGTGGACCTCCGGACGCGATCATCGTGCGCCGCCGGGCGGGTCGGCACGCGGTGTGCAGACAGCGCCCGGAAGCGCCCGGCCCGGTGGCGCAGCCGCCTCATCCGAAGCGCCCGACCAGGGCATCCGTGGCCTTCACCAGTTCCCGCGCGATGCCGGGTTCCGCCGCCGAGTGACCGGCATCCGGCACGATCCGCAGCTCGGCCTGTGGCCAGACCCGATGCAGCGCGACCGCCTGCTCGACCGGGCAGACCACGTCGTAGCGCCCGTGGACGATGTAGCCGGGTATTCCGGCCAACCGGCCCGCGTCCCGGAGCAGATGGTCCGGTTCGAGGAAGCTGTCGTTGAAAAAGTAGTGGCACTCGATGCTGGCGAGACTGACGGCGACCGACGGATCGGCGAAGTGGGCAACGACATCCGGGTTCGGGCGCAGGCAGGAGCTGCTGCCCTCCCACACCGACCAGGCCTGTGCCGCCCTTTCCCGCAGCTCGCGGTCGGGCCCGGTCAGGCGGCGATGATAGGCGGCTACCATGTCGACCCGCTCCTCTTCCGGGATCAGCTCCCGGAAACGGGCCCACGCCTCCGGGAACAGGCGGTCGGCACCGGACTGGTAGAACCACCGGATGTCGCGCGGCCGGCACAGGAAGATTCCGCGCAGCACCAGCCCGAGGACCCGGTCCGGGTGGGCCTGGGCATAGGCAAGGCCCAGCGTCGAACCCCAGGATCCCCCGAAGACCACCCAGCGCCGCACGCCGAGCGACTCCCGCAGACGCTCGATGTCCTCGACGAGGTGGGGCGTGGTGTTGGCCTCCAGACCCGCATGCGGGGTGGAGCGGCCCGATCCGCGCTGGTCGAAGAGCACGATGCGGTAGCGGGCGGGATCGAAGAAGCGGCGGTGCCAGGGCTCGCAGCCGGAGCCCGGCCCGCCGTGCAGAAAGACCACGGGCAGCCCGTCCGGGTGGCCGCAGGTCTCCCAGTACAGGCGGTGACCGTCGCCGACATCTAGGGTGCCGGTCGCGCCGGGCTCAACGGGTGGGTAGAGCGATTCCATCACCACGCCTTCGGGTTGGAGTACTGGTGGCAGTGTCGCCAAAAACCGGTCCGGAAGTCACGCGGCCGGGGATCGTCAGCGACCGACCCGCGAATTCCCGAGTGCCACGGCCCCCCAATGGAGACTTCGCGGATATTCTAATGATATAAGTGCGGGAAGCCGTGTCCTGGGTGTCGTACCGAGCAGGTCGACGCCCGGGCTCCGCACCGACCCGCTCGGCGCCTGTTCCGGGCAGGGCCGGCCGGTTCCCCGGAGCGGTTCGCCGGCGCATTCGGCCGGCCGGGAACAGACGGAACGGGGCAATCCCGGTCTCCGTGCAAAAAACACAGAACGGACCGAATGCACGGTCCGACAGAGGAGACGACGATCATGAACCACAGACTCACCCGCTGGCTGATCGTGGCGGCGACCGCCCTGGCACTGAGCACCACCGGCGCCATCGCACAGGACCGCGGCGACTGGCCAAGGAGCCTTACCATCGGAACGGCAAGTGTCGGTGGCGTGTATTTCGTTTACGGCAACGGCCTTGCAAGCTTCCTCGGAGAGGAACTGAACATCAGAGCCAGCGGCGAGATCACCGGTGGACCGGTGCAGAACGCGACCCTGGTGCAGATGCGGGAACACGACATCGGCCTGGTCACGATGGGTCCGATGTTCGAGGCATGGACCGGCGAGAGCGAACTCGCCCCGGGGCTCCCGCACACCGACGTTCGCGCGCTGTTCCCGATGTACGAGACGCCCTTCCACGGCATCGCGCTTAGCCGCAGCGGCATCGAGTCGGTCGGCGATCTCGACGGCAAGCGCGTGAGCGTGGGCCCGGCGGGCGGCACCGCGGGCACCTACTGGCCGCGCTTCCTGGATACGCTGGACGTGACCGTGCGCCCGTCGTTTACCGGCGCCTCCGACGCCGCCAGTCAGCTCAAGGACGGTCTCATCGACGCCTTCGTGTTCGCGGCCGGTGTGCCGATCGGCGCCTTCTCGCAACTCGCGGCCGAGACCAATGTGCGCACTTTCGGCTTCACCCCGGAGGAACACGANACGATCCTCGAGAACTTCCCCTCGGTGGCACCATTCACCATTCCGGCGAACACCTATTCGGGACAGGATACCGATGACACCACGGTGGCCATGTGGAACTTTGCGGTCGCCCATGCCGACATGCCGGAGAGCCTCGCCTACGAGATCACCCGGCTGGTGATGGAAAACAACGAGCGCATGGTCCAGATTCACGCGGCGGCCCGGGCGACGCTGCCTGAAAACTGGGATAACAACACCTTCCTGCCCTTCCATCCCGGAGCGGTGCGCTATTTCGAGGAACAGGGAATCGAGATTCCCGAAGACCTTCAGGGGTGACGCACCCGCGCGTCTGATCGACCGGGCCAGAGACCGCAGTTCCTGCGACTCTGGCCCGTTTTCTTTGCGCTTGAGGAATCTCCAAAGGGGTCCTGATGACCACCGATGCACCCCGTGACCGGAAGCCCGACGCTGACGGTCCCGAACCCGATGCGCCTGTTCCCGTAACCGCCCAGGCCGGTGCGGTGGACGCCGAGGTCGTCACCGCGAATCAACGCGTCTTCGTCGGCATCCTCGGCACCCTGTTCGCGGGCGCCTGTGTTCTCTACACCGCCTTCCACATCGGTGTAATGAACGTCTATCCGCTGGAGACCTGGGTCTATCGATTGATCCACGTCTCGGGCGGCCTCGCGCTCGGCTTCGTCTTCTTTTCCGCGCGCGCGTTTCCGGCAGAGGGCAGCGGGCAGCGTCCTGCCACCATTCTGGAATGGGTGCTCCTGCTGCCCGCCGCGGTCGCGATCTTCACCGCGCTGGTGCAGATCACCTATGCCCTGATCGCCGATGCCCGCGTGCCAACCGGCGCGCCGCCAGACCAGATGCTGCTGACCTTCGGTTACCCGATCATCACCGGCACGGTGCTCGCGATCCTCGCCTCGTGGACCTCGCCGGTCCGTGACCGCAGCCGCCTGCCGTTGCCGGACCTCCTGCTGGCCGTCGCCGCAATCGCGGTCGGCCTGTACATCATCGGGCACGCCGAGTTCCTGCGCTTTCGCGCCAGCGTCTTTCCGCATCCGAACGACATGTACGCGTCGATTGCGGGCATCCTGCTGATCCTCGAAATGACGCGGCGGCTGGCCGGCCTGCCGCTGGTGATCATCGTCGCGGTCTTCATCGCCTATGGCTTCATCGGGCCGTGGCTGCCCGGAGTGCTCGAGCACGGCGGCTATGCGCCCGCGCGCTTCTTCGCGTTCATCTACACCGACAACGGGATTCTGGGGCCGACCACCGCGGTATCCTCGACCTACATCATCCTGTTCATCACCTTTGCGGCCTTCCTGCAGGCGAGCCGCGTGGGCGAGTACTTCGTGAATTTCGCCTTTGCCGCGGCCGGGGGCGCGCGCGGCGGACCGGCCAAGGTGGCGGTCTTCTCCTCGGGCCTGATGGGCATGATCAACGGAACCTCGGCGGGCAACGTCGTATCCACGGGCTCGCTGACCATCCCCCTGATGAAACGGGTCGGCTACCGGCCGCAGACGTCGGCGTCGATCGAGGCCGCGGCCTCCTCCGGCGGACAGGTATTGCCGCCGATCATGGGCGCCGGGGCCTTCATCATGGCCGAGATCACCGGCATCGCCTACACCGAGATCGTGATCGCGGCGATCATCCCGGCCGCGCTGTACTTCCTGTCCGTGTACTTCATGGTGGACAAGGAGGCGCTGAAGCTCGACATGCGCGGGCTGCCGCGCAGCGAATTGCCCCAGTTCGCCACCATGGCCCGGCGTGTCTTCCTGTTCATCCCGGTGATCACCCTGATCGGTGCGCTGTTCATGGGCTATTCGGTGATCCGCGCCGGCACGCTCGCGATGGCCGCGGCCGCGGTGGTGAGCTGGTTTACCCCGTTCCGCATGGGACCGAAACAGATCGCCTACGCACTCGAGATCGCGGCGCGGATGTCACTGCAACTCGTGGCGGTGTGTGCCGCGGCCGGTGTGATCGTGGGCGTGATCGCGCTGACCGGCGTCGGGGTGCGGTTCTCCTCCCTGCTGCTCGCGGTCGCTGGCCAGAGCCAGCTCCTCGCGCTGTTTTTCGCGATGCTGGTTGCGATCATCCTGGGTATGGGCATGCCCACCACCGCGGCCTACGCGGTCGCCGCGAGCGTGATCGCACCGGGCCTGATCCGGATGGGCATCGATCCGCTGACCGCGCACTTCTTTATCTTCTATTTCGCGGTGATGTCCGCGATCACGCCACCGGTGGCGCTGGCAGCCTACGCGGGGGCCGCGATCGCCCGCTCGGATCCGATGCGCACCAGCGTCGAGGCCTTCAAGATCGGGCTGGCCGCGTTCGTCGTGCCGTTCATGTTCTTCTATTCGGCACCGCTGCTGATGCAGGGCGAGTGGCAGGAGAACCTGCACGCGTTCCTGACCGCCGCGCTGGGGATCTACCTGCTCGCGTCGTCGATCCAGGGCTGGTTCTTTGGCCGGATCAACTGGATCGTGCGGGTGCTGGTGCTGGGAGCCGCGCTGGCGATGATCGGCGGCGGCATCCAGTCGGATATCATAGGCCTCAGTGTCGCCGCGGTGGTGTTCGCGGCGCAGAGGTTTCTGCTGAACCCGGCTCGCGCCTGACGGGCGATGCACAAAGGGCACAGCAGGTCATCCGCGGGCACGGCTGGCAGGGCCCGGTACAGCCGGAACCCCTGCCCTTTTTCGAGGGGAAGTGAATGTATCGACACATCTTTGTCGCGATCGATGACAGTCCGACGTCGCGCAAGGCGCTGAGGGAGGCCATCTCGCTGGCCCAGATCCACGGGGCAACGCTCGAGATCGGGCACGCGATCGACGAGAACCTGGTGCACGTCTTCCACTCGAAGGGGATGAACACGACCACCCGCAACGAGTTGAAGCAGCTGCTGCGGACCAATGCCGCCGATTGTCTGGAGCGCGCGGCAGAACGTGCCCGGACGGCCGGTGTGAAGGCAGAGCCGTCGCTGCTCCGCGGACACGGTGAGCACAGTGCCGATCTCATTGCCGCTGCGGTCGCGAAATCCGGGGCCGATCTGCTGGTTGTCGGCTCCCATGGGCGCCGGGGGGTGCGACGGCTGCTGCTCGGCAGCGTCGCGGAGAACCTGGTGCGCAAGGTCAGTGTCTCGATCCTGATGGTTCGGGGCCCGGAAGCGACGGAGGAAAAGGAATGACAGTGATGCAACCCAGAGTCCCAATGAACAGGCTCCGGCATCCCGCTCGGGGCCGCCGGCCTCATGATCCTGCCGTGACCCTCGGCGATCACGGGCTGGTCTCATGACCAGCGAAATCATCCGTTTTTTCGACCTGCACCCCACGGAGGCCGATTTCCGGCGCGAGGTGCTGACGGGCCTGCGCGAGCGACCGCGCCAGATCGCACCGAAGTTCTTCTACGACGAACGGGGATCGAAGCTTTTCGACGCCATCACCGAAGCACCGGAGTACTACGTGACCCGGACCGAGAGCGAGATCCTGCAACAGCGCGCGGCGGAAATCGCGCGGGCGGTCGGCACCGGCGGCCTGCTGCTCGAACCGGGCGGCGGCAGCTGCGCCAAGGTCCGCATCCTGCTGGAGGGGCTCGAACCCTGTGCCTACGTCCCGATGGACATCTCCCGTAATCACCTGCGGATGGCCGCGGAAGAGGTCGCGGCCGACTTTCCCTGGCTCGAGGTGCATGCGGCGCACACCGACTTCACGCGACGGATGGAAGTCCCGCCGACAGCGCCGGAGGGGCCAAGGGTGGCGTTCTTTCCCGGTTCCAGCATCGGGAACTTCCATCCGGAGCAGGCGGTGGACTTCATCGCCGCGGTCGCCGACCTGGTCGGTCCCGGCGGGCACTTCCTGATCGGGGTGGACCTGCGCAAGGAAAGGGCCCTGCTCGAGGCCGCCTACGACGATGCGCAAGGGGTCACCGCGGCCTTCAATCTGAACCTGCTGGAGCGGATCAACCGGGAGCTGGGCGGGGACTTCGATCTGCAGTACTGGCGCCACCGGGCCGTCTACAACGAGGCCGAGGGCCGGGTGGAGATGCATCTGGTCAGCGCGCGGGAGCAAAGCGTGAGGATCGGGGACGAGGTCTTCGACTTCGACGCGGACGAGACGATCCACACCGAGAATTCCTACAAGTACGGGCTGGACGAGTTCGAGGGCCTGGCCCGCCGCGCGGGGATGGAGACGATCGGCGTGTGGACGGATCAGCGGGGACTGTTCAGCGTGCACCTGCTGCAGAACACGGCGCTGGCGGACGCGTAGCGGCGTTCCTCTTCCCTCTCCCGCGTGCGGACAAGGTGCCCAAGGGCCCTCCCCTCTCCCGCTTGCGGACAAATCCGCCGGGAGCGGATTTCGAACCGCCGCAGGCGGGCCCGAAGGGCGGAGGGTAGGATGCCCGGAGTAACGGGGCCGGGGGTGAGGGCCGGGCTCGAAGGCTGACGGCGCGGCTGGACATGGCGCCGGGCCCCCTCCCCAACCCTCCCCCGCATGCGGGGGAGGGGGTTTGTTCCCCTCTCCCGCTTGCGGACAAGGTGCCCAAGGGCCGGGAGCGGATTTCGAACCGCCGAAGGCGGGCCCGAAGGGCGGAGGGCAGGATGCCCGGAGTAACGGGGCCGGGGGGTGAGGGCCCGGGGTGAGCCTCAGCCGATCGGCTCCAGCCGCGCGAAACTCAGCACCAGCCACTTGGAACCGGTACCGGCAAAGTTCACCTGCACCCGTGCCGAGGCGCCGCCGCCCTCGTACTGGGTGATCACGCCCTCGCCGAATTTTGCGTGGCGGACGCGCGACCCGATCGCGAGCCCGGCGTCCGCGGCGGCAGCGCGCTTCGGGTCCATTCCGGCGCCCGGCCCGTGCCGGCCCGCGGCAAACCGCCCGGCCGGTCGCACCCGCGCCTGCGGGCGCAGCGGTTCCACCAGGTCCTCCGGCAGTTCGCGCAGGAAGCGCGACGGCATGTTGTAGGACTCGCGGCCATACAGCCGCCGGCTCTCGGCATAGGCCAGGTACAGCTCCCGCTCCGCCCGGGTCATGCCCACGTAGGCAAGCCGCCGCTCCTCCTCCAGCCGCCCCGGCTCCTCCAGCGAGCGCGCGTTGGGAAAGAGCCCCTCCTCCAGCCCGACCACGAAGACGGTCGGGAATTCGAGACCCTTCGCCGAATGCAGCGTCATCAGCTGCACTGCGTCCTCGAAGGGGTCGGCCGCCCCTTCGCCAGCCTCCAGGGCTGCATGAGCGAGGAACTCGGTGAGGCCACCCGGCCGCTCCTCGGCGTCCGCGGGCCATTCCTGTTCGAAGGCGCTGGCCGCGCCGATCAGCTCGTCCAGGTTCTCCAGCCTTGCCTGGCCGCGCTCGCCCTTTTCGTTTGCATAATGCTCGCGCAGGCCCGAGCGATCGATCGCGCTCTCCACCTGGATGCCCAGAGGCCGGTCAGCCGGCATCTCGGCGAGCTGCATGCGCAACTGCAGGAAGCCGACCACGGCATTGCGCGCACGCCCCGTCAGCAGCCCGTCCTCCGCCGCCTTCAGCGCGGCATCGTGCAGGCTCAGATCCTCCCGCTGCGCCAGATCGCGCAACTCATTGAGCGTCTTCTCGCCGATGCCGCGCGGGGGCTGGTTCACCACCCGCAGGAAGGCGGGGTCGTCGTCGGCGTTCGCGGCCAGACGCAGGTACGCGAGCGCGTCCTTGATCTCCTGTCGCTCGAAGAAACGCAGTCCCCCGTACACCCGGTAGGGCATGCGTCGCGCGATGAAGGTCTCCTCCAGCACGCGGGACTGGGCGTTGGAACGGTAGAGGACCGCGCACTCCCGGTGCAGGCCGCCCTGCTCCACGTGCCGGGCGACGGTCTCGGCGACGAAGCGTGCCTCATCCTGCTCGTTGATCGCCGCGAACAGGCGCACGGGTGCGCCGTCGCGTCCCTCGGTCCACAGCTCCTTGCCGAGCCGGCCCGCGTTGTGGCGGATCAGGGCGTTCGCGGCCCTCAGGATGTTCGCGCTGGAACGGTAGTTCTGCTCAAGCCGGATTACCCGGGTGCCGGGAAAGTCCCGCTGGAAGTGCTGCAGGTTCTCGACCCGTGCGCCGCGCCAGCCGTAGATGGACTGGTCGTCGTCGCCCACCGCGAAGATCGGGGATTCAGTGCCGGCCAGCAGGCGCAGCCAGGCGTACTGGATCTCGTTGGTGTCCTGGAACTCGTCCACCAGCAGGTGCCGGAAGCGGCTGCGGTAGTGCGTGAGCAGCTCGTCGTCGTCGCGCAGCAGTTCCAGCGCGCGCAGCAGCAGTTCGGCGAAGTCGACCACCCCGGCACGGGCGCAGGCCTGTTCGTAGGCGGTGTAAACGCGCACCCACTGGCGCGAGACCGGGTCGCCGCTGTCCGGCAGGTGCTGCGGCCGCCGGCCCTCGTCCTTGCGCGCGTTGATGAACCACTGCGCCTGCCGCGGCGGCCAGCGGGCCTCGTCCAGTTCCAGCGCCCGCAGCACGCGCCGGACCAGCCGCAGCTGGTCGTCGCTGTCGAGGATCTGGAAGGCCTGCGGCAGCCTCGCCTCCTGCCAGTGCTGACGCAGCAGCCGGTGCGCGAGGCCGTGGAAGGTGCCGACCCAGAGCCCGCTGACGGGCTGGCCGAGCAGCGTCTCGATGCGCCCGCGCATCTCGTTCGCGGCCTTGTTGGTGAAGGTCACCGCGAGCAGGCTCCAGGGCGCGATGCCCTCGACCTCGATGAGCCACGCAAGGCGGTGCACCAGTACCCGCGTCTTGCCGCTGCCGGCGCCGGCGAGCACCAGCGTCGGGCCGGCTGGCGCGGCCACCGCCTCGCGCTGGGCCGGGTTCAATGGGTCGAGCAGGCGGGAGACGTCCATCGGCGAATGGTAGCAAATGGGCGCGCCCACGGACCGACCGGGGCGAACGCTGAAGGAGGCGAGCCCCCTCGCCGATCCTCCCCGACGCCGGAATCGGCGAGAGGGCTCGCCTCCTTCAGGTGGAACCTTTGGGCGACTCGTGCTGACAACTAAGGAAACACTGGCTTATCGGCGTTTCCCTGCGGCACAGGGAACGGCCGCCAGAATCGATCAACGCAGGTGGTTGATTCTGTAGCAAGCTGCAAATCGCATTTGCAGCGCAGCGTGCGCCGAGAAAGCCAGGATGGCTTCATTCAGCGCTTCCTTAACCTACAAGCAGGGTGCTGCAACGCAGAATTCCGCCGCCGTTCGTATTAAGCTTTTGATACTGTGGTCGACAAACCGACAGGGACCAAAGGAGCCAGCAGCGGTCATGAATGAACCTCCCTCCCGGCAGCAGGCGCTGACGATGCTGCGCCGCATGGACCTCCACCCCGACAGCATGGTCTTCGCGGAGCAGCTATTCGAGCAGTATCTCGCCGATCCGGAATCGGTGCCGCCGACCTGGGCCGATTACTTCGACGCGCTGGAGCGGGATCCGGGGCCAACGCCGCGGCGGCGGATGACCGACCAGGACTGTATCGAGATCCATGACCTGCAGCTGGAACGGGTACAAGTCCGGGTGCTGCAGTACATCAACTCCCACCGCTTTCTCGGCCACTTTGCCGCGCGTCTGGATCCGCTGGGCCGCCTGGATCCGGAGCCGCCACCCGAACTCACCCGCGCCTACCACAACCTCGAGGACGTCGACCCGGATCAGGCCTTCGACCCCGGCTCGCTGCACGGTCCCAACCCGGCGCGACTGGACGAGATCGAGTCGATCCTGAAGGACACCTACTGTGCGTTTATCGGGGCCGAGTTCATGCACCTGGCCTCCACCGCCGAAAAGCGCTGGCTGCAGCAGCGGATGGAGTCCGCGCGGGGTCACTTCGGCTTCGATCACGCGACGCGGGAGGCGATCCTCGAGCGACTGACCGCTGCCGAGGGCCTGGAGCGCTACCTCCACAACCGCTACGTCGGGCAGAAGCGCTTCTCGCTGGAGGGGGCCGAGAGCCTGATCCCGCTGCTGAACGCGCTGGTGCAGCGCGGCGGCGCGCGCGGCGTGAAGGAAATCGTCGTGGGCATGGCCCACCGCGGTCGCCTGAACGTGCAGGTGAACATCTTCGGCAAGTCGCCGCGCGAGCTGGCCGACGAATTCGAGGGCCGACACAGCCGCAACCGCGGCACCGGGGACGTGAAGTACCACCTCGGCTACTCCGCCAGCATCCAGACACAGGGCGGACCCCTGCATCTCGCACTGGCCTTCAACCCGTCGCATCTGGAGATCGTTTCGCCGGTGGTCGAGGGTTCGGTGCGGGCCCGGCAGGTGCGGCTGCGCGACAAGACCGGCCAGAAGGTGGTGCCGGTGGTAATCCATGGCGACGCCTCCTTCGCGGGGCAGGGCGTGGTGATGGAAACCCTGAACATGTCGCAGACCCGGGGCTTCTCGACCAAAGGGACCGTGCATATCGTGGTAAACAACCAGATCGGTTTCACCACCAGCACGCTGAAGGATTCAAGGTCCACGCATTACGCGACCGACGTGGCGAAGATGGTGAACGCGCCGATTTTTCACGTGAACGGCGACGACCCCGAGTCGGTGGTCTTCGTGACCCAGGTGGCGCTGGACTACCGGATGCGCTTCGGCAAGGACGTGGTCATCGACCTGGTCTGCTACCGCCGCCAGGGGCACAACGAGGCCGATGAGCCCTCCGCGACCCAGCCGATGATGTACCGGATCATCCGCAACCTGCCCACCACCCGCCAGCGCTACGCGACCCAGCTGATCGCGGACGGGGTTCTCGACGAGGAGGCCGTCGAACGGATGCAGGAGCGCTACCGGGATTCGCTGGATGCCGGCGAGTCGGTGGTGCCGGGCCTGCTGCCGCGCGATGTGATCAACGGCCACGACCGCACCGACTGGGCCGCATTCATCAACCAGTCCTGGGACCAGGACGTCCCCACCGGCGTCGCCCGGGGCGAGCTCGGCAGCCTGCTCGAGCGGCTCAACAACCTGCCCGAGGCCTTCACCGTGCATCCGCGCGTGCGCCGGATCCTCGATGCGCGCAGGACGATGGCCAGTGGCGAACAATCCCTGGACTGGGGCACCGCAGAAACGCTCGCCTACGCGACCCTGATCCAGGATGACTACCGCATCCGCCTGTCCGGACAGGACTCCGGGCGCGGCACCTTCTTCCATCGCCACGCGGTGCTGCACAACCAGGAGACCGGCGAGGCCTGCGTGCCCCTGCGCCGGCTGGATCCGGAAAACCCGCGTTTCCTGGTGATCGACTCCCTGCTGTCGGAAGAGGCGGTCCTGGCCTTCGAATACGGCTATGCGACCGCGTTTCCGAATGCACTGGTGCTCTGGGAGGCGCAGTTCGGTGACTTCGCAAACGGTGCGCAGGTCGTGATCGACCAGTTCATCAGCTCCGGCGAGCAGAAGTGGGACCGCCTCTGCGGCCTGGTGCTGCTGCTGCCGCACGGCTACGAGGGCCAGGGTCCGGAACACTCCTCCGCGCGCCCGGAACGCTTCCTTCAGCTCTGTGCGCAGGAGAACATGCAGGTGTGCGTGCCGACCACGCCGGCCCAGATCTTCCACCTTCTGCGCCGCCAGATGCTGCGGCCCTACCGCAAGCCGCTGGTCGTGATGACCCCAAAGAGCCTGCTGCGCCACAAGCTTGCAGTCAGCGACCTCGACGAACTGGCCAGCGGGCAGTTCCAGAATGTGATCGATGACATCGATGCGCCGGAGCCCGCCGCGGTGCGGCGGGTGATGCTGACCGCGGGACGCCTGTACTACGACCTGCTCAGTGAAAAGCGCGAAAACGGTCACGAAGACACCGCGATCCTGCGGCTGGAACAGTGCTACCCCTTCCCCGAGGCGGAGCTCACGCGGCTTCTCGGGCGCTATGACCAGGCGACGGAATTCGTGTGGATCCAGGACGAGCCGGAAAACCAGGGCTATCTCGGCTTTGTCCAGCCCCGCCTGAACGCGCTGCTCGAGGTCCGCGGACAGGTGCTGCACGCCGTCGCGCGGCCCCCGGCCGCCGCGCCTGCGGTCGGCTACCCCGAGGTGCACAAGGCCCAGCAGGACGAGCTGATCCGGCGCGGCTTCGGGCCGATCACGGCCCGCGACACGCCCCGCCCCACCCTGTAGAACGCGCAAGCACAAGGAATTGCCGATGTCCGAGGAACGCACCACCCTTCGGGTCCCCGAGCTGCCGGAATCGGTGGCCGATGCGACCGTGGTCGCCCTGCACAAAAAGCCCGGCGACCGGGTCCGGCGGGACGACCTGCTGGCCGAACTCGAGACCGACAAGGTGGTGCTCGAGGTGCCGGCACCGATCAATGGCGTCCTCGACGAGTACACCGTCGAGGAGGGTGCCGTGGTCGAAGCGGATGCCGTGCTCGGCTACATTTCGCCCGGGGCGCCCGCCGGAACCGCTCCGGAGGAACCGGCTCCGGAGAAATCGGCTCCGGAGAAGCCTGCCCCGTCCGCGGAACCGGACGCTGCGACGGGCCCGGAGGCAACGGGCGACGAGCTGCCGCCCGTGCCGGCCGCGCCACCGACGCCAAGCCCCGCTGTGCGCCGGCTGCTTGCGGAGCACGAACTCGATGCCTCGGAGATCGAGGGGAGCGGGCAGAACGGCAGGCTGCTGAAAGAGGACGTCGAACGCTTTCTGGCCGAACGCCAGGCCAGCCCGGCCGAGCCGGCCACCGCAGGTTCCGAAGAACCGGCGCCCCCCGCCAGACCCGCGGCCGGCGTTTCCGCCGAGGAACCGCGCACCGGAGCCGAACCCGAACCCGCGCCTGCCAGCGCTCCGCCCACCCCGCCCGAACCGCCGCGCCCGCGACCCTCGGGGCAGGCGCCGGCGCCGTCGGGCACGCGCGGCGAGGAACGGGTGTCCATGTCCCGGCTGCGGGCGCGCATCGCCGAACGTCTGCTGCACGCCAAGCAGAGCACGGCGATGCTCACCACGTTCAACGAGGTGGACCTTTCCGAGGTGATGGCGCTTCGTGCCCGGCACAAGGACGCGTTCCAGGAGCGGCACGGGGTGCGGCTCGGTTTCATGGGCTTCTTCGTCGCCGCCTGTGCACTGGCGCTGCGGCGCTTTCCGGTGATCAACGCCGCACTGGACGGCAACGAGATCGTCTACCACCATCACGCCGACATCGGCATCGCCGTGTCCTCTCCCCGCGGTCTGGTGGTTCCAGTGCTGCGCAATGCCGGACAGCTGTCGCTGGCCGCGATCGAGGGCCAGATCCGCGAATTCGCGGAGCGCGCAAAGGACGGCCGCCTCGACCTCGACGACCTGCGCGGCGGGACCTTCACCATCACCAACGGCGGGGTCTTCGGTTCCCTGCTGTCGACGCCCATCCTGAATCCGCCGCAGAGCGCGATTCTCGGGATGCACGCCACCCAGGAACGGCCCGTGGCGCGCAAAGGCGAGATTGTGATCCGGCCGATGATGTACGTGGCGTTGTCCTACGATCACCGCCTGATCGATGGCGCGGACGCGGTTCGATTCCTGGTGTCGGTGAAGGAGTCGCTGGAGGACCCGGGCCGGATGCTGCTCGATCTGTGATGTTGCGGGGTCGCGCCTTGGGGGAATAACCCGAAGGGTGCCGAGCGTCTGATAGACTGTTGCTCGCCCTGGAGCACACACCGACTGGAGGATAGCCCTGATGAAGAAAATGCTTTTAACGCTGCTGCTTGCCCTCGGCATGGTCGCTGCCGCCCCCGCCTCCTCCGTGGAGCCGGAGATGGAAATGGAGATGGACCGCGAAACAATGCAGCAGATGGTCCGTCACAGCATGGTGACCTGGCAGATCGAGGATGGCGTATCGGTTCACGACGCAGTGGAGTCGATGAAACTGCGGGCCAACCTGCTCAATTTCATGATGGTCTCCGACCTGCCGCTGTCCGAGCAGGTGCATGCGATGGGCCACGAGGCGAACTACATGCGCATCCTGGCCTTCTGCGACGCGCTGATCGCCAACGAAATGGTTCAGCACGACGTGATCTTCGCCGGCTTTCTGCCCTGCCGCATCGCGGTCGTCGAGGACGACGAGGGCCAGGGCTGGATCACCACGATGAACATGGACATGATGCTTCATGCCGTCGACCTGAGCCCCGAGCTGGAGCCGCTGGCGGTTCGCGTTCGGGACATCATCTACGAAATCGTGGAAGCTGGCGTCACCGGCGACTTCTGAGCTCAACGCCCTGCATGCGAGAAACGGCCCTTCGGGGCCGTTTTTTTGGGGCGTGATGGCGTCGGGAGGGGGATGCGGACGGGAACAGCGGTGGGGCTGGGGAAAGCGTGGGGGGGCAGGCAAAACGAAGCGTGCCCCCCAGCCGGCACGGGTGTTCAGCGAGCGGGCACAGGCGTGAAAACGGCCGCGGATCCGTTACCGCGCGGATCGGACGCGGCCTCGAGGCGGTCACGCTGGCGATCCCAGATCACGACCTGCATGTTGCCGAAGGGGCGAATCTGCGGCGACAAAGCGTGGCCGCGGCGGGCGAGCTCGAGCTGCACCCGGGAACCCAGCGCAGCGGTCTCGTACTCGATCCTGTCCGGCAGGTATTGGTGGTGGAAGCGGCGGGCCTGCACCACCTCGCTGGCACCGGCACCCTCGACGATGGCCAGGATGCCGTGCAGCACCATGGTAATGATCCGGCTGCCCCCCGGGGTGCCAAGCACCGCAATCCGGTCCGGGGTTTCCACGAAAGTCGGGCTCATGCTCGACAGCGGCCTGCGATGGGGGCGGATCGCGTTCGCCTCGAAACCGATCAGCCCGTAGACGTTGGGCTCGCCAGGACGTGTGGCGAAGTCGTCCATCTCGTTGTTCAGCAGCACGCCGGTGCCCGGGGGCATGAACGCGGAGCCGAAGGGATAGTTCAGGGTGATGGTCGCGGCGACCCGATTGCCCTCGGCATCCATCACGGAGAAGTGGGTCGTCTGCTCGCTCTCGCTGTCGATGGCCGGCGGTACCGGGCCGGGCACCGCATCGGGATCCAGCGGCAGCTCGGTGCTGGGCGTGGCGCGTTCAGGGTCGATGTCCGCACGCAATCCGGATGCGTACTCCATCGACAGGAGGCGCTCGACCGGGATGTCGACGTGGTCCGGATCGCCCAGGTAGAGAGCCCGGTCCCGGTAGGCCCTGCGCATCGCCTCGACCAGCAGATGCACCCGGTCGACCTCGTCGTCGCCGTAGCGATTGCCGCCCGCGGCAAGGATGTGCAGCATCTGACCGATCGCGATGCCACCCGATGACGGCGGCGATGCGCTGACAACCCGCGCCCCGCAGTAGTGCAGAACCACCGGCTCGCGCTCGACCAACTCATAGTTCGCGAGGTCCTCCAATGTCCAGATGCCGCCGGCTGCGCGCACGCCCTCGACCAGGCGCTGCGCGATCTCCCCCTCGTAGAAGCCCGCCGGACCGCGATCGGCGAGACGCCGCAGCGTCGCGGCGAGTTCGGGCTGCACGATCGCCTCGCCTTCCTCGGGAAGGTCACCCTCCCGGAGAAAGACGCGGGCCGCATCGGCCCCGTCACGCAGCGCGTGCAGGCGAAAACCGGCCATCTGCAGGAAGGTGGCATCCACGGGAAAGCCCTCTTCGGCCAGACGGATCGCGGGTTCGAGGTTCTTGGCCAGGCTCAGCCGGCCGTAGTTCGCGGCCAGGTGCCCGAGCGCGGCCGGCATGCCGGGGATCGCTGCCGCAAGCGGGCCGTCCAGCGACAAGCCCGGAATCACCTCGCCGTCGGCGTCGAGGTAAAGATCCGGGTGCGCCGCAGCCGGCGCCGTCTCGCGCGCGTCCACCATGACCGAGCGCCCGTCGTCGGCCCGGTGAACCAGAAAGAACCCTCCTCCGCCCAGACCCGAGCCCTGTGGTTCGACCACGCCGAGAGCGGCAGTGACGGCCACCGCGGCATCGAATGCATTGCCGCCGGCGGCAAGAACCTCCTGCGCAGCCGCAGTGGCCAGCGGGTGGGCGGAGGCCACGGCGTGCTGGCCGGGGCCGGCCTGCAGCGACTGACCTGCGAACACGGCCAGCATGGAAAGCAGCAGGCGCAGCACGAGCCCGCCTCGCCAACGCGGGGAAGAGTTGATCATCGGGGGGGTCGGCCGGGGAGCCGGTGAATCATCGCCCGCTCATTCCGCGGTCAGCTTTTCGTACTTCGCCATCAACTCCTCCTGCGTCTCCTCGTGATCCGGATCCAGGGGGATGCAGTCGACCGGGCACACCTGCTGGCACTGCGGTTCGTCGTAGTGGCCGACACACTCGGTGCAGAGCTTGGGATCGATCACGTAGATCTCGTCACCCGGGGAGATTGCGCCGTTCGGGCACTCGGGCTCGCAGACATCGCAGTTGATGCATTCGTCGGTAATCATCAGGGCCATGGATGCACCTCGGGATCGGTTGTCGACGCCGTGCCGTGGGCCGGTCAGCGGTCGGCGTAGCGATCCGCCAGGGCTCGCACGGCGGCCGGGCTCACGAAGTTTGAGACGTCTCCGCCGAGGCGGGCGATTTCCCGTACCAGACTGGAGGACACAAAGCTGTATTCCTCCGCCGGACTCAGGAACATCGTCTCCACCTCCGGGGCCAGCTGGCGGTTCATCGCCGCAAGCTGGAACTCGTGCTCGAAGTCGGAGACCGCGCGCAATCCGCGGAGGATCACCGTTGCGTGCTGCTCCCGTGCGAAGCTCGCGAGCAGGTTGCCGAATCCGAGGACGTCGACGTTGTCGAGATCCGACAGCGCGGCCCGTGCCAGCGACACCCGCTCCTCCAGCGAAAAGCACGGCGCCTTTTTGGGGCTCTCCGCGACCGCAACGACGATGCGCCCGAACAGACTCGAGGCCCGGCGCACAATATCGGCGTGCCCGTGGGTGATCGGGTCGAAGGTCCCGGGATAGATCGCGGTGAGGTGCATAGGGCAGGTACGATGGATATTTTTCCGTGGACGAACTGCGCGACGCCTGTCGCCACGCGCCGTAGCTTAACCGAAATCACCCGGGCGGACAGACCGGCGCCCGCCCCCCACTCGCTCAGGAGACATCTATGCAGGACGACTACCGTCCGCCTCTGGCGGATTACTGGGACGCGCTCGAGGCCCGTTATGGCAGCGGTTTCAGCTTCGAGGGGATCACGATCGACGAGCTCCGCCAACTGCAGGCGCACCTGCGCGAGGCGGTCGAGCGGGACCCCCGGGTCACGCAGGTGGAAAAGGCCAACCTCGGCATGGTGCTGAAGCACGCCGACTCGGTGCTCCAGCGGCGTTCGGGCGGCTGACCCGACACCGCCTCAAAGCCGCTGGAGCACCGAATCAGCGGGCTGGCCGCTCCACGTGCAGGCCGTACGCCGGGCAGGGGGGTGTCGGCCGACAGTCGGTGCCGGTGTCCTCGGCGGTGACCATGGTGCGCGCGGTGCGCTCGTAGACTGCCGCCTTCGATGCCAGCGCCACGGCGCAGCCGGCCGCCTCGCGGGCCTGACGCCCGCACTGGCGGGCGGCAAGCACGTGGGCGAGGTTGTTCCAGGCCTCGTGCCGCCCGGGCTGGCGCTGCAGCAGGTCGCGCAGTGCGGCCTCCGCTGGCTCGAAGCCGCCCGCGGCGAAGTGGGCGTTGGCGAGACCGAGATAACCGATGTGCTGGTCGGGCCAGCGCTCGATCGCGCTGCGGTAGCCGCTGCGCGCGGCCTCCAGCCTGCCGGTCTGCTCGAGTTCGTGCACCGCGCGCAACCAGGGAAGCGGCTCCGCGGTCGCCGGCAGCTGCGCAGGCGGCACTGCAACAAAGGCCCAGCGCTCGCCGCGAGCCCAGGTCCGCTCGAAGCGGGACAGTTCGTTCACATGCCGCTCGATGGTGCCGCTGCGGAGCACCAGTTCGCCGGCGTCGAGGTCGTAGCCGATGACCACTGCATAGTGCCAGCGCGGCGCGAAGCCGAGGCCAAGGTTCTGAAACACCAAAACCGGGTTCCCTGCGGCCACCTCTGCGAGGATATCGTTGAGCTCTGGCTGCAGCCGGTAGGCGACCAGCCCCCGCGCTCGGGTCGCGGCGCGCATCTCGGCCTGAAGACTGCCCTTGCGCTCCGGAACATAGACCTCGGCGACAAGATCATCGGGATTGGCGCCCAGCCCCTGCCAGTCCAGCACCGTTGCCAGCGCAGCCGGCCCGCACTGGTATTTCTCCTGCGGGAAGAACGCGACCTCGGTCAGTTCCACCCGCTCCGGCAGATCCGCCGGCGGGTCCGTTGCCAGCCGGCTGCTCTGCGGCGCGGTGGCGCAGCCCGACACGAGCGCGAGCACCAGCCCGACCAGCAGCAGATGCGCGGCCGGCCGGGCGTTCCGGCCGTGGCCGGACGGGATTGACCGCCGTAACACGGCTCAGCGCGAGGGTTGCACGAACGCGAAGATATTCGTGAGCCCGATTGCATCCGTAATCACGAAGACCAGGAACACGATCAGGACGACCTCCAGCGTGCTGGCGCCGCCGGCAGGCAACTGGTCGAGTCGGGCGCTCAGATCGGCGACCTCGCTGTCGGTCAGGCGTTCGACGCGAGCCTCGGCATCGGCCGGGTCCACGCCCAGGCGGGCCAGCGCATCCCGCACCTCCCCGCTACCGAGGCGTTCCACCAGCATCGCACGCTCGGCGTTCGCGTTCGCTGCATGCAGCAGCGCCCCGGTATCGAGCATGCCCGCCATCAGCGGGGTGGCCGGAAGCAGGGTCAACAGCAGCGCGAACAGAAAGGCCAGGGACTTCGGGGGTTGGGGGTATGCCTTCATTAGGGTCTCCTCTGGTGAAATCGGGCATGCTGGGCTTCATCCCCGGCCCGGGAGACGCGATCCCGGCTGGCCGATGGCACCCGCAGGATATCTTGAACCAAAGTCGACGGCGCATAAACCGCTGGCCCGGCACGCTCGCCGACGGGACCGGCCGCGCAGGATGCGCCGGGGATGCGGGGATGGCGACCGATTCATAAATCGGTCCCCGCGGAGGTTCCGGGACCCGCCCGGGAGGACCGCCCCGCGCGATGACCGTCAGTCGCCGTTGACCCTGAACTCCGGGCAGCGCTTCGGGAGGAGCGCGCCGCGAATGCGCGAGTAGCAGGGCAGACCGTGCTCGAACGGCGGGTAGTCCTCGCCCTGGATCAACGGCCGCAGATAATCGCGGCAGGTCTGCGTGATCCCGTAGCCGTCGGGCGAGATGAACTCCCGGGGCATGCCGCGCTCGATGTTCGCCACCCGTTCCAGCGGGACCCGGCTGATCGTCCAGCGATAGGGAACGCTCGACTCGCGCAGGATCACCGGCATGAAGCTGTGGTATCCGGCCACCACACCCTCGACAGCCGCCTTGCCCACGGCGTAGGCCTGCTGCACATCGGCACGCGAGACGAGGTGGCGGGCCGCCCGCTGGATATAGTCGACGACCGACCAGTGCAGCTTGTACCCGGTGCCGGTCTTGATTATCTCAGCGAGCCTCGGCGCGGCACCGCCGAGCTGCGTGTAGGCGTAGACGTCATGGCTCTGGGCCACCGCAAACAAGGTGCCGTCCGCGTGCTTCAGACCCTCCGAGACCACCACCACGCAATAGCCGTAGCGTTCGATCACAAGCTGCAGGTTTTTCAGGAAATCCGCCTCGTCGAAGGGCACCTCGGCGAAAAGAATCAGCATCGGCGGCTGCCCGTCGTATTCCTGCGCGAGTGCCGCCGCGGCCGCCAGCCAGCCGGCGTGCCGCCCCATCACCTCGAGGATGAAGACCTTCGTGGAACTGGTGTGCATCGACTCCACGTCGAGACTGGCTTCGCGAACTACCGTGGCGATGAACTTGGCCGCAGACCCGAAGCCCGGGCTGGTGTCGGTGGCGTCGAGATCGTTGTCGATCGTCTTCGGCACGCCGACCGCGGTGATCGGGTACCCCATTAGGTCGCCGATGCGCGCGACCTTCAGCGCGGTGTCCATCGATCCACCGCCGCCGTTGTAAAAAAAATAGCCGATGTCGTGGGCACGAAAAACCTCGACCAGCCGTTCGTACTGCCGGGGGTCGCGCTCCGGATCACCGAGATCAAACCGGCAGGAGCCGAACGCGCCGCCCGGCGTGTGCCGCAGCGCCGCGAGGGTGAGCGGGTCTTCCTGGTCCAGGTCGAAGATCTCCTCGTTCAGCACCCCGAGGATACCGTCGCGCGCGGCGTAGCAGGTGCCGAAGTGCGCCGGATGCGCCCGCACGGCCTCAATCACCCCCCAGGCGCTCGCATTGATCACCGCGGTGACCCCTCCGGACTGGGCGTACAGCGCATTCTTGGGCATCGATTCCTCCCTCGGTGACAGTGGCGCGTCCCGGACACGGGACTCATGCAGAAACGGTACCAGCGATAACCCCTGACAGCTTTTGCTAATATATCGCTGTTGCAGCCGGGTTGATGCCTCGGCGCAGCCCCTCCCCGGGACGCCGATGCCGAAACGGCAGTCGGACGGATTGCGCATGAAGAGTGCGGCTGGTCGCCGATTCTGTGGTGCTACGCCGCTTCATGCAAACGCGGACGGCCGCGCAGTCGGATCGCGGACCGTCCGGTCCAGGCCGCACCAGAATCGGACAGGGTCTGCACCAGTATCGCCCGCCACCCATCAGGCCAGCCAGGAAGACCATCATGCACATCGGTACTACGCTCACCAACTACATCATCGAGACGCAACGCCAGATTCAGGGCGCCACCGGGGAATTCACCGGCCTTCTCAACGACATCGCGGTTGCCTGCAAGAAGATCTCGGGCCTCGTCGACAAGGGCGACCTGATCGGGGTGCTCGGCACCGCCGGTTCCGAAAACGTCCAGGGTGAAACCCAGAAGAAGCTCGACGTGATCACCAACGAGGTCTTCATCGAGGCGCTGGCCCACAACGGCCACGTCGCCGGGCTCGCTTCCGAGGAGCTGGACGAAATCTACGAGCTCCCGGCGGATGCCCCGCGCGGCCATTACATGGTGCTGTTCGACCCGCTGGACGGTTCCTCCAACATCGACGTGAACGTGTCCGTAGGTACCATCTTCTCGATCATCAAGGCGCCCGAGGGGGTGACCCGCCCGACCGCCGAGGATTTCCTCAAGCCCGGCGTCCAGCAGTGCGGCGCCGGGTACTGCCTCTACGGACCGTCGACCATGATGGTCTTCGCCACCGCGGAGCGCGGCGTGCAGATGTTCACGCTGGACAAGGACTTCGGCGAATTCCTGCTGACGCACGAAGACGTGAAGATTCCCGCCGACACCAGCGAGTTCGCGATCAACGCCTCCAACAGCCGATTCTGGGAGGAACCCGTGAAGCGCTATGTGGACGAGTGCCTGGCCGGGAAGGAAGGCCCGCGCGGCAAGGATTTCAACATGCGCTGGATCGCCTCCATGGTCGCCGAGGTGCACCGGATCCTGACGCGCGGCGGCGTGTTCATGTACCCGGTGGACGAGAAGATGAAGGCGAAGAACCAGGGCGGCAAGCTGCGCCTGATGTACGAGGCCAACCCGATGAGCCTGATCATCGAACAGGCCGGCGGTGCCTCCAGCACCGGCCGCGAGCGCATCCTGGACATGGTGCCGGAGGACGTGCACCAGCGCGTCCCGGTCATCCTCGGCTCCAGGAACGAGGTCGAGCGCATCGTCGGCTACCACGCGAACTGACCGCGACGGTCGGGGCGCGATTGGGGATCGGGCATCGCGGCTGGAAGCCGCTCCCACAAAAGCCGCTCCCACAGGTCGGGGGGACGTGGGAGTGCCTTCCCATGCGCGATGAACAGCGGGCGGCGCGGCTGGAAGCCGCTTTTGGGAAAGGCAGTCCCACAGGGGACCCGGGCTGGGTCCGCTTCATGCCGCGCAATCGTATATAATGATTGATTGCGCGGCTAAGCCGCACCACCCGCCGGCGCCTGTCCCGGCCCTCCCCGAGTATCTCCAAGATGTCCGATATCACCTCCTTCGCCCGACTCGGGCTGCCCGAGTCGCTCACTCTCGCGCTCGACCGTCTGGGCTTCACCCAGCCCACACCGGTGCAGAGCGCCTGCATCCCGGCACTGCTCTGCGGGCGCGACGTCCTCGGCGAGGCCCAGACCGGGACCGGCAAGACCGGCGCATTCGGTCTGCCGCTGATCGCGATGACCGACGCCGAGGCGCGCTCCGTGCAGGCGCTGGTGCTGACCCCGACGCGTGAACTCGCCACTCAGGTGGCTGGCGCCCTTGGCGATTTCGCCACCGGGGTACCGGGAATCGAGATCCTGCCGGTTTACGGCGGCCAGCCGATGGGCACCCAGCTGCGCCGGCTGCGCACCGGCCCGCAGATCGTGGTCGGCACGCCGGGCCGGGTGATGGACCACCTCAAGCGCGGCACTCTGGCGCTGGATGCGCTGAAGCTGATCGTGCTCGACGAGGCCGACGAGATGCTGCGCATGGGCTTCATCGAGGACATCGAGTGGATCCTCGAACAAACCCCGGCCGAACGGCAGACCGCGCTGTTCTCTGCGACGATGCCGGCGCCGATCCGGCGCATCGCGCACCGTCACCTGCGCGAGCCCGAAGAGATCCGCATCGGGGCAGGTAACGAGGCCGGGGCCGACATCGACCAGAGCTACTGCGTGGTCGACGAGCGCCACAAGCTGGAAGCCCTCGTCCGCCTGCTCGAGGTCGAACCGGACCTCGACGCCGCGCTCGTTTTCGCTCGCACCAAGGCCGCGACGCAGGAGATTGCCGACAGGCTCGCCGCGCGTGGACACAAGGTCTCCGCCCTGAACGGCGACATGGAGCAGAAGGAACGCGAGCGCGTGGTCGCCGAACTGCGCGACGGGCGGCTGGACGTGGTGGTCGCCACCGATGTGGCTGCCCGTGGCATGGACGTGCCGCGCATCACCCACGTCTTCAACTTCGACGCCCCCGGCGATGCCGAGGCCTACGTGCACCGTATCGGCCGTACCGGCCGCGCCGGCCGCAAGGGCCGCGCGATCCTGTTCCTGGAGCCGCGCCGCCGCCGCATCCTGCACGAGATCGAGCGCCTGACGCGCAAGCCCGTGCGCGCACACCCGGTGCCAGACCTGCACGCGGTCGCCGAGAGCCGGCAGGCCCGCTTCGCCGCGCGCGTCGACGCCCTGCTTGCATCCGGCCATTCCGACCGGCACCACGACCTGGTCGAGTCCCTGCTCGCACGCTGCGGGACCTCTGAGCGCGATCTCGCCGCCGCGCTGGTGGCGCTGGCGACCGAAATGACGCCGCTGCTGCCGCCAGGCGACGCCGCCTGACCCGCTCGCCCGAAAAGCCGACGCGGCGGATCGACGCCGCGCGCCGCGCGTCCGGGATGGCAACGAACGGCAGGGCCGGAGAGAGGCTCCCCGGGCCCCGGCCCGCCCGGCGCAAGAGTCGCGAGAGTCGCGAGCATCTGGCATGTCGCATGGTCCGGCGCGAGAGCCGGGGCCGCGTGGCGACGACATGGTTCGCTACTACATGCCCGTGGGACGCCAGCACGGCATTGGTGCGCGCGAGATCGTCGGGGCACTGACCCACGAGGGCGGACTGTCAGGCGCGGACATCGGCCGCATCGGCCTGATGGACCACTTCAGCCACGTGGATCTGCCGGCGACGCTGGACGAGGCGGTGATGCGGCG
>SL_3KL_010_SEDDRAFT_10001078_pt1 | contig 24283 bp, 17 predicted proteins | sample SodLakKL_010_SED_2_FD_10381 | JGI IMG/M metagenome (IMG submission 10381) | reverse complement strand
CCGACTGGATCGACGCGCGCATGGTGCCGGCCGCAGCCGGGCCATTCGGCCTGCATGACTATGTCAACTACATACAGACCTTCATCCGCCATATCGGTGCTGGGAATCTGCATGTCATGGCTGTGTGTCAGCCGGTGGTGCCGGTACTGGCCGCGATCTCGCTGATGGCCGCGCGCGGCGAGCCCACCCCGGCCAGCATGACCCTGATGGGCGGCCCGGTGGATGCGCGGGTCAGCGCCACCGGAGTCAACGACCTGGCCGAAACCCGGTCGATGCGCTGGTTCAGCGCCAATCTCGTCCACCCCGTGCCCATGCACTATCCGGGCGCGGGTCGACGTGTCTACCCCGGTTTCATGCAGCACGCCGGCTTCATGGCGATGAACCCGCGCCGCCACGTCACTTCGCACTGGGACTTCTACAAGCAGCTGATTACCGGTGACCTCGAGGACGCCGAAGCCCACCGCAAGTTCTACGATGAGTATAACGCTGTGCTCGACATGCCCGGCGAGTACTACCTCGACACCGTGCGCATCGTGTTCAAGGACTACCTGCTGCCTCGCGGTGAGTGGTCAATCGAAGGCGAGCCGGTCGACCCGTCCCGGATTACCGACACGCGACTGCTGACCATCGAGGGCGAAAACGACGACATCTCCGGGCTGGGCCAGACTCGCGCGGCGCACCATCTTTGTACAGGGTTGCCGGATGACGCCCGAGAGCATTACGAGGTGCCCAAGGCTGGCCACTACGGCATTTTCAGCGGCCGGCGCTGGCGCACCCAGGTCTATCCACAGGTGCGCGACTTTATCCGCAGGCGAAGTTGAACGGCCAGTAGAAGCGCCCGAATCATTCGCCCAGGTGGCGCTCGAAATCGACGGACTCAATGGCATCCAGCCGCCGGGCGTTACGCTTGGAGCTACAGCGGACCAGGACCACACTCAAGACCACCGGCATCAGCACTTTGAGGGTTGCATTGGATCTGTTTTCAAGTGATCGCGGGTGTTCTTGGTTGAGGGCTCAGGAGCACGGCCGCTGTCTCACATCATGAATGGAAAGGCGTTAAAATGCGCAACTTCCTCGGGGTGGCGCGAGCGCCTGAGACACTCGCAACAGGAGTGGACCCGTTGAACCTGATCCGGTTAATGCCGGCGTAGGGAAGGAGTTTCGACCGAGGGTTGCCGAAGGCGGCCCCGGTCTCGACAAGCCCCGCGTGCATGCCGGGTCTCCAAGTGGCTTTTTTCGGAGACCTATTTCATGAGTTTGACCCGGTTTTTTCTGTCCGCCTGGTGGGTGGTGTTTGCTGCGAGCCTCCAGGCCGATGATGAGGCCCTGGATGCGCCGTCGAGCGACGACGACCGAATTCTGGTCACGGCCGAGTTTCGTCCGGTCGACCTGTTTGACAGCGCGGGCAGTGTCAGCGTGATCGACGCCACCACCGCCCGTGAGCGTCAGGCCAGCCATCTGGAGTCCGTGCTCGATCTGGCGCCGAACGTGAATTATTCCGCCGGTGCATCGCGCGGCCAGTTCTTTCAGATGCGTGGGGTGGGTGAGCGCAGCGAGTTCGTCGACCCGATCAACCCGTCGGTGGGCTTGATCATCGACGGCATCGACCTGACCGGCCTGGGAGGGGCAGCCACGCTGGTTGATCTGGCCCAGGCCGAAGTCCTGCGCGGGCCGCAGGGTACGCTGAACGGTGCCAACGCCATGGCCGGTTTGATCAATCTGGTGTCCGTCGGGCCGGGAACCGAGACTTCCGGATACAGCGAAATGCGCATCGGCCAGCGCGGGCTGCGGCAGTTCGAGGCTGCCCTGGGTGGCCCGGCCACCGAGCAGATCGGCTACCGCCTGGCCTACGGCAGCAGCCGCTCCGATGGCGCCCAGCGCAATCTGTTTCTGGGCCGCAATGACACGGCCAGAATCGACGAGCAGACCCTGCGCGGGCGGGTGTCCTGGCAGCCACATCAACGCTTTCGCCTGGAACTGGTTGGCCTGCTGCTGGACATCGACAACGGCTATGACGGCTTTTCTCTGGACAATACGCGCAACACCCTGTCGGACGAGCCCGGACATGATCGCCAGGACACACGCGCGCTGGCCGCCCGGATGACCTGGGAAGCCAGCCCGGGACTCGACATCGAGCTGGCCCTCAGCGGGCTGTCGGCTGACCTGGATTACGGCTTCGATGTCGACTGGGCGTTTGTGGGTATTTGTGAGGTATTCGAGTGCCTGGCGCCGGAGTACTCGGCTTTTGACCATTACGAGCGCAGTCAGGGCAACCGCACGGCCGATCTGCGCCTGCTCTCGCGAGCAAGCCCCGGTCACCCCGCCTGGGTCCTGGGCGCCTACTACCGCGACCAGTCGCAGTTTCTGCGTCGGGAATTCACCTTCCTGCCGGCGCCCTTCGAGCGTGATTTCGATACCGTGAATCGCGCGCTCTATGGCCAGGTCGATTGGCCGCTGGCCGAACGATGGTCGGTTCAGACCGGTCTGCGCTACGAGCGCCGCCGAGCCCGCTACGAAGACAGCGACAGCGCTGCTTTCCGGCCCAGCGAAGGCATGTGGGGCGGGCGGTTTGCAGTGGAATACCAGCCGGATGCCGGCCCATTGTGGTACGGGCTGGTATCGCGTGGCTACAAGGCTGGCGGCATCAACAGCAACTCGGCCGTGCCCGGGGATCTGCGTGAATTCCAGACCGAGACCCTGTGGAATTACGAGCTGGGCATCAAGGGCCGTGTTCTGAATGACCGCCTTGACCTGCGCGCAGCACTGTTCTGGCAGGATCGCCGGTCAATACAGACCCAGCAGGCGATCTTGCTGCCCATTGAAGGCAGCAACTGTCCCTGCGAATTTGTTCAGTACACCGCCAACGCCACCGCCGGTCAGAGCTACGGCCTCGAAACCGAGGCCAATTTTCGGGCCGGTTCACGCTGGTTCCTGTTCGGCAGCCTGGGCCTGATGCGCTCACGCTTTGATGACTTCGAGAACTTCTCGCACGCTCAGGCTGACCCGGTCAATGGCGTGCCATTCGAGATGGACGGGCGTGATCTGCCGCATGCGCCGGAATACATGTTTGCCCTGGGCAGTATCCTTAGGCTCGGCGCCGGCTGGTCGTTGCGCGCCGAAATCGAAGGCAAGGACGCGTTCTATTTTTCCAGCCGACATGAGGTGCGCTCGCAGTCCTTTACCCGCGTACACGCCCGCCTGGCCTATCAGGCCGGTGCGTGGGAGCTGGCCCTGTGGGGTCGTAATCTCGGCAACGAGGACGTCCAGGTACGCGGTTTCGGCGCTTTCGGAAACGACCCACGCAAGGGCTATGTGCAAGAGCCCTACGTCCAGTTCGCCGAACCCAGGACGATTGGCCTGAGTGTCCGCTATGACTTATGAAGCCCCCGCCGGTCCCCCGTGGCCTCTCTTCCTGCAAACACTCAGCGGGACCGTGTCGTGCATCATTCGTCTGGTTGCTATGCGAATGCAGTTTGCCCACATGGCCCGAATGGAAGTCGGCACCCAAGATCAACGAATCTCCAGGAAAGCCTTAGATTGATCAACAATCGGATTCGCAGGCTGAGCTTCCGGCAGGTTCTATCGGAAACCGCCGATGAACTTTTCAGGCTTGAGCTGCCGATTGCCCGCCGCCGGAAATCGACCCCGCAGCGGCAACCTTCAACGGTGAGGCGATTGAATTTCTGGCGGGCTTTGTCATTGTCGTGATTCAACATCCGGAAGCCTTCATCAACGCCTGATCGAAGGTCGTTCCACGGTCTTGCCTTATCTCAAAACCCCGGGCCCGAACGGTGCGGGCCCGGGAGCAAACCATGGGAAGCGCTTACGGCGTAATCACCGCGTCGATGACATGGATCACACCGTTGCTGGCTTCGATGTCCGTGGTGACCACACGGGCATTGTCAATGCGAACGCCATAATCAGAGGCACTGATCGAGACATCGCTGCCCTGCAGCGTCGTCGCGCTCTCCAGACCCACAACGTCGGCAGCCATGACTTTGCCGCTCACCACGTGGTAGGTCAGGATGGCAGTCAGGGATTCGGTGTCTTCCAGCAACGCGGCGAGCTGTTCTTGCGGAATCTGGGCGAAGGCTTCATCGGTAGGTGCAAAGACAGTGAACGGTCCATCCGTCGCCAGCGTGTCGGCCAGGCCGGCGGCTTCCACAGCTGCGATCAGCGTATTGAACTGCCCGGCTTCCTGGGCAACCTCCACAATATTCTTGCCGTTGTTGGTCGAGTAGCCGTGGTCGTGGGCAAGCACGGCTCCGCTGGTCAAAACTGCGGCAATGGCAAAACATGAAAAGTAGCGCTTGAACATGAAAGATCTCCTGTTTGAGGTGACGTAAAACGAGCCGACGATCGGCATCGTTCGCATATCATCAGACCAGGCGCATGCACGGCGAATGAAGCAAAAGTGAAGGAAAAGTGCTTATTGAATCGAGATTTTGTGAATGGCTGAGTCTCGGAAACTTTTCGAATTACCACAGATAGAATTACTGCCAGCGCGTCAAAGTATCATTCGACCGGTTGCTGTACAAACGCAGTGTGCCTTCAATGCACATAAGCTGGAAGTCGGCACGCATGCGTTGCGGGCCTGCTTTTGACAGAGCGTTGTCGGTGGCTTCGACGTATACCCAGGTGTCACGGCCGGCGTTCTTTGCCACATACAAGGCCTGGTCAGCCAACTCCAAGCACTCCATCCAGCTCATTGCTTCGGGCAAGCGAGGATCGAACGGGAACGCAACAGCACCAATCGAGCAGGTCAGGTCAATGCTGCGTCCGTCGCCGATGTCAAACGGAGCGCTTGCGATTTCCTTTCGCAGGCGTTCGGCCAGTTCGCCGGCTTTCACGCGCAAGGTGTCCCGCGCCACCACAAGGAACTCTTCACCACCCCAGCGCACCAGGTAATCGGATTCTCGAAGCAGCGCCGAGAGGCGCTGACTAATCGCCTTCAGGACGCGATCACCTGCGGCATGGCCTTCGCGGTCATTGATGCGCTTGAAGTGATCCAGATCGAGCAGGAAAAACACCAGGTCGGGGGGTGTTTCCATACGCTCCAGACAGGCCCGCCGGCGGCGCAGAATTGCGGCGACATCACTCGGCAGATTCTGGTCGAGGAAGCGGCGATTGTGCAGGTCAGTCAGGGGGTCGGTCACGCTGGCCCGCTCCAGGGCCTGGCTTTTTTGGTGTAGCGTCGCGGTGGTGGCTTCCAGTTCCCGGGTTCGTTGTGCGACCAGCGTTTCGAGTTGATGCTGGTGTTGATGCAGATGGTAAGTGCGCCAGCGAAACAGTCCATACAGCAGGCAGGCAATCAGCAGCAATCCGAGCAAGCGTGAAAGCCGATGCTGATACCAGGTCGGTAGCACCTGAATGTGCAACGTTTGTCCCGACTCGCTCCAGCCACCGAGTCCGTTTTCGCTCTGCACTTCCAGTCGGTACTTGCCGGGGGTCAAGGTGGTGTAGCTGGCCGTGCGGTGTTCTTTATCGGTGTGACGCCAGTCGGGATCAAAGCCATGCAGCCGGTAGCGGTAGCGCGACGGTGGCGCGATGGCGTAGGTCAGTGAGGCAAACTCCACGGCCAGTCGGGTGCTGCCGGCAGGCATGATCACCGGGTCGGTTGCGGTTCGTCCGAGACTTTCGTCGAGCAGTCGCTGATCGTCGACCATGACATTGACGGTCGCAACGGGGCCGTAAATGGGTTCCGACCGCCATTGGTCCGGTGCAACCACGGTGATGCCACCATCACCGCCAAAGACCAACTCGCCCGCGGAGGTGTGTGTGCTGGCATTGCGGAAGAAGGGCGCCGTCATACCCTCGGCCGGGGTTGCTGCGATCGCTACGCTGAGATCGTTGGTGTCGATGACTGCCAGGCCTTTGGTGGTCGCCACCCAGGCGCGCCCGAGATGATCGAATTCCAATGCCCGAATGGTGTTGCCCGGCAGGCCATCTTCCGCTGTGAGGCGAACCATGGAATGTTCGGCATCGGCCGCATCGATGCGATACAGGCCCGCGTCGCTGGCGATCCAAAGGCGCTGGTCTGGACCGAGACGAAGGCTGCTGACGAAGCCGTTGGCAAAAGGCGAGTCGGGCCCGGGTTGCAGCGTTTGGGCGATCAGGCGATCGTTTTCGTCCAGCCAGTTGACGCCCGCCCAGGTGCCGACGACAGTGCTGCCATCAGGCAGGCTCAGCAGGCTTGATACTCGCTGGTCCGAGAGCGCAGCCTCGACACGCCTCGCCCGCCAGCGGCCATTGTCGTGCTGCAATCGCCACAAACCGTTGGTGCCACCGGCAAGCACGCCGCGTGTGTCAACGGCGAGCACCCCCACATATTGGCGCTCAGGCAGTCCTTCGGCATCAATACGCTGCAATTGGCCATTCCTGGCCTCATACAGCCCCCAGTTGCTACCGATCAAATGATGGCCTTGGTCGAGTGATGCGATGGCCTCAGTCGCACCGCGCGGCAAGTGCGACCGGGGTTTCTCCGAGTCCGCATCGAATTCCGTTACTCGCCCCTTGGTCGGGTCGATAATGTCTACACCAGACTGATCCAGCCCCAGCCAGATTTGCCCCTGATCGTCTTCGAAGACGCTGCGCACCATGATGTCGCGAATGACACTGTCGCTGCCGGTATCGCCGAATACGTGACGAATGGCTGTCTGGGTCGGGTCGTGCACGCTGATCCCGCGTACCGTGCCCAACCAGATTCGACCGGCGCTGTCTTTATTGATGCTCCAGATCTTGTCACTGGCCAGACTCTCGCGAATCAGACGGTTTTCGCGGATGCTGCGCCACCCTCCGCTTTGGGATAGCTCGATCACGCCCTGGCCGTAGGTCCCCAACCAGAGAACGCCGGGACGGATTTCGGCCAGGGCATAGATCCATTCGCCACTAAAGCGCTCGGAATAGGGGCGAGTGATGTCGCCATCGTTGCCGATACGAAAAAGGCCGTCACGGGCCGAGCCGACATAAAGTGCACCATCATTCGCAACGGCCAGACTGGCAATGCGTACATCGATCGCCACGCCGGGCAGGGCGACAGGCTCAAAGGAATCCACCGGGGTATCGGCGCGGCGGCGCAGAAGTCCGGCTTCGGTGGCAGCCCAAACGCTGCCATCCTCGGTGATGCGAATCTGAAATACCCGGTCAGGCACGCTTTGGAAAGCCGACGTGGCGCTGCCGTCGGCAAGATCCAGCCGGCTGATGCCGCCTTCGCGGGACAGCCACGCCTGCTGGCGTTTCTGGTCAAACGCAATGTTGACGACCGCGCCCAGATCTTCGCCGCTTTCAAGTGGTGTGACCTCGCCGGTCACAGGGTCAAGCCGTGTGACGCCCACGCTGCCGCCCAGCCACAATGAATCATCCGGCGCGCGCGCCAGCGTGTGCAGATCTTCGTGAACGCGTGTGTCTTCAGTGCGGAAACGACGCGCGTGGTGGCCATCCCAGCGGTACAAGCCGCCGGCACTGGCTATCCAGATCAGTCCGCGCTTGTCTTCGGAAACGGCGAGAACCGGGCCGACGGGCAGGCCGTGCTCGGTGCTGACGTGGCGAAACGTCACGGTCTCCAACTGATGCCAGCGGGGCACTTTTTCCAGTGCCTGACAGGGCGTGCTGGTCAACAGGAGCGCAAGATACCCGATCGCAGTGCCGAGAATGGCGAATCGAGCGATACTGGCCAGGAGGATCATTCGGGCAATGTGCCTTGGTACTGGATGGGTGGTCGTGTGACTATAGGACAATATAACCATCTTGCAGCTTCGTTGGCGCAATTATCCCTGTCCTTTGTGGCAGGTGATCAAGATAGGCCGTTCGTGCGATGAACGTGGGTGGATCCGCCGTGTAGAACGCGGCTGCAGTTTTCCTGAGTAGCTTGACGATGAGGCCGGGCAGTCGATAGGGTAGAAACGGTTTCGATTGTGAAGTCGCACCAGGGAATGCCCGTCATGTTGCTCCGAAATGTAAAGCTGATTACGTCATGGATCTTTGTTGTGGGTGCATGCGTCACGCTTCCAGCGCCAATGTTTGCGCAGTCCTTCAATGTGGATCTTGGTGACGAGTTCGGTACTCCGGACGTTGACTATGCGGCTGCCAGTGGTCAGGCCGGGTACTGGAACGAGGTTGTGGTCGAGCAGAGAAGCCTCGAAGATCTGGGCGAAGAAGATTCCGGGGTCACCATCGAGATCTCTGCGACCGGTGATGGTCATGCCACGGCCAATGGGGACAGCAACGATGTGAGGCTGCTTGGTGATCAGATCTACGGCATGAGTGATGCGCCGTGGGAGGTTCATTTCCACGGGCTGCTTAACGGCTTCTATAACGTCTATGTATATGCTCCGCAGCATACGATGGGTACCGGCGAAATGAGCGTGCAAGGCCAGGCCTTCACCACTTTGCCGGGGAACCCGGGGGCGGAACTGATCGAGGGCAATAGCTGGGCAGTCAAGGAAATGGTGCTGGTTGACGATGGCGAATTGTCGATTAGTGGCATGCCGGGTTCCATCAGTTTCGCCGGTCTGGCCGGGGTGCAATTGGTTTATAGCAAGATATTCGAAGATCGCTTTGAAAGCGGAATGTCGGAATAGGGTAATACCGGTAGCGCGCTCACCTCGGGGACCGCCGTTCACCTGAGATCGGCACCGAGTTTCTTGGCATATCAATAGTGGGGATATATTGTTTCACCCTAGGAGGATCAACTTGACAGGTGCTGAAAAACACGGGGTGCTGGTGCTCGATGGCGGCATGGGGCAGGAGCTTCGCCGGCGAAGCAGCCAGCCGGCCTCGCCACTGTGGTCGGCCCAGGTGATGCTTGACGAGCCACACCTGGTCACCGAATCCCATCGCGATTTCATTGAAGACGGTGCCGCCGTGATCACGCTGAATACCTACAGCGCAACGCCCCACCGGCTGGAGCGAGACGGCGCGCCGGACCTGTTCGACCGGATCCACCGGGCGGCACTGGCTGCCGCCCGGCAGGCCCGCGAGGACAGCGGAAAACACGTGCGCATCGCCGGTTGTCTGCCTCCCCTTGTGGCCAGCTATCGCCCCGAAGTGGCCCTTGACGATGAAACCGCCCATCGCGATTACCGCCGCATCGTGGAAACACAGGCCAAGGAAGTCGACCTGTTCCTGTGCGAAACCATGGCTCTTGGCAGGGAAGCGCGAGTGGCAACCATCGAGGCCGCGCGCAGCAAGCTGCCGGTGTGGACCGCCTTTACCGTGGATGACGCCGACGGCACGAAGCTGCGTTCCGGTGAATCGCTGCTGGAAGCTGGCCGGGAAGTCATCTCCGTCGGTGCGCAGGGTGTTCTCGTCAACTGCTCCATTCCCGAAGCGGTTGCAACTGCCATGGACGTCCTTTCTGAGCTCGACGTCCCATTTGGCGGTTATGCCAATGCCTTTACCTCTGTAGACGCCTTGCAGCCCGGCGGCACTGTCGATGTTCTGGAGTCACGCAAGGACCTCGACCCCGCCACCTATGCCGAACATGCGCTTGGATGGGTACGAAAGGGCGCCAGCCTCGTCGGAGGCTGCTGCGAAGTCGGTCCGGACCACATCAAGGCGCTGGACGAGGCCTTGAGACATCGCGGCAAGATTACTGATCCCGACCATGGATTCAGCGGGGACTGACATCCCCCTCAGCATAGTTTCCCGGGTAGTAGCCCCTATCGGAAGAGGGCTCGTCGACTCGTACCACACGAACAGGTCCTGAATGGGTCGGAGAGTCCAGCCGATAGCCCCGGCGTGTGACGGCCACCACCGGCGGATGGCCGTGCTGTTCAAACCAGTCGTGGGCCGGTTTGAGGGTTTGCCAGAAATCGACCCAGCGACGATGCGCATTCAGTGCCATGTTGTCTTCGGTCATGCGGAACGGGAAGACATGGACCGGGAAGCTGCGCTGGCTGTGCCGCAGGGCGGCTTCGGCCAGCACGTAGATCTCTTCCATGGCTTCATCGGTCATGGCAAAGCAGCCGCGCGATTCGCAGCCGCCGTGGACCATGATGTTGCCGCCGGTGCGGCCAAGCGCGCGGTCATAACGGTTGGGATAGCCGATGTTGAATGACAGGTGATAATTGGAGTTCGGGTTCATCCAGCGGGCGCTGACTTCGTAAAAGCCTTCCGGCGCCTGCCAGTCCCCTTGCCGCACTTTCGGCCCAACGATACCCGAAACGTCACAGATCGGATAGTTGCGGAACAATTGATAACCTTTGTCGTTTTCGACCCACAATTCCAGCTCGCGCTCTTCCTTGAAGATGCGCAGGTAGATCGGGGCGCCCAGAAGCAGGGAACGCTCGGACAGCTCCTCGCTCAGTTGCGGAGCGACTCGTTCAGTGACAGCCAGCGAGCGTTCAGAAGTCGGGATGGTATCGGGCATGGAGGTCGCCAATGTCGAGCAGGCCAGCGAACCGGCCAGTAAAAGGACCGTGGTTCGGGAAAAGAAGTGTGCCTGGCATGCGCGCATTGGTCAGCTGGAGACGAATTTGTCGCTGATCATACCGGATGTCTGCCTGCGAGCCAATCGACCGCGGTAAACTCAGGTCTTGATTTCGAAACCGACCCAGATTGCGGGAACCCAGACGAACATGAACTCCAACCAGCCCATTGTCCTGGCCTTTTCCGGCGGACTGGACACCAGCTATTGCGTGCTGGCCCTGAAACAGCGGGGCTTTGAAGTGCACACTGCTTTTGTCGATACCGGTGGTATCGATTCTGAACAAAAGGCCTGGATTGCCGATCGTGCCCGGGCTCTGGGCGCGGTCGAGCATCATGAGCTGGATGCCTCGCAGCCTCTGTGGGATCAGTTCGTGGTGCCGTTGTTGTGGTCCGGGGCGCGCATGCTCGAGCAGTATCCGATGCTGTGTTCGGATCGCTACGTGATCGTCGAGCAGTGCCTGAAACTGGCTGATGAATTGGGCACGAAGCATTTTGCCCATGGCTGTACCGGCATGGGCAATGACCAGTTGCGCTTTGATCAGTCGGTGCGCTCGCTCGGTGACTATCGGATTCATGCCCCGATTCGCGAGCTGCAGCGCGAGACCCGTAATGTGCGTGCTCATGAACTGGAGCTGATGGCCGAGGCCGGTGTCGAGGTGCCGACCTCGGCCAGTCGTTATTCGATCAACGAGAATCTGCTCGGCGTCACTCTGTCGGGCCAGGAAATCGATGAGTTCGGGGGGCCGGGCGAGGATACCCATGTCTGGTGCCGGCCGCGCGCCGAATGGCCGGATCAGGCAATGGAATTGACCATCGGATTCGAGGCTGGTCGGGCCGTCAGCCTGAATGATCAGCCCATGGAGGGACCGAAGTTGCTGGCCGAACTCAACCGGCAACTGGGCGCTTACGGTGTTGGTCGGCACATTTATACCGGTGATGTTTCGATTGGGCTGAAGGGTCGTATCGTGTTTGAATGCCCGGGCATTGATGGGCTGATGATCGCTCAGCGCGCGCTCCGAGAAGCGGTCAATACCCGCCTGCAGAACCAGTTTCAGCAGACCATCGCCAATCGCTGGGCGGAACTGGTTTACACCGGCTTTTTCTTCGAACCGCACAAGGTCGATCTGGAAATTTACCTGGAATCGGCCAATCGCTTTGTGACCGGCGTGGTCCGCCTGGCCACTGCCGGCGGCAGCGTGCAGGCCGTGGCGGTCGGCTCGCGTTACCTGCTCAAGGATCCGGACTCGGTCTATGCCCAATCCGCCGGCTGGACCCCGGAAGAGGCCGAAGGCTTCGTCAAACTCATCGGTCAGAGCTCGACCTTGGCGGCACGGGTTCGAAAACCTTGAAAACCTTTGGAACGCAAAGACGCAAAGATTAAGGATCGGTTGAAAAAATGAATGCAGATGCGCCGGCTTGCGTTTTCCCGCAGGAGTTTGGACCCGGATGTCCGAGCCATGATTTCAAGCCATGCCTTTCTTGGCGTCTTCGCGTCTTTGCGTTTGCAAGGTTTTGAGTTTTAGGGTGTTGTTACATGACTGAACGGCTTCTGTATCACCTTGCTGCATTGCTGGCTTGTGACAGTCAGAATCCGCCGCGTGATATCGATGGCGATGCTTCGATGTTTCGGCATTGCCGAAAGACACTGGAGGCGGCCGGTTTCACCGTTGAAATCGACGACTACGGCGATGGCCATGTCAACCTGTTTGCCCGACGGGGTGAGCCTGATGTGTTGTTCAACTGCCATCTCGACACCGTTCCGGTGGGTGAGGGCTGGACCAGGCCGGCGTTGGAATTGACAGTCGAGGGCGGACGTGCCTGGGGACGGGGCGCCTGTGACATCAAGGGGGCGGCGGCGGCCTTGCTGACGGTGGCCGAGTCCACCGATGAACCGATGGCCATCCTGTTTTCCAGCGACGAGGAAGGGGCCGGTGGTTGCTGTGTGAAGAATTTTCTGGCCGCACCGCAAAACCGCGAATTTTCGCAGGTGGTGGTGTGCGAGCCGACCGGCTGTGAGGCCATCCTGGCCCATCGTGGTTTTCTTTCGGTCAAGGGCCGGTTTTTCGGGGTGATGGGGCATTCATCCGAATTTCGCGCATTGGCTGACAACGCCAATCACCGCGCCGCTCGCTGGTTGGGCGCCGCGCTGGATTACTGCCAGGCCGAAGCCGATGCGGGCCGGCATACCTGCTTCAATCTGGGGCTTTTCAACGGTGGCACCAAGTCCAATGTCATTGCCGGGGATGCCCGCGTGCATTACTCGGCCCGGCTGGGTCCGGGTCAATCCAATGAAAAACTGTTCGATGCGCTCAAAGGTCTCGCCGGGGCCGAGCGGTGGGTGGAGTGGGACATTCCCTTTGCCGGACCGCCGCTGCCGGCCGGCGGCCGGGACGATGAGGGTTCACGCGCCTTCTGCCGGCAACATGGATTGAACATCGGAGAACCGGTCGGCTTCTGGACCGAGGCTTCGCTGTTTTCCGATGCGGGTCTGCATGCGCTGGTGCTCGGCCCGGGCGATATCGCCCAGGCCCACGCAGTGGATGAGTGGGTCGCGCTCGAACAACTCAAACGCGCCTTCACTACCTACCTCGACATCGTCGGCTCCGCCAAATACTGAATCGCTTCGACCGTCTTACCCATCGGTTGTCTCGAACCGGTCGTCAAAGATGTCATCAAGCTCCGCCGGGACCGTGAAACTGGCCTGAACACTGCAGTCTTCCTGGATATTGACCGCTTCCCAGGTGCTGCCATCGACAAGCTCCGGGTTGCAGGTATCGCCGGTGACCTCATCGACCTCCCAGTCGGGGTCGGACGTGACCGTGAAGCTGGCAGCTTCTCCTTCGGCAACCACCTGCTCTTGCGGTGTGATGCTGCCATTGCCGCTGACCACCGAAGCAGTCACGGTATAGGAGAGAAAGAATTCATACGGTCCGAGATCGACGGTGCCGTCCACGATTCGGGCATTGCTATCCAGGTCCACCGGCAGCGGCTCCGAGGTATTGCCGTCGCCGTCCAGGTCGAATTCATCGGGCGGCAGCAGGTCGTTGTCGCCCTGACCGATGGTCGGCGAGTCTTCCTGCATGCGCAGATTGCCGTAGTTATCGTTGTTCAGATCAGGAAGTCGAATGACTTTGGGCTCGTTGGCTGACTCTGTGCCATCAAGATTGCCGTTGGTTCCACCGGCCAGATTCTCGACAAGGCTGTGGCTGGCGTGATCATTCATGTTGAAGTCGTTGATCGGACTGCCGGCCCCATGACCCCAGAAGATGCTGTTATTGATGGTGACTTCTGCCTGGAACTGATCTATCGCGCCCGGTCCATCATTGGACAAATTCCCCCAGGCGGTCACGTGGGTCAGCGAGACTTCGCCGCCCTCCACGTTTTGCAGCATGCCGCCACGAGCCCCCTTATTGCCGACGAACAGCCCGTTGACGAGATCGATCGTGCAGTTGTTGCAGGTGATGGCGCCACCCTGGTCGGACTCGTTGGCCAGAAAGCGCACATTCACGGCCCGGAATCCATTTCCGGTACTGTAGAGGGCCCCGCCATTGTTTGTGGAGCTGTTTTCCTGGAAGGTGACATCGATCAGTGTCGGCTGGCTGTTCGATCCATCGATGCGAATTCCGCCGCCACGCTCGGACCTGTTGAACATGAAGTTGACAGAGCGCAGTTCGGGCGAGGCGTTGGTGACGAATATTCCACCCCCGCGGGAGTCGGTGAAATTGCCTACGAGGTTGACGTTCGCGACGACCATTCCGTCCCCGTTGGCGATTCGCATGCCGCCGCCATCGCCGCCACCGTCAGCCGCGGTGATTGTGAAACCATCGATGCGAGTGCCCGGACCGGCAGTGTTGATATTCACGATTCGACTTGCATTGTCGCCCACAATGTCAGTAGGCGAATTGGCGATCAAGGCCTCGTCGTCACCATCGACATCGCCGCTGAGAATAGTCTGATTGGCGACCCACTCACGATCGTCCAGTTTGGACTCATCGCCCGCAAAGCCGCCATACAGCCGAACGCCAGCGAGAAGCCCAAATGAACTTGAGGCGTCGGCAGGGGTGTAGAGGCCGGCGGCGACCCAGATCTCATCACCGCTCTGGGCCTGGTCAATCGCATCGAACAGTTCGAGGAAGGCATCGTCCCAGGAAGTGCCGTCGTTGGTGCCATCCGTGGCTGACTGGTCCACATAAATGATGCCGTTACCGCGCACCTCGGCCGCCACGGGCGAAACCAGTATCAGGCTCAGCGCCAGGCCGGTCGCGGCCGCTGCGATTGCGCAGGTTTTGATAAATATCGTCATGGTGTTCCCTCTAAGATATGGATCGGTTCAATTTTGTTCGAAGCGATCGACAAATACTTCATCATTCGATATTGAAACTGGCTACCACCTTGCAGTCAGCCTGAATGATCTTGAGATTTTTCATTTTGATTCCTCCCTTTAAGGTTTCAACTATCGTGATTCAGGCGGACCGTGTCGAACAGGCACAAAACGGACATCGACATGTCCGAAACGGACGGGTGAATCACTGATCGCCATAGCGAACCCGGTAGACTCTTTGCAGGTAGTCGGGATTGTCGAAGCCGCAGCGCTTGCCGGCCTCGATCAGGCTTCGGCAACTTCCGTTGCTGATCATGCGATGGACCCGACGCAGTCGTTGCTCGCGCAGCCAGGTGGTGGGGGTCATGCCACTCACATGAAAGACAGTGCGGGTCAACTTTTGCGAACTCAGACCGGCTTTCTCAGACCAGGACGTAACGCTGAATGTACTGTCGTCCAGGAATTCATGGGCGACCGCCAGCACGGGATGGACGCTTTCGGCCGTGCAGGATTGCGGCGGCCCGCCCGGCCACAGGCGATCGATGCCTTCAAGAAGTGTGAACAGGCTGAATGGTTTGATCAGGCACAAGTCGGCGATATCGGTGGTTTCCACATCGCTGTCCAGGGCGGTCATCAGGATCACCGGCATGTCGGTGGTTGCCGGATCGGCCTTGATGCGACGGCACAGTTCGATGCCGTCCATGCCCGGTAGTCGGATCTCGCTGACGATCAGGCCAAAGCGCTGTCCATCCACATCGGCCAGCGCCTGCTCGGCGCTGCCGAACACCTCAACCGACAGGTTGTTGCCGATGCGCTGCGCCAGGTATTCCGACAGTTCCGGGTGTTCGACGACCAGCGCCAGTTTCAGGTCCGCTCCGGAGGGTGCGCCATTCGCCATGATTCTCAGCCTCAGGTTGCCAGGAATTGCCAGATGACATCATGAGGCTGACGACCTCAGGGGTGAAGACACACTTCGGACATAAGTATGTCAATTTCGGACATGTTGGTTTAATTGTCGCCAAAGCGTGCCCGGTAAAGCCGGTAGAGGTAGGCCGGGTTGTCGAAGCCGGACTGGAAGCCGGCTTCGGCAAGGGTCTGGCACTCGCCATTGCTGATCAACTTGCGGACCTTGAGCAGGCGCTGTTCGCGCAACCAGGCCAGGGGTGACTGGCCGGACAGCTCGCCGACTCTGCGGCGCAGTTGGCGTTGCGACAGGTGTACGGCGCGTGCCCAATCATCCACGCCGAAGTCGGGGTTGGACAGGTTTTCGACAGCCGGCGCCATCAGGTCATCATCAGGATGAGTGTTGTCGTTGCGAACCAGGCGCTTGCGGGCTGACGGCCAGTGGGTCTCCATGGCCTCGAACAGGTCATTGAGCTCGAACGGCTTGACCAGGAATTCGCGCGCTCCGGCTTCAAGGGCGGCCTGGCGGTCGATGGCGCCGGCCCGGGCCGAGATCAGGATGACGGGCACTTCCAGATCCTGGCCCTCGAGCCGGCGACACAGGTCCAGGCCGCTCATGCCCGGCAGCATGACATCGCTGATGATCAGTCCGAACGATTCTTGCTCGAGTTTTTCGAGTGCATCTTCGGCGCAGGAGGCGGTGCCGGTCGGCAGTTGTTCATTGAGCCGCTCGGCCAGGTAGGCGGCCAGTTCGGGATGGTCCTCGACCAGCAGCACGCGATCGTGGCCGTTATCGGTGTTGGTCGGAGTCAACGGCTCGGGGGATCCCGGAGCGCTTTCCAGGTCCAGGTCTTCCAGCGCGATGTGGCTGCTGCCCAGCGGCAGTTCCAGCCAGAACTCGGCGCCGCCTTGCTTGCGATTGCGCGCTCCGATCCGTCCGCCGTGGAGCTGGATGATTTCACGCGCCAGGGCCAGGCCGATGCCCAGGCCCTCGCGTCCGAATTTCGGTCCGTGTTCTTCCCGGTAGAAGCGTTCGAATAGCCGCTCGGTCAGGCCGGCATCGAAGCCGGGGCCCTGGTCGATCACGCCGATTTCAATGGTGGCTTCGTCCTTGCCGGTACGCTGGACGAGGTCGATGCGGCTGTTGTCCGGCGCATGCTTGATGGCGTTATCCACCAGGTTACCCAGTGCCGTGACCATCTGGTCGGGATCGGCGAATACGCGCAATTCCGTGTCGGGTATTTCGGTATGTAATTCAATGCCGCGTCCCTGGGCCATCAGGCGGTAGGACTCGGCCAGCTTCAGGATCAGCTCATTGATGCTGATGCGGCGGATTCTCAGTTCGAGCTGGCCGGACTCGGCCTGCACCAGGGTGACCAGTTGGCCGACCAGGTGCGCGAGGCGCTCAGTCTGGGTTCGGGCCAGTGCAATGTTTTTGGCCTGGGTTTCGTTCAGTGGTGCGGCTGCTGTCCCCGTCGATGGTTCCAGTTCGGCCAGAGGCAGATCGATCAGCATCAGCGGAGTGCGCAACTCGTGGCTGACATCGGCCAGCAGCCGTTTTCGGAAACTGTCCAGGGCTTGCAGCCGATCGGTCTGGGCGGCCAGCTTGCGATTGCGCTTGGCCAGTTCGCCGTGGGTCTTTTCCAGTGACTCGTGAGCATCGGCCAGTTGCGCCAGGGTCTGTTCGACCAGGGTCTTTTCGCTGGACAATTCGCGGGTGCGTTGGTCGACCTGGCGATTGAGCTCGGTAGCACGACGACGCAACAGTTGCATGCGATAAAAGACCATCCAGCCGATACCGGCAACAATCAATGTGATGAGAGCTGAGCGAAACAACCCGGTCTCGTACCAGAACGCCGGCACGGTGAACTCCAGAGCAGCGGCTTGGGTCCCCCATGCGCCATCGTTGTTGCCGGCAACGACTTCAAAGCGGTAAGTGCCGGGGGACAGAGCCGTAAACGAAGTGGCGTTCTGGCCGACAATTTCGCTCCAGCCGCTTTCTTCCCATCCGCGTCCGGTGGAGACAAGCCGATAGCGGAAGCGGTCCGGGCCGCCGCGCAAGTCGGCCGCGGCGAAGCGGAACATGACATGACGCTGACCGGCCGGAAGCTGCAGCGCGTGATCCAGGTCCTGTTCGATGCCGCCGGCGACCAGTGAGTCGATGACGGCGGTCGGGGCGCGGGTGCGAATACTCAGGTGTTCGGGATCGATGCCGATCAGCCCGGATTGCGACGGGAAGAAGATGCGACCGGCTGAATCCAGGGCCATGGCCGGCTGCACGCCACCGTTGCCTTCCAGGTCGCGTAGTCCGTCGGCCCGGGTCAGGACCAGTGGCGAGAGCAGGCCGATGCCGTTTTCAAGGTAGTCATCCAGATCAGGCCGGCTGATACGAAATACGCCCTGGTTGCTGTTGACCCAGAGGTTACCGGTATGATCCTCGGCGACGGCATGCAGGCTGTTCGACGGCAGGCCCTGGCGGCGACCGATCTGCACGATTTCGGCAGGGTCATCATCCTGACTTGTGCCGGATTGGAGTCGAATCAGGCCGTGTCCCTGGGTGCTGGCCCATAGGGCGCCATCAGCGCTTTCGTAGATGTCGCGAATCTCGAACTCGCCGAGTTGATCGGAGGCATAGGCGCGACAGTTTTCGCTGTCTTCTCGCCACAGCCCACGGGTTGTGCCGTACCAGCGAATACGGCCAGGGGCATGGTGGATGGTCAGTACCGTCACATCGTCGAGTTCATTGGCGCAAAATCGCTGCCAGCCCGCGCCGTCCTGCCGCCAGACGTTGCCGGTTCCGCCAATCCACAGGCGTTGATCCGGACCGATGCTGAGCGCGCGCAGTGGTACCGAGGCCAATGCCTCAGGCAAATCTGCGGCGACAAATTGTTCACTGTCGGGAACCAGGACATAGAGTCCGGGGTGGTAGGTGGCCACGTAGACCGCGCCGTCCGGAGCGGCGATCACGGCCCAGGGATTTTCGCCCGGCAGGCCTTCGTTCATTCCGAAGCCCTTGATGGATTGATCGGAGAGCACCTGGACTTCTCCTTCCAGACTGCCCAGCCAGAGCCGTTCGTCGGAATCCAGCGCCACGCCATAGATGTTCTCGTATTGCAGGCCATGGCGTTGGTCGGTCACGCTGACTCTGGGTCGCGACAGCGCATACAAACCATCGCGCAAGGTGCTGACCCAGACCAACCCATCATCGGTCCTGAAAACGTCCTGCACATGGCCATCGCTGACCAGGACTTTTCGACCGTTGTGAAGCAAGGTATCGGCCTGGTGGGTCCAGACGCTACCGTCGGGAAGGGTCCAGCCATCCGACAAACCGGGGGCGGCAGGCACTTTTGAGTGTGTCCATTGCCCCGTGTGCATGTTCAGTCGGTAGAGCCTGCGGGTTGTCCCCACCCAAAGGGTCATACCCTCGTCCCGGCGCAGGCTTGTAATCTCGAGTGGGTTCTCGCCGTTGGCATCGGGCAGCTTGTGAAAGTGCTCCCGGCCATCCGCGAAAATCTGGATCAAACCATTGCGTTGCGCAATGCTGACCGAGCCGTCGGACAGGACGAGCGGCGACGTGGTCCCGGGGATCACCCCGGGCGCTTCGGGTCGCATCAGTCGCATCGGGTCTGGCTCGGAATGCAGCCACGTCACGCCGCTTGCGTTGATCAACCAGATCGAGGATTCCGGGCCGGGCAGGGCGTGGCGGATATTCAGGTCAGGATCAAAATTGCTGCGTTTCTGGAAATTCCCGGATTCATCTTGGCAAAACAGGCCATGGGAGAGCGTCACACAAAACGGATTCTCATCCACTCGTCGGATGACTGCCTCGGGTTGTTCGAAATCAACGACAACAGGCTCGATTCGGTTGGCGCGGACTTTCAACAGTTTGCCCTGGCGGGTCAGGGCATACAGCCGTTGCAACGGGTCGGTATACAGGCCATCGATCCGGTTGCTGCCCATGGCCGGATGATCCGCCATGTCGAAGACTTCGAAACGTCGCCCGTCGAAACGGGCCAGACCGTCATGAGTAGCAAGCCACAGAAAGCCATCGCGGTCAATGCTGGCGGCGCTGGCGCTACTGACGGGCAGTCCATCGGCGGTGGAAAAGTGCCGGATGACCCAGTCATCGGTTGCTGAAACCGCAGCCGAGCACGAAACCAGCCACAGCATAAGCCAAAGGCTTGCCGTGAGAATGGATCGGAGTCGGTCCGGTTGGGGCTGACTGGGTTTCACAGCGGGCAGTTTAGCCGGTCATCCGCCACGATTCGAAGTTCGGCGCATGAGCTGGCGAATTCTCCGGCGATTTGGGTGTCACGATGCCGCCTCCTTCGGCGGTGTTCCAGACCAAAAGGTTGGCACCCGGTATCCGAGTCGGGTATTTTTGCGGTGTAACCAACATCAATGGAAGTGAATCAGCCATGGACCGGGAAGAGCTGGCCAACAAATTGTTCGAGGAGTTCGATACCAACCGCGATGGCGTGCTTTCGCACGGCGAGTTCAAGGGCCTGGTCGAATGCCTGTTCGGTCGCTATGGTCACAAGACCAGTGACGAGATCTTTGCCGAGTTCGACAAGAACCACGACAATCGGATTTCCAAGGACGAGTTGATCGAACTCTTGATCGAACACCAGTTGTAAGCCACGCATGGCCGAAGTGCGCCAGACCGTCATCGAGCTGCTCGGTCAACTGGGATCGAGTCGCGAGGCCCGCCAGTATCTGAAGCAATTTGCCAGTCTGGACGAGAGCCGCTTTGCCGTGGTCAAGGTCGGTGGCGCGGTGCTGCGCGATGATCTGGATGAAATGGCGGCTGCGCTGGCGTTTCTGCATCGGCTGGGCCTGACTCCGATACTGCTGCACGGCGCTGGTCCTCAATTGGATGAGGCCATGGAGTCGGCTGGTGTGCCGATCGAAAAACGCGATGGCCTGCGGGTGACCACCGATCAGGTCATGGCGGTGGCCAGGCCGGTGATTTATCGGGCCAATGGCGCCATAGTCGATGCTCTTGAGGCTCGTGGCGTACGTGCCCGTGGGATCCTGCACGGTGTCTTCAACGCCCGCCTGGCAGACCGTGAACGACTCGGTCTGGTCGGTGATATCGACAGTGTTGAGCTGGAACCGCTGCGTTCGGCTGTGGCGGCCGGGGCTCTGCCCGTGGTCGCTTGCCTGGGTGAATCACCGTCGGGCCAAGTGATGAACATCAATGCCGACGTGGCCGCGCGCGAACTGGTCTGGGCGGTCAAGCCCTACAAGATCATCTTTCTGACCGGCACCGGCGGGTTGCTGGATCAGAACGGCCGGATCATCTCGGCCATCAGCATTAGCGGCGATTACGAGGACTTGATCGCCCAGGATTGGGTGCACTCGGGCATGCAACTCAAACTTGCCCAGATCAAGGACATGCTTGACAGACTGCCGGCCGAGACCTCGGTATCAATTACTTCGGCATCCAAGCTGACCCGCGAGTTGTTCACCCACACCGGGGCCGGCACCCTGATTCGCAGGGGTGAGCGTATTGAATGGTTGACCGAACTTGAGGAGGGTCAGGTCCGGGCATTGTCGGAATTGCTGGAGCAGAGTTTCGAACGTCGGTTGCGTCCCGACTGGTTCGAGCGTCGCCGGCTTGAGGGATTGTTATGGGCCGAATCCGGTCGAGCCGCGGCCCTGATTGCCCGTGGTGTCAATGGCATCCCCTACCTCGACAAGTTCGTGGTCACGCCCGAAGCACAGGGGGAAGGCCTGGGCGCGGCCCTGTGGCAGGTGTTGCGCGGACGTTTCAGGCAACTGTACTGGCGCTCGCGAGCCAGTAACCCGATTGCCGGTTGGTACCTTCAGCAAGCCCACGCCAGCTTCCGGCGTGGCGCCTGGATCGTGCATGTCATTGGTGTGGAGGATTTCGATCAGCTCGAGCGACTGGTCGCCGATGCCCACCAGCGGGACTCGGGCTGGCAGGATGAGGCCTCATGAAGCGTCGCCTGGCCCTGATTGGAGGACGCGGCTACACCGGTTCGGCATTGCTGGCGCTGATGGCTCAGCATGATCGACTGGACCTGGCCATGGCGACCTCAGGCGCTCAGGCGGGTCAGCCCATTTTCAAGGTCGTGCCGGAATGGCCGGATCGCGATCAGCAATTTCAGGTATTGGAGCCCGGCGACTGTGGACAGGTCGATGCCGAGGTCTGGGTGCTGGCATTACCCAACGGGGCCAGTGAACCGTGGGTGGCGGCGATCGGCAAAGCGCACCCTGAAGCGTTGATCATTGACCTGGGCGCCGACTATCGATTTGACCCGAACTGGACCTATGGTCTGACCGAGTGGAATCGTCAAGCTGTACGTGAGTCTCGGCGAATTGCCAACCCCGGATGCTATGCGACCGGCGCGCAGTTGGGGCTGATGCCGATTCGCGACCGGCTGACTCGCGCGCCGGTGGTATTCGGCGTATCCGGTTATAGTGGCGCAGGCCGGACCCCGTCGCCACGCAATGACCCGGAACGCCTGAAAGACAATCTCATTCCCTACAGCCTGACCGGGCACGTCCACGAGGAAGAAATCTCCGCTCACTTGGGCCTGCCGGTGCGCTTTCACCCACATGTGGCCGCCTTCTTCCGCGGCATATCCCTGACGCTGGCGGTGGATCTGAGTGAGCCGCTTTCTGAGTCGGAGCTGCTGGAGCTGTTTTCCGGCGCCTATGCAAAGGAGCCGCTGATTGAGGTCGGCGCTGACATTCCCGAAGTCCGCGAGGTTGCCGGCAGCCCGCGCCTGATGATCGGCGGCTTTTCCGTCGACCTGCGCAACCCGCTGCGCGCCAGTTTTGTGGTGGTGCTGGACAACCTGCTCAAGGGCGCGGCCAGCCAGGCCGTGCAGAACATCAACCTGGCGCTGGGCTTCGATGAACTGACGGGAATCACATGAGCAATTACATTTGGCAAAAGAGCGAAACATCCGAAGTCGACCAGCGAGTCATGCGCTTTCTGGCCGGCGATGACGTGGTGCTGGACCGCGAGCTGTTGCCGTTCGATATCCGCGCCAGCCAGGCGCATGCCCGTGGACTGGCGCGCATCGGTGTCCTGAACGACGAGCAGGCCGATGCCATGGTCTCCGCCATGGACGCGCTTCTGGCGGCCTTCGACTCTGGCGAATTCGTGCTGGATGAACGCTTCGAGGATGGCCATTCGGCCATCGAATCGTGGTTGATTGATGAACTGGGCGAGATCGGTGGCCGCATTCATGCCGGTCGCAGCCGCAATGACCAGGTCGCCGTGGCGCTTCGTCTCTACATGAAACATCGCCTGAACCTGCTGGCTGATGCCTGCGCCAGGGTCGCTCGTGTCTGCCTGGACCGTGCCGAACGCGAGTCGGACTGGCCGCTTCCCGGTCACACCCATCTCCAACAGGCCATGCCCTCGTCGCTGGGCCTGTGGTGGGCCGGTCATGCCGAAGCCTTTATCGACAACCTGGATCTGGCTCGAAACATCAGCGCCTGGCTGGATGCCAGCCCGCTGGGCACGGCATCGGGGTTCGGCGTGAACTTCCCGCTTGATCGCGACGGGGTGGCCGATGAGCTGGAATTCGCCCGCCTGGTGATCAACCCACAATACGCCCAGAACAGTCGCGGCAAGTCTGAATTGCGAGCACTGGACGCCTTGGCCTCAGCCACCGGCGATGTGCGCCGCCTGGCCTGGGATCTGAGCCTGTTCGCCAGTCAGGAGTTTGGTTTCATCAGGATTCCGGCGGCGTTTTGCACGGGCTCGTCCATCATGCCCAACAAGCTCAATCCCGACACGGTCGAGCTTTTGCGCTCGATGCATGCAGTAGCCATCGGCGCCCGGGCCGAACTGGACGCCGTGCTGAGCCTGCCTTCAGGCTACCAACGCGACCTCCAGGACACCAAGCCACCCCTGATCCGCGCCTTCGCTCGTTCCCTGGCCGGCCTGGAGATATTGCCTGATCTGCTCGCCGGCCTGGAGTGGCAATCCGAACGCATGCGCAACGCCATTGCCCCTGAGCTGCACGCCACCGACCGGGCCAATGAACTGGTTCAAAAGGGCCAATCCTTCCGCCAGGCCTACCGCCAGGCCGCTTCCGAACTCGAATCCCTGGCCGACCGCAGCGCCGAAGCCAGCCTGCAAACCCGAATCTCCCCCGGCGCCTGCGCCAACCTCCTGCTAGACCGCCTGAACCAACGCCTGACCCACCTGACCCCTGACCCTGAAAAAACCTTGCGCCTTGAACCTTGATCCTTGGGCCTTTTCCTGAAACCGGAAACCGAACTTCCCAAAAAATGTCAAAAATATTGCACGCCCCTGTTGACGTGCAAATCAAAGCGCCTATAATGCGCTGCTCGCCTGATCGAGGCGCGGGAAATCCGCATCACGACCCAGGACGAGCCACCAAAAAAATCCCCGAAAGGGTATTGACGGTGGCAAAAAACAGGCTATAATGGTCGGCCTGGTCAGCGAAACGCGGCCTGGTTTTGGCAAGAGTTCATTAACAAGAAAAGCAGATAATTTGTGTGGGTGCCCTCGATTGGTCACGAGACCAATTGGAGCAACCTGCCCTGATTAGCAATTCCAAGTGAACAGCAATTCAGGAGCAGGATCGCTCTTGCAAGTTCTAAAGCTATTTTGCTTTTAAA
>SL_3KL_010_SEDDRAFT_10001077_pt1 | contig 24287 bp, 15 predicted proteins | sample SodLakKL_010_SED_2_FD_10381 | JGI IMG/M metagenome (IMG submission 10381) | reverse complement strand
CGGGGAGGGTGGCGGCCCGCCGAAGGAGCTTCACCTCTTCGTCGGGCATGCCCAGCTCTTTTCCGATGAGGGCGGAGAGAAGCCCTACCCGCTCAGCGTGACGCCCTGTCAGGTCGTCCCGGTACTCTGCTGCCAGGGCCAGCCGATGGATGATCTCCACCTGGGCCTCGGCCAGGTCCCGGGTCCGCTCGGCTACACGTTCCTCCAGTGTTTCATTGTACCTGCGTAGCTGAAGATGGAGGACCCGGGCCTCTAGGAGATTCTTGATCCGGAGGAGCGCTTCTGTAGTATCGAAGGGCTTGGTGACGAAATCTCGAGCACCCATGGAGAGGGCCCGCTCCCGGACGTCGGGACTCAGGTCGCCGGTGAGGACCAGGATGGGGAAGTATTGGTCATTCGGTATCCGACCGTTGAGGGCCTCCATGATCTCGAACCCATCCATCCACGGCATCCGCAGATCCAGCAGCAGCAGATCCGGCTCGAAGGAATCGAAGGCGGTCAGGACCTTTCGCGGATCGGTGAGTCCCTTCACCTCCTGGTACCCGGCCCGGTTCAGCAAACGCTCCAGGGCACGGATGTTTGTCGGTTCATCGTCGACGACCAGGATGCGAGAGCTCAGGAGTTGGCGTGCGTCCATCTCTAGCCCTCGGAGCGGCCGGTGGAGACCGGATCGGATACGACGGAGTCAGGGGAGGCCGGCAAACCCATCTCTCCCGGAACCAGGGAAGGGTGGGCCACTTCGGATGGCTCGGGCCTCCGCGCAAGAAGGTATCGCCCATCGGAAAGCTGGCGAACTCGATATCCCAGGAGTCGAAAGAGTGCAGGAAAAAAGACTCTCCGGACCATGGGGTGGACCTGAAAAGCCGTAAGCCCGTCGGTCACTGGTCCTGGCTCCGGGCGGACCCCAGGCAGGAAACGGAGGAGCCGGTCGACACGACGTCGACGGAGGGCCGCCGACATGCGCAGCCAGGAGCGACGGATGGGACGCCCGACGAAGAACCCATCCTCTCCTGAGGTCTGGTAGAGTGGAAGAAGAATGTGACCCGTGGTGGGGGCCGTTACCGGCACACCATACTCGTGGGCCAGGACCTGCCCCCTCTGGACGGGCACGAAGGAGGAGAGACCGGACTGCATCCGGAAGTCGCCGCCATTCCGGAGGGCATGACGATGAACGAGGCGGAGGGCATTGGGGAATCCAACGCCGGCCTGTCTCAGTCGGCGACGAGGCTCTCGGGTCCGTTGGTGCCGAGCAGGGATCATCCCCAACCACCCCAATAGAAGCCAGAGGGCGTCGGCACTCCGCTGCGCCGATTGCGGATCGTCGTGCTGGCCGGCCTCGAAGGCCAGGCTGGTGACTCCAGCCACGTCCAGCGATTCCACCAGCGTCCCCGGAAGGGCGTCGGCAAGACCCAGAACCATGGGCACGGGAAGGGTCAGTGCCATTGCCCGGTTTGCGAGGGTGTCCCCCAGGATGGTGAACGGAGGACCATCTCCCGATGTGGTGTGCAGGTCCACCAGATGGACCGGGCCGCGGGCCCGGTCCCGAACACGAATGAGTTCCTCCCGAAGCTGCCTGAGTTGACGGGCTTCGCTGTCGGCACCCTCCGGGTCCTCATCCCACAAACGATTCAGGTCCCGATCCACATAGCGAACGCCGGAGGCCAGAGCTGGAAGGTTTCCGGCCAACGCCACGAACTCCCCGCGCAGGAGCCCGGACTCGGCAAGCGCATCGCTCACCGATCCCAGAGCGGCAATGCCTGCCGGCTCATTCCCGTGCATCCCTCCCAACCCCACCAGAGTGGGCCCGGGGGAGGGAGCCCGAATTTCAAAGAGAGTTCGTCTCATTCGCCGTGCCGAAGTCGCTCCTCCAGAAGTTCGTAGGCGATGGGCATGAAGTCCCGCTCGGTGATCAGTCCCACCAGCTTCCCCTCCCGCACCACCGGGAGGCATGCCACTTCTCGATCCCGCATGAGATCAATGGCTTCCAGGGTCAGGGTATCTGGTGCAACCGTCACCGGATCCCGTTCCATGATCTCCTTCACTGGAGGTGCATCATCCAGGCCTTCCTCTCCAGAATTGACCATGAAGCGAAGGAGGGAACGATAGGATACCACACCGACGAGTCTATGGTCCCTGTCCTCCACCGGAATGTGGCGGATTTTCTCCCTGTCCATGACGAAGGCCACCAGATCCACCAACTCGTCTTCATTTACCGTCACCGGATCGGTGGTCATGTACTGTTCCACCCTCAGGTAGGTGTGGGTCCATCCTCCCGCCTCCTCCAGGCGGGCCAGTCCCCACTCGTGGACGGGCCGCCCCTCCTCCTGGCGCCGGGAGGTGGCGGCGGTGACGGCGGCGAGTCGCTCGGACAGGGTGCCGGTTCCATGCATGGAATCCAGCGACCGCAGCATCCACTCACTTCCGGTCTGGCCCGTGGTCACCCGCTCCTCGATGATCCCCAGGTAGCGATCGATGTCGGTGGAATCCACCCCGGCCCCCTCCAACCCCAACTGGGCCAGGGGAAGGAGTGTATCCAGGATCAGAGGCCCTGCACCCCAGGTCCGGCCATCCAGCCACCGTAGCCCTGCATTCAAGCCATGCCGAGCCGCCGCCAGAAAGTTGGACTTCACATCCCGGAACTCCATCCGATGGGCCGGATCCCCGTATTGGTCCAGGGCTCCAAGGGTGAGACCGATCCAGAGCGCGGCATTGGCAACCTCGTCGGCCACGGACGGACCAGCTGGCAAGGCCCGACATTCGATCCGGAGGTGGGGCTTTCCCTCGCTGATTCCGTAGCATGGGCGATTCCACCGATACACCGTGCTGTTGTAGAGCTGGAGAGCCTGAAGCTTCGGGGGTCGGCCTGCGTCCAGAGCCTCGAATGGGTCCTCATCCACGGGACCGGACATGAGAACCCGAAACCGAGCCAGGTCTTCGTCGAACAGGGTTGTGACACTTCCATCCAACCACTTGTCGCCGAAGCGAACCCGAGGAGCCAGGTCCCGGACATACGGCGTAGCTGAGCGGGTATCCAGCGACTGTTGAAAGAGGGCAATCCGCGTTTCTGCCCAGAGGCGTCGGCCGAAGAGTATGGGCGAATTCACCGAAGCAGCCAGGACTGGCCCCATGATGAGCTGGGCAGCATTGTAGACCCGGGCAAACTCCCCGGCGCCTACCTGCAAATGGATCTGAGCACTGGTATTGCATGCCTCCAGCATGACCGAGTCGTGCCGGATGATGAGCTCGTCCGAGCCTTCGATCCGGAGGTGATACTCGCCACCCCGGAGGCCGGTCAGCGCCTCATTGAGCGTGTAGTAACGGGGCTTGGGCGTGATCTGCTCCAGGGTGAGATCCGACTTGGAAAGGGTGGGGAGCGTACCGGTGAGAACCACCTCCCCACCTTCCTCCCGGGTCGCTGCCCGCAGCTTCCCCAGAAGGACATTCAGCTCCTCTTCCATCCGTGAGAATCCCCGTCCTTCCAGGCGGTAGGGGGGAAGATTCACCTCCAGGTTGAAGAGGGCCAACTCTGTCGTGAACGGATCTCCTCCAAGACGCTCCAGGACCTGGAGTGAGAGGGGTGCCGGGCGCCAGCCTCGGCCCGTCAGGAAGACCTCCTGCTCCGCACCGAATCTCCTGACGTTCTCTTCGATCTGGCCCTCCTCGAGCATCCGCTCCAATGCTCGGAGGTCCCGGAGGATGGACTTGGTGAACGACCGGATGGCTTCCGGACGGAGATCGGAGTTCTCCACTTGCTGGCCCACAGGCTATTCCTCGAGATCGGGAGTCGGAAGATCGAACGGAAGGGCCGATTCAGGGGGTGCCCATGAGATGACGAATGCATTCGACCCAGGAGCCGGAGCTGTGATAGGCCGCCAGGACGGCGCCCTTGCTCACCCCGAACTGACGGGAAAGAACCCGCAAGTGAACCAGGGCCACCACCTCCTCATCGGAGAACTCCAGATTCGCCCATCCCGCTCGAGGTGTGGCGTTGAATCGTTCCACTGCCTGGCGCACCGGCTCGTCCACCTCGTCGGGGGCCAACTCCACGTGGTAGATCCCGCTCCCCACACCCAGCTCTCTTGCCAGGGCCACCCATGCCACTCCACCCCTCTGCCGTCGGGGAAGGATGGCTGTAGGCGCGAGCCCCGTTTCACGGGCCAGGTGAAGGAGCACCGGCAGTTCCTGGGCTGCGGCCAGATCCTCTACCAGATTCGTTCCTTCCGATGGAGGGATACCGAAGTGGGCCGAAATGATGCGTAGGTAGAAGGAGGTCAGTGCATCGCCGGGGTCTCCTGCCTGGGCATGTGCCGGCGCAGGGAACAGGAGGAGGATGAGTAGGCAACCGACGAACCAGGGCACAGTCGTGGGCCCGGGAAGAGGCCGCCAGGGGGCAGAATCTCGGGAAGGTGACATGAGTCAGCAGGGCCAGGGAATTGAGGCGGATTCCGCCTCCCAAAGCTACGACCCCGCGCCCGGAAACGAAACAGGGCCGCACCACCTGAGTGGCGCGGCCCTGAGGAAGCTCGGTGACTCACCGAGCCCCAACCCATGAACGACTGGGTCAGTTCAGGCGGGCACCCGCCTCGCCTTCAGCCGACACGGTAAAGGGCATCCACATCCCCGATGCGGCGTGACCCGTCACGTAGCAGATGGCGGCGAACTCGCCGGCCTGGTCAGCCACAAAGGTGATGCTCTCGGTCTCACCCGGGAGGGTGGACTCGGTCATGGAGGTGGGGTTGGACGTCACCGCCCCGTCGAAGACCGGTGTCACATCGGAGAAGGTGTTGGGCCATGTGGCCTGCATCTCCCCGATTCCCACCGAGTGGCCCATGTTTGGGTCCTGGTTGATCAGGTTGATGGTGATCTCGTAACCCTCCGGCACCACCAGCTCACCGGCTCCGCCGTGGAGCCCGTGGAAGTTCCAGTAGTTGTTGGCTGACGTGGAGCCAGCAATCAGGTCGATCTCGACGGTACCGGCGTCATGGTCGACCACGAACCAGTCTGGAGTCTCAAGGGCACCGGGCTCAGCGGCCTCAGGGGCCTCGGCAGGGGTGTCCATCTCGGCGGGGGGCTCAGCGTCGCCGCAGGCCATGAGGCCCAGGCTCATAAAGAGCGCCACGGTGAGATTCTTGATACGCATGATTCAGATGTCCTTCGGTTCTGGGTGGCTATTCTGGTCAACGGAACCCGTGTCGACTGCCCGGCCGGGCCTTGGCCCTGGTCATTATTTGCCGGACGCACTGCGGTCTTGACTCGACCTTCCAAGGGGTTGCCGCAGCGTGGAAAGATACCAAAAGCACCGGTCGAGGGGAAGGAAGGCGGCGAATCGCTCCTTGCCACCCCCGGCGTGACCCGGGCGTTGGTCCGCTCCTCCCCTCGTTCCCCCTTCCTCGAGGAAGTCCTGGCTTCAGGAGGAGGCGTAGGCTGCATTCTCCTCGATGTATCCCTCCGTTAGGTCGCACCCCAACGCAGTAGCCCTCCCTGGCCCCGTCCCCAGGGAGATCCGCATCTCGACCGGGTCCCCCGAGAGAAGGGATCGGACCTCTTCTTCCTGAAAATCGGCGCGCACTCCTCCCTCGATGACCTTCTGGCCCTGGATCCACGCATCGACCGCCTCCGGCACGATCCGGCAATCGACACACTTCCCCACCGCCATGAGGATACGCCCCACATTCGGATCGGCGCCGTACGCCATGGTCTTCACCAGCGGGCTCTCGACCACGCTTCGAGCCACACGCCGCGCCTCGGGGCGATCCAGGGCTCCTTCCACCGCAACCCGGAGGAGTTTGGTGGCCCCTTCTCCGTCTCGTGCCACCAGTTCCGCCATTCGCATGCACAGGGAGTCCAGCCCCTCCTGGAACCGGTCCCCATCCACCGGGCCGGCTTCGCCATTGGCCATGATGACAACCATGTCCGAGGTGCTGGTGTCCGTATCGATTGAGAGGAGCTGAAATGAATCCCGACAGGCTCGCCTCAGGGCCCGGTCCAGGGCTTCGGCCGGTAGTTCGGCATCCGTGAAGATGAAGACGAGCATGGTGGCCATGTTGGGTGCCACCATCCCGGCCCCCTTCCCCACCGCCGTGATCCTGGCATCTCCTACCTGGACAGTGAGCACCTTCGGGTGGGTGTCGGTGGTCATGATCCCTCTGGCTGCGGCCCATGGGTCCACATCCAACTCATCTCCCATCCCTTTCAGCCCTCCCTGGATCAGCTCCATGGGAAGCCGACGACCGATGACTCCGGTAGACGCGACCAGGACCAACCCCGGATCGACCCCCACCTCCCCACCTGCCCATCGAGCCATGGTCCTGGCATCCTCCAGGCCCGCCTCCCCGGTAGCCACATTCGAAACCTTTGCGTTCACCACCACCGACTGGAGCCGCCCTTCGACCAGGCGTTCACGTGCCAGGATGATGGGGGCCCCGGGAAAGTGGTTTCGAGTGAGGAGCCCGGCAGCCTCGCAGGGCCTTCGGGAGTGGAAGAGCGCCAGGTCGTTCTCGCCTTCCTTCAATCCGATATGCCGTCCGGCAGCCTGGAAGCCGCGTGGAAGAACGGGCGGGTCGATGAAACGTACCATAGCGAGTCCTCTACTTGGCGTTGAGGCCGAGAGAGCGGTGAAAGAATCGAGTGTGTAGACAAAGGAGGGTCGGGCCAACGGCCGTCTGGCCCGCCGCCACATTTCCCTCATCCGACGGGGATCGATAGATCCCGAGCCATCCTGCGAAAAGTACGGGCTTGCTTCCTGCGCCCCTGCCGATCGGCCTCCTCCGCCAGGTGCAAGAGACGGGCGATTCGCTGGTCGATGGAAAACTCCATGATTCCTCCTGGTCCCCAGGACTCCTTCCGGGGCCAGCATCCCTCTGCAGGCCCCATCGCCCCCACCCCTACGGGAACGGGGGCCCCTGGGATTCAGTCGGGTTGGACATCCCGATCGGTCAACTCCCCATGGAGGTCCTCCAGGAGCTGGGACAGGAGATCCACACGGTCGGCACCCAGGGCTCCCAGTACGGCGTCTTCGGCCCGGGCCATGGGCCCATCGATGCGGGAGAGGAGTTCTCGGCCTTCGGGCGTGATTCGGGCAAGGACCCGACGCCGATCCTCCTGGCAACGCCCCCGGCTGACCCAGCCTCGCCGTTCCAGACGATCCAGGAGCCGGGTGATCCCCGGGGTCTGCTCCACCATGCGTTCACCGACGGTGAGGGTGGGCAGTCCCTCCTCGCCGGCACCACGGAGGATTCGGAGAACGTTGAATTGCTGGAGGGTCACCCCCGCCTCCTGAACCACCTGGGAAAGGTGTCGTCGGAGGAGATCTGTGGTGCGAAAAAGGGAGACGGTGGCCCTGTGGGCAGGCGATCGAAAGCTGGGACGTCCGCTTGATGAGCCATGGGCAAGGGAAACCTCCGAGGCCCCATCTGCCCGGGAGCCTTCAATTCCGCCAAGCGGATCATTCCTCGACTTATTCATACTTCAAACTTACAGGATAATCGCTTGATGCGTCAATGAAGCCCGGGTCATCCTCGAAGGTGAGCTTTCGACGCGGCGGCAGCCCGCCCACTACCAACCTCGCCGAGCCACCTCTGCCTCGGCTGCCATGTAACCGAAAGCGGCCCATTGGTCCGGTTCGTCCAGGATCTCCTGGAACTGAGCCCGGGCCTCCACCTCATCGCCGGCCAACAGATGGTGCATGGCCACTCCGTATCTCAGGGTGGCGCCTCCCAGAGTCCCGGCTTCCTCGGCCTGAAGGAGTTCCTCAGGCGAAACCTGGCCTGCGTAGAGGCGCAACAACTGGAGGTACGTCTCGTTCTCGATGAGTTCATCGCTTTCCGGGAGTCCCTCAAGGAGTCCAGCGGTCTCTTCCTCTCTTTCCAGACGCATACGGGACAGGTAGAGCCAGTAGCCGGTGGCCACCTCCAGGTCCGGGTTTGTGGACACCTCCATGCAGCTCTCCCAGGCCCTGACCGCACCTTCGAAGTCCCCCTGGACGTAATGGGCCAGGGCCAGATGGTACCACAGGTTGAACTGAAGGGTCGTGAGGGGAACCCCCAGGACGTTGGGCAACCCGTCCGGCTCTACCTGATCCGGTTCCTCTGCAGCCAGGGTCAGTCCCGCTTCAAGATCGGCCTGGGCCCGATTCGGTTCTCGCACCGTCAGATAGCGGTGTCCCCGGTGGCGCAGGAATCTGGCGTCCTCCGGAAATCGCTCCAGCCCGCGAGTGAAGGTATCGATGGCATCCCGGTACTCCCCCAGATACGCCTCGCGACGCCCGACCCAGATCCAGGCCTCTGGATCTTCCGGATCAGCCTCCAGGTCGGCTCGGGCCATCTCCAGATCGGCCTCACGGGAAGCACGGAGGTCCGGGTCCAATGGTGGCGCAAAGAGGGCCTGGCCCAGAAAGGATCGAGCCTGAGCACCGGGCGGGATGGCCTCATCCCCTGCCGGTGGGCCATCCTGTTCGCCGCAGCCGACGAAGAAGAGCCCCGCCACGATGGGCAGCACGGCGTGGAGAAGGAGATTGGGTCGGGCTCGCCGGCCTCCGCGCAGAGAGCCTGCCTGTCGGACGACCCCGCTCAGGCCCTCCGACAGGTCCCCGTGACGACCCCTTCCTGGAATGTCTGAACTCCCGATCCCCATGATTCTGCCTCCTGTTCCCGCTTCCCGCCGATGGCTATTTCCAACCCCCTCCAGGCCGGACCTGGCCACCGGTTCCGAATTCGGCAAGCAAAGGGGCCCTCTCTTCCGGCCCCTCCGCTCCCGGGCCGGGATTGAACCACTGTTGTAGCAGGTCGCGGCACGGATCGCCACCCCATCACCCTGTCGCCACCTCAACCCCCCTCAAAACACAAACACCCTGGGGAACTCTCGCTCCCCAGGGTATCTCCTTTTCGCTTCAGTGCGCCCGAGAGGATTCGAACCTCTGACCTTCGGCTCCGGAGGCCGACGCTCTATCCAGCTGAGCTACGGGCGCTTGTTTCGGATGCAGCGTGCGAATAAGCCGAGTTCTGTCTCCGCCAGGGCGGAGAGGAATCATTTCTCTGGGATCCGCATCTCTGCGAACCTCGAGCAGCCGACCCGGGACTCAGATGGAGCGGGCCGCTCCTCGTCCCTGCTTGACCTTGCTCCGAGTGGGGTTTGCCATGCGACCTCCGTTGCCGTCGGCCCGGTGCGCTCTTACCGCACCCTTTCACCCTTGCCTGTGTCCACCCCGAAGGCTGGACCATCGGCGGTCTACTCTCTGTGGCACTTTCCATCGGCTCACGCCGCCCGGGAGTTACCCGGCACTCTGCCCTGCGGAGCTCGGACTTTCCTCCCACTGGTGCCTCTCGGCCCAGGGGCGATTCCAACTCGCACGCTCAACCCGATCTTTTCCCGCTCCAAGACTCTTGGAGCAGGCGTGGAAGTTTAAACGGTCGGGACGATCGGGTAAAGGCTTGTCCCGGCTTTTCCCGCAGGACCCCTTCCCTGCCCTGGCTCGACGTCCGGGCCTGAATACAGGGGCGAACATACACCGAAACCATGGCGACGGTTCCGGGTACGGCTCTCCATGAGACGATCCCTCCCCATTCTCCGAGGACGAGGTGCCGGTCAAGACCTCCCCAATCGGTTCGAACGCCTCTATCTGGAGCTCACACCGGAGGAAGCGACAGCCGCACCGAAAGCCCGGGAGACCGAGTATTTCCAGGATGGATCCCGAACCGTACTCAACCGGAACCGGAGTCCGGATGTGGGCTTCGACTGGAGCCTGAATCCTTATCGAGGGTGCGAGCACGGCTGTGTCTATTGTTATGCCCGCCCCACCCACGAGTACCTGGGATTCTCGGCTGGACTGGACTTCGAGAGCAGGATTGTGGTCAAGGCAGAAGCACCCCGGCTCCTCCGGGAGGAGCTGTCCCGGGCGGGATGGCAACCCGTCCCCCTGGTCATGAGTGGAGTCACCGACCCCTACCAGCCGCCGGAACGGAAGCTTCACCTTACCCGGAGGTGCCTCGAGGTGCTCGCCGAAGTCAGGCACCCGGTGGCTCTCATCACCAAGTCCCGGATGGTGACTCGGGACGCAGACCTCCTGGCCACTCTGGCCCAGTTGGGAGCCGCCAGCGTCACCCTGTCCATCACGACCCTGGACCGGAGACTCCAACGAACGCTGGAGCCCAGAGCCTCTCCTCCGGCGCACCGCCTGGATGCCATCCGTACGCTTTCGGACATGGGGATCCCGGTAGGCGTGAACGTGGCCCCTGTGATTCCCGGGCTCACAGAGCATGAAATCCCCGGGATTCTGGAGGCGGCGGCCGAGGCCGGCGCCCGGTGGGCCGGATACGTGGTTCTGCGGCTCCCTGGCGCTGTCCGGCCCCTCTTCAAGGAGTGGCTCGAAAGCCACGTTCCGGATCGGGCAGGGAAGGTGGAGTCCCGGCTCAGGAGTCTGCGGGGTGGAGAGCTGTACGAGGCCGAATTCGGCACACGAATGCGGGGGCGGGGACCGTTTGCCGCCCAGATTCGGGACCTCTTCTCGGTGGCCCGGTCCCGGGCCGGCCTGGACGACGCTCCTCCATCCCTCCAGACCCGTCACTTCCGCCGGCCAACGCCTCCCGCAGCCGACCAGAGGCAACTGGAATTGTTCTGACCCCTATGGATTTTCCCCTTGGCGATGGCGCTTCATCCGTCTCCTTCGGGTTGGGCCAATCCGATCCTGGGAGGGAATGATGGACGGATCCGCCCGGAATGTCAGGTGTTAACACAAGGGCTGATCCACTCATCCAATTGGATCCCATATCTCACCACGGAACGCTCTGCGGCCGCAAGAGACGGAGTGTTCTCTCCTGTCATAGAGGCTCCATGACGTCAACCCCGGACCCGGCACAGAGTCGAATCACCAAATCCCGGAACGGGTGGAGCGCGGCGACCCGGTCTCCCGCCTCTCCCTTCCCTTGCCTCACCCGTTGGTCCGTCCTCACTCGATGGGTCACCATCCCCATCCTGGGGGTACTGATCTTGGGGACCTCCGGGTGCGGGGACGATGCCTCCCAGGAAGCCGAGGCAAACACCCCGCCGACTCAGGAACGCACTGTGGCTGTGGCGGCCGTGGAGATGACGCCTCGCAACCTTTCCCGCACCATTCAGGTCTCCGGATCCATCGAGCCCATCCGACAGATTCGACTCGCCTCACGAATGAGTGGCGTGGCGGTGGGGGTCCTCCATGAAGAGGGCGACCGAGTGGAGGAAGGACAGGTCCTGGCCCGCCTCGACGTGGCGGAGCAATCAGCCGAACTGGATCGAGCCCGGGCGACGCTGGAGGAGGCTGAACGGACGTACCAGCGGTCTCAGGAGCTCCGGGAGCTGGAGCTGTTGAGTGAATCGGAGTACGAGTCTGCCCGAGCGGCCATGCGCACCGCCGAAAGCGAGGTGCGCCTATGGGAAACCCGAACCGAGTTCGGAACGGTGAAGGCCCCTTCCGGAGGCGTCATCACCTCCAAGTTCGTGGAGGCCGGTGACGCCGTGTCCGATGGAGAGGTCCTCTTCCACCTGGCGGATATCAGCACGCTCGTCGTCCAGGTGGGCGTCTCCGATGTGGATGCGACCCAGCTCTCGGCGGGGGATCCAGTGAAAGCTCGGGTGGACGCGCTCCCGGACCGGGAATGGGACGCTCAGATCCGCAGAGTCTTCCCCAGCGCCGATCCGGATAGTCGGCTGGTGACCGTGGAGATCGCCTTCACCGATCCTGACAGGGCCGCCCTGCGTCCCGGTTTCCTCTCTCGGCTCAGGCTGCACGTTGATCAACGCCAGGGAGTGATGGCCGTCCCCAACGAGGCCCTCATGGCATCCACCCCGGAAGAACCCTTTGTCTTTGTCATCAACGACGAAGATCGGCTGGAACGGCGGACGGTGGTGTCAGCGGTAAGCCGCCAGGACTGGACCGAGATCCTGGAGGGCCTGGAGGAGGGGGAGCAGGTGGTGGGATCCAACCCGGCCGTCCTCTCTGAGGGGACCCGGGTCCAGGTCGCTGACGTCCTCCAGCACCACTCCGACGGCGGGTAGTCCAAGGGCGACCCCTTCATCTTCTCCAGGCCGGAGATCCTGAAATGGGGGAGATGGCCAGCAGCCATACGATCAGAGGTCGAAACGAAGAGGAAGGATACCATGGAAAACAGGGATCCGAACAACCACGGCAGCGCCCAGACCCCTGAGGCGAACGGCTCCACGGCCCCAAGCGCGCGTCGTGGACTGTCGGCCCTGGCCATCCGGAGACCCATCGGGACCATCGCCCTGGCGTCGGTGGTCATCGTCATGGGCTTCTTCTTCCTGGATCGCCTCCCCGTAGACCTCCTGCCAGAAATCGCCTACCCCGAGATCCGAGTGACGGTGAACTATCCAGGCACCGCCCCGGAGGTGATGGAAGAGCAGGTCACCCGCGTCCTGGAACGGAACCTGGCTGCCACGGAAGGTCTCATCAGCATCGAAAGCCGGGCCTCCGAGGGGCGGACCAACGTCAACCTCTACTTTGACCTGGACACCAACCTGGATCTGGCCCTCCAGGACGCATCCCGCCTCCTGGAATTGGCACGGACCCAGCTCCCTCCCGATATCAATCCGCCCCGGATCTACAAGCAGGATCCCAATGACGCTCCAGTCTATGAAGCGGGGTTCAGCTCCAGTGTCCGGTCTCCCGTGGAGGTCCGGGACTGGCTCGAGAACCAGCTTGCGCCCCAACTCCAGTCCGTTCGAGGCGTGGGAGGAGTGGAGGTGGCCGGTGGTCAGGTCCGGGAACTTCAGGTGGTGGTGGACCAGGACCGCCTGAATGCCCTGAACCTCACCATGCAGGACGTCATCAACGCGGTGAGCAATGAGAACCGGGACATCGCGGCTGGAAACCTCACCTCCGAGACCTTCGATGTCATGGCCAAGACCGACGGCCGGTTCGGGTCGGCAGAGGACATCGAGACGGTCCTGATCCCCATTCCGGGAAGCCGGGACCGGGTCCGTATCTCCGACGTGGCCCAGGTCCGGGATGGGCATGCCGAGCAGCGCCTCTTCGTCAGACTCAACGGTGAACCGGCCATGCGCCTCTCGGTCTTCAAACTGCCGGAAGCCAACACCGTGAACGTGGTGGAGGGGGTGGTGGCAGAGATCGAAAACCTGGAGGCCAGCGGGTTCATCCCGGCCGACATCCAGTTCCAGGCCACTCAGGACCCGGCCTTCTTCATCCGGAGTTCGGTTCGGGCGGTGAGCACCGCCGCCCTCCTGGGGGGCGTGCTGGCCATGCTGGTGGTGCTCCTCTTCCTCGGGAGCCTCCGGAAGAGCTTCGTCATCGGGTTGTCCATCCCCATCGCCATCCTGGCCACCTTTGCCATGATGGGGATGAGTAACCTGACCCTGAACATCATGAGCCTGGGTGGGCTGGCTCTCGGGGTAGGACTGCTCCTGGACAACTCCATCGTCATGCTGGAGAACATCTTCCGACATCAGGACGAACTGGAGAAGTCAGCTGAGGACGCAGCCTTTGACGGCTCCAGCGAGGTGGCATCCGCAGTGGTCGCCTCCACCATGACGAACCTGGCGGCAGTGGTCCCCTTCCTACTCATCACGGGGATGGCCGCCCTCATCTTCCGCGAACTCATCCTCACCATCTCCTTCGCCATCGTGGCGTCCCTGGCAGTGGCCCTGACGCTGGTCCCGGCCCTGGCAGCCCTCTTCTTCAAGCTCCGATTTCGCAGCGGTCTGGAGGAGAGCCGGCTCATCACCGGGTTCGACCGTATGATCTCGGCCGGCGCCGACCGATATACGGGAATCGCTCGAGGCATGCTTCGCTTCCGCTGGGCCGTCCTGGGCGGTGCCTTTGTCCTATTGGCTGGGACCTACTGGTTGGCCGACGATCTGGGCCGGGAGTTCCTGCCGACGGTGGACGACGGGTCCGTGGGAGTTCGACTCAACCTGGCCTCTGGAGCCACACCTGAGCGGACGGACGAATACTTCCGGCAGGTGGAGGCCATGGTCCAGGACATGCCGTACGTCCAGACCATGTTCACCATGGCAGGTGGCCACCTCTCCGGTGGCGTGATCTCGGAACGACCAGGAACGGCCAGGGCTTCAGTCCAACTCGTTCCCGCCGGCGAACGTCCGGACATGCCCGCCACCGAATGGGTCCGTCAGGCCCAGGAAGCCCTGGATGAACTCAGTATTCCCGGTGGCCGGGTCTTCGTGAGTCCCCCGAGCATTCCGGGAATTCGGACCAGTCTGGCCGGCGCCGACGTCTCCATCGGGGTGGTGGGTGACGACATGGACCAGTTGGATGCCATCGGCCGGGAGATCGTCTCTCGAGTGGAAGGGGTGGCGGGACTCCAGAATTTCGACCTGGCCCGCGATGACCGGACCCCCCTTCTCTCGGTGAATGTGGACCGAGAACGAGCCGCAGCCATGGGGCTGAACACCTCCGAAGTGGGAGAAGGAGTCCGGAACGCCCTCTACGGCTACGTCCCCACCCAGTTCAGCACCGGAACGGGTCAGTACGACGTCCGGGTGAAGCTCCCTCGACAGGACCTTCGCAGCTCCGAGGACCTGGGGAGTATCCGTCTCTTCCGTGGGAATGGCGACGCCCCCGTCTACGTCCGGGACGTGGCCGACTTTTCCCTGGGTGAGAGTCCGGCTCACATCGAGAGAGAGAATCAGGTCCGGATTCTCAGGATCAACGGAGACGTGAACCGTGCTGTGGCAGATATCGGCACGGTGAACCGGGAGATCCAGGCTCAACTCGCCGGCCTGGATCTCCCCCAGGGATACTCCCTCATCTATGGAGGTGAGGAAGAAGCTATTCAGGAGACCAGCCGGAACCTCATGATGGTGATTGGCCTGGCCATCTTCCTGGTCTTCGTGGTCATGGCCGTCCAGTACGAACGCCTCTCCAACCCCCTGGTCATCCTCACGGCCGTGCCACTGGCTCTCATCGGGGTCATGGGGATGCTCTGGGCCACCGGCACCAACCTGGGCGCACCGGTCATGTTGGGCGTCATCCTTCTGGTGGGGATCGTGGTGAACAACGCCATCCTCCTGGTGGAATACGTGGAGTTGGGTCGCCGGGAAAAGGGCCTCGCCGTTGCCGACGCCGTAGTGGACGCCGGCCGGATTCGCTTCCGCCCCATCCTCATGACCACCCTCACCACGGTCATGGGCATGACCCCCCTGGCCCTGGCCATTGGCGACGGGGCAGAGCTCATGCAGCCGCTGGCTCTTGCGGTCATCGGTGGCCTCCTCGTTTCCATGTTCCTCACACTCCTCATCGTCCCCTGCATCTACGTGATCGTAGATGATATCAAGGGCACGCTCCTGGGCTGGCTGACAGGGACCCAACGGGCCACGGATCCTGCCGAAGAAGGAAAGCGGGCCCCGGCAGATGAAATCCGAGAGCCCGGAAGGCGCCCAGGGCACCTACCGGAGCTGGAGCCGGCGGAAGCCAGGTGACGGCCCATCGCCCCCGGTCCCCATGAGCTCATCAGGCGTGTCGGACACGACCAGCCGGAGTACAGCTTCTGACCCCAACCCACCGGGAGGGAAGGGAGAGCCGAGCCCGGAAGGAAGAGAAGGAGGGCCGGGAAGCTCCACGGCGGCTGCCTACCTGCGTGTCACCATCGTCGTCTCGGTGGGGATGGTCCTGGGGGCTCTCCTCACCTGGGTCCCGGATGAGCCTTCTCTCTGGTCATGGCTCCCCTTGGGAGTGGCCTACCTGGTCGGGGGCGTCCCCATCGTCCGGGAGACGGTGGCGACCCTCAAGGAAGGCCGCCTCTCCATTGACTTCCTCATGGGAGCGGCGGCGCTGGGGGCCGCCGGCGTAGGGCAGCCCCTGGAAGGGGTCATCCTCATCTTCCTCTTCTCCCTCTCCAACACCCTGGAAGCCTACGCCCTGGGTCGGACCCGCCGCGCCATCGGGGGGCTCATGAAGCTCCACCCGGAGGAGGCCACCCTGGTGGACGACACGGGAGCCGAGTCGGGACGGGTGTCTACCGACACGCTGAATCCCGGTCAGCGGATCCGGGTCCGGCCGGGTGAGCGGATCGCCGCGGATGGGCGGGTGGTGAGCGGTCGAAGCGAGGTGGACCAATCGGCCATCACCGGGGAAGCCACTCCGGTCCTCCGGGAGGCGGATGACGAGGTCTTCGCCGGCACCATCAACGGAGGAGGTGTCCTGACGGTGGAGGTCACCCGACCGGCCGGTGAGACCATGCTGGCCCGGATCGTCCGAATGGTGGAGGATGCCCGGGGGGAGCAAGCGCCAGCTCAGGAGTTCATCGATCGCTTCGCCCACCCCTACACCCTCCTGGTCCTGGGAGGCAGTGCCCTGACGGCAGTCGTTGCGGCCCTGTTCTTCCAGATGACCTGGTCCGACGCGGTCTATCGGGCGATGACCCTTCTGGTCGTGGCCAGCCCCTGCGCTCTCGTCATTTCCACCCCTTCCGCCGTCCTCTCCGCCATCGCAAATGGCGCTCGACGAGGGGTCCTCTTCAAGGGAGGCGGGATCCTGGACCTGGCAGGTACGGTAGACGTCGTCGCCTTCGACAAGACCGGCACCCTGACCGTTGGCGAGCCACGCCTCCTGGCATCGGTGCCGGCTCCCGGGTGGGACACGGGCGAACTTCTGCGCCTCGTTGCCGGGGTTGAGGCGGCATCCGAGCATCACCTTGCCCGGGCCATCCTCCAGGCCGCCTGGGAGTCCGAATTGACCGTGCCTCCGGCTGAAGATTTCCACGCCATTCCAGGAGAAGGGGTGGAGGCCCGGGTGGACGGGCGGTCGGTATGGGTCGGGAACCCGGTCATGGCTCGTCGCCAGGGCGCTCAAGTATCAGACGAGTTGGCAGAATGGCTGGAGACCCAGGGAGCGAAGGGTCGATCCGTGGTTCTGGCCGGAACGGGCCCGGAACTCATGGGAGCCATGGCCTTTGGCGACGAGCTCCGAACGGGGGCAGCCGAGTTGGTGGCCGATCTTCGGGCCGAAGGCATCCGGAAGATCCTGATCCTCTCCGGGGACCATCAGCGGGCAGTCCAGGTCATCGCTCGGGAGATCGGAGCTGATGAGGCCCTGGGTGAACTCTTGCCAGATCAGAAGGTGGATGCGCTGCGGGCGTTGGCCCGTGATTCCCAGGGTGTCCTCATGGTGGGGGATGGGGTGAACGACGCTCCAGCCATGGCCGCCGCCTCCGTGGGTGTAGCCATGGGCGCAGCCGGGACCGATGTGGCCATCGAGACTGCCGACGTGGTTCTCATGAGCGATGAACTCGACAAGGTCCGAGACCTGATCAACCTTGGCCGCCGATCTCGACGGGTTGTCCGGCAGAACGTCTGGTTCAGCGTCGGATGGATGGCGATCCTGGTGGTCGTGGCCTCCACCATCGGGATCCCCCTGACCCTGGCGGTGGTGGCCCACGAAGGGAGCACACTCCTGGTGGTCCTGAACGGCCTTCGGCTCCTGGGTGGCGGAGGCCTCTCCTCCTGAGGACCGGGAGGACCGTTCGGCTTGTCAGGCCTGAGCGATACACCAGAGCGGCCGGTCTGAATCGACCCCGCCCATTGCGGAGTGGACGAGACCGGGCCGGTTCCATATTCTGCAGACGACCATCCTCCAGGTTGGTCATCGTGTCCGGTCCATCCCCACAGCAGGAGCAACTCCGTGCGCTTTCCGATTCCTTCCACTGCCAGAACCGGAGTCGGCCTGGCTTCAACCGGCCTCGTGCTCGCGCTGGCCCTGGCTCTGGGGGCTCCACCGGCATTCGCCCATCCGTCCCCTGCCCCATCGGAAGCTTCGATCCATGGAGCGCTGGCGGGCCCGGATGAGCCCATCCTTCCGGCCGTTCCACAGAACGATGACTTCACTCAGGAGGATGGCTTTGCCCAGGAGGACCCCTTCCTGGGATTCCGAATCGACGACGAGGAGAACCGGATTCTGCTGGAAATCCCCCGAGACCGGCTGGACACCGACTTCCTGTACATGAACACTCTGGCAACCGGGCTCGGAGCCGGCCAACCCCTCTTGGACCGGGGGCAGGTGGGGATGGAAGCCGTGGTTCGGCTGGAGCACCGGGGCGGTCGGGTCCTCATGATCCGGGACAACTGGGGCGTCCGTGCCGTAGGCGGTGACGACGCACTGGAGCGGAGCGTGAGGGAGTCCTTTCCCACCTCCGTCATCGGCTCCTTCCCCCTGGAGGAGGACGAGGGGGACGAGGAGACCCTCGTAGTGGACGCCTCCTCCTTTTTTCTGAGCGATGTCTTTGGCATCATCCAGCGGGTCCGAGGAGCGGACCAGGGGACGTTCCAGTTGGCCCGAGACCGAAGCTGGATCAGCCCGGAGAGCTCAGGCGCCTTCCCCATGAACACGGAGATCCGGTCTGTTCTTACCTTCACCAGCGACGAGCCTGGCGTCCAGATCCGCCAATCGGCCCCAGACGGAAACGCCATCACCCTGGAGCAGCACCATTCCCTGGTCGCCCTCCCGGATGACGAGGGCTTCCGCCCCCGGCCTCATGACGGTCGCTCGGGCTTGTTCTCTGCCTCTTTCTACGACTTCGCCCAGGGCGTGGACGGCAACTACCAGGGAGGTCACACCGCGCGCTGGCGTCTCATTCCCTCCGATACGGAAGCCTACCTGGCCGGAGAGTTGGTCGAACCGGAGGAACCCATCGTCTACTACATGGACCCGGGAATCCCCGAGCCCTATCGGACCGCCTTCATCGAGGGCGGAATGTGGTGGAATGAAATCTTCGAGGCCGCCGGATTCCGGAACGCATTCCAGATCCGCGACCTTCCCGCCGACGCCAATCCCCTGGATGCCCGCTACAACATGATCTACTGGGTCCATCGACGGGGTCCGGGGCCCTCGGTGGGCCCCTCCTTCCGGGATCCCCGCACGGGTGAGATCCTGAATACGGTGGTCCGGATGGACTCCTGGCGATCCCTGGTCAACTACAACATCTGGGCCGGGTTCCGTCCGGCAGCCAGTGCGGCTGGGCTGAATGTGGATGCCGAAGAGTTCGCCATGGCCCGCCGTCGCCAGCACACCGCCCACGAGATCGGGCACACGGTGGGGGTGGCTCACAACTTCATCGCCGCCACGCAGGGCCGGTCCTCGGTCATGGACTATCCTGCTCCCCTTGTGGATCTGGGTGATGACGGTGAACTGGATCTCTCCCAGGCCTACCGGGATGCCGGTGGCGCATGGGACTCACTGGCCGTCCGCTACGCCTATACCTGGTTCCCTGACGAAGCGACAGAGCGGGAGGGGCTGGAAGAGATCATTTCCGACGCACTGGACCAGGGACTCCGCTTCATCACCGGCGGGCATGCGGCCCAGTCCGGCTCGATTCCGGGCGCCACCCAGTGGATCGAAGGCTCCACCATGATGGAGGCCCTGGAGAGGACTACCCGAGTCCGGGAACTGCTGGTAGAACGGTTCAATGAGGAAGCCATCGATCCGGGTGAGCCCATGTCGTTGCTCAACCAGCGCTTCGCTCACGTGTATCTCCACCACCGGTACGCCCTGGAGGGGACCATCAAGTACGTGGGAGGGATGGACTTCACCTACGCCCTCCGGGGGGATGGGCAGACCCCGGCTCAGATTCTACCTGCATCGGAGCAGCGACAGGCGCTGGAGATGGTCCTGGATGCCCTCGAGCCCGAGGCACTGGCCGTTCCCGATCACCTCCCCGACCTCATCCCACCATCGGGCTACGGGAGCGATGGCTCCGAGATCTGGATGCCCTCCCGGGCAGGAACGGCCTTCGATCCCCTGACCCTGGCCGGGGGACTGGCCACCGAAGTCGTGGAGAATCTCCTCCATCGGGAGCGGCTGGCCCGGGTGGCTTCCTTCCACGCCCGAGACGGAGGAAACCCCTCGTTGGATGAAGTCCTGGGGAGGGTAATGGAGCGGAGCTGGGGAGCATCCGAAAGCGGGGCCGGCGGCCCTGACGCGCTGCGGCGAATCGTCCAGCGCGTCGTGCTCAACACCCTCCTGGACCGAGCCGGCGACACTGAAGCCACTCCAGAGGTCCGTGCCGCTGCTGAATACCACCTGGAGTCGCTCCGTGAGGAACTGGCCGGCACCAACGGAGCCACGCCCGAGTCCAGGGCTCACCTCCAGACGGCCCGACTGGATCTGGCACGCTACTTCGCCGGCGAGGATGACCCGGATGCCCGGTCACGCTGGCCAGTGGTCCCCCTTCCCTGGCCCTGAGGGAAGGCGTCGGTAGAGGCGGAGCAGATGGCGCCGGAAGGGAGGGGATCCCCGGGAAAGAGGGCGGCAATCCCCGGGGAGGGAGGGGTGCACCAGGACGGGAGAATTCCGCCCCTTCCCTTCGCCCTCCTGGACCGTCACCTCAAACCCGAGCGGCTTCTCTACCAGCCTGGAGCCAGATTGAATCCCCAGTGAGCTCCTCGAGCCGGGCGCTGGAACGGCACGGCGTAGTAGGCCTCCAGGATGAAGGCACCCAGGATGTTCATCCGGGCTCCGACTCCAGTGCTGAAGACGGGGATTCGGTCCATGCTTTCCCGTTCGAAGCGAAGATCGGCCCCGTCACCCGCGCTCCACGCCACGCCAGCATCAGCGAAGGCTATAAGTTCGGTAGGCACCAGGGAGAAGTCGATGAGGCCAAGTTGCTCCGTTCCGAGAAAGGGCACCCGGGCCTCCAGGTTGGCAACACCGATCCGTTGGCCCAGGAGACGGTCGAACTCAGGGCACCCGCCCGCGCCATCGTCTGAGCACTCCCCCACCTGAAAGGATCCTGCCGAGTAGCCGCGAACGAGGGTCTCCCATCCCAGGAATAGCGGCCGAATCAGGTCTCCGTCCGTCCGGTCGAGCCCGTACCGGCCCACATGCATCCCCCGAAGACCCACCGTAAGATGATCCCGCAGGCTGAAATACCGCCGGTGATCCAGGGTGGCTTGGGTGAAGCTCAAACTCCCCACCGTCTGGGACACCTCGTAACGCGCCCTCCATCCCCGGATGGGCGAGGTGAAGCCGAAGAAGGAGTTGTCCTCGACGAAGGCGGCCGATGCCTGCCCCAGATTCAGAGACTCAGGAGCTGGTAGGTCTTCGGTCCGCTCCTCTCCGATGAAGCCTGCGGGAGAGATGGGGTAGATGCGTCGCTCCCCGGAGTAATCGAACCGGCTGTACCCTCCGCTGAACTCCAGTCGACGAATCTGGGAGAATGGATAGGTCACCATCCCCATGGCCTGTGTCAGTCGGCTCCGCAGGATGTCCTGGATCAGGAACTGCTGCCCCGTGTCCGGATCCTGGGCAAAACCGCCCTGGACGAAGCGGGTGGGAATATGGCCTGCAGCCAGACCCCAGTTCCAGCGCCGCTCCAGGTCCTGATAGACAACCTGCCCCCCGATGTCCTGGATCTCCCCCTCAGCCTGGATGGTGGTCAACAGGCGCCGATTGCCCAGCATGTCCGAGAACTGAGCGGCCACGCCACCTGAAACGAAGGTTCCGAACTGATCTCGCCCGCCCCCGATCGTGGGCGGACCCAGCCACTCCAGACCCAGACGGGATTCATAGGCTCGGGCGTCCCCCGAAGGGGGGGGTGGGAGCTGGGTTCGGGCATCCCCAGATCGGCGTCGGCCAGGACCTGGGCCAAACGTCCCCGACCTTCCTCGGGCGCACCGGGAAGACGACGTCCCTCTGGCAGAGCGAGTCGCTCAGATGAGATGGATTCACCCTGTACTTCGGCTGCATCCAGGGCATACACGTGGTACTCCCCCCCATCGAAGACGGAGAATGCGACCGTTCCAGTCTCGGTGGCCACACTCATGGCCGGTGAACCGGCCGTGATCCCACTCACTCCGGTGGCCAAACGCGTAACCCGCCAGAGCTCTCCACTCTGGACGTCCATCCGATAGAGATCCCGAAATCCATCTGGATCGGCCAGGAAGAAGAGACTCTCCCCGTCCGGGGCGAACTGGGGATTCCAGTGATCAGCCCCAGGGAAAGGGGCGATCCCTTCGAAAGCTCCAGTCTCCACCTCCAGGATACCGACCCTCCGGGATCCGAAGACCATGCGGTCCAGATCGGTGTCCGGGCCCCGGTCGGTGACAAAGGCAATACGGGATCCATCCGGGGAGAAGCTGGGCTGGAGGACCGAGTAGCCGTCGTTCGTCAGGCGTTCCACCTCCCCCGTCTCCAGGTCTTTCAGATACAGATCCGTCCGTCCCTCCACGTGGCCGGAGAAGGCCAGCTTCCTCCCATCGGGAGAGAAGGCGGGACCCCGGACCTCCCCCACCTCGTCAGGAACATCCAGGCTCTGGATGGGCTGGCCATCCCGGGTACGGTAGAGCTGGATCCTGTTTCGTCCCCGAGCGAAGACAACCACAGCCAGATACTCACCGTCAGGAGACCAGGCGCCGGAGCTGTCCAGGAACCGGATGGCATCGAAGTGGGCATCTCGAACGGCGCTGGTGATCCGACGAATGATCTCACCCGTCTGCGCATCCGCCAGAAAGATCTCCAGGGTGAAGAGGTCCTTCTCCGAGATGAATGCCAGATACCGGCCATCAGGACTCAAGGAGGGAGAGAGGTTCTGTCGGCCGGCTCCGGTCTCAGGAGAGAGGAGAAGGGTCCCTGCCTCGCCGGGTGGGGTCCGGTCTTCCATGAGGGGGGCGTAGTGGGCGGTGACGACTTCGCTCCAGCGAGCCGACAGGGTGTCAGGAGAGATCCCCAAGACCTGGTTCGATGCGGTGGGCCAGTCAGAACGAGTGGCTTGCCGTAGCAGGTCTCCGACAACCTCGTCCCCATAGGTGCCGCCGATGAAGGCAAAGAAGGCGTGGCCGAAGCGGTAAGGGAAATACCGCCGCATGTCTCGGGACATCATTCGGGTGGTGGGGAACTCATCCCGAAGGACTGCATCTCGAAGCCACATGGCCGTGTGTGTGGACTCCCCGCCCAGGGACAGATACTCAGCCATCCCCTCCACAAACCACAGGGGAAGCCGCATCAACCCCTGGAGCCCTCCTCTCCGCCCGGCCAGATCGAACTGGAAAGAATGGACCAGTTCATGGCCCAGGACATGATCCGTGTCGGCCCAGGAGGAGCCCAAAGGCATGATGACCCGGTCTCGCAAACCTTCCGTCACGCCTCCCGTTCCCTCCCCTATCTGGCCAGGAAGGATGTTGGTCTGTTGGAAGTCAGGGTGGTTGGCATAGAAGACCAGGGGGCGAGGCTCACCGATATCGTGAGCCAGGATCCGGGACAATCGCTCATGCCACCGCTCCGCCATCCGGGCCACGTCCTCGATGGGGATCGCCGCCTCCTCGTAGAAGTGGATCTGGAAGTTCTCGGTCTCCAATACCTGGAAGTCGAACCGGTCGTACTGCACCTTGTTCCGGCCAAAGTACTGAGCCTCCAGAAGGGACGGGACGAGCAAGGCCAGAATCAGCGCGACGACGAGAGTAGGGGTCCTGCGCGCCATTGGAATCCTCGCAGCTCAGGGGCGGGGGCTTGCTGGGCAAGGGGTCTGGACCGAGGCCGTGGCCTACTTGGTCCATCATCCTCACCATCCTTCAATTTGAGAATCCCTGGGAAGGGCGAATCGTTCCAGCCGAAACGTACGGAGACTTGCGGGGCAGGATTGAACCCCATATGGCTTGAGGTCTGTTCCGGGATCCGGTGAGATCCGATGGTGAACCAAAAACCCGATGGAGACCCATGCAACGCTACACTGCACTTCTACTGGTCCTTCCTCTCTGGCTGGCGGCTGCCTGCGGTCCAGACGAGGCGCCTGACACTGCGGACCCAGCCGAGACCGACGTGGCGGAAACAGCTGCGACTGAGATCGACCCCGTTCACCAGGAGTTCTTCGCCAATCTCTCGCAGCTCTGCGGAGAAACCCTGGTGGGTGACGGCGTCTATCCGGACGACCCGGATCATCCGCTGGTGGACACCGGTCTCCGCAACTACATCTCCGAGTGCACCGACGACCTGGTTCGGATCGAGCTCTACCGAAACGGAGGAGAATACTGGCACGGCGCCTGGGTCCTGGAGAAGCGCCCTCAGGGCTTCCACCTCTTCCACGATCACCTGGGTGAGGAGCGGACCGAGGAGGACTTGAATGGGGCATCCCACGGTTACGGTGGCTATGCCAATCAGGACGGAACCCCGACCCGTCAGTACTTTCCTGCTGACCAGGTGACGGCCGAGATGATCCCGGCCGCAGCCACCAACGTGTGGATGATGGAGATGGACCTGGACGCCGGAACCTTCGTCTATTCCCTGGAACGGAACCAGGAACCCCGATTCAGGGCCGAGATGGAGCTGGTCCGATAGC
>SL_3KL_010_SEDDRAFT_10001076_pt1 | contig 24290 bp, 28 predicted proteins | sample SodLakKL_010_SED_2_FD_10381 | JGI IMG/M metagenome (IMG submission 10381) | reverse complement strand
AAGTTTTCTATTAAAGATTTGTGTATTCCGTGAAATCTGAGGTAATCTTTCTGCATCTGTAATCAACAGCGTGCATATAAATTTTTACTTATTTCAATTATAATATTTGGGATGGATCTTGAGATAAAAAATAAGGTGATGATTGTTACCGGTGGTGCCAGCGGTATTGGCGCTGCTATCACACGAAGGCTTGCAGTTGAAGAAGCTATTCCTGTGATTATCGACAAGAATGAAGAAGCGGGTAAAACTCTGATCGAAAAGCTGCAAGCAAATGATCAAAAAGCAGTCCTGATTATCCGGAATCTCAATAGCGCTGAAAGTTGTAAAAAAGCAGTAAAACAAGCAGTTGAAGAAACCGGCCGAATCGATGGCCTGTTTAATAATGCTGGTATAAATGATGCAGTCGGGCTTGAAAAAGGGACATCCGATCAGTTTTTGCAATCACTCAGCAGAAATTTATATCACTATTACTACATGACTCAGGCATGCCTTCCTGAATTGAAGCGAAATCAGGGGGTCATTATCAATACTGCAAGTAAAACAGCCATCACCGGACAGGGGAATACATCGGGATACAGCGCCTCCAAAGGAGCCCAGTTGGCATTGACTCGTGAATGGGCAGTAGAGCTGTTAAAATATGGAATCCGGGTAAATGCTATCGTTCCGGCAGAAGTCATGACACCTTTATACAAAAACTGGCTTGAAAACAGTTTTTCTGATCCGGTTAAACAGAAGAAAAGTATCGAGCGAAAAATACCGCTTGGTCACCGCTTTACAACGCCCGAAGAGATTGCTGATATGGCTGTATATCTCGCTTCCGGCAGGGCGGGCCATATTACTGGACAACATATCCATGTGGATGGTGGTTATGTGCATCTGGACAGAGCGATTGACCCATGACGATATCTTGAATCAATCCGGGAGTGTCATTTGTAAATAAATTGCATGAGAAGTGAGAAGTGAAAAGTGAAAAGTGAAAACGCAAAAGTGAAAAGGCGGAAGACCGATGACCAGAGACAGAAAACCTTCGGTCCCCGGTCATCGGTCTAAACAGTTTGTATAACAGCACTGACACAGTATGTAATAAAGCTGTAATCTGTTGTTCAACACACCCATTCTACTCACTTTTGCATTTTCACTTTTCATTTTTCACTTTAATCCAGATTTCCTGCTGTCAATTTCATACCATAACATGAACTAACCATGTCAAACTCCATTACTGACTCAGATAAAAAATCCGGCCTCAGGGCACCGTTACTTCCATTCATTCTGATTACGAGCCTGTTTTTCATGTGGGGGCTCGCAAATAATCTGACAGATACCCTGCTTGCAGCTTTCAGAAGGATTATGAGCATGACAGATTTTGAAACTGCCTGGATACAGGTCGCTTTTTATGGTTCTTATTTCTGTCTCGCTTTGCCGGCGGCGATCTTCATCAAGCGGTTTACCTACAAATCCGGAGTGCTTCTGGGATTGGGAATGTATGTTGCGGGAGCACTGCTCTTTTATCCTGCAAGCATTGCGATGCAGTACAGCTTTTTCCTGGCTGCTTTGTTTATCCTGGCCGGTGGCTTGTCTGTCCTGGAGACCGCATGTAATCCTTACATTATTGCGATGGGCGATCCGAAGACTGCAACCCGCAGGTTAAATCTCGCCCAGTCATTCAATCCGATCGGTTCCATATCCGGAGTTGTTATAAGCAAATTTTTCATTCTGTCTCATCTCGATCTTGCTGATGCCGATGAACGTGCTGCCATGAGTCCGGGGCAGCTTACAGCTATTCAGGAAGCAGAACTGTTTGCTGTAATGGGTCCATACGTTGCGATTGGTCTGGGTTTACTGGTGTTGTGGCTGATCATTGCGAAAACCAGGATGCCGAAAGCATCGGATGAATCTCCTGCCATAGAGCTGGGCCCAACCCTGAAGAGATTACTGGGTAATAAAAATTATGTAATGGGGGTGGTCGCCCAATTTTTCTATGTAGGAGCACAGATTTGCGTCTGGTCATTCACGATTCGATACGTAATGGCAGAACTCAACATTGCTGAGGCGGCGGCTTCCAGTTATTATATTGCAGCACTCATCGTTTTTACGATCTTCAGGTTTATCAATACCTATTTAATGAAATTTTTCAGGCCTGAAAATTTACTGATACTTTCTGCATTGCTGGGTGTGGGGGCCACATTTTTGGTCATTACCGGTAGCGGTTATGCGGGTGTATATGCTCTTGTGGCTATTTCAGGGTTTATGTCGCTGATGTTTCCGACCATCTTCGGGCTTGCATCCAAAGGCCTGGGGCAGGATACGAAAATCGGGAGTTCCGGTTTGATTATGGCGATTGGAGGTGGAGCGGTTTTGCCGCCGCTGCAGGGATATATATCGGATGTAACCGGAAGTATCGGAATCTCCTTTTGGGTGCCGCTGCTCTGCTTTGCTATTATCGCTTTTTATGGATTGCTGAGCAGACGCTATAATTATGCAGAAGTCAGTTAAATATATAAAGAGTGGGCTTTACAAAACTCGTATGACGATTTTATTAACGATAACGATTGGTTCTTTTTCATTCGTCAGACCACAAAAAGTGGTCAGACGAAGCCCATTCAATGTCTGATGAATAGTTTTTCTAAACGGGCTAAAACCAGAGATTATGAAACAATATTGTTTAGCGATTGATCTTATCGATGATCCTGAATTGATCAGGGAATATGAAAACCATCACGAGGAAATCTGGCCGGAAATTGAAAAGAGTATGTATGATTCGGGTATTCTTGATATGGAAATATTTCGTTACAGGAACCGGTTATTTATGATTCTCAAAACCCGGGATGATTTTAGTTTTGATAAAAAGAATCAAATGGATAAAGAGAATCCGGTCGTCCAAAAATGGGAAAATTTGATGTGGAAATATCAGAAGGCGCTACCCGGAACACCACCGGGTGAAAAATGGCAACTGATGGAGAGAATTTACAAATTTGATTCATAGAGCTGAAGCTGTTGTTGAGTGATTTTCGAGGTATGTAATCGTATACTCTTCCATCCAGTCAAAAATCAATCGCTGATAACGCCGGGAGCCACTATTATTGACGAGATTTGATGTGATGGCTATCACAGCATTCAATTTTGGTATCATCATGATGTATTGACCGCCATGCCCCCATGCAAAAAGAATCTCATATCCACCTGTCTCACGGCTCCACCACATATATCCATAATCGTACGGGTTGAAATTGCTGCGAGTATATATTTGGAAAGAGTCGGTTAACCAGCTTTCAGAAACGATTTGATTTTCTTGGTATGTGCCGCCATTTAAGACCATCCGCCCGATTTTCAGCATATCTGGCGGACGCAGGGCCAGATTATTGCCACCCATAAAATACCCTTGCGGGTCGCGATCCCATCCGCCAACAACGATGTCCATCGGACGAAACAAATACCTGTTGGCAAAAGCCAGAGTGCTCATGCCGGAAGATTTTGTCAGGATGACAGAAAGCAGGTGGGATGTTCCTGTGCTATAAATCATTTCGCCTCCGGGTTCACTCTCCATCGGCTGATCCAGGGCAAATTTCACCCAGTCCGGACTGACGACCCATCGCCCATAATTGTGAAAACTGGTGGTTTCGAGTCCGGTTCTCATCGTCAGCATATCCTGAATTGTGATGGAAGCTTTGACCGGGTCCGGATTTGATTCGAAGTGCTCCGGGAAAAATTCATCAAGAGTCTGGTTGACACTGCTGATATACTCTTTATCGATTGCAATGCCAATCAAAAGCGATAAAATACTTTTTGAAGCTGATTTGGTATTGGTGGTTCGGGAAGCATTCATCCCGTCAAAATAGCGTTCCAAAATCAGTTCACCTTCTATCTCTATCAGCAAGCTGTTTACTGATCCGATAGATTGGAATGAAGAGATGAGCTCTTCATCATTTTCAAAAGAGTTTGTGTGAAGAATGGTGTCGCTTTCGAATGGGTCGGGCAAGCCCGAAGGATCAATGACTGCTCCAGTTGATGATAAGAGAAAGCATATGTACAGAAAAACGGTTGATCTCATGTCTTGTAATCAACTTATAACCTGATCAGTGAAACTGAAAAAGCTTTGACAGGTTCCATCAGTAATTTGTTATCCTGTTGATAGAACAAGAATGACATAAAATCATTCCCGAATAACAGTTTTCAGAACTATTAATCTTCGCGAATGTAAAAAGTGGCATCCATTAATTTACTGCTCCAGCATTCTTCGATTAGAGGATATGATATTCCGGGATCGTTCTTTAAGCAAATCGACAGAATCGAGTAGGAGGGCTTCATCGGGGGGGAAAGAAACGGGGCGCTGCCCGACTTTGGCTGCTGTATCCTCGGATAACGCTTTCTGATCTCCAATGGCAACTGCTGAGTAATGCTCAAACAGAGCTTCAACTGACAAGTTATTTGTTCGTACGAGCTGATCAGTCCGGAGATCATAAAAATCAATCGAACCACCGACATATGCACTTTTCAGTTGAACTGATTCAACTACCTGTGCTGAAACTGTAACCATATTAGGTTCTGTAACTTCATTGCCGAGCGAATCCTGCAGAACATTTCCGCGCCTGTCACGAACCAAAGTTTCGCCGTCTTCAATTTCCCTGGTCTCCTCATACCGGTTAACCTCAAGCCTTTCCGGGGCAATTGAAATATCTTTGATATTCAATACTACGAAATAATCATACTCCAAATCAGGATCTTCAATGGTATCGAAATTCAGCCACCCTGTGTTCAAATCTTTCAATGCGATTCTTTGCATCTCCTCTTCAAATTTTTCCGGCAATATTTTATCGGAGCTGTTCTCAACATGGAATAGAACATTATTGGTGCCAATAAAACCGGCTTCATTAATTTTGGAATCAACTTCTCTGAATCCGGGATAGAGTTGTTGTACCCGATAGAACTCCTGGTAGGCCTGGCGAGCACTTTGGCGGTCTCCCCGCTGCAGGTATTCAAGGCCGCGTTCGTAAGAGATGTTTGCAGCCTGACTCTTCGCTTCAACAATTTTTTCGTTGTAGTTAAAAAAATCAAACTGGCTTCGTACCTGTTGAGGAAGTCGCCGAACAACATTTTGTCTTCGGTTGAGCTGTTCATAGATTTGGTAAATTTCAATCCAGTTATCATCCCGGCCTTCCAGTTGAAGAAATTCAATTCGTTCTTCATCGAAGGTATTTGCAAGGTAGAATGCTTCCTGAAGAACACCCAGTTCTTTCGAATTGTTTGGATTGCTTTGAAGTTTGTCAGCAGCTCTGTTGATAGCCCTGTCGTATTCTCCCCGCTGAAGCATTTTCTGTGATGATGCACATGATACAGCAAATACAGTAAGCAGTACGATTAAGATGATATTTCTTTTCGGGTAACTGTCAGCCATCGTTTCAGTATTTTTTTTTAATAGCGAATTATCGTGTCATTTTATATCCAATATCAGGTCAGTCAATTCTTTGATCTATCACATATAGATGTGACCTGATCAGAACGGTTCAACAAGAAAGAGAAGCATGGGCAAACTTTGTTTCACTCTCAGATTTCGATAAATCAAGCCGATCTATTTTTCTTTAGAGGCAGTTTTTCAGGGAATTTGACTATCAAACCAACAAGATGTAAGCGCTTTTCTAATTTGTTATTAAATATTTATGATTTATTTCATAATTACTTAAAAAAGTATTGACAAAGTTGCTATGAACCTTTGATATTAAGCCAACATAACTATGAACTAAAGCCTAACGTTTATGAAACTTGTTCTTAAATCTTCAATTTTAATCCTTACTCTGGGTCTCTTTGCGGCAGTTGTTGCTGTAAATACTCATTCAGCAGCAGCTGAAAGCATACCGATCGCTGAGACTGAGATGGTAGTCTCAGTAGCAGAAGAGGTTGCTCTGCAGGAAACCTATTCCACAATGGAAGAGTTTGAAAGTTCAGCAGCATACACAAAGTTTATCATTGATAACCTGTGGATACTGATTGCGGCTTTTCTTGTATTGCTTATGCACCTCGGGTTTGCCTCCGTTGAAAGTGGCCTGACTCAGGCTAAGAACTCTGTAAATGTTATATACAAGAATGTTTTTATCCTCTGTACCGGTATTCTCACCTATGCTTTCGTAGGATTTCAGATTATGTACCCTGGTGATTTCAATGGGTTTTTCGGCTTCGGAGGCTTTGGCATAGGCTTTGATGCATCTGATCCGGTTGGAATGTTAACACCTGCGTATGGTGAAGAGATGACCATCTGGAGTGATTTTATCTTCCAGGCGATGTTTGCAGCCACAGCGGCTACCATTGTATCCGGTTGTGTAACGGGCCGTATCAAACTCTCTTCATTTATGATCTTTGGCGCATTGCTGGTAGCTATTTCTTACCCGATTACCGGAAGTTGGTTATGGGGTGGCGGATGGTTGGATCAGCTTGGATTTTATGATTTTGCCGGCTCTACCCTTGTTCACGGAGTTGGCGGAGCTGCCGGACTTGCTTGTGTAATCATGCTCGGAGCCAGAAAAGGAAAGTATGAAGGTGGTAAAATCAATACGATACCGGGACACAGTATCCCACTTGCAACCATCGGAGTTTTCCTGCTTTGGATCGGCTGGTTCGGGTTTAACGGCGGTTCTGTACTGAGTGCGAACCCAACCGAAGTATCCTTCGTATTTGTAACCACCGCCCTGGCTGCAGGTGCCGGCGCCCTGGCTGCAATGATTACCACACAGTTTTTGATGAAAAGCCTCGATGCATCCATGGCATTGAATGGTATTCTTGCCGGACTGGTAGGTATTACGGCCGGTGCCGATGTGATTTCACCCTTGGGTGCAGTAGCTGTAGGAGCCATCGCTGGTGTAATCGTTGTCTTTGCAATCAACTTCTTTGACAGAATCAAGATTGACGATCCGGTAGGAGCTATATCTGTACATGGTGTCTGTGGAATCTGGGGAACTCTTGCAGTAGGAATATTTGCTCCCGGTTTCAGCTTCCTTACCCAGTTGATTGGTACGGCAAGTATACTCGCTTTCACCCTTGCATTTACTTTTATCGTCTTCGGCTTGATAAAAGCTACCCTGGGTGTCCGTGTATCCGACCAGGTTGAACTTGACGGTCTTGATATTTCTGAACACGGCAGCAGTGCATATCCATACTTTGCAGGCATCAACCTGACTGCACCTGCACCTGCTACTGAGAAACCTTAACCCGGCTAACCATAACGTGCCGGTAAATGTGAAACAATGCCGGCACGTTTTCTAAAAATTTTAACAATCGTTTTAACAATACACACTTAAAGGAAACAGAATGAAAAACAGATATTTTAAAGTAATCACATTATTAGTAGCTGGTCTATTTTTTACAGTAGGTGAAGTCAAAGCTCAAGTAGATCTCGGAGTTGAAGTAATGAGCCGGTATGTGTGGAGGGGTGCCGACTTCGGTAATTCTCCAAGTATTCAACCGGAAATTACAGCATCCATAGGTAATCTCGAAATTGGTACCTGGGCTGCATTTGCAACCACCGGCAATCCTGACGGAACTGAAGTTGACTGGTTTGCTACCTATACATTTGAGACGGAGAATGCCGGATCTTTTGAGATAGGGCTGACTGATTATACATTTCCAGTAGGAAGCGGATATTTCTCTTCAGACGCACACTTCCTCGAAGCAGGTGTAGGTTACAGCGGTGCTGAAGCTTTTCCTATAAGTATCTTTGCCGGAATGTTTCTGACCAATGATGATGATTCGTCAGTATATATCGAAGTCGGTTACGATACCGGCCCGTTTGATCTGTTCGTTGGATTCACACCGGCCGAATCTGAACTGTATGGTACCACGGGAGCGGGTATCATTAATCTTGGTTTCGGAACCAGCCATGAATTGCAGGTCAGCAATACGTTTTCAATAGATCTTATAGCTTCAGTTATGGCAAATCCCTATGAAGATACACTGTTTTTCGTATTTGGTATAGGATTCTGAGGTTCTGGAATATTGAAAAAATCTACAAGAAATCATGAGGGAAGATTGAGGTCAATTGTCACCAAAATACACGTTCTGACAGTTATTCCGGCACTACACCGGAGTGCTGTCAGGATTTGGTGGTAATTCATGATTTAATCAAAACAAGGATAAAAATGATTTTTAAATACGTTCAAACTGAGAGTCAGAAGTTCTTCAACAATTTGTCTTAATAACTTTCAACAAAGACTGACCATTCATCACATCCTGGCCCGGGCAAATGAAGGGACTGATCCCTCCTTCTTTGCCCGGGTTTTTTAATAGAAATAATTTCTCTTTTGTTCAGGGTCTGACGACTCGTATATTTGGAAAAAACAGACTCTGAGGAATGCCAGGCAAACCCTTGTTTTCTATTCTGCTTACAACACATACAAAACCAGAGCAACTCGAGGCACTTCTCGATGCTCTGCTTGGGTTTGAGCTGTCCGATTCAGAGATTATTCTTGTCAATGATAATGCAGAACGGTCGCATGTCAGAGCTATTGAACTGCTTCTTGATATGTATCCGAATAATAATGTTCAGTACATTTCTCATCAGAAATCGTGGGGCAGGGCAAAGTCACTTAACCAGGCGCTGAGTTTATCTTCCGGTTCATTGATCTGGGTGCCGCTGAAAGCTGATCGCCTCAATAAAAATCTTCTGATGAGTGCTGTAAAACGTATGTCGGAAAATCAGGCTGCTTTATGGGTTCTTGATCGCGATCTGCCAAACAACCTTCATGACTGGCTGAGAGAAGCAGAAGATGGCACGCTGCCCAATGACAACCGGTTTATTTTTAACCGGTCTTATTTATCAGAAAAACAATTTTATTTCCGCCAGGACTTGCCAAAGAAAGTTGCAGTAGAACTCGCATATCGTGTGATGCGAAAAAAACCGTATCAGCGAACAGATGCATTTTTTATTATCGACAAGACTCCGGCACCTCCACCCAATCCGCTTGAAATTCAGGAATTTATTTTCACAATGATCCGTGAAACTGATCTTGATGAAGAGCGAAGGCTTTTAATCGACCGCCTGAAAAAACTGGACCCATCCGGTAAAACGGTTGAAGCGGAAACTTCGAAACTTGAAGAAGCCAGTATAATGATGAATCAGGACCCGCGATTGGCCCTCGATCTGGTCGACTCGTACCTGAAAAAGGTTCCCAATCACTTTGAAGCGCTGAAGTTGAAAATTACGGTTCTGGAAAAATTGCGAAGACATGTTGAAGCTTCTGAACTGAAACACACATTGCAAAAGAGGATAGAAGCTAATAGCAGACATAATGATACATCTTCAGAAAATGAGCAGCCTACACTTTTCGATACCGGTAGAAGTGAGAAGGAATTTACTGAACCCAAAGCACCTGATGATGTTCAGTTAAGTATCATTATACCAACCACAGGTGATGGGAAGCCGTTGTTAGAGCAGTGTCTTGTTCATCTCGGAGAATTATGCAGGGTAACGGATACCGAATTGATTGTAATCGATAATGCCAGTATTGATGATACTTTTGAATATCTCGAGCAATTACGACAAATAAAATTTCTGAACATCCGGATACTGACCAATGAACAGAATATCGGATTTGCTGCTTCTGTGAATCAGGGAATGGAAGCAGCAAACGGTAAATTTCTGTTGCTTATGCATAATGATGTTTTTCTTGAAGACGGAGCTATTGAAGAGATGATGAGTCTGCTTAAGTCCAATCAGTATCTCGGTGCTGTCGGGCCGGTGGTTGATCAGTGCGATGTACATGAACAAACGGCTGGTGCAATCAACACAAAAAACCAGCGGTTTGTCAAAATTGAGAGAATTGACAGTTGTTGTATGATGATTCGGTCAACTACAAATATGCGTTTTGACGATTCATACGGGCTCGCATTTCTGGAAGATGCCGATTTTTGTAATTCTCTGGCAGAAAAAGGACTGTATACTGCAGTAGCTATTCACGCAAGGGGTGAGCATTATCACAGGGCTACAACAGATGCAATGGGCCTGAATTTAGAGCCCGAATACTTATGGGGAAACCAGGAGATATTCAATGAAAAATGGAATATAAAGCCGGATTTTCAGGTTCCCGTACAGGGTGATATTCTGGATATTATAACATCGATACCAAACCCGGCAAATCCCGTGAATCCTCCAAATGAGTGGTTAAATAAAGTCAGTGCTTTGTTTACCAATGAAGTCAGAACAGAATTAATCAATCGTAAATTATCCAGGGCTGATTACTTTGAGCTCATTCGTATACTTATGATTGCTGATAAAAGAGATCTGTTACGACAAATTGAAACAAAAGTTGAACAGGAAGAACTCCCTGATGAGTTATTGCAAAGTCTCATTCGTTATTATTTCAGGCGAAATATATATTCCCGATGCCGGATTTATCTGGATAAACCAAACGCAGAAGGGCCATTTTATGATTTATACAGGCTTAGGATAGCTGTTGCGGAGAAAGAAACCGATCACACAGTCGAACTTTTAACAGGCCTGATGAAACAGTTTCCCTGTCATCCGGAACTCTATAAACTGGCTGGCGACATCCATCGAATTGCGGGTAATGAAGGAGAGTCAAAATCATTTTATGCACTGGCAGGACAACTGAATCCTTTTCTGAAAACAGAATTCAGTGATACAATTGAGNTGGAACACTAATCCGCACTTGTNACAACTGAAAGGTCATGAACCTGGGCTGTAGCGGCGATAAGTGNATCGATTGCCGATAGTGGTTTCCCTTTTTTTTCTGCTACAGCCAAAATCTCGCCCCATTTATTCACTTCTTTCATAGTACAGTGTATTCAATTAATTCCAGCTTATTAATAAAGTGGAAGTCTTTCCTGCTTTTTGATATTAAAGGGATCTCGAGAGTCAAAGCAGTAGAAGCAATTAACATATCCGGAATTAGTACTCCATGACTTAATCGATACTTTTTAAACAGATCAACAGCTTTCTCTTAATTAGATTTACTCAGTTGAATAATCTCAAAATTGGACAAGAATTTTTGAAGGGATTTTAAATCGGCCTTGTTTTCACAACCAACCATCAGTTCAAGCTGGGTAACAACACTGATTGCAAGTATGAGGTCAGATTCCAGATTTTTAGTATCTCTTTCGTTTTTTCAATTCCCCGACTGTAATCAACAAGAACATCAGTGTCAATAAGCAATAAACCAGTCTCCATGGTTATGGATTAGACCACTGTGATTTGCGAACCTTCCTGACCCACGCAGTACTATCCTGCATATCTTCCCGATCTTTCCACATTCCAAAAAACGAACTCTCTAAAATACTTTTCTTGGCGGATTTTTTTGTTTCATCCTTTACATATCGCTCATAAAGAAAATCCACGAAATCCTGGGCTTGTTGTTTTGCCTCAGGAGGTAACTTTTTAATTTTTTTTGATATCGTTGATTCACTCATAGTTATATTATTTAGGTGTAATCTAATAAATGAATGCTAAAGAAGAGAAAAAATTGTTCAGGCTTTTTGGATCTGAAAGAATATTCTTCTTGGGTATAACGGCCTTGGGCATATGCAGCGAGGCGATCAATTCAAAAGCCGAGCAACTAAACGTAAACTCGTCTGCATGATTCAAAGAACCGCAAAGCGCTACGCTTGTTAACCTTCCTTATCGCTGATTTCAACAACATTCTCACCACTTTCTAATAGCTCTTTTGCCATTGGAAGCGTTGTCTCCAGTCTTTCACTTGGGTGGAATTTTATTAGTTGTCTATCGTAAATCTACTTAAAACAAGGCAGTTATCATAGATTGAGGAAAAGGAGGTTAACTCTGGTTATACAAACATACTACACCTGATATATTTAGCGTTGTAAATTTAGGAAATTTGTAATAACATTATTATAACTTTTAATACAAATTCACACACATGGAAGGCAAAATTCGAAAAGTAGGAAACAGTTTGGGTATCATTCTGCCAAAGCAGTTGATTGAGGAATTAAACCTCAAAACCGGTGACAAGGTCAGTATTGAGCGAAAAGGCTCAAACCTGGAGCTGCGGCCTGTTGATCCGGAATTTGAAGAATGGGCAGAAGCCTACCGCCAACTTAACACCGACTATAAAGACGTCTTAAGAGCACTGGCGGAATGATCAAATTCCTGAGAAAAGCTACTATTTTGACCTTTCATCAAGATCAGCTCGAACGTTACGGAGGAAAAGAGGGAATTCGGGATGAGAAGCTACTGGAATCAGCTATGGCTCAACCGGAGGCAAGTTTTGAGGGTGAATATGTCCATCAGGATCTCTTTCACATGGCTGCGGCCTATGGATTTCATATTTGTCAGAATCATCCATTTTATGATGGAAATAAACGTACGGCTTTAATTGCGATGTACACCTTTCTTTATGTCAATGGATATCAAATTGTAGCTGACAAGAAAAGTTTATTTGCCGTCATGATGGATCTGGCTAATGGNAAAGTTTCAAAAGATGAACTCCGAGATTATCTGAAGAAGAACTCAAAAAGGAGAGAANAATAGGAGGGGATTTCATGTTNCCTAACGGTTTGGTAAATAAGCGGCACGTCTATGTANTTGATTTTAAGTAACTAAACTAAAACGTGTCCGCTTGATTTGCATTGTGTGTGCCCGGCATAGCCACCCCAAAATGTGTCCTGAGCCGGCTTCACTATTACAGCACCAGCATTTATTGCCTGGTCCATTACTGAATCTACTTCTGATTTGGATAAAACATTATGTCCAAGTGAGAGATTCGTCGGACTTGGATCACTTACTTTAAGACCTGAATCATGAGCAAGACTTCTACGAGGCCAAATTGCTAACCTGACGCCGCTTTGCAATTCAAAGAAAGCGACTGCTCTAAACTCGAATTCCTGGCCGACTATTCCATTCCATCACTCAGGGCAAAACTTACCCTTTCAGTTCTATCAGTTGCAATAATGACTGCAGGTCTTTGACTTTCTCTTTTTTCCCTGATTTTGAATAACTGTGCATCAGGTTTCTCACAGACCGGGCAAGAATTTCAATTTCACTGGTTCTTTGCATATGTTCCGGCCGGGGTTCAACCCCGTTTTTTTTCAGGAAATAGTGGCATTGATCATACGTGACAATCGTACCACCGTCAAATGGATCAATCAGGATGTTTTGTTTCATTCCTTCAAAAACCAGCATAAAATGAATTGGCATGTTGACACCGTAAAAAGGCTGGTCAAGCCTCCGTGCCAAAAACATCACGATCAAACTCAGTGAGATCGGCAAACCTTTTCTTCGGTCAATAACACGATCGAGATAAGCATTTTCCGGATTGTGATAATCCTTATCATCACCCCGGAACCTTAATTCCCTGAAGACATATTTCAGCAGGATATGCATCTGTTGACTTTCAGAGGGCCGATAGGCAATATCACTATATATCTCATTGGCAAACTGGTCGAGTTTTCTGTGATATTCTTCAGTTCTCAGTGTTGGATTGCCAAACCTGGCAAGCATCAGCGATGCCATTTCAAGCTGACGGCGGCTGTTGATTCCCCGTTCAAGCAGCTCAGAAAAATCTTCATATAATGTGCCGAATGTAATTGTATGGATAATATCGTTGATCAGTTCCCGCTCAATGTCATTTTTTGATTCGGTTTTAAACTGATCCAGTAAAGGGACAGCATTTTCACCCAATTCCCGAAATCGATTGTGCACACTGCTTTGAATCTCCGGATCGGGATCTTCAAGCAAATAGATAAGTGATTCTATTTCATTTTTTGTTGTCATACCTGCATCAATGCTGCCTTTTTATGCGATCCCTTTGTTAAATTGAACTTTTTGATTTGAATGCCTGCTGCAAATTCTGATTGAAAACACAAAACTACAAAGAGAACAGGACATTTTTTGAGATCATTTCAGTATTTCCCGATTTAACTTCTTATATAAACCCAACCTGATTCAGTTTGTTGTTCAGATATTTAATAAGCTCAGGAAAGTGTATATTTACTGCCCTAGATTTTCAACTCAATGATGAGTTTTATGCAGATCGACATTAAGTCTGAAATTGGACATCTGAAAAAAGTGATAACCCATACGCCGGGGCGTGAGGTCTCTCTTGTAAATCCGGATATCAAAGAGGTGTTACTTTTTGATGATATCATATTTGAAGATGATGCAAGAAAAGAACATGTAGACATGTTGAAAATGTTCAGGTGTGCAATGCCTGATGATGGAGAAATTATTGAAATTCTCGATCTTGCACGTGATGTTTTTGAAACCTTTGAAGGCCGTGAGTTTTTTGTTGAAAACCTGGTAAAAAGTCTGCCGGAGAAAAATATTTATCTGATAGAAAACAGTCTGAAAAAACTTTCCGCCGAAGAGCTTGTAGAATTTGTCGTTGAAGGATCATTAAAACCAAAAACGGAGTTTAACCTGTGGCCTCTGCCAAATTTACTCTTTACCAGGGACCTTGCAGCCGTTGCCGGTAATAATATTATTTTGTCCAAAGCCGCTAAAAAGGCCAGGGTCAGGGAGTCGCTGTTAATGGAAGTGATAGTAAAATATCATCCCCTGTTTGAAGAGGTAAAAGAGAATATTATACAAATTGAAGCCAGTCAGACAATCGAAGGTGGAGATGTAATGGTCGTGAATGAAAAGATAGTACTCATCGGCTTAAGTGAACGTTCATCCTTCTCAGGCCTGTTAACTATTGCGGAAACAATACTCAGTAAAGGGGTAGAGTTTATTATCGCTGTGGATATCCCAAAAAAAAGAGCATCCATGCATCTTGATACCATTTTTACATTTGCTGATAAAGATGAATGTGTCGTTTTTCCACCTTATATCGTGGAACAAAGGGATAATGTTGTTGTATTATCAAAACATTCGAATCGGGTTTCCGCCCGGCAAATGCCATCATTAAAATCCGCACTCGAGGAGCTTTGTGGTTATGAATATAATTTCATTAACTGTGGCGGCCAGGACCCCACAGACCAGTACAGGGAGCAGTGGACAGACGGTGCTAATTTATTTGCCCTGGCACCAGGGGTAATTGTCGGGTACGAACGAAATTCTAAAACGTTCAATGAACTTATCGAGCAAGGTTATCGATATATGAATCAGTATGAATTTATTGAGGAGTATTCAGATAAAACTTTCAAGCCTGAAGAAGAAGGAAAAATTGCAATTACATTTCAGGGCCATGAATTATGCCGGGGCAGAGGTGGTGCACGTTGTATGACTCTGCCGCTTTTGCGTGACAAATTGAATTAAACAATCTGCGAATTGCCATATCCAGAACTTTCATCACCAACAGAAGAAACAGAAGTATCTGATTATCCGATAAATCAGAAAAACAGGCCAGACAAAAAAACTGTTTTTAAACACTCTTTACTGTTTGTATTAACATTTATCTGTGTTTCAGTTACAGGGATTTTGTGGGTCGGTCAAACTGCAAATGCAGAATCCTTTTCGGATATGCTTCCGGAAGGAGTTCTGTTTGCAACGGTATTTCTGCTTTTTTTAGCTTGTCATGAATTCGGTCATTACTTTGCAGCAGTTTATCACAACATCAGGGTTACACTTCCATATTTTATACCCGTTCCGTTTGGTATCGGTACACTTGGTGCCGTAATCAGGATAAAGGAAAAAATTGAAGATTCAAGAAAACTGTTTGATGTCGGAATTTCAGGCCCGATAGCCGGTTTTGTGATTTCACTTGCTACTCTCATGTACGGTTTTGCCACATTACCAGGCCCTGAGTTTATCTATAACTTTGACGGNCATGATGAAGTGATCGCTTATGTCGAAGCGCATGGGACATGGCCTGACAGCCCGCCTGAAGAATCGGAAGGAATGCTGATGGTGATGGGCGATACGATTTTATACTCTTTTCTTGCAAGCTTCTTCGATAATGCACCACCGATGTGGGAAATGTACCATTTCCCATTTCTGTTTGCCGGATGGCTCGGTCTGTTTTTTACGGCTCTCAACCTGATGCCGGTAGGACAGCTCGATGGCGGCCATATTCTCTACTCACTGATCGGGTTTCGGAATCATCGTAAAGTTGCACGTGTTGCATTTGGTGGAATCACCGTTTTGGCAGGTATCGAAGCGATTCCTTTTATACATACCATGCTAGTGGAATGGAATGGTACAATCGCATCATTTTCGATTTTATTCTGGGCCTTATTTTTGTTTTTCCTGTTAAAAAGAGCATATCACAATGAACACAACTGGATAACCCCGGTTTGGGTGATATCCATTGTGCTGAGTGTTGGCTATCTCTTCCTGCTTGGAAATGGAATGGACCGGGCGGGGTCACTGATCTGGGTTTTTTGGTCATTCTTCCTGACATTTTTTGTAGGCCTTGAACATCCGCCGGCTATTTATGAACAAAATTTGACACCTGTTAGAAAAGTATTGGGGTGGACAAGTATGGCAATTTTTGTACTTTGCATCTCCCCGAACCCGATATATTTTTTAAACTAAAATCATTCATCTGATGAAGCATCCAATTCTTAGCGGACTTTCAGTTTTATTAATCGTAGTAACGTTTATGGGCTGTAATTCAGAAGATATACCTGAATTTAATACCCTGGATGAAAAAGTTGATTACCTGATTGAACAGAATATGTACGAAGAAGCGCTTGATGAACTTGAGAATGAGGATATTGAAGATCCCGGGATCAGAGTGTTGCTTGAAAAAACTCATCTGAATTACGGCCTTCACAATATGAATACATTTGATGAAACGGAAATGCGGACCCGGATGAACGATGCCCTGAGGCAATTTACTGAAGTATTGCGTATTAACCCTCAAAATGAGGTAGCACAGAACCAGATTCGACAGATTTTGCAAATCTATGATACGATTCCTAACCGTCAGCCTGAAGATGATGTGATTGTCGGTTTGCGGGATGTAGGATTTAACATATAATATTGATGAGCAAAAAAGAGAAAAGCGGGCCCCCAACCATTCAAAATCGAAAAGCACGGCATGAATTTCATGTTGAAGAGACTTACGAAGCCGGCCTGGTTCTAAGAGGTACTGAGGTTAAATCACTTCGTGCAGGAAAGGCCAGTCTGAATGAAGCATTTGCTTACATACGTGACGGTGAAATTTGGCTGAAAAATATGTATATAAAACCGTATGAGCAGGGATCATATTATAATCATGATGAGAGGCGTGACCGCAAACTATTATTAAAGAAAAGGGAAATAAAAGAAATTGATAAAGCGATTTCGCAAAAAGGTAAAACGCTGGTTCCTCTAAAACTCTATTTTAAAGGCGGGTATGCAAAACTCCTAATCGGCCTGGCAACGGGTAAAAAGAAATATGACAAACGGGAGGATATCAAAGAGAGGGATATTCGAAAGGAGTTGAATAGAAAAGTAAAAGGCACCTATAAAGTAAATCTCTGAGAATTTAACAAATAAAAAAAGCTGCTATGTACTTCATAACAGCTTTTTTAATCTTTTAATTATATGATATTCATCATTCGAAGCAGTACTGTAAATGCTGAATGTGAATAATCGTATTAATTATTCATCCAAAAGACCTTCGAGCCTTTCCATCAGTTCAGGATGTTGTTGCAGGCTCATAAATATAGCCTGATAGCGTTCAACATCGATTCCCTGGTTAGCAATTTCACTCGTGATTTCATCGTAAGCTTCAATTTCGATCTCTTCCAGTTTTGGCTGTACAGCCTGTATCGCAACCTGTTCTTCTTCGGACACATCCAGTTGTCCGGCCATTTGCGGATTCTGCATAGACATCATAATCTGCTGAAATCTCTCCCACGCGATCCCTTCGCCCTCAACAGCTTCCTGCATTTCAGCCTGTGCATTTTGCTGAATAGGCTGAATTGCATCAGAGGCATCTACAAATGCAATAAGCTCATTATCACTGATCTCTTCAGGTGCAGGAACTTCAGGCATTTGCGGTTGTGGTTGCTGTTGTTGCCCTTGTGCAACAGCCAGGCCGCTACAAACAAGTACTATCGTGAGGCCTGTTGCAATTGATTTAAAAAAAGTCATAAAATAATTTGTTGATTTGAAATTTTGAAATAAATAGGTGTAGCTCTACAACACTGAGTATAATGAAATATTGCTTAAATTGTTTCCGGAAGAATGAAATTATTTTTAAGATGATATTTTTAACTAATTTTCACGAATTAAATCATCGTTTAATATTATAAATCTATATTCGTAATGTTTGTTTTGAAGTATTGTGTAGCCGCACTCTTACCTGTTTTTTTCTTTATTTCTGCATGGGTACCGGATTTGTTTCTGACAAGGGAATCTGAAAATTCTACACAGCCGGGTGTTACCGTGCTTGAATTGATATCAATGACACAACAATTATCTGAGTTTCATGAATTGATTCAGATTGCAGGGATGGATGATTTGTTACATCATGATACAGTTACCCTGTTTATTCCGGTCAACAATGCATTTAATGCATTGTCAGAAGAACAGATGGAAGAATATCGTCAGGATGAGGAGGCTTTAAGGGAATTGTTGGGCCGGCATATATATGAAGGTGAATTGATATCTCAATTTTTTTCAGATGGCCAGGAGCTTGTGATGATGAACGGCGAGCCGGCAACGATTTCCATTTCACATATGGGATTTGAGATAAATAATGCGAATATTATGCAAATTGATGTAGAAGCGTCTAACGGCCTGATCCACATCGTAAATGAATTGATACTTCCAGGTGAAAATTGAAAACAGATGTACCTTAGATGAAGTGAGATGAAAGTGTGGTTGCCTGTAAGCCGAATTCTGTATCCCGGCATATTTGCCGGGAAGGTAACCATTTGTCTGGGCCGGACATTACTGGCCGGCTCACGCGTTCCACCCGGTTGTATAGCGACAGACAGCGCACAACCTGTATGAACTTGCACCCCGTGAGGTTTACATCGCACCTGCCTGTTACCAGACAAGCCGGTGAGCTCTTACCTCACCTTTTCACCCTTACCCCGACAAATTCACCAGGGCGGTATACTTTCTGTTGCACTTTCTGGCCCCGGTTTGCCCGAAAACAACCCGGGTCCCCCGGTTTCCCGGGGCACGGTGTCTGTAGGTGTTCGGACTTTCCTCCCCGACAAATATGTCGGAGCGATTACCCGGCAACCACATTTCATTATTTAATATAACGTTTGAAATGATCAGATATGCATAAGCGGCTCAAATCCGCAAAATATTTAAATCATCATGCAAAACAACAAAGCATGAAAATCAAATATTAAGATGAAATGCTTCTCTCAGAGTTTCAGGCCCAGGAGTGTAAATAGATAAAGATCCCTGCGTTGACCGTTTAAGTATTTTTTTAGCCAGGCCTGATTTCAGGGTTAATCAAACTTTGAGTTCTTCCCGGGCATTTTTGAAAAAGGATGGATCCACTACAATACGCCCACTATTTTCATCAATGATGATTTTATTCTTTCGTCTGACTTCAACCTGTGTTTGTGGCGGCAGTGCCATTCCGAGTGCAGCTCCTTTCTCCATTGCAACGACAGCTATACCGTTGTTTAGTCCGTTTCTGAGGCGCTTGTAACTCCGTACATAGCGTTTGTCGAGTTCCTCTTCAACTTTATCGCGAATTTCAAGAAGTGCATCCTCTTCACTCTGAGTATTTTCAACGACTTTGTCAAGATTTTCCTTTTTTTCGGAGTGAATTTTCTTTACTTCCTCAAGTTTCTTTTCTTCTTCTTCCAGTTCAGGTTCTATCTCTTCCTGTCTTTTTGAAATTTCAAGAAGCCTTGAGTTTGCATTTTCAATCAATTGCTTTTGAGCTTCAATCTCTTTGGTGAGAGCATCGTATTCGCGATTATTGCGAACGGTCATCTGTTGCTCTTCATATTTTTTATTCTTCTCCTGTGCACTCTCGATTTCGAGTTCCAGGTTATTGGCTTCAACTTCAAGATCTTTCTTCTCCTGCTTGAGTTGTTCAATCTTCACTTCATGACGGGTAATATCCGTTTCGATATCAAGGATCTCTTCAGGCAAATCACCTCTGAGCTGTTTGAGCTCATCGATTCTACTATCGATATATTGTAAATTTGCTAATTTTTGGAGTACTTCTTCCATTGGTTGCTTTGTTATTCTGTTGTTTTGTTTTCAAATTCTGTAGAGTAAATCTTCACCGGGTTGGTCACTTTTTCAGTCGCATATACTTCAAGGTCCTCAAATCCTTCAGTCAGCTCTTTGCGGATGGCTTCGACTACAGGAAATTCACTTTCATAATGCCCGACATCAACCAGTAAAAAGTTATTTGCTTCAGTGAAATATTCATGATACTTAATATCTGCAGTAACATATGCATCAACACCTGCTGCAATGGCTGATTTCTTCAGTGGAATGCCGGCACCTCCGCAAACCGCAACCTTTCTTATTCTGATCACATCTCCGGAATATTTGATAGCAGAAACATCAAGTGCCCTGCAGACAAGGTGTAAAAACTCATTTTTAGCGATACCATCTTCGGGATAATTACCAATCACACCCATTCCGAAATTATTTGATGGACTTGCCATTTCAAGTTCCTGGAATGATCCCTTTTTTAATAGCCCTTCCCGTTCAAGGGTATTTTTCAGTGGGGTCACATTGTGTGCATCAATGATGGCTTCAAAACATTTCAAGCCTTCTTTTCGTCCATCTACACTAAAAAAGTGAGCTTCTTCAGCCGAGTAATAGTTGAGCAGTTTTAAAACAGCCTCGGAATCTTCAAATGCAGTTGTTAATGTAATCTTCCGGCTGACTGAATAATTTCTTTCAAGAAACTGCAGATTGTCGAGTCCAAGATTATTGGCAAGAACAAAAGATACACCATCCAGAGCAGCATCAAGGTTTGTGTGTGCCGCAAATAGAGCAATGTTGTTGCGGATCAATTTATAGATGATTCGTCCCTGTTCATCAGTAGGGTTAATCCGGTCAATATTTCGGAAGATTAGAGGGTGGTGGGAAACGATTAATTCACACTGCTTTTCAATCGCTTCATCAACTACAGGTTCGGTTACATCCAGGCATACCAGGATTCGATTTACTTCCTGTTGCTGATCTCCAATCAGCAATCCAACATTATCGTATTCCAATTTAATTTTGGGAGGCGCCCATTGATGCATAAAATTTGTGATATGCCGGACTTTGGACTTCAAGCGCCTAACCCCTCCATCTGTTGTTAGAGGTGGTTTTTTTCGGCAAATTTGCCGCCTGTTTTATGCCACAGGATATGGAATGCATCGATTGTGATCTTCGTTTTTTCACAGAAATGAAAAATACGATTTATTTCACTCTATCAAAAGAGTATTTTGTTGAAAATTGATGATAACGCAATTAAGACTCTGAATTTTAATAAATAATCTGATACTATTTTATGCACAGTCAAATCGCGAAGAATTTAAATAAGGTTCAAGATCGTATCCGAAAAGCATCCGAAAAGGCCGGTCGGGATTCATCTGAAATTTTGCTGGTTGCAATCAGTAAAACCAAGCCAAACAGTGCTATTCTTGAAGCTTTTGATAAAGGTCAGGTTCATTTCGGTGAGAACAGAGCGAGGGAACTTCAGCGAAAGATGGAGGAAATTGAGAGTGAAGAAATTATCTGGCATTTTGTTGGCCCGATGCAAACCAATAAAATTAAATATATGGTCGACCGGGTGAACTGGATTCAGTCAGTTTACAAGAAAAAATATTTTGATGAGATTGAGAAGCGCTTGGATGGGACTGGCAGGGTTATCAATACGCTAATTCAGGTAAATATCAGCAAAGAGGAACAAAAACAGGGATGTACCCCGGAGATGGTACCTTCATTGCTAAAACATGCGCAATCTCTGGATCATGTGTGCGTTCGGGGTGTGATGGGGATGGCAACTTATGAAGCCAGTCCCGATGAAATCAGAAATGAGTTCCGGCTACTGAAAAAGACGTTTGATGAGAATCTGCATTTAAATAAAAATTCCGTACAAATGGAACATATTTCTATGGGGATGACAAACGACCTTGAGATTGCCATTGAAGAAGGTTCAACGATGGTTCGTGTCGGTACAGCGATTTTTGGTGAGCGTAACTATGATTAAAAAACTCCGTATCAGAAACTGTAATTCTGATAAAGGTTCAGATTTATTACATTTCAGCAACCGGCTTTCATTTGAAGTAGAATTTAACAGGATAAATTATGAGCGGGATGATTTGGGTATTGATTCCACTGGCTGCTATTTTAGGTTGGATTATCGTTGAGTATCAGGAGTACCGGCTAAAAATGATGGATAAACAAAATCTGTCCGGTCAGGGGGATGCAGATATTCAAAAACAGGTGGATCGTCTGAAAAGAAGAGTTGAAAATCTTGAAGCTATCGTAACGGAAGCACCATCTGAATTTAAAACTCATAATTTCGATTCAGAATCCGGCGATGAAGCAGATCCGGCGCATACTATCAACAAACAAAAACGCAGGAGTTGAGGACTATGACTGACCAGGAGTTTCAAATAGCGGTAATTGCCATTGTATTTGGTTCAATCGTATCCATTGCATTTATTGTTACAATCGGAACAATTATCAAATCTTTTATCAAAAGGAAATCAGGGCCGAATCTTGCCGATAATGAGGAATTTCTGGATGCCCTTCGGCAATTCAAACAAAAAACGGACCGAAGGCTCTCAAACCTTGAAGCGATAGTGGTGGACAACCAGCCACTGAAGAAACAGACGAAAAGTATCAAATCGCCTGAAGAATCAAAGTCGATCGAAATTGACGAAGAAAAAGAAGCAAATAGTTCGGAAGGAAGCTTGAAGAATATGTTGAAGGAATAGTCCCAATCAATGAAATTTTAGTACTATCAGTTATGAAATTAACAGCTCTCGAAATAAAACAACAGGCATTTGACAAATCATTAAGAGGTTATGATCCGGCTGAAGTTCAGGCGTTTCTGAGCCTTGTTTCCAATGAGTGGGAGCATCTCGTTGCTAAAAATAATGAACTCAATGAGCAGATTGAGAAACTGAATGATAAACTGAAGCATTATGAACGTGTGGAGGCAGCTTTGCACGAAACCTTACAGACTGCAAGGGATTCTGCTGAACAAAAAATAGAAGGTGCAAAAAAGGAATCACAGAATATCATTGAAAAAGCTGAAATGGAAGCAAATGCTATTATCAGCGAGGCGAGTCAGCAAAGGCAGCAAATTCGGCAAAGTATCATGAGATTACTCGACCGCCGAAAAGAAATTATCGGTGGAATCCGGTCCTACCTGGAAGTTGCCCAGGAATCGATTCAGCAGTTTTCAAACGATGAGACCAATCTTTTTAGTTTGCCGAGAGAAGAAGCTGTTGAATTTGAAAAAGCGGAACATGGTGGTGGTTTCAGATTGTCAAGAAGAGAGAGCAGAGATCAGGAGCCGGGGAAAGAGGGGCCGCAATTACCTCCGGGTTCCGAAGAAATGGATGATATCCTTGACGAGATTGATTAATTCAGAAATAAACTGCTGAACTCCTAATAAATAAGAATGAAATTCGATACGGTAGAAGAATTCCGGATCAAGCGCCGGGAAGCACTTGATTATATCCAGGATAAAACCGATTCAAGGCCTGATTACATGTTAATTCTTGGTACAGGATTAGGCCAGCTTGCTGAAGAGATGGAGGTTGAAACAGAGATTGTCTACGATCGTATTCCTCATTTCCCGGTGTCAACGGTTGAAAGTCATGACGGGAAATTACTGTTTGGTACTCTTGGAGAGAAAGAAGTAGTTGCCATGCAGGGACGGTTCCACTACTATGAAGGTTATACCATGCAGCAAATCGTATTCCCTGTACGGGTTCTGAGAGAAAACGGTGCGAATACACTTATCGTAAGTAACGCTTGCGGGGGGATGAACCCAAACTATGAAAGAGGGGATGTCATGCTGATTAACGACCATATTAATTTGTTGGGAGACAACCCCCTGATCGGTCCGAATGATGATGAGCTGGGCCCACGTTTTCCCGATATGAGTGAACCATACACGCAACGGCTGATAGAGATCGCTGAAAATGTAGCTCTCGAATCGAATATCAAGATGCATAAGGGAGTTTATGTTGCAATTAGCGGGCCGATGCTTGAAACAAAAGCGGAATACAGGTTCCTCAGGCAAATTGGGGCAGATGTGGTTGGTATGAGCACAGTTCCGGAGGTATTAACAGCCGTCCATATGGGGATGGAAGTTCTTGGTATATCGGTTATAACCGATGAGTGTTTTCCGGATGCACTCGAACCGGTTGAAATTGAGGATGTACTTGAAGCAGCCGGCATGGCTGAACCTAAAATGACAAGAGTAATCGTGAAGGTACTTGAGAAGTTGTGAACA
>SL_3KL_010_SEDDRAFT_10001075_pt1 | contig 24302 bp, 18 predicted proteins | sample SodLakKL_010_SED_2_FD_10381 | JGI IMG/M metagenome (IMG submission 10381) | reverse complement strand
GACCCACGCCCTGGCCGCGCGAGCCGATGCGCCAACGCTCCAAGCGGCCGTCGCGGCAGCCGCGCGCTGCGTCCAGGCGACCGACGCCGCCGTGTCGGGACGTCGCGTGGCGGTGCCACCACGGGTCCGACCACTGCCGGCTGGCGCGCTGCTGCGCGGCGGCTACGCCGGCATCTCCCTGCCCTGGCTGCTGGAGCCGCACGTCGACGCGGGGCTGCCGCCGGCGGCTTACCTGGCGGTGGCGGCCCATGAGCTCACGCACGCTGCGGGATGGGCGCGCGAGGCCGACACGGACGCGCTCTCGGTGCTGGCCGGGTTGGGCTGCGACCACGCCTGGGTCCGCTACGCCAGCGCGCTGCACGGCCTCCAGGTGGTCGTCGTCTCGCTGCGGCCGTTGCTCGACGAGCAGGGTCCGGGGCGCGCGCGCCTCGAGGCGGCGCTGGCGGCGCTCCCGAGCGCTGCCCAGGCCGACCGCGCGGCGCTGGCGGACGCCGTTCGGCAGTGGCACGATCCGACCCTGGCGCGTGTGGTCACGACCGTCTACGACGGGTACCTCCGCAGTCAGGGCGTGGACGCGGGCGTGGCCGACTACCACGCCGCCGGGGCACTGCTGGGCGCTGCCTTGAACGTGTGCGACCAGGACCCTGCTGCGGCACCCCATTGGTGCCCCTGAGACCGCTTGCGCCACCGGCTTGGCCCGTTCGTGTATAGTGCGCAGCAGTTGCGTTCATACGTCAAGCGAGCGCGGTCATCGCACCACACCCGGAAGGGCGCCGAAACGGTGACGACGAGAACCCATTGCCAGGCCGTCGGGCGCGAGCCGCCACCACCTTCATCGGCGCCGTGGGCATGCACCTGCGATCCGCCCGGGACGCCGGCGGTAGCGCGTGCCCCGTCGTACCGGGCTGTTGTCGCTCGAGAGCGAGCACGGCGTCACCCGCCGCTACGCGCTGTTGGCAGGGCTGCAAGAGTTCGCCATCTGGTTACCGCTGCCCGTGCTGGTCCTGCACATGACCGACCGCGGTCTCGACCTGGCGCTCATCGGCGTCGCGTTCGCCCTCCGCGCCATCTGCGTCGTGGTGCTGGAGGTGCCCACGGGCGGCCTCGCCGACGCCATCGGGCGCAAACCGGTGGCGCTCACCTCGCAAACCTTCACCTTGGTGTCGCTCGTGTTCCTGCTGGTGGTGACCGGACCGTTCACCCTGGTGCTGTACGCCCTCTTCCAGGGCATCGGCGCGGCGCTGCACAGCGGGGCGCTGGAGGCCTGGTACGTCGACGCGCTGCAGCGCACGGGGCATGGCGAGAGCCTGCAGAAGCACCTGGCCACCGTCAGCGTGGCGCAGACCGCGGCCATGCTCGTCGGCGCGGCGCTCGGAGGGGTGCTGCCGGCGCTGGTGAGCGGGTGGGCGCTGCCCTGGCCGCTGGCAGGCTTCGGCATCGCGCTGCTGGCCGGCCTCGTGCTGCGGATCGTGGTCATGTGGCTCACCGCCGCGCTCGTGCACGAGCCCGAGTACACCGGCAAGCTACGCCCGGGTGGGGCCTCCGCGCTGCCCGTGATCGTGCGCGACGGCCTGCGCCTGGCGCGCCGCATCCCGGTCATGCCGTACCTGCTGGTCGCGGGCGCGTCGATGGGCGTCGCGGTCGTGAGCCTCGAGACCTTCTGGCAGCCGATCGCCAGCCTCACCTTCGGCGCCGATCCCGAGAGCAGCGCGATCTACGGCTTCCTGGGCTTCGTGCTCGGCGCCGCCGGGCTGCTCGGCAGCCTGGCCGTGATGCGCTTCGGCGACCTCTTCCCGGGTGGCCCGGCCGCGCTGGCCGCGGTCAGCCAGCTGGTCAAGGGCGCCGCCATGCTCATCTTGGCGTTCCACGCCGGCGCGCTCGGGGTGGGCGTGGGTCTGGGCCTGGCGTTCTTCGCCATCGCCACCCAGAACGTGCCGCACGACGCGCTCCTCAACAAGGCCGTGCCGGGCGAGCGGCGCTCGATCATGCTGAGCATCAACTCGCTGGTGCTGTTCCTAGGCGTCGCCGTCGGCGCCGGAAGTCTCGGCTACGTCGCCAGCCGCTTCGACCCGCGCGTCGCCTTGGGCATCGCCGCCGCGTTCACGCTCGTCACGGCCATCGCCTACGTGGGCGTGGCCATCGTGGCGCGGCGCGAGGCGGCACGAACGGCACCCGACGAGGGCGAGGAGGAAGCCGGCGTCGTGCGGGCGTAGGCGCGCTTCCCGACCGACGCAGGGCGCAATGGGTGCCTCGCCAATCCCTGCGGGCGACGCACCACTCCCGGCCGGGGACGAACCATTCGCGGCGGGCACCTCGTCAATCGCAGTGGACCGCCTCGCCGGCCGCGCGGTCAGTCGGCGGCCACCGGGGGGGGGGGGGGGGGCGTCCACGCGTGGCTCTCGACCCATGAAGGCCAGGTACAGCTCGCTGGCGTCGGCCGCGTCGCCGCGGGCCAGGACCGTCTCGACGAAGGCCCGCCCGGTCTCGCGATCGAACAGGCCGGCCTCGCGGAAGCGGGTGAAGGCGTCGGCGTCGAGCACCTCGCTCCACTTGTAGGCGTAGTAACCGGCCGCGTAGGCGCCCGCCATGACGTGGGCGAAGCCGCACAGGAAGCCGCGCGGCACGAAGTGCGGGGCGATCTCGAAAGGTGCCATCAAGGTCTGTGCCAGGTCGAACGGGTCCTCAACCGAGGCGCGATCGTCGTCGACGTGAAGGCCCAGGTCGAGCGCGGCGAAGGCGAGTTGCCGCATCTGCGCCCACGGCTCCATGAAGTGCCTGGCGCGTACCAGCTTCGCTACCAACGCGTCGGGAATCGGCTCGCCGCTATCGACGTGGCGGGCGAAGCGCGCCAAGACCGCGGGCTCGTAGGTCCAGTTCTCGAGCAGCTGCGACGGCAACTCGATGAAGTCCCATGCCACCGCCCCTTGCCCACGCGCGCGCACCTCGACGCGCGTCAGCAACTGGTGCAGCAAGTGACCGAACTCGTGGAAGAGCGTCTGCACCTCGGCGAAGTCGAGCAGCGCCGGCCGACCGTCGCTGCCCGGCGTGACGTTCCCGCACATCACACCCACGTGTGGGTCGAACCCGCCGTCGGGGCGTGGGCCGCCGTCGACGAGCCCGTTCATCCAGGCGCCGTCGCGCTTGTCGTTGCGTGGGTACCAGTCGGTGTAGAAGGTGCCCAGCTGGACACCCTCCTCGTCGACGACCTGGTAGCAGCGCACGTCGGGATGCCACCGCTCGGGCGCCTCGACCTCATGGAAGCGCACGCCGAAGAGATCGCCGGCCAGCTGGAACATGCCGGCCTGCACCCGCGGCAGTGGGAAGTACGCGCGCAAGGCGTCCTCGTCGAGCTCGAAGCGGCGCTCCCGCATGCGCTCGAACACGAAGCGTACGTCCCAGGGCTCGAGGGTCGCCAGGCCCAGCTGGTCGCGCGCGAAGGCGCGCAGCTCGGTCACCTCGCGCTCGAAGTAGGGTCGGGTGCGCTCCTCCAGCGTCTCGAGGAAGCCCCGGGCGCGCTCCACGCTGCCGACCATGCGCTCCTCGAGCGCGTAGGCAGCGAAGTCGGGGTACCCGAGCAGGTGGGCCAGCTCGCGCCGCAAGGCCAGGATGCGCCGCACGAGCGGCCGGTTGTCGAAGGGGCCGCCGTCGGCTCGGGCGTTGAAGGCGCGCCACAGGCGCTCGCGCAGGTCGCGCCGGCGGCTGTGGCGCAGGAACGGCAGGTAAGACGGCGCCTGCAGGGTGAAGCGCCAACCGCCAACGCCGGCGGCCCGGGCCTGGCTGCGGGCACGCTCCCTGACGGCCGCCGGCAGGCCCTCGAGATCGCCCTCGTGATCGAGATCGAGCTGATAGGCCTGGGTGGCGTCGAGCAGGTGCTCGCTGAACCGCGTCCCGAGCTGGGCCAACTCGACCTGCAGTTCGGTGACGCGGGCACGCGCCTCGGCATCGAGCGCGGCGCCGGACCGGCGCAGGCCGCGCAGGAGCTTGTCGAGGTGGCGCCGGCGGAGCGGATCGAGCTGCGCGCTCGCAGGCGCAGCAGCCACGATCTGGAGCGCGCGGTAGAGGTCGGGGTGGCTGGCCACATGGGCAAGGAAGCGCTTGTAGCGCGGCTGGACGTCCGCGAAGGCGGCACGCAGCTCGGGGCTGGAGCGCACCGTGGTCAGGTGGTAGGCGTAGCCGTAGACGCGCCGCACCCGCTCGATCAGGTCGTCGAGCGGCACCACGGTGGTGGCGTACTCGCGCGCCGCTGGCGCCTGGGGGCCTGCCAGCAGCGCCGCCAGCTCGCGCTCGGCGGTCTCGACCGCCGCCATCACGCCGTCGCGCACGTGCTGCGGGGTGACGTGGGCGAAGGGGATGCGATCGGCACGTGAGCGTAGCGGGTTGGTATCGGTTTCAGGCATGGATCTGGGGGCTCCTCGCTGACGTTCGCGCTTCAGCCTACGGGCCGCTGCGCCGCCGCCGCGTCTGCCAGCATCGCCGGGCTCGAGACAGGGACCAGCTCTGCCGGGAGGGCTCGGCTGAACAGGTAGCCCTGCCCCTCCTGCACCCCCATGGCGGTGACGCGAGCGCGTTGGGCAGGTGTCTCGATACCTTCAGCGACGACGGTCAGGCCGAGGCCGTGGCCGATGCCGACCATCGCCCGCAGCAGCGCCACGTCGGTGGAATCGGCGCCGTCGCCAACGCGAGCGACGAACGAGCGGTCGATCTTCAGGGCGTCGACCGGTAGCTCGCGCAGCCGGGCGAAGTCGGTGGCGAACACGCCGAAGTCGTCGAGTGCCACCGTCACGCCGTACCGCCGGACCGCCGCCAACTGCTCCGCGCCGCGCTCCAGGGCGCGCATGCCGGTCGCTTCGTGCAGCTCCAGCTCGAGCAGCCTTGGATGCAGCTGCCAGCGCTCGAGCGCATCGCGGACCATCTCGCCGACGTCGTCGCGTTCGAGCAGCGCCGGGCCGACGTTGATCGAGACGCGTCGCGGCGTGCCTTGATCGCACCACGCCCGGGCCTGCGCCACGGCGCGTTCGAGCACCCACGCGAACAAGGCGTCGCCCAAGTGGGCGCGGTAGAGCGCCGGCAGGAACTCGTGCGGCAGCAGCAGCCCACGTTCGGGGTGGCGCCAGCGGACCAACGCCTCGACACCCTGTTCGCGAGCGTCGTCGAGGCGCACACGGGGCTGGAAGTGCAGCACGAGCTGATCGCGGGCGAAGGCGTCACGCAGCTCCCGCTCGAAGCGAACCCGGTCGTCGGCGGCCTGGTCGAGCGCGAGGTCAGCGAAGGCGAAGCGCGAGCCACCGCCGGCGCGGGCGCGTTGGAGGGCGGCCTCGGCCCGCTCACGCAGCGCATCCGTGCGACGCCCGTCGCCGGGCGCCACGGCCACGCCGGCGCTCGCCGCCAGCTCCACCCGCAACGTGCCGTCCTGGAAAGGCTGCGCCACGCATGCCAGCAGCTTCTCCACCGCCGGCACCAGCGCGTGGGCGTCCGGCAGGTCGGGCAGCACCACGCCGTAGCATCCCGGCCGCACCAGCGCCAAGGTGTCGGATCGCCGCAAGGCGCGCTGCAATCGACGCGTCGCTTCGCGTACGAAGCGCTCTGCCCGGCTCGGCTGCAGGGTCTGGTGCGCGAAGTCGAAGTGGTCCAGTTCGAGCAGCACCAGCGCCGCCACACCGCCGTGGCGCCGCGCTTGACGCACGGCCTGATCGAGGCGATCGGCGAGCACACGCTCGGTCGGCAGGCCGGTCAGCGCGTCGACGGCCCCCACCGCATGCCCCCGCAGCGTCTCGGAGGTCACGTCGCGCACCACGCCGTGCACGGCCACGAGCTGGGCTTCGTCGGCGCGCCATGAGACGGCGGCGAAGTCCTCCACCCAGCGCACCCGTCCATCGGCGCCGAGCATGCGGTAGCGATCGCGGCGCGAACCGCCATCGTCGCGCAGCGCCAGCAGTCGCTCCTGCACTCGGGCCCGATCGTCGGGCGCGATCAACTCGCTCAGGTCCAGGCCCTGCAGCGCCTTCGACGTGCGACCCAGCACGGCCCCGACACCCTCCTGGAGCCATCCCAAGCGCACCTGGCCGCGCGCGTCGATGATCGCGCCGTAGCTGAAGAAGGCGCCTTCGCCGCCGAGACGAGAGGCCATCTGGCGCGCCACCGCGTCGGCGCTGCGGGCGTGGACCAGTTCGGTCACGTCGCGCTGCAACACAACCGCGTGCGACACGCGTCCACGCGCGTCCTTGACGGGGTAGTGCCGTTGCTCGTTCCAGAAGAGGCTGCCGTCAGGACGGTAGCAGCGCACCAGGGCTGTGGCGGCGCGGCCGTCCTGCAGCGCCTCCCGCGCCGCGCGCACCTCGTCCTGGTCGGTGTCGTCACGCATGAGGAAGCCGAGGTCGCGCCCCAGCGCCTCCTCGCGACGGAAGCCCGTGAGCGCGAGGAAGGCGTCGCTGACGAACACCAAGGGCTGGCCCACGCGCCGCAGGTCGCTGACGCTGAAGCATTCGCCGGCCAGGACCGAGCGCATGGCTTCGACGAGCACAGCACCGTCGTCAGCGGGAAAGCCCGAGAGGACGCGTTCGCGCAAGGCCTTCAAGCGACCGTGCGCGACGGGGGGGGTGGGGTGGTGAGTGGCGTCCATGGTTCCTCGTGGCGCGCTGGGGGGCCGGCCGTACGCATCGTTGGCGTGATGCGTACCTCCCGAGCGAGCGCGCAAGCCGGGCGGGCCTCCCAACCCACGCAGTTCGGTCGCGCTCCGTCCCACGCTCTTCCGGTCCCGAAGCTAGCACGCGCCTGAGCGTGCCGGCCGTGGCAAACACCGCACGGCACGGCAGAAGTGGAGCACCTCACGGAGCCACGCTCGCATCCCGCTCGCACGCGCCGACCCAAGCATCGGCCATATACCCTGTACCGGTATCGATCGCGACGCGGGACCGGTCCCTCGCTCTGCTACCATACGAGCCGTCGAAGGAGCCCCCCATGCCCAACACACGCGTCCAGACCGACATCGTCATCATCGGCGGCGGTCCCGCCGGTCTCACTGCCGCCATCTACGCGGGCCGCGGCCAGCTCGACACGGTGGTGCTCGAGATGGGTCTGCCCGGCGGCCAGATCGCCCAGACCGAAGAGGTCGAGAACTACCCTGGGTTCGACGAGGCCGTGAGCGGGCCCGAACTGGCCCAGCGCATGCTGCGCCAAGCCGAGAAGTTCGGCGCCCGCGTCGTCATGGACGAGGCGCAGGAACTCCACCGCGAGGGTGAACGCTTCGTCGTACGCGGTCGCGAGGGCGAGTACCAGGCGAAGGCCGTGATCGTGGCGACCGGCGCCACGCCGCGTCGTCTGGGCGTGCCGGGTGAAGACGAGTTCTACGGGCGCGGGGTATCCACCTGTGCCACCTGCGATGGCTTCTTCTACCGCGGGAAGCACGTCGTCGTGGTGGGCGGCGGCGACGCCGCCATCGAGGAGGGCGGCTTCCTGACGAAGTTCGCCGAGACCGTGACCGTCATCCACCGCCGTGACGAGCTACGCGCCAACAAGGTGGCGCAGGCGCGCGCCTTCGCCAACCCCAGGATGCGCTTCGTGTGGAACACCGTGGTCGAGGAGGTGCTCGGCGAGGACGGGCAGGTGAGCGGGGTGCGCACGCGCGACGTCACGTCCGGCGAGAGCGGTGCCATCGCCGCCGACGGCGTGTTCATCTACATCGGACACGTGCCGAACACCAGCTACCTGCAGGGCGTGGTGCGCCTGCGCGACTCGGGCTACGTCGACGTTCGCGACGAAATCTACACCGATGCCGAGGGTATCTTCGCCGCTGGCGACGTCTCCGACGAGGTATACCGGCAGCTGTCGACCAGCGTCGGCGCCGGTACGCGTGCAGCGATGGCCGCGGAGCGTTGGCTGGCGGCGCGCGAGACGCCCGTCGAGGTGGCCGCCTGAGGCCGGAGGTGATCGGCCGCAGCGCTGGTCAGCACGGCGAGGCTCAGCGCCGGACGAAATCGTAGATCAGCAGGTGCTGGCCGTCCCAGGCCACGACATGGGCGCCGTCGCTCCACAACGGAGCGCCGACACCGGAGCGCCAGGTCGCCCCGTCCGGCAGCTCTACACGGATGAAGTCGCCGTCGCTGCGAACGACCCACTCGTCGCCACCGAAGCGCGCGTCCTGCGCGACTGGTTCGGGCTCGAGGCGCGTCTCCGGCCAGGCCGGCAACGACCAGTCCACGCTCTCGGGTACGAGCCGGGATGGGCCATACGGCCGCACGTCGGACGCCATGTCACCGATCGCCACCACCCGACCGGCGTCACGACCGCTCGCGTCGCTCAGGTCGAGCACTACCAGCGCCGGTGGTGGCTCGCCGCCGGGGAAGTAGGCCAGCGCATCGACCCGCTCGTGCGGCAGCTCGACCGCTCGAGCGACCAGCGCCACCATCGACGTGCGGAAGGCTGAGCGAACGTCCTGCTCGTCCTCCTCCCAGCTGGCTGGCCAGAGCCAGCGATCGCGCAGCAGCAGGAGGCCCGCCTCGGGCGCCATGGCCTCGGGATCGGCGAGGCGCGCTCCCAGGCGGCTCATGACGTCCTCGGCCTCAGGTTCGGGTTCCGCCTCGGGCCGGTCCGCCTCGCTCGCGACCGACTCCGAGGGCGGATCGTCGGCCACCGGCTCCGGCTCCTGCTCCGGCTCCGGCTCGGGCTCCGGCTCCGGCTCGGGTGGAAGCGTCAGGTCGACCATCGGCACGTCGATCTCGGGCTCGGTCACGAGCTCCGGTACCACCGCCAACGGAAGCAGCGACCAGGCGTCGATCTCGCGCACCACACCATCCTGCACCACCACGTAGCGCGCCTGACGCAAGGGGTCGCCAGGCTGTAGCCGCAACGCCACGCCGCCCGGCCAGGGCAGCACCCGTGCGTCCTCGCCCGCCCACTCGGCCTGCCACACCAGCCGCGGCGCCAGCGGCATGATCCCCTCCGGAATCGCTTCGGCCAGGGCCGGCACGGGCTTCGAGCCACCGACTTCGGGCATCGAGTCGGCGTAGCGCAAGGCCGCGGCACGGTTGGCGAAGGCGCCCACCCGCACCCGGAAGACGTCTCCGGGCGCGCCCGTGGAGCGCACCACGTAGGCGGGATAGCCGTCGCGCAGCAGGTCGCGCGAGATGCTGATCGCGGTGTCCTGGTCGGACACCGCGATCACCTGAACCGTGTACGAGATCGCCGTCGCCTGCGCCACCAGCCCCGCCACGAGCACGACCGCCAAGGCAACGGCGGCGCGACACCAAGCGCTGCGCCAGGCGCGCCACAAGGGGTGGCGCCAGGGGTGGCGCCAGGGGTGGCGCCAGGGGTGGGGCCGACGGCGGATCACGGCTCAGAAGTCCTTGCGCTCGAACACGATGACGGCTGCGGCGGCGAACGCGGCGCAGTAGAAGGCCACCAGCGCCACCACCCAGCCGAGCGAGGCGGGCGGGTCCACGTAGGCGTTGAGCTGCGCGGTGAGCAGGTAGGGCGTGACGCCTGGGAACACCACCAACAGCTGCATCACGATCAAGGTCGCCAGTGTCGCCAGCGCCCCGCCGGCGGCGTTCATCAGCAGCACCGCGAACAGCACCGCCAGCAGACCGATGGGAACCAGGCTGTAGGCGGCGATGAGGTAGGCCTGGAGCACCTCGCTCCAGGCTTGGCCCGGGGCCGTCAGACCGGCGCCGAGCAACCCGGCGGGCCCCAGGCCGGTGCCGCCAACGAAGGGGCCGAAACCGTAGAAGGCACCAACCGCCAAGGAGGTGAGCAAGAAGAAGGCCAGCGCCAGGAACGGGTAAGCCGAGGCCACCAGCAGCTTCGCCAGCAGCCACTGGGCCCGCGTGACGGGCCGCAGCAGCACCGTCTGCAGGGTGCCGTGGTTGATCTCGATGCCGATCAACTCGGCGCAGGTGATAGCGATGAGCAGCGGCAGCAGGAACTCCATCGAGGAGAGCAACGCCAGCGCTGGCACCTGGAAGCCTGACACCAGGTAGAAGCCATAGGCTTCGAAGATGCCCGGCGCGTACGCCCACAGCGCCGGGAACACCACCAGCACGAGCGCTCCGAAGCGGACGCTGGCGAGGCGCCCCAACTTGCCCAGCTCCATGCGCAGCAGCGCGCTCACGGGCGGCCCCAGACGGGCTCGTCGGCGAGGGTGCGCTTCTCCCACTGCTGCTGAAGCCGCTCCCGGTAATAGGCCCGCAGGTCGAAGCTGTCGTCGCCGAGTTCAAGGAGCGCCACACCGGCTGCCGCCAAGCAGCCGGCCACGTGCGCCACGGCGCGCGGCTCGTCGAGCGCGAAGACCACGTCGCGGCCGCGCACGAAGGCGATCTGGACCCAGGGCTGGGCCGCAAGGGTCGCGCGCGCCGCCTCGCTGTCGTCCACCCGGACCCGCACCCGGGCGCCGCGGTCTCGCAGGTCGACCTCGTCGATGAGCGCGCCGTCCTCCATGATGCCGACGTGGCTGCAGTACGCCACCACCTCGTCGAGGTGGTGGGTCGAGAGGAGCACCGCCGTGCCCGAGGCGGCCGCGTCACGCAGCACGCGGTGCACGAGGTGCAGCGAGAGCGGATCCATCCCGCTGGCCGGTTCGTCCAGGATGAGCACTTCGGGACGCGTGAGCAACGCGGCCGCGACGCCGAGCCGTTGCCGCATGCCCAGGCTGTACACGCCCACCTTGCGGTCGGCGGCGTGCCCCAACTCGACCTGGTCGAGCACCTCGCGCACCCGCGAGGTCGCCACCCCACCGGCCAAGCGGGCGTGCAGGAGCAGGTTGGAACGACCCGTCAGATAGGGGTAGAACGCCGCCGGCGCCTCCACGACCGCGCCTAAGCGACGGCGCACCGAGGGCGTCTCGTGCGGGTTCTCGCCGAGCATCCGCACGGTGCCGGAGGTGGGGAACGCAAGCCCGGACACCAGCCGGATCAGCGTGGTCTTCCCCGCCCCGTTCGGTCCGACCAAGGCATACACCTCACCTGGGTGCACCGCGAAGGTCAGGTCATGGACGATGGTGCGTTGACCGTAGCGTTTGTTGAGGGTGTGCGTCTCGATGGCAGGCTGCATCCAAAACCTCGCTCATGAGTCTACGCGCCACGGGCGTGAAAGGGGCATGGCCTGTCCCACGCCCCCGCTCCGGTGCCTCACGAACGCGCCGGCGTCAGCTCGAGCGTGGCCTCGAGCTCCGCCTTGACGGCGTCCAGCACCGCTTCCACGCAGCGGTCGACGGACTTGTCGGTATCGCTCGTCTCGATCACGCTGACCCCCTCGCGCGTCGCTTGACGCAACACGAAGCCCTGCAGCATCCGGATCTCGGCGAAGTGCTCGAGGTAACGCGCCGACGGCCGTCGAGCCATGGTGATCTGCTCGCGCCGGCCGAAGTTCTCGCGGTGGTCGTCCTCGTCCGAGACGCTCAGCATCAGCTGGACCACGAGCGCGTCCTGGCTGCCGTGGAGGCGCGGCGACAGGCCGGGCACCAGGTGGATGCCCTCCATCACCAGCGACGTCGCCTCGGTCACCTGGCGCGCGACGATCGCGTCCACGGCCGTCGCCAACTGCATGACCTGCGTCTGGAAACCGCGCAACACGCGCTTGCGCTTGGGTTTGACGCTCACCTGCTCCGACGGCAGCAAGTCCGCTCGCCATGCGGCGTAGCTCGAGGCGTGCAGCACCGGCGAGAGTTCGGCGCTGATCAGTGAGCGCAGCGCCTGGCGCACGCTGTCGGTCGACACCACCCGCGCGATGCCAAGCCGGTAGGCGAGTTCGGCAGCGATGATCGACTTGCCCACCCCCGCGGTGCCGCCGATCACGACCACGATCGGCCGGTCGCTCGAACGTACGCGCCGCATCATCTCGTAGCGCTCGGCGAAGGCCTTACCAGCCTCGTCGGTGAGCAGGCGCCGCACCTCGCGCCGCACCACCACCCGAGGCACGCGCACCTCGCCGCGTCGCCAGAGCACATCTTCGATGCGACGGGCGAAGGCGTGCGAGCGCTCGGGCCCGAGCCCGACACCCATCAGCGATTGCGTCAGGATGCCGCGCGAGAACGGCAGCCCGCGGCTCGCGCCCTCGTCGTCGACGATCATGATCTCGAGCGGCTGCATGACGTCGGCCTCGAAGCGCGACCGCAGCTCGCGGCCATAGCGCGCTTCCAGCAGGAGCGCCACCCGCCGACCCAGTTCGCGCTCGCTCACACGCTGAACGCCCTCGCCGCGGAGCGACTGCTCCACGTGCTCGGCCATCAGGTTGGCGGACTTGAAGCTGAGCCCGACCTTCTCCAGCGCCTTCACCACCGTGGCGCGCTCGAAGGGCTGCGTCTTGCCGTCGCGCTCGACCTCCAGCGCAACGAACGGCGGGGTCTGGCGGCGCAGCGCCTGCGCGGCGCCCTGGCCCACGCGTGCGTCCACGGCTCGCGCCAGTCGCTCCATCAGGTCCTCGACGCGCACCACCCGTTGGTTGCGCTGACGCAGGTCCTTCTCGGTCTCACGCACGAGACGCACGGCCACCTCGGTGGGAACGCCGGCCGCCTGCAACGACTCGATCAGCAGGCCGCTGCCGAACGGCCGCTTGGTGGACCCGACGAGCACGCGCAGGTCGCGGCGCTTGTTGCTCATGCCGCTGCCTCCGCTGCCGACAAGCGCGAGAGCAGATCGCGCACCACGTTCCCGGTGAGACCCCAGATGCGCCGTCCCCCCACGTCGTACCCGTACAACCGCCTGGGGCCGAAGGGCGTGTACCGCACCTCGACGCTGGGTCGCACGGCGCGGAGCGTGCCGAGCGGCACCACGAAGGCCTCGCTCACCTCGCCCGCCTGCAAGTGGAGCGGCGCTGGCCACGGCACGCAGGCCACGACCGGCGCAGCGACCAGGCCGAAGGGCGAGGCGTGCTCGTCGAGGCGCCCGCAGACCGCCTGCGGCGGCACCTCCAGTCCGACCTCCTCACGGGCCTCGCGCAAGGCGGCGTCCACGTCGTCCTCGCCGACGTCCACCCGGCCGCCGGGGAACGCCACCTGGCCAGCATGGCGGGTCAGGTACGGTGAGCGCACCGTGAACAGCAACGACGGACCGTCAGGGCCGTCGAGGAGTGGCACCAAGATGGCTGCCCGCTCGTGCCCGGCAAGCTCCAGCCGCGCAGCCGGACGCCGCGCCAAGGCCGCACGCAGCCACGCCTGGGTGCCGGCAGCGCTCACGTCAGGCCCTCGCAGCGGCGCTCGAGCGTGTCGCGCAAGGCCAGCTCGGGATCGACGCCGGCGCGACGCGCCAGCTGCGCCAGGCACAGCAGCGCTTCCCCGAACGCGGCCGCGTCGCCTGCCGCCACGGCACGCTCGAGCGGTTGCCCGGCGATCCCCTGGTCGGGTTCCCAGCCGAGGGCCCGGTCGAGCTCGGCGGCGCGTCGCAGCGCCGGCAACGAGCGCGGCACCGCGTCGGCGGCGCTGCGGGGCGCGCCGGCGGCCTCGTGCTCGGCCGCCTTTATGGCGTCCCAGTTGCGCAGCACGCCAGCCACACCGTCGACCTGCACCTCGCCGAAGACGTGTGGATGCCGCCGAACGAGCTTCTCGACGATGGCGGACTCGATGTCCTCGTAGCCGAAGCGACCGTCCTCCTGCGCGATCACCGCGTGGAACGCGATCTGGAGCAGCACGTCACCGAGCTCGTCGGCCATCCGCCGCGGGTCACCGCTGGCGATGGCGTCGACAGCCTCAGCCGCCTCTTCCAGCAGGTGGGGGCGGAGGCTCTCGTGCGTCTGTTCCTGGTCCCAGGGGCAACCGTCGGGGGCCCGTAGGCGCCGCATCGTCTCGAGCAGGCGTCGCATGGCCCCTATCGTAGCCCCCGGGCCATCCGCGTACGTACCCCTGGACAGCGGACGCTCGGACTAGGCAACGGCTCGACGCGTGCGCCCGAGCGCGCCCGAGCGCGCCACCGGACGCGGGCTCAGCCCGGGCTGGTCGCGCGGATGACGGCCCAGTGCCGGCCGGTGCGACCCGCGTCGCGCCGATGCGAGAAACAGCGGCGATCGGCGCTCGTGCACACGCGCGAGTCGCTCAGCTGCGCGCTTGGGACGCCCAGCCGCAGCAACTGCACCCGCACCAGCGCGGGCACGTCAGCGCGGTAGCGATCCGGCAGCTCGGGATCGGGCTGCAACGCCTCGGGCGGAGACTCGGCGCGCCGGAAGGCCGCTGCGACGTCGGGACCCACCTGGTAGCGAGGCCCCCGGATGGCGGCACCGAACCACGCGCGCAGCCCGCTCGGCGCAACCCCGAACCGCTCGCGCATGACGGCCACCGTTGCCGGCACCACGCCGGCCACGGCACCGCGCCAGCCGGCGTGCACGGCAGCCACGACGCCCGTGCGCGGGTCGTGCAGCAGCACCGGCAGGCAATCGGCCGCGCTCACCGCCAGCAACCACGCCGGGTCGTCGCTGATGATGGCGTCGCCTTCGGCCCCGACGGCGTCGTCGCCGACGACGCGCACGACGGCACCGTGCACCTGGTCGAGGCGCATCACGCGCTCCAGCGGCAGGCCGAAGCTCGCCGCGACGCGCGCGCGGTTCACCACGACGGCCTGCGGGTCGTCACCAACCGAGAGCCCCAGGTTGAGCGTGGCGTAGGGTCCGCGGCTCACGCCGCCTGCGCGCAGCGTCATGCCGTGCGGCGCCACCAGGGGTCCGCGTAGGACGACAGCAGGCGATAACGCGTCCGCAGCGGCGCCGGCTGGACCGTCGCCACCCGACGGACCGCCCGAAGACGGGTCCCCCGGTGGCGGCGTGAAGGGCGGGACGGCCGTCAGTAGTTCCGCTCCAGGAGCTCGAAGCCGGCGTGCTCGTGCAACCACTGCACGACGCCGTGCACGGCGCCGCGTACGGCCGGGGTGACGAGCGGATCGCCGAAGCGCTCGAGCCGTACGATCACTTCACCCCCGACGCGGCGCTGCGCCACGACCAACAGTTGCTGCGTGAGTTCGGGCTCGTCGACGGTGACGCGGAAGAGCCAGCGTTCGCCCGGACCGAACGCCTGGGCGCCCTCGTGCACGATGACGTGCGCGTCGCCGAAGGCGTAGACGCGCTTGGCGTCGGCGGGGAGGCTGGTGGCGGACGGGAAGGCACCGGACAGGAAAGCGTGGGGCATGCGCTGGGGTCGCTCCAAGGGCTCGGGGTGTAGCTGGGAGGGCCGGTCGAGGCGGAACACCTGATAGTGCAGTGGCTTGCCCTGCTCGCGCCACTTCAGGGCATACTTCGTCTCGAACACCGCGGCCGGCGGCGCTGCGCTGACGAGCGCGTAACGGCCCCCGAGGCGGGCCTCGGCGCGGGCGAAGGCGAGGTAGTCGAGGTGGTCGGTGGCCAGCCGGATCTCGCCTCCAAGTCGCAGGCGCGAGGCGGCGAGCTCGAAGAAGTCGTGACGCAGCAGCCGGTGGCGCGCGTGCCGCTCCTTGGGCCAGGGATCGGGGAAGTTGACGGTGATGCTGTCGAGGCTGTGCGGCGCGAACAGGTGCCGCACGGCGTAGCCTGCGCCGGCCTTGGCCACGCGGACGTTGCCGACGCCCTCGCGCCGCACCCGCGCCACGGCCCGCTGGACCGACTCGGTCGACACCTCCAAGCCTACGAAGTCCTGCTCGGGCTCCGCGCGCGCGCGCCGGGTCGTGAAGCGGCCGTCACCGAAGCCGACCTCGAGATGCAGCGGCGCGATGCGCCCGAAGGCCCGTTCCCAGTCCACCGGGAACGGACAGCGACGCCACACCAGCAGCACCCGGCCGGGTTCGGGCGGGACGGCTTCCGGGATCGCCAACTCGGGGTCGCCATCGGCGCGCCCGAGGCGGCGCCCACGGCGGCACGCCGGGTCATGCCTGATGCCCGAGCCGCTCATCCGCTCGAGGGCTTCACGAGGACCGTGTCGTCCACGCCCAGGTCGACGCGCACGAGGGTGTCGGGCAACGCCAGCAGGTAGGGACCACCGCCGGGCACGGTCGCGACGGGCGCCAGGAAGGCGCTGCCGTCGGGACGCCGCACCGCCACCTCGGCCACGTCCTCGCCCAGCACTCGCGACCAGTTGTGGACGATGCCCTCGTCCAAGCCGAGCGCGCCGCTCGGTATGCCCGAACGCGCCAGGCGCACCACCAGCTGTGCCGTTCGCGGCCGACGCGCGCGCAGCTGCAGCGAGCCGACGTTGACGAGCCGTCCCACCACCTGCTGCGTTCGCTCGAGCGGGAGGCCCACGACGTCGGCCACGCGCGCGACACTGCGCTGTCCGTTGACGGCAGCCAACACGCGGAGTTCGTCGTCACCGAAGGTCAGCTCGCGCAGCGCGTCACGCGGCACGTACGGCACGGCCTCGCGCGATACCTCGGCGTCGGGCGCGGGCACCCCTTTGCGCTGCTCGTCGAGGCGACGCAACGCTTCGAGGACCAGGTTCTCGGTCGCCGTGGCGACGCTGCTACGGGGTGGGGGCAAGCCCACCACGAACTCGAAGCTGCCGCGCTCGTCCTCGAACAGCGCGTACACGGCCGCTTCGCCCTCGAGGTCAGCGAACTCCGCGTGCGCGACGAGGCCTCGCTCGAAGTACACCCGCGCCCGGCCGCGCGGGTGCGCGATCGACAAGCGCCCAGTCCGGGCAGACCCCGCGAGCAGCTGGAACAGGTCGACCAGAGAGAAGAGCCCGAGCGTGCCGGTCACGCCCGCCATGCTACCGCGTCGACGGACCGGCTCAGGTGGCCGACGCGAGCCCGTCCGGATGCGGCACGTGCGCCCGCACCACGGCCTCGTGCTCGGCGTCGGGCGCGAGCACGAGTAGGCCAGGCCTGGCGTCGATCGGCGCCACGGCCGCGGCCTGGGCCAGCGCCGCGACCGCCTTTTGCCCTTCGGCGGCACGGGCGTCGGCGTCGGCCACGTTGGCGAAGATGCTGGAGCGACCGCGGGGCCGAAGGCCGAAGGCCTCACCGACGAGCATGGGGTTCACGCCGTAGCGAAGCGACTGACGCCCCTGCAACCTCGCCCGCAGCCCCTCGCCGAGCCAGGCGTCGCCTTCGCTGCGGCGGGGATCGGGCACCCATGGGGTTTCCCAGGGATGCATGTTGGCCGATGGCTGAACCAACAGCTGGGCGCCGCGGGCGTCGAGGGTTGAGAGCACGCGCCCATGGAAACCGTCCAGGCACACCGCCACGGCCAGCCGCCCGAGCTTGGTGTCGACGACCTCGAGGTCTTCGAGCCGCCCGAGGCGCAGGCCCGCCCCCCGTTCGCTGCCTGGCACCAGATGCACCTTGGCGGTACGCGCCAGCAGGTGACCCTGGGGTGCGATCGTGAGCGCCGCGTTGTGGACCGCCCAATCGCGCACGTGCCAGCCGCGGCTAGGCTCCTCGTCGACGTCGGGTAGGAAGGCGCTGCCCGCCACCACGACCGCGTTCGTGTCCCGTGCGACGTCGGCGAAGGTGCCGTACCAGAGACGGTACGCGTCGACCGCGTAGCTCCCGTAGATGGCGCCCAAACCGAGGCTGCGGGCGCGCCAGGCGGTCCGCAGCCAGCGACCGGCATGCCGCGGCGCCAAGCGCGCCAGCGCCGCCGCGAAGCTGGGCGCGGCGAGGGCGTGGGTGTCGCCCGCGACCGTCAGCAGCAGTGGGAGGCCGATGAGCTCGGGATAGGCGATCAAGCGTGGCCGCTCACCCGCGCCCTCCGCCGCCGCGCGCCCGAGCGACAGCATCCGCTCGGCGAACGCTTGGGGTGAGGCGTACAGCGCGGGCGACCAGGCCACCTGCACCGCCGCGAGGTGGATCTCCACGCCCGAAGTGTACGGCCTCGCGCCGCTCGTGCGAGGAGCGAAGGCCACCCATCAAGTGGGACGCGAGCGCCGCCGGTGGCCTGGTACACTCCCTCCGTGATCCCGCGGCTGGCGCGGTACGTGCTCCGCGAGGCGGCCGGATTGTACGTCCTCGGCGCCCTGAGCCTGTGCCTCCTCCTCTCCATCGATCTCCTCAGCGTGTTGGCCCGCTTCCTGGTGGAGCAGGGCGCCACCTGGGCCTCGGTGGGGCGGCTGCTGCTGTTCAAGCTGCCGTGGTTCTTGCACCTCACGTTGCCGGTGGCGGTCGTGTTCGCGGTGCTGCTGGTATCGGGCCGGTTGGCGAAGGACGCCGAGTTGCGCGCCGCCTACGCCGGAGCGGTGCCGCCGCGAGCCTTGCTGGTGCCGCTGGTGGCCGGTGGGGTCCTGGTGTCCGGCATCGCGCTGGTCAACAACGGTTGGCTCGAACCGCTGGGCGAGGCCGCCTATCAGGCCGAGATCCAGGGCTTCCTCTACGTGCGACCGCCGGCGGCCACGCAGACCGATGCCGCCTTCGTGGTGCCCGATCAGGGCGTCTTCTCGGCAGCGCGCATCCGGGCCGACCGTGACGTGCCCGGCCACGCCGAACTGCTGGGCGTGTTGGCCGTGTTGGGCGACGGCACCGTCGTGAGCGCCGTGCGCGGCCGCTGGGACGCCGAGGCGCGCACCTGGGCACTCGAGGAGGTGGAGCGCACGATCCCGGCGGGCGAGCGCGAGCGACTCGCGCAGCTGACGCTCCCCTTCGCGCTGGAGGCGACGCCCGAGGAGACGTTGGCGCGACCGCAGCAGCAGACGCTCACCGAACTGTCGCGCCGGGTGCAGGCCGCCCAGGCGGTCGGCGCCGACGCCTCGGCACCACGTTTCGAGTTCCATCGGCGCGTGGCCGACGCCTCGAGCGCCGCCGTGTTCGCGCTCGTGGCGGCGTCGTTGGGGTTGCGCGTGCGCGGCCGCGGCAGTGGCTTCGGCTGGACGATCGTCCTGCTGGTGGTGTTCTGGGCGGCCTGGACCTTCACCGGCGCGCTGTTCGAGAACGGCGTGCTGGGGCCGGCCGTAGCCGCCTGGTCGACACCGGCGTTGGTGGCCGTGATCGGCCTGCTGCTGGCCTGGCGGGTGATGCACCGGTGAGCCGCTTCGGCGTGTCGCTGGCGCGCGAGATCGGGCCGCTCTACCTGGCGGGCGTGTCGGTGCTGCTGGTGCTGCTCTTGGCGTCGTTCCTGTTGGGCGTGCTGGCCGAGGTGCTGGCGCGCGGCGTGCCACCTGGGCTGGTGGCGGGGTTCCTGCTGGCCAAACTGCCCTCGGCCGCGTCGGCCGGGTTGCCGCTCGCGCTGTTGTTCGCGGCGCTCCTGGCGCTCACGCGCGCCAGCCAGGACGGCGAGGTGAAGGCTGCGCTGTTACTGGGGCTCACGCCCGGCCACTACCTGCGCCCGCTGCTGGTGATCGGCCTGTTGGTGGCGCTCGTGACGGCGGCGAACAACGAGTTGCTGGTGCCCTGGGCGGAGCAGCGGGCGCAGGAGGTCCAGCGAGAGATCCTGCTGCAATCGCCCGAGACGGTGGTGCAGACCGGCAGCTTCTTCCAGGACGCGCTGGGGCGGAGCATCTTCATCGAGGGCGTCGACGCTGCAGGCAACCTGGTCGGCATCACGGTGATCACGCCGGGCGGCGCGCAAGGGCCGCGGCAGTTGATCCGGGCCGAGCGTGGCCGGCCCGACGCCGAGGCTGGCGTGTGGTGGCTCGAAGCGCTCAGTTACCGCACCTTCCGCCGCAGCGTCACCGTGCTGGAGGCGACGGCTGCCAGGGCCACGCTGCCGGTCCGGGGCTTGACGGCGGCCACGCCCGCAGCCGCTGACCTGGTGACGTTGCCGCTGCCGGAGTTGCTGGAGCGCGCGCGCACCACGCCGGGCGAGTCGGCTGCCGAGTGGACGGCGCTGCACCGCAAGGCGGCCGAGCCGCTGGCGGCGGTCGCCTTCGCGGCCTTCGCGCTGGCGGTGGCGCTGGCGAGCTTCAGGCGTACGGTGTCGCTCGGTCTCGTGTCCGTGATGGCGCTGACGTTCGTGTACTACGCCACGTGGAGCGTGGCGAAGCTGCTGGGCGCGCAGGGGACCATCCCGGCGGCGCTGGCAGGCTGGGCGCCGGTCGGCCTGTACGCGATCGCAGCGGCCCTGCTGCTGGTGGTCTCGTGGCGGCGCTGACGCTCGGGAGCGCGCGCAGGGCGACCACGCGCCTGGCCGTGACGCTCGCGGTCGTCTGGCTGCTCGCGACGGCGACGGCCGCCACCGTGACGGTGGACGGGACCAGCGATCCGGACTCACGCCTCGAGCTGCGGACCGTGCTCCTTCCTGACGGCAGCGAGCGCGAACTGTACGTGCTCGAGGGCGACCCGATCGTGGTCGTCATCGACGGACGGCAGCGGCTGGAGGGGCGACTGATCGAGTTCGACCCGAGCGCTCGCGAGGTGCGGGTGATCGGCCCGGGCGTCCTCGTGGTCGACGGCGAGCGCTTCGAAGGTAGCGATCTGGTGATCGGGCTACGCGACGAGCGTATCAGCGGCCGCGACGTCCTCATCGTGACGACCGACATCGACGTGTGGGGCGACGTGGCGACGCGGCTACCGGGCCAGGTTGACGCGCTCTCCGGCCGCTTCAGCCCCTGTTCACGCTGCGATCAGGACCCTTGGGATTACGGCTTCCAGGCCGAACGGCTGCGGGTCTACCCCGGCGACCGCTTGGTGGCCGAGAACGTGACGATCCTCATCCGCGACGCGCCCGTGGCGACCCTGCCGCTGCTGGTGCTCCCGCTCGCCGACGCCGACCGGCAGCCGCGCCTACGCATCGAATCGGGCGACGCGGAACGTCGCGCCGAGGTCGAGCTCAGCTGGCCGTACGTCGCGGGCCGCGACGGCCTTGGGCGCTTCACGGTTCGTTACCTGGCCGAGGTCGACCCGGACGCCGGCGGCTGGTTCGCCGAGCGCTTCCTGGGCGGCTCGGTGGTCGCGTCGCACCTGGCCTGGGAGCTCGAGCACCGGCTCTACGACGAGCGCGGCGCGGGCGAGCTGCGCGTCGGCTACCTGCCGGCCCTGCCCGATCTGACCAGTGACGCCGTCGACCCGGCCGAGCTGCGCGTGCGGGCCGGCTACCGGACGGACGAGAGCCTGGGCGCGCCCAGCGTGCGTCTCGCGCTCGAGCGCAGCGACGCGCTGGCGTCGGGCCGCTGGGAGTACGACCTGGGCCTCGTGGGCGAGGCCGAGGGCGTGCGGGCCCGCGTCGACACACGCGGCTTCATCGACACCGATCCCGAGACCCGCCGCACGCTCGCGCCGGCCTTCGCGCTGCGCGGCGAGGCCCGGCAGGTGTTCACGCGGCTCCGCTTCGAGCCGCTCGATCCGGCCCGCATCGTGCTGGGTCCCGTGCGCCTGGTGGCGGGCGAACTCGACCTGGGCCTGTTCGAGGACGTCAGCGACCCCACCAACCGCCGCGTGGCGGGGCAGCCGTTCGCTCAGGCCGGCCGCGCGCGCGTGGCGCACACGCTGCAGCTGGCGCCGTTGCGGCCGTGGGCGGGCGTGCAGTTCGACGCCCGCAACGCCTTCGACGGCCGGTACTACGACTCGGGCGAGCGGCTGGTGCTGTGGCGCACGAACCTCAGCCTGCGGCAGGCCTTCGGCCGCGCCGGCGACGTGACCTTCACCTTCGATCGCGACGTCAACGAGGGCGAGACGCCCTTCCGCTTCGACGCGGTCACGAGACGCAATCGTAGCGAGTTCGGCGCGCGCCTACGACTGACGCCCGACCCGTTCTGGACCCTGGACCATCGCAGTGGGTACGTGCTGCTCGACACGCGCCGTCCCGAGGACGAGGGCTGGCAACCGCTCGATACCAGCCTACGGCTCTTCAACACCGTGCCGGCCTTCGACCTCAGCCTGCGCCACCGCTACGGGCCCGAGGACGGCACCCCGCATACGCTCGAGGCCAACGCCGACCTACGGGCCAGGCAGCAGCCCGCCGAGTTCAGCTTCGGCGTGCGGCACCTGCAGGACTTGGCACCCGAGACCGAGGGGGACGTCATGGTGAGCGACACGCTGACGAGCGTGACCTGGTCAGCGGGGCTGGAGCGGGCGTTGCGGCTGCAGGTCGAGACCGGCTACCGTCCGCAACCCCAGCCCGCGGCGGACGGCAGCCTGCGCTTCTGGTCGCCGCTCGACCTGCGCCTCGAGCTGGGCGCGCTGCGAGCCGGCGACGCCCTGCCGGGCGTGCGTGCCGAGCTGCGGGCCGACGTCGACGAGGGCATACTCGAGCGCCTCAGCCTCACAGCCCGGAGCGCACTGTGGCAGGCCGAGCTCGAGGCCACGCAGCGCATCGACCTGCAGACCGGAGCGGTGTCCGACGCGCGTGTAACGCTCACGCTGCCGGAGCGCTTCAGCGTGGTGCTGCGTGGCGTCACCTGGCTGCCGCCGGCGTGGCTGGGCGTCGAGGTGGAGACGGAACCGGTGCGGCCGGTGGTGCTCACCGTGCGTGACACGCCGGCCGACGCCCGCGGGCGCTGGGAGCTGGGCCTGCGCACCACCTTCGACCCGCGCCTGGCAGACGGCGACGGCGGGCGCCGCGACACGATCCTCGACCTCCGGGTCGAACTCGTGCGCGAGTTCCTGGGCCCCTTCGACGTCAGCCTGCAAGGCTTCGGCGAGTGGCGCCTGCGCGACGACGGGCTCGACCGCAGCCACCTGCGGCGCGCCTCGTTGACCCTGGGCGTCGAAGCGTGGGAACGCCTCGGGGTACAAGGGAGCATGAGTTACGTGGGCACCTACTCGCCCGCCCGCGAGGAGTTGACGCGCTCCGAGCTCCAGCTGGACCGGGTGACGCTCAGCCTGCGCGCCAGCGACCAACTGACGCTGGGGGCGCAGGTCACCGACGTGTGGGACTTCACCCGCACGCAGGCCGAGCAGAGCCCGTGGAACCTGCGACCGGAGGTGTTCGTGGTGTGGGACCGCTGCTGCTGGGCCCTGGCGGCGGCCTACGACACCGGCAGCGGCGACCTGCGGCTGGTGCTGACCGGCCCCGGCGCCAGCACCGGCATCGAGGAGATCCTGCCCACCCCGTTCGGGCTGGAGCGTCGCCCGTTGCCAGCGGACGAGGCGCTGCCGTGAGGCCTGCCCGGGCGTTCGACGGGCGCGTTCGGGCGCGCGCGTTGCCGCTGGCGCTCGTGGCCGCGCTGCTGCTGAGCGCCTGCACCGGCACCTTCCTGGAGGGCACGCCGCTCGTGCTGCTGGTGGCAACCGGCGGCGAGGACGCGCCCTCGCGGGTGGTGGCCTTCTTGGTGGAGCCGCCAGGTCCTGCCACGCCGCGGCAGGTGACGCCGCTAGAGGGCACGAACCTGGTTCCCGACCTGACGCTGCCGCTGCGCGCCTGGGACTGGCAGGATCGTGATCCCCTGGCCGCCGGCGCCGACGCCGGCCGCACCCGCCTGGTCGTCCTGGCCACGCGGCAGGAGCGCGACGTGGGCGCCCGCGCCGCCCTCCTGCACCGCTACGATCTGGCCGCGTTCGACGTCGACGACCCGACACCGCTCGCGCCACGCGACCCAGCGCCGCTGGAGCTCGTGCGCGAGGGCCGCTGGAGCGAGGCCGCGTTCCCCGTCGCCGAAGGCGTCCAGGCGCCGGAGGACGGCGTCTGCCTCACTGACGTGGCGGTGTCCTCGGAGGGTCGCTACGTCGCCCTGCTCGATCGTCGCGCCGACTGCCAAGCGGGCGATCGCAGCGTCGGTCTGCACGTGCTGGACCTCGAGGCGCCGGCGCTCGTATGGAGCAGCACGCCCGACGACGTCGCCCCGGCCCAGCTGGTGCTGGACCAGGAGCGGGAACGGCTCGACGTCTGGACGCGCACCGCCAGCGGGTATGCGTGGCGCCAGCTGGCGTTGGACACGCTCATCCTGGGGCCGGAGCGGCAGCGCCTGGGCACCGCGCTGGTGGACGTCGCGGCCGCCAACGACGCGCGCTGGGCGCTGGCCGGCGGGCGCCTGCGGGTGGTGAGCGATGACGACGACGGCGAGCCGGGCGTGGCCTCGGCGAGCGGCAGCGACCGACGCTTCGTGCCCACCGCAGCGCGGCTGCCGGTGGTGATCGTGGGCGCCGATCTGGTGGTCCACCCGAGCGCCGCCAGCGCTGCCCTCGGTTCCTTCGCGCGGCGCTACGTCGATGGCGACACGGACGTGCCCGACCAACTCACGTACCTGCTTCGCAGCGGCGCCATCGACACCCTCGACCTGCTGGTGCTGAACCCGGAGCTGCCGCTACGGGAGGTGGTGCGCGAGGCCTACCGTGACCCGCCGGGCGCGCCGCTGCTCGACGCTCCCCGCCGCCTCACGGCCTTCCGTCCGCTGCGGCTGCCGTCGCCTTAACCGCCTCGGCGATGCGCGCGGGCAGGTCGGCCGCGACCAACCGGCGCGCGGTCCGGATGCCGCTGGCCACCGCGCGGGCGTCGGACGAGCCGTGGCCGATGAAGGCGTTGCCGGCCACGCCCAGCAGCGGCTCGGCCCC
>SL_3KL_010_SEDDRAFT_10001074_pt1 | contig 24307 bp, 25 predicted proteins | sample SodLakKL_010_SED_2_FD_10381 | JGI IMG/M metagenome (IMG submission 10381) | reverse complement strand
CCCGAGGCATCGCCGAAGATATGGCGAAACTCGATGTACTCACTGGGCGTGAGTGTCTCCAGTACCGCCCACTGGTTGAACAGCTGCTGCTGGATCAGTTTGATCCGGGCCAGGATTTTCATGCACGGGTCCGGATCGTCGGCGGCCAAATGACGCAGGGCCGCCTGCAACTCATGAATGACCAGTTTGAACCATAACTCGGATGTCTGATGCTGAATGATGAACAGCATCTCGTCGTGATGGGGTGGATCGGTCAGGGGATGCTGGGCGCCCAGAATTCGGTCCAGGTCCAGATAGCCGGTGTAATCCAGCCTGCCGGCCAGGTCGGTCTGGATTGAAGCCTCGAGATCGCGCTGGTTGCGATGGTCGGTCATGTACGGTCCTCAGGGTGGGGCAAGCACGAATTCCCAGTTTAACGTGCCCCTCCGCAAGGCGTATAATATCGCTCCAATCCTGACCGGCCCGGAATCGAACGGACCGGTTGCCTTACAATTCCGGGAACGAATCAACGAGGTATCCGACATGGCGCGGACTGTCGCCGCATTCAAGGTGGACCATTTCCAGTTTCTGGGACCAGACGGAAAACTGCTGGACAACCAGCACGTTCCGTCCCTGGCCCGTGATTTTGAACGTCTGCGCGAGCTGTACAAGCTGATGGTGCTGACCCGGACTTTCGACAAGAAAGCGATTGCTCTGCAACGCACCGGCAAGCTCGGCACCTATGCATCCAGCCTGGGCCATGAGGCCGCTCATGTCGCCATCGGTGCGGCCATGCAGGATGAAGATTGTTTTGCGCCCATGTATCGCGAGTATGGCGCCCAGTTCTATCGCGGCGTGAAAATGTCGGAGGTCCTGATGTACTGGGGCGGCGACGAGCGTGGCAACGACTTTTCCCAACCGAAACATGATTTCGCCTGGTGCGTACCGATTGCCACACAATGCCTGCACGCCGCCGGAGCGGCCATGGCCTTCAAGCTCAAGAAAGAGCCCCGCGTGGCCGTCTCGGTGGTCGGCGACGGCGGCTCTTCCAAGGGCGATTTTCTCGAAGCCATCAACGCCGCCAGCGCCTGGAAGCTACCGCTGGTTCTGGTGGTGGTCAATAACCAGTGGGCGATCTCCGTGCCGCGCTCAAAGCAGAACACGGCCGCGACACTGGCCCAGAAAGGCATCGCCGGCGGCCTGCCAAGCATTCAAGTCGATGGCAATGACCTGATTGCCTGCCTGTGGGCCATGGACAAGGCCGTCAAGGCCGCCCGTGACGGCAAGGGCGCCTTCGTCATCGAGATGATGACCTATCGACTCAGCGATCACACCACGGCCGATGACGCGCGTCGTTATCGCCCCAAGGAAGAGGTCGACGAGGCCTGGGAAAAGGAGCCCCTGTTGCGCCTGCGCAAGTACCTGATCAGCCAGGATGCCTGGGACGATGGCCAGGAAGAGGAACTGACCAACGAGTGCGTCGAATTCGTTCAGCAGGCCGCCGATGAGTACCTGGACCTGGTCGCCAACGATCCGCAGCCGGTGACCGCCATGTTTGATTACATGTTCGCCGAGTTGCCGCATGATCTGGCCGAGCAACGAGCCTACTCGGAGAAGTATCCGGAAGATGGAGGGCACCACTGATGGCCCAGATCACACTGATTGAAGGCATCACCCTGGCCCTGGCGCGGGCCATGGAAGAAGATGACAGCGTCATCGTGCTGGGCGAGGATGTCGGCGTCAATGGCGGAGTCTTCCGCGCCACGGCCGGGCTGCAAAGCCGTTTCGGTGATGAGCGGGTCATCGACACGCCCCTGGCCGAAGTCATGATTGCCGGCATGTCGGTCGGTATGGCGGCCCAGGGCATCAAGCCGGTCGCCGAAGCGCAGTTCTGCGGATTTACCATGCCGATGGTCGATCACCTGATGTGTCATGCCGGACGCATGCGCAACCGCACGAGGGGACGATTGAGCTGCCCCATGGTGCTGCGTTTTCCCTCCGGCGGCGGCATTCACGCCCCGGAGCATCACTCGGAAAGCCCGGAAGCCCTGTATGCGCACATGCCGGGAATCCGGGTGGTGATTCCGTCTTCCCCTTCCAGGGCCTATGGACTACTGCTGGCAGCCATTCGCGATCCCGACCCGGTGGTGTTCATGGAACCCAAGCGAATCTATCGCTGGCAGCGCGAAGAGGTCATTGATGATGGTGAGGAATTGCCGCTGGATGTCTGCTACACCCTGCGCGACGGCAATGACCTGACCCTGGTGACCTGGGGGGCCATGATCAAGGAAACACTGCAGGCTGCCGATGAGTTGGAAAAACAAGGCATCAGCGTCGAAGTCATCGATGTCGCCACCATCAGCCCGCTGGACATGGATACCATTTACGAGTCAGCGAGCCGAACCGGTCGCTGCGTCATTATCCAGGAGGCGCCCCGCCACTGCTCGGTGGCCAGCGAAATTGCCGCCGGCCTGGCCGATGCCGGCATCTGGAATCTGCATGCTCCGGTCAAGCGGGTTTGCGGATACGATACCGTGATGCCGCTTTATCGCAATGAAATGAAGTACATGCCCAGCGTGCGTCGCATTGTGGATGCCGCTCAACAGGTCCTGGAGGTTTCATGAAGGTTTTCAAATTGCCCGATCTCGGTGAAGGTTTGCCGGATGCGGAGATCGTTGAATGGCTGGTTGCCGAAGGCGATGAGGTCAAGCTGGACCAGCCGCTGGTATCGATGGAAACGGCCAAGGCCGTGGTTGAAGTACCGAGTCCCTACACCGGGCGGGTGGTCAAGTTTCACGGCCAGGCGGGTGACGTGATTCAAACCGGCGCTCCGCTGGTTGAATTTTCAGTCGACGGCGAAGACGACGCAGACGAAGAAGCCGCCTCGGCCGAGCCCGAGTCGGCTGGATCGGAAGAACTCTCACTGGAAAAGGACGACCGGGAAATCGACCGGTCGGCCCTGCAGCCGCCGTCCGAAACCTCTCAGCCGCAGGCTGACCAGAGCTCCGAACTGCCGGCGGAACAGCCACCCGAAACCGCTGGTGCAGAGGAAAGTGATCCATCCGAATCGGAACGCGCGGATACCGGCACCGTAGTCGGCAACGTGCAGTCATCCAATGAAGTTCTGCAGGAGCGCACCGCCACCATCGGCGGAGTGAAAGTGACTCCCGCCGTACGCGCGCTGGCGCGCAAACTCAAGGTTGACATCAGCCAGGTCAGCGCCAGCGGCGCTGAAGGCGTAGTCACCGCCGCCGATGTACGCAAGGCCGCCGAACAAGGCAGTGCTCCGCTCGGTCAGAAAGCAGCCGCAACGGCACCAACACCATCGCCCGAACCTGAAATTCCGGCCGGCCGTGAGGAGCCGCCGGCCCGGGAACCCGCCCCGCGACCGGCCGAAAAGGCACAAGCACCCGTTGAACCCTCGGGTGAATGGGAGCCGGTTCGCGGAACGCGACGCACCATGGCTCGGGTAATGACCGAGTCCCACAAGTCGATTGTTCCAACCACCCTGATGGACGATGCCGATATTCACGCCTGGCGACCCGGTGAAGACATCACGGTTCGCCTATTGCGAGCGCTCTGGGCCGGCGCCGCCGCCGAGCCGGGTCTGAATGCCTGGTTCCGGGGGGAAGACAACGTGCGCATGGTGCACAAGAACATGCACGTCGGCATGGCCGTCGACACGCCCGACGGCTTGTTCGTGGCCGCTTTGCGCAATGTCAACAAGGCCGACAAGAGCCAGCTTCGCCAGGAAATCAATCGCCTGCGCGAAAATGTCCAGAATCGCTCGATTCCCCCGGAAGACCTCAAGGACTACACCATCATCCTGTCGAACTTCGGCAAGTTTGCCGGCCGCTATGCCACGCCGGTCATCACGCCCCCCTGCGTCGCCATTGTCGCTGCCGGCAAGCTGCGTCATGAGGTCGTGCCGGTCCTCGGTGGAATCGAAGTTCATCGCATGATCCCGCTGTCACTGACCTTTGACCACAGGGCCTCGACCGGGGGTGAGGCTGCGCGTTTCCTCAAGGCGATGCTTGACGATCTGTCGAAAGCCGAATAAGGCACGCCTGAGTGACTTCGCACATTGCCCCCAACATGATCATCGGGGCCTGCGAATGGGTGGCCTTGCCGGAACTGGGCATCGATCGATTGCGAGCGCGCGTTGACACCGGGGCGCGCTCGTGCGCCCTGCATGCGCTCAACATCCGTCCGTTCCAGCGTGATGGGCAAGATTGGGTGGCCTTTCGTATCCATACCGACCACCCGAAGTCAGCCAGTGACCAGGATTGCGAGTGCCGGCTCAATGGCACCCGGATTGTGCGCTCGACTTCGGGTGAAGCCGAACAGCGTTTCAGCATCCGCACGTCGATCGTTATCGGCCACTCCCGTTGGCGAGTCAATATCACCCTGACCAACAGGGAAAGGATGCGTTACCGTATGCTTCTGGGACGGACCGCCATGGAAAATCATGCGCTGGTCTACCCGGCCAGGACATTTCTCCAGGGCAAGCCCCGCCTGGACTGACTACAAGGACGAGGATCAGCATGCGCATCGCCATCATGTCCCGCAGCAAACGGATCTACTCCACCAAGCGTCTGGTGGAGGCAGCCAGCGAGCGCGGCCACGATGTCCATGTCGTCGATACCCCGCGCTGCTACATGAATATCGCTTCGCACCGACCGACCATCCATTACCGGGGCGACCAGCTAGAGCCTTTCGATGCGGTCATCCCGCGAATCGGGGCTTCCATTACGTTTTACGGTACAGCGGTGCTGCGCCAATTCGAGATGATGGGTACTTTCCCGCTCAACGAATCGGTGGCCGTAACCCGCTCACGCGACAAACTGCGCTCCCTGCAATTGCTGGCCCGGCGCGGCATCGGTTTGCCGGTAACAGGCTTTGCCCGCGCACCCGACGACATCGGCGACCTGATCAAGATGGTCGGCGGTGCTCCACTGGTCGCCAAGCTGCTCGAGGGCACCCAGGGCATCGGCGTGGTGTTGTGCGAGACCCGCAAGGCGGCCGAGAGTGTGGTCGAGGCCTTCATGGGGCTGAATGTATCCATCATGGTGCAGGAATACATCAAGGAAGCCGGTGGCGCCGACATTCGTTGTTTCGTGATCGGTGACCGGGTCGTCGCTTCGATCAAGCGCCAGGCCAAGCCCGGCGAGTTCCGTTCCAACCTGCACCGCGGCGGCACGGCCGAGCTGATCAAGATCACGCCCGAGGAACGGTCGGTGGCGGTACGCGCGGCAAAGATCATGGGGCTGAATGTCGCCGGGGTCGACCTGTTGCGCTCCAACCATGGCCCGCTGGTCATGGAGGTCAACTCTTCACCGGGCCTGGAAGGCATCGAAACCGCCACCGGCAAGGATGTGGCGGGCCTGATCATCACTTTCCTGGAAAAGAACGCCAAAAAAGACAAAACCCGCACGCGCGGCAAGGGTTGATTAAGGGGGTGGGGGCTGGGCGCCGAGTCGCATTGGGTGGTATTTGACCGATCATGGCCTGACCGGGTGCGGCGGCGGGCAGAAAGTTCTTCCCGGACCATCCATGCCACCGACCTTCGGATCAAAGCCACTCCCCCTACCCACGACAACAGCATCGAAAACGAACCTGGGTAATTCAGGGTTAAACCCAACGTTGCGGTTAACATAGGCAAATGGAAAATCTTTCCGATCTGACCATGCTTTCGGCCATCATGGCCGGCATCTGCCTGAGTGCGGCTGCCGGGCTGCGGGTGTTTCTGCCCATCCTGGCCCTGGGTCTGGCCGGGCGATTCGAGATCCTGGAGCTTGGCGAGCAGTTTGCCTGGATGACTTCCGAACCGGTGCTGGCCATTGTCGCCATTGCCGCTCTGCTGGAAGTGAGCGGCTATTACATCCCGGTGGTCGACAATCTGCTCGACATTCTGGCCACGCCGGCAGCCATCGGCGGAGGCACGGTAATCGTCTCCTCCCTGCTGCCGGAGATGAATGCCGCCACGCAATGGGGCACGGCCGCCCTGCTCGGCGGCGGAACCGCCGGCGTGGTTCAGGGCTCGACGGTCCTCGCCCGGGGGGTGTCGACCGGCAGTAGCGGTGGACTGGCCAACCCGCTGTTTTCGACCGGAGAAACCGCCGGCAGCATTTTCACCATCATCATGGCGCTGATCATCCCCATCCTGTTCGGCATCGTGGTGCTGATCGCCGTTGGCTGGCTGCTGTACCGACTTCTCAGGGTCCTGTTCCGTCGCCGCCCGCACGAACAACCACCACCCATCACCTGATTACCCGTGTCGGCAGATCAAGGCGCCCAGTTCGGGTCCAGGTTGTTCATCTGGGCCAGGATCCAACGCTGGCGCTGGATCAGGAGCAAGGGCCGCTTCACCTTCCCTCCCGGCTGCGCAGCCAGGCTGCCAAGCGTCGATAAGCCGACTCATCAAGCTGGCCGCGAAAGATCCCCAGAGTGGTCAAGCCTCTTCTACCCGGACGCCGAGCCGACAATCCAATAAATAGCGGGCTGACGAATGCCCGCTCGACCAGGCCCAGGTTTCTGGCATGGCCGAAAGCGTCTTTCACGACCAGTTCATGGCCTTCCAGGGCGATCCGACGGTGGCGGGGATACAGCAAAGATTTCACCACAAACCACCCATAAGCCAGCACAAGCATCATCAGACTCAGGCGAATGATCAGGGGAAGACCATTGGCCCAGGCAGCCAACAAGGCCAGAGCACTCAGAACGATGACGACGGCAATCAGCGTCGGGCTGGGTTTGACCACCCAGCCCGCTGCATCATCATGAGGTTGATCGGTCGGCGGCGTGTTCACGAATGCGTTGGACCAGTTCAGTAAAACGCGGTTCGGGCGGGTAGCGCCCGGTCAGCCAGTCCCAGATGCGATCATCCTCGCACTCCAGCAATGCTGCGAAATCCTGCTGCAATGGCTCACCGGATTCCGGGAAGCACTGGGTCAACCAGTCCGACAGCAAGACATCGAGCTCACGCATGCCGCGACGACAGCGCCAGGCCAGGCGCGAGACTTGATGCTGCTCGGCATTCACCAGGAAACCAGGCTCCTAGAGACTGCGCCGAGCAAGCATCATCTTCTTGATTTCGGCAATCGCCTTGGCCGGGTTCAGACCCTTGGGACAGGTCCGTGTGCAATTCATGATGGTATGGCAACGGTAGAGTCGAAAGGGATCCTCGAGCTCATCAAGCCGCTCACCGGTGGCCTCGTCTCGCGAGTCCACCAGCCAGCGATAGGCCTGCAGCAGTACCGCCGGACCCAGGTAACGCTCGCCATTCCACCAGTAACTCGGACAGGAGGTCGAGCAACAGGCACACAGGATGCACTCGTACAAGCCATCCATCCTGGCCCGATCCTCGCGTGACTGCAGCCGCTCCTTGTCCGGAGGGGCCGGGCTTTGCGTTCGAATCCAGGGACGAATCGAGGCGTACTGAGCGTAGAAGTGGGTCAGATCCGGCACCAGGTCCTTGATCACCGGCATGTGCGGCAACGGATAGATCTTGACCTCACCGCGGATTTCATCGATCGACTTGGTGCAAGCCAGGGTGTTGGTCCCATCGATATTGAATGCACACGAGCCGCAGATGCCCTCGCGGCAGGAGCGCCGGAAAGTCAGCGTTGGGTCCACTTCGTTCTTGATCTTGATCAACGCATCGAGCACCATCGGACCGCACTGGTCCAGATCGATGTCATAGCTGTCGATACGTGGATTTTCGCCACTTTCGGGATCGAAGCGATACACCCTGAAGGTCTTGATGTGACTCGCACCCTCAGGCGCGGCAAAATGCTTGCCCTTGCCGATGCGCGAATTTTTTGGAAGTCTGAACTGGGCCATGGTCTGGAAGTCTTTTTTCTCTGGTTTCAGTTCACTTGAAGATCAGTAGGTTCGAGCCTTGAGTGGGATGACGTCGACATCATCGCTCAAGGTGTTCATATGCACCGGCCGATAGTCGATGCGGGTTTTTCCGGCCTCGTCCATCCAGATCAGGCTGTGCTTGTGCCATTGCTCATCATCGCGATCGGGAAAATCCTCACGCGCGTGAGCGCCCCGGCTTTCCTTGCGGTTTTCGGCTGAAACCATGGTGGTGACCGAGTTGCCCAGCAGGTTTCTCAACTCCAGGGTCTCGACCAGGTCGGAATTCCAGATCAGCGAACGGTCACTGACCTTGACATCGGCAAAGCTGTCGTTGACTTGGGCGATGCGCTGACAACCCTGTTGCAGGGATTCACCGGTACGGAACACCGCGGCATCTTCCTGCATGACCTGCTGCATGGCATCACGAATTTCGGCAGTGGTGGTTGAGCCGCCGGCGTTGCGCAGGCGATCGAATTCACCCAGAATCGACTCGCGAGTCTCGGTGGACAGCGTCTTGTGCGACTGACCCGGCTTGATGATCTCACCGCAACGGTAGGCCACGGCGCGACCGAACACGATCAGATCCAGCAACGAATTCGATCCAAGACGATTGGCCCCGTGCACCGACACGCAGGCTGCCTCGCCGATGGCGAACAACCCCGGCACCACACTGTCGGGATCACCGTCCTTGAGCGTGACCACCTCGCCGTGATAGTTGGTCGGGATGCCACCCATGTTGTAGTGGACCGTGGGCAGAACCGGAATGGGCTCCCTGGTCACATCGACTCCGGCAAAGATCTTCGCGGTTTCGGCAATGCCGGGCAGGCGCTCATGAATGACCTCGCCACCCAGGTGCTGGAGGTTGAGGTGAATATGGTCGTTCTTCTCGCCAACCCCGCGGCCCTCGCGGATCTCGATGGTCATGGAGCGCGAGACCACGTCGCGTGAGGCCAAATCCTTGGCATTGGGTGCATAACGTTCCATGAAACGCTCACCCTCGGAGTTGGTCAGATAACCACCCTCGCCGCGCACCCCCTCGGTGATCAGGCAGCCGGCGCCGTAAACCCCGGTGGGATGAAACTGGACGAACTCCATGTCCTGCAAGGGAAGACCGGCGCGCAGGACCATGCCATTGCCATCACCGGTGCAGGTATGGGCCGAGGTGCATGAGAAGTAAGACCGGCCGTACCCCCCGGTAGCGAGAATGACCGCATGGGCGCGAAACTCGTGCAGCGTTCCGGTGGCCAGGTCCCACGCGATTGCTCCACGACAAACGCCTTCATCATCCATCAGCAGGTCGATGGCAAAAAACTCGATGAAGAACTGGGCGTCGTGCTTGAGCGATTGTTGGTAGAGGGTATGCAAAATCGCATGCCCGGTTCGGTCGGCGGCAGCGCAGGTACGCTGGGCGGTGCCCTCGCCAAAACGGGTGGTCATGCCACCGAATGGGCGCTGGTAGATCTTGCCGTCTTCGGTGCGCGAGAACGGCACGCCGAAATGCTCCAGCTCAATGACCGAAGGGATGGCCTCGCGGCACATGTACTCGATGGCGTCCTGATCTCCCAGCCAGTCCGATCCCTTGACGGTATCGTACATGTGCCAGCGCCAGTCGTCTTCGCCCATGTTGCCCAGCGCCGCGCTCATGCCGCCCTGGGCAGCCACCGTATGAGACCGGGTCGGGAAGACCTTGGTGATGCAGGCGGTGGTCAGGCCGGTTGCCGCCAGGCCCATGGTCGCCCTGAGACCGGCGCCGCCGGCGCCGATCACCAGCACATCGTATTCGTGCTTCGTGATGTCGTAAGCCTTGCTCAACTTCAAACTCCGAATGCCACTTTCAAAATGGCCATGACGGCCAGCAAACCGCCCAGAATGGAAAGAATCTTGATCAGCAGCTGCAAAGCCACTTCAAGAAAACGATGATGAATGTAGTCCTCGATGACCACCTGGAGCCCCAGTTTGCCGTGATAGATCGAGGTGACGACAAACAGAACGGCCATGGCGGCATTGAATGGAGATGCCAGCCAGGCGCTTGCGCTGGCATGATCGGCGCCAATCAGGCTGCCCAGTGCGTACACCAGCCAGGCAGTCAGAACAATCAGCAGGATGGCGCTGAAGCGTTGCGCCCACCAATGGGAAACACCGTCACCGGCAGCGCCATGATTGTGCGCATTGGCCAGAGGATTGCGAAGGTTCATGCCAGACCTCCCCATACCGCGATTGTCAGAATCACAGACAGCGCCACGACCGCCCAGCCCGATGCGTAGGCGCCTCGCAAATCCAGCAGCCAGCCGGCATCCCAGAGCAGGTGCCGTATACCATTGAGTAGATGGAAAAACAGTGCGAAAGTCCAGGTCGCCAGCACGATCAGACCAGGGACACTGCCCATGAACTGGATCAACGCCTGGTATGCATCGGGACCCGATGCAACGGCCAGCGCCCACAACACGACCAGCACGGCTCCAAAACTCAGCAGAATGCCGGTGATGCGATGGGAGATCGACAATACAGAAGTCAACTGCGGTCGATACACTTGCAGATGCGGGGAAAGCGGTCGGTTATCCGTCGCCATGGCTAGAAAGTCTCGTCAGGTGTTAACGTTGGATACAGCTCAGAAATCGATACAGCGGCCGTTTTTCTCCCAGTCGCCGTAGCGGGTCGGCTCCAGACCTTGCTTGCGTCCGCCGATCTCCCGCGGGCGTACCGGCCGAGGTCGGTTTCCATCTTTTGAATCACTGGATGGAACCAATGGACCTGGTGTCGAATTCTTTTCCTGCGCCATTATAGAATTGTACCGTTAAATCAACTGCTCGTTACTGCGATTTATGCAAAACTGGATAGACCTTCCTCATCTCCAAGCCATTCGGGTCAGCGGGGCCGACGCGACCGAATTCTGTCAATCCCAGTTCACCGCGGATTTTCGCGACTTGCCATCCGGACGCTGGCAACCTTGTGCCTGGTGCAATCCGAAAGGCCGCTGCGTGATGGTGATTTTGGCCGCGGCGGGTGAAGATCATGTCGACCTGATCGCTCCTCGGGCTCAGGCAGCGGTGCTGGGCAAGCTGCGAATGTACGCCATCGGCCGCAAGGTTGAATTTTCCGACCCCTGGTCGGTGTCCGGTCATGACGGAACCGCAGACATGGCAGAAGCTGTAATGCTGCCGGACGGGCGGGCCCTGCGCCTGGACGAACAACCTACCGATACTGATCCTGTGCAGGTGCAGAACTGGCGGATCGCCGACCTGTGCCTGCCCTTGCCCTGGCTCAACGAACATAGCAGCGGCCGGTTCCTTCCGCAGTTTCTGGGCCTGGAGACCGCGGGCGGACTGAGCTACCGCAAGGGCTGCTTTCCTGGGCAGGAGGTCATCGCCCGTCTGCATTACCTGGGCAAGGTCAAGCACAGACTGACCGGTTTCGTCCTCGAACCGGCCGGTGGCGAGGTTAAGCTCGAGTCCGGCCAGCTACTGGCGACCGCCAGCGATCAAAGTATCGATCTTCTGGATTCGGTGAACATCAACCAGCGATGGATTGGTCTTGCGGTTTGTCCGGCAAAACTGTCAGATGGCGAACCGATCGAATATCACGGACCCGGCGGCCCGCTTTCAGGGCAGGTGACGGACCCGAAAGGACTGTGCTACTATCGAAACATAAATAATGATTAAATGGTCTTTTATCAGCTAGTTATCAGGACAATTCAATGCAGGAGTTCAACCCTGGGTGAAGGTCCCTGATACTAAGGGGTAGTTCAATGAAAACATCAATTCGATTCCTGTTCATCTTCGCCTTGCTGTTCTGCAGTCACTCGCTATTGGCCCAGGATGTCGAGGATGAGGAATCTGTGGCGGAGACCGGCCCGGCTGAAGTGGCCGAGGGCGATACCGAAGACCTGCAACTGGAAATTCCCGAGCTAGAGTCCCCGGAACTGGTCGAGGAACCGGAAATCCCCGAACGACAAGTGGAGGAGCGCGATCCGGCCGATCCAGTGGCTGACGAAGATCAGCTGAGCTTCAACCTGATGGTCCATCCGATTTTCACACCCGAACAGGCCGAGCTGGTCTACCTGCCCCTGATCGCCTACCTCAACGAGGTCACGCCTTACCATTTCCAGTTGCAAACGGCGCGTGATTTCCATCGCTACTGGGCCGAAATCCGGCGCGGCGTCACGCCCGACCTGGTGCTTGAAGACGCTCATCTGACGGCTCTCAGGATGCGGGATTTTGACTACGTCCCACTGGTCAAGGCCGAAGAACCGACAACCTTTTCGCTGCTGACCTCGGGAATGAACATGGATGCCGACCTGGTCGATTTTGTTGGGCGTCCCGTCTCCAGCATGCCGGCGCCCAGCCTGGGATACCTGATCCTGACCAGCTGGTATGACAATCCCATGCAGCAACCCGTCATCCAATCCAACGCCAGTTCCTGGCTCGATGCCGTCGAAATCGTCTTTTCCATGGAGGCCGATGCCGCCATCGTGCCGCATAACCTGGTCGCACGCTACGTAAACATGGAAAACGTCCGGACTTCCGAGGAGTTTCCACACTCCACGATTTCGGCCAGCCGCGACGTGCCCGAGCAGGTACGCCAGGACATTGTTTCCGCCCTGACAATCCTGCACGATGACCCGGAACACTTCCCGGCGTTGCACGAGCTTGATATTGACCGCTTCATTCCCGCCGATCCGATTGAATACGAGGGACTGGAGCGATGGTTGCAGCAGGTGTTCACATTCCGCTGAACTTCAGCGTCGGGCCACCACGTAGCAGATCCAGCCGGCATCGGCATCGCCGGTCTCACTGGGAGAATAAATGCCATCGCCCTCCCCGGTCTCCTCATCGGTCCCCTCCCAGTAGACGGTGGCCGAGCTGAAGCCGGCTTCAAGCAGCAATTCACGAATCTCCGGCAAGGTCCACAAGCGCCAGTGATATTCGAATGCGTTCTTCAATTCCGAGCCATCCGGAAACTCGAAGTGAATCAGGCAGGTCATGTGATGGTGGATGGGATCGAAGCTGGCCTGATCCCATACATAGGTGAAGTCATCGTACTCGGTGCGCTCTTCGAGTTCACGATGGGCGTCGTAACCGCCAAAGGCATCGAGAAAGAGCACGCCATCCTCGACCAGTGCCTCGCGGGCTCGGCCAAAGTAACCCCGTAGCGTTTCCCGCGATGCAAAGAGGTAGTAACTGAAGTTCATCGCCAGAACCGCATCCACCGGAAGGGTGTCGGTGGTGAGCACGTCGCCGTGAATCAGCTCCAGTCGCTTGCGCTGGCTGTCACTCAGACGCGCAACATGGTGCCGACGCCCCCATTCCAGCACATCCCCATCGAGATCCACACCGATCGCCTCATGATTCTTGCCTTCGCGAATCCAGGCACAGGCCGTATTGGCCGTTCCGCAGAAATCCTCTCGGATGCGCTTCAGGGGGCGCCCCGTCAGTTCCTCGAAAGTCTCGGAGACGAATTCCAGTTCGCTTTCGGTATCCTGGACACTGGCCTCGTAGAGCAGGTGACGGTCCGCCTGATCCGCCTGGCTGAGCTGATTTCGCTTTTTTCTGGTCATGGGAAAGGTCTGTTGATTCTCAGTTGCGCCGGTAGATGGCCGGCCAGGCCGCACGCAGATAGGTAAACATCGAAACAATGGTCAACACGGCGGCCGCGACCAGCAGCCAGCGACCAATTTCCAACACCGGGATGACCCCCAAGGATTCTCCGTACAAGAGAAAGCCGATGGCCACCATTTGAAGAATGGTCTTGATCTTGCCGGTCCAGGCCACTTTGACTCGTGCCCCCTCACCCAGTGAAGCCATCCACTCACGCAAGGCCGAGATGGTCACCTCACGGCCAATGATAACGGCGGTCGACAACGCCAGTATTGTTTCAGGATGACGCTGCACGATGATGATCAAGGCCACGCTGACCATCAGCTTGTCGGCGACCGGGTCCAGAAAGGCCCCGAAAGTACTGGCCATACCGTAGCGCCGGGCGATCCAGCCATCCAGCCAGTCGGTAATCCCGGCCAGGATGAAAATGGTCACCGCCACGGTGTTGGCCCATTCCACCGGAAGGTAGAAAACCACCACCAGCACCGGGATCATGACGATGCGCAGCAGGGTCAACAGGGTGGGAATGGTCAGGGGCAAGGTGCTCGCTCCGCGATTCGGCGTGCCATTATCCCGCAAAATCGGGCATGATTTCAGGACAAATCCCGACCCTGCAAGTCCTGAGTGATGCGCTCGGCCAGCGTGCGGCTGATTCCCGGGATCCGGACCAGGTCATCGACGCTGGCCCGGCTCAAACCCTGCAAGCCGCCAAAATGCTCGAGCAGCTTCTGCCGACGCTTGGCACCGACACCGGGAATCTGTTCCAGGGGCGAGGCCTGGGCGCGCTTCTGTCGCTTGCGGCGATGGGCGTTGATGGCAAAGCGATGGGCTTCGTCGCGAATCTGCTGAACCAGGTGCGAGGCCGGGTGATGCGGTCCCGGGCGGACTTGACGATCGCCCAGGATGAAGGTTTCGTAACCCGGCTTGCGTCCCGGCCCCTTGGCCACCCCCATGACAGGTATCGCGTCCAGCCCCAAGGTCTCCAGTATCTGTCGGGCACGGGCCGTCTGTCCCTTGCCGCCATCAACCACGACCAGGTCGGGAATGTCGGCCCGATCCTCGAGCAATCGTTTGTAGCGGCGCTTGAGGACTTGCTCCATGGCGGCATAATCATCGCCCGGTTCGATACCGCGAATGTTGTAGTGCCGATAATTCTTGCGGCGCGCACCCTCTTCACCGAATACCACGCAGGAAGCGACTGTCTGTGTGCCCGACAAGTGGCTGATGTCGAAACACTCGATGTGCGACGGAGGTGAGGAAAGATCAATAAGCTCGGCCAGTTCGGCCAGCCCTCGCCCGATCTGATCACGCTCGGCCAGGCGCCGGCGCAGCGCATCCGTGGCGTTGGTTTCGGCCAGTTTCAGCCATTGAGCGCGATCGCCGCGCACGCGCCAGCGCAACCGAACCCGGGATTCGCGCCGCTCGCCAAGCGCACGTTCCCAAAGATCGGCCTCGGCAGGTTGTGCAGAAAGAATGATCTCGGCCGGGGCCTGACGCTGGGCGTAGTACTGACCAAGAAAAGCGCTGAGGATCGCTGCCGGATCGGTGTCGCCATGAAGATTGGAGGGAAAAAAGCAGCGTCCGCCAACATTGCGACCGTGACGAAACTCGACCACCTGAACGGCGGCCTGCCCACCGGCCACATGCAGGCCGATGACATCGAGACTTTCTACCGTCGCCTTGACATACTGATTTGAGCGCACCCCCTGCAAGGCCTGGATGTAATCACGCAGGGCGGCCGCCTTTTCGAAATCCAGCGCTGCACTCGCCTGGCGCATGCGCTCGGTTAGATGATCGATGACTGCAGCATTGCGACCCTTGAGAAATTCCACCGCGGCATCGACATCACGCGCATACTCCTCCTGGCTGATATAGCCCACGCACGGGGCCGTGCAGCGATTGATCTGGTATTGCAGGCAGGGCCGGGTACGATTGGAAAATACCGTGTCCCGGCACTGACGCAGACCCAGCAGGCGATAAATCTGGTTGAGTGATTCACGCACGGCCCCGGCGCTGGAGTACGGACCGAAATACTGCCCCGGCTCGCGGCGACTGCCACGATAAAAGCCGATTCTCGGGTACGGGTGAGAGGAATCCAGGCGAATCCAGGGATAACTCTTATCATCACGCAGGTTGATGTTGAAGCGCGGCTTGTGGGCCTTGATCCACTCATTCTCCAGCAGCAAGGCCTCGGCCTCGGTGCGCGTCAGACTGACCTCCACCGCGGCAATCCTGCGCACCATCAGATTGATGCGCGGTCCCTTGTCACGTCCGTCGAAGTAACTGGCCACGCGCCGACGCAGATTGCGGGCCTTGCCGACATACAGCACCTTGCCGCGCTCATCGCGCATGACATACACGCCCGGTCGGGTGGCGAGGGTACGGGCGAAAGCCCGACCGTCGAATCCTTTCATCGATTCGCCGCGAGTTCTCTGACCAGGCCTTCGGCGGCCGCATCCAGCATGTCAAGCACCCGTTGGAAGCCATCACTGCCGCCGTAATAGGGATCCGGCACTTCCAGCAAGCCATAGTCCGGCGCGAGATTCATGACCAGATCGATTTCAGCCGTGGCGTCGATCGGCGCCATGCGCACCAGGTCATCGAGATTGGACTGGTCCATGGCATAGATCCGCTCGAAACGGTGAAAATCAGCCGCCGTGACGACTCGGGCACGCTCCTGGCTGATATCCACGCCGAACACGCGGGCATGATCAATGGCACGAGCGTCGGGTGGACTGCCGGTGTGATAGCCGATCGTGCCCGCCGAATCGGTCAGGATCTCGATTCCGGCCGCCTTGAGCCGGTAGTCGAACATGGCCTTGGCCGTCGGACTGCGACAGATATTTCCCAGGCAAACAAACAATATGTTTTTCATCGTCTTTAAGGGCATGCTTCAGTTCTTGGATTCACGAAACCGTTCCAGGTCCTCGGCCGTGTCAATGCCGACCGGGATGGTCTGCGCCGCGGCCGCAACCGCAATATTCCAGCCGGCCTGCAGGGCGCGCAACTGCTCCAGGGACTCAGCCCGCTCCAGCGCGCTGGACGTCAGACTCTGCCATTCCCGCAGGGCGCCCGCACGGTAGGCATACAATCCGACATGCCGAAGCGCCGATTGGTTCGGCCATCGCCCGTCGCGTGGATGCGGTATGGGCGCACGCGAAAAGTAAAGTGCCCGACCGCGGTCGTCACGCACCAGCTTGACGACATTCGGATCGCGCCACTGCGCCTCATGGGTGATCCGGGTATACAACGTCGCCATCTGCGCGACCGAGTCATTGCGCAACAACCCGGCCACCTGGCGGATGCAGGCGGGCGGCATGCTCGGTTCATCACCTTGCAGGTTGACCACAATTGCACGCTCGTCAAAGCCCAGAGTCGAGACCGCCTCGGCGAGCCGATCCGTGCCCGATTGATGCTCGGCCGATGTCATTACCACCCGGCCGCCGGCAGCGCCGACCACTGCGGCGATTTCGTCGTTCTCGGTGGCCACATGCACACTGATCGCCCCGCATTGCTCGGCGCACCTGAGTGTATGAACCACCAGCGGCAGACCGGCCACCTCCAGCAGGGCTTTTCTCGGCAATCGCGCGGAGTCCAGGCGAGCCGGAATCAGAATATGAAAATCATTGTCCACGGAAAAACTCCTGCAGGTGCTCATTCAGACGATCGAGAAAGCTTCGCGGAATCCGGGCCTCAACGCGAACCACGCGCACATCGACGCCGAGGTCATGCCGAGCCAGCTTGACGGCATCCTTGGCGGTCACCATCACCGGCCCCTGAAGGCCGGCCAGATCACCGGACTGATAGTCATGATGGTCGGCATGAATGCGGTGTTGGCGAATACGCATCCCGGTCTCGGTCAGCATTCGAAAAAACGAGTCAGGGTGAGCGATACCGCAGGCCGCATCCACTTCCACGCCTGAATAATCCTCCACCGGCTGTTGTTCGGTTCCATCGAGACTCGTGATCGCCACCGGTTCAAGCGAATAGCGCAAGGCTCTCGGCCAGTGCCATTGCCCACCCTTGATCATGACCTGATCAACTGTTCCGATGCGCGACAGCGGTTGGCGCATGGGTCCGGCCGGAAGCAGCTGTCGATTGCCCAGCCCGCGAACGCCATCGACGACGCAGATCTCGAAGCTGCGCGGCAAGGCGCCATGCTGAAGACCATCATCGGCAATCACCGCCTCGGCACCTGCGCTTACTGCAGCCTTGAGGGCCGCCAGCCGCGAACGGCACACCCAGACCGTGACGCCACTGGTTTGGGCGATCTCGATCGGTTCGTCACCAAAGTGTCCGGGATCACCGTCGGGCGGGACGCGCTCCGGCTCGCCCGGCTCACTTCCGCCGTAACCCCGGCTGATCACGGCCACCTGAATGCCCCTCTTTTGCAGGTGCCTTGCCAGGGCAATGACCACCGGTGTCTTGCCGCCGCCACCCACGGTCAGGTTGCCGACCACGATGACCGGCACCGGCGGACGCGCAGTGGGTCGGGTCAGGCGCCTGGCCCACCATTTGAAATAAAGGCCCGACAGGATCCTCAAGGGAATGCCGGGTCTGGATGGGCCATACCAGATGCGATTCAAGTACCGTTCGATGGCCCGACGCATGGTCACTGAGCCGTCGTTTGCAATTGCAGCTTGTGCAGGTAGTGATACAGGCCTTCGGTTCGGGCCAGCAGCGCCTCGTGGGTGCCGCTCTCGACTACCCTGCCCTGGTCCAGCACTACCACCTGGTCGGCCCGCTTGACCGTTGCCAGACGATGGGCAATGACCAGGGTGGTGCGATCCACCATCAAGGCCTCCAGGGCCGCCTGTATGGCTTGCTCGGATTCGGCATCCAGGGCCGAGGTGGCCTCGTCCAGGATCAGGATGGGGGCATTCTTGAGTAATGCACGGGCAATCGCCAGACGCTGGCGCTGACCGCCGGACAGCAGGGCGCCATCCTCGCCGATGGGCGTATCCAGTCCATGGGGCAAACGCTCGATGAACTCCATGGCATGAGCTTGACGGGCGGCCTGTTCGATTTGCGCACGGCTGGTCTCGCCCACCGCACCATAAGCGATATTGCCCGCCACCGTGTCATTGAACAACACGACATCCTGGCTGACCAGGGCGATGTGTCTTCTGAGCGCATCGAGGCGAAACTCGGCGATGTCGGTGCCATCAATCCGGATCCGCCCGGCATCGGGTTGATAAAAGCGCGGCAGCAACTTGACCAGCGTACTCTTGCCGGACCCCGAGCGACCAATCAGGGCGGTCACCGTTCCAGGGCCAATCGACAGGCTGACATCATGCAGGGCGGCCTGTTCGGCATCCGGATAGCGAAACGACACCTGATCGAATTCGATCCGTCCATGAATACGATCCGGAGCAAATGTTCCAGGATCAGGCTCGACCGGTGCATCGAGCACCCGGAAAATACTGTCAGCGGCCGCCAGTCCCTTCTCGATGATGGCGTGCATCTTGGTCAGGCGCTTCAGCGGCGGAATACAGGCGACCATGGCGGCCAGCACCGACATGAAAATCCCGGCGGTGACCTCGGCCCGCATGAACTCGCTGGCGGCGATGACCAGCAGCACGATGACCGCCAGTCCGGCTGCGAGCTGAATCAGTGAGGACGAAACCAGTTGGGTGGCCGCCAGCCGCAGATGCAGACGTCGGTTATCTTCGTTGATGCGTGAGAAATTGGCGTTTTCCTGTGCTCGCCCTCCATACACTTTGACCACCTCGTGACCACTGACCGCCTCTTCGGTGACGTGGGTGACATCGCCCATGGAATTCTGGATGCGTGTCGAGATGCTGCGAAATCGCCGGCTGATGACGGTCACCACCAGGGCGATGACCGGCGCCAGTAAAAGCATGGCCAGGGTCAGGCGCCAGGACTGGATCAACATGACCCCGACCAGCGCGATCACGGTAAAGATATCGCGCACGGTGCCGATCAGTGCCGTGGTCGCGGCTTGGGCCACCTGTTCAGCGTTGTAGGTCACCCGGGAAATCATCTGGCCCGAGGATTCACGGTCGAAGTAGCTGGCCGGTAATTCCAGGTAGCGGGCAAACAGGTCGCGGCGCAAATCCGCGATCAGGCGCCGGCCGACCCATTCCATGCCGAATACGCCGCCAAAATTGCCCAGGATGCGAAGCATGACCGCCGCCATGACCAGGGCCGGCAGCCACAGGCTGAACTGCGGATCCGCGGCCACGATGGTCTCGTCGATCAGCGGGCGAAGCAGGTAGAAAAACAGGCCCTGCCCGGCGGCATCCAGGGCCACGGCGAAGATAGCCAGACCGAACACCAGGCGCTGCCGGACCACATAGGACAGCAGGCGCCGAAAGACCCGCGGGCCGGAGTCGGCCAGCACCGTCATTGCCCGTCTCCGCCCTCTTCCACGGTGGCAATGGTCAACCGACGTATTCCTTCGGCGGCGGCCGCGTCGAGCACCCTGACGACCAGCCGATGCGGCGCCTCGGCGTCAGCGCGTACCACCAGTGTGGCTTCCGGATTGTCGGCAAATCGCTCGACAATCGCCGCCTGAACCGTGGACCGGGTGTCATCGGCCAGCATCTGATCATCGATGAACAATCGACCATCCTCGGTGATGACCATCTCGATGATGTTCGGCACGGTTTCGGTTTCCGCCGTGGCCGCCTCGGGCAGATCCAGGCGCAGCAGCGCGTGCCGCTCGAACGTGGTCGAGACCATGAAAAAGATCAACAGCAGAAAGACCACGTCGATCAACGAGGTCAAGTTGATCTCCGGTTCTTCGCGATCTTCGTGATAAAGCTTCATGACCGGATTCGATCAGCGACCGCGTCTGCGATTGCCGGATTCGATGGTATGCATCAGCAACAGCGCCTGCTGCTCCATCTGCATCACGTGATCACGCACCAGACCGCGGAAATAGCGATAGAAAAAGAAGCTCGGAATGGCCACCGTCAGCCCGGCTGCGGTCGTGATCAAGGCCTCGGAAATCCCGCCGGCCAGTTCACCGGGGTCGCCAACGCCATGGACCATGATGGCGCTGAAGACCCGGATCATGCCGACCACCGTCCCCAGCAGACCCAGCAGCGGCGTGATCCCGGCGATCGTGCCCAGCGTGTTGAGAAAACGCTCGAGCTCATGAACCACGTGCCGGCCAGTATCCTCCACCGCCTCCTTGATGACCTCGCGGCCGCGATGGCGATTGGCCAGGGCCGCGGCCAGCACCCGGCCCAGCGGCGAGGAACGGCGCAACTGGTCGATGTGTTTGGCGTCCAGCTCCTGTTGTTGCGCCCAAAGCTTGACCTGGGCCGGAATGCCGGCCGGCATCACCCGCCCCCGACGCAAGGCCAGGAATCGCTCCAGGATGATGGCCACGGCAATCACCGAGCACAACAGAATGGGCAGCATGAGCCAGCCACCGGCGATGATGATTTCTAGCATTCAGCCCGTCTCGCTGATGAAATTCTCCGACCCTGCATGATACGGGTTTTCCGTCCACAGATCAGGGGCACCGGCGGTGAGCGCGCCAGAATCGCGGGGATCGGCTCGCCATCGAGGCAATCCCGGGAGATCGATCCGAACCGAGACGGACCGTCAACGCCCCACACTTTGCCGTAGTGACAACCTCGGCCCTTTCATCCAGGCGCGCCAGTACCTCCTCGTGCGGGCGCTCAAAACGATCAAAGGCGGCCACGGAAATCAAGGCCCACTGGGGCTGGATACGAGCAATGAATTCCGTGCTGGAGGCCCGGCGGTGTCCCGCCGCCGAAACCACCAGCACATCAGCCTGAAGGTCGGGATTCTCGCGGATCAGGCGCTGTTCCACGCTGGCATCGATCGCACCGGTCAGCAAGACCGTGCCGCCGGGCCCACTGACCTCGAGAACACAGGAACTGTTGCCATCCAGGTAAGGCAGGCCGCTGGAGGGATGCAGAAAACGATAGCGGTATCCGCCCGATTCCCATTGCACCTCAGAGGTGCACGGCCTCCCCAGTTCGGAAACCGATGAATACAGCGCTTGTTCATCAGCCAGGGATCGCACGGTTCCGACCCCACCGGCATGATCGCGATGACCGTGTGAAATCACCACCCGGTCCAGTTCGCCAACCCCCCGCGCCGCCAGCAGGCCCGGCAACGTGCGTCCCAGCGCATCCTGGCCTTCGCCATCTCCGGGACCGGTATCGTAGAGGGTCAAATGCTCGCCATCATCGATCAGTACCGCCTGGCCGTTGCCGACATCGAGCAGGTGGATCTCCAGCTCACCCGGCCTGACCGGATCCTGTTGTGGCCACAGCAGCGGAACCAGGAGAACCCCTCCCAGCCAGCGTGCCGGCCAACCCGCCGGGGCCAGCAGCCACAAGGCTCCGGCCATGGCCAGGATCATGGCCCAGAATCCCCCGCCCACATGCAGTCGATGGCCAAAATCCAGCCCATGCAGACCATTGAGTACGTTCAGCAGCAGCATCAACCCGGTCTCGGTAATGCTCAAAATCCAGCCGGCCGGAAGCCCCAGCAGGATCAGGCCCACCGAGGCCAGCAATGCGGGAAGAACCCAGAACGCCACCAGCGGAATGGCTACCAGGTTGGCCGCCAGCGCCACCGGAATCAGTTGCTGGAAGACCGCGACATTCAGCGGCAGCATGCCGACGGCAATGATCAATTGCGCGCGCACCAGGCTGCCCAGCCAGCCAAAGCGCCCGGTGTCCGACCCCGGCCGCCAGGCAAAGGCCCAGATCAGCACGGCCACGGCGGCAAAGGACAACCAGAATCCGGTGGCCAGGGGCGCCAGCGGGTCGATCAGCAGTATGGCAACCAGGGCCAGCAGCAGGGCGTGACCGGGCTGAATGGCCCGTCGCCACAAGAATGCAAGGGCAGCCACCGAGAGCATGATCAGGGCCCGCTGGGTTGGCAAGGTGAAACCGGCCAGCATGGCATAGGCCAATGCCGCCAACAGTGCACAGACAATGGCCAGCCGGCGCCGGTCCAGGTTGCGACCCATCAGCACCAGCGGGGCCAGCAACCAGCCCCCCAGCAATCCGGCCAGCCCGGCGACCATGCCGACATGCAGCCCCGAAATGGCCAGCAGGTGGGCCGTCCCGGTCTGGCGCAGGGTTTCCGATAGCTCCGGCGTCATGCCGCCGCGATCAGCGATGGACAAGGCGCGCATCAGCGCAGCGGCTTCGGCTCGATTGGACTCGGCTTGCAACACTTCCCCGAGAACCTGGCGCTGGCGATCCACCAGTCCACGCCAGCGGCCCGGCTCCAGACGGACCGGCTGGTCAACCACCGTGGCCAATGCCCCGATCCGCTGGCTGAGCAGGTAGCGTTTAAAATCGAAGCCGGCCTTGTTGAGCCGGCCATGCGGTGGGTCAAGTCGCAACTCCATTTGCCAGCGCTGACCGGGCCGGAGATAGTCCAGTGGCCGGTACCAGCTCACCTGGATCCTGCCCGGCAGTTTGAAATCGGAAGAGGATTCCGGGATGAAATGAAAACGGACACTCTGGCCGCGTGATTCCGGGACACCGGAGATGGTTCCGGTCACCACGACTCGTTCACCGGCCTGGTCGGCCGGCCATTGATGATCAATCACCCAGGCCGCATGCAGCACAAACCAGCTTGCCCCCAGGAGCGCAGCCCCGGCCAGACGAGTCGGTGACCAGCAGCAGGCCGCGATTGCCGGCAGAACCATCAGAACGGCCAGCCATAGAGCGGGCAGGCCCGGCAACAGCGTCGCAAGGATGGCGCCGGCGGCAAAAGCAAGCAGCAGGCGCCAGTCCATGATCAAACCGGATCAGTCGGCTTGAACCAGCAATCCGCCGGTCAGTTCCATGCGCCGATCCATCCGTTTGGCCAGGCTGGGATCATGGGTGACCAGCACGATGGAGGTGCCCATTTCCCGATTGAGCTCGAGCATCATGTCGTAGACCGAGGCGGCATTTTTCTCATCCAGGTTGCCGGTGGGCTCATCGCCTAGCACACAGGCCGGTCGGTTGATCAGGGCGCGGGCCACGGCGGCCCGCTGGCGCTCTCCGCCGGAAAGCTCACCAGGCTTGTGATGCAGACGCTCGCCCAACCCAACCCGCGTCAGCAACTGGGCGGAGGCTTGTGTTGCAGAGTGGGCACTATCACCCCGAATCATTAATGGCATGGCGACATTTTCCAGGGCCGTGAACTCGGGCAACAGGTGGTGGAACTGGTAGACAAAACCCAGCGATTGATTGCGGATCCGGGCGCGTGAACGCTCATCTCCGACGGCCATGTTGGCGCCGGCCACCTCGACCGTGCCCGCAGTGGGCCGGTCCAGTCCCCCCAGGATATGCAGCAGGGTGCTTTTGCCCACCCCCGAGGCGCCGACAATGGCCACCCGCTCGCCCGGCATCACCTCGAAATTCACGCCGCGCAGCACCCGCAATTCAACCTCGCCCTGCACGAACGTGCGGGTCAGGTCCTGGCATCGAATGACCGGCCGCTCACTCATAACGCAGCGCCTCCACCGGCTCGGTCCGCGATGCCCGCCAGGCCGGATAAATGGTCGACAGCAGTGACAACACCAGCGCCAGCATGGAAAAGCGGATCACGTCACTGGTGCGCAGCTCCGAAGGCAGATCGGAAATGTAGTAGACCTCGGCGGAGAGAAACTCGATGCTCAGCAAGCTCTCGACCGCGCCCACCACGGCTTCCACGTTCAACGCCAGAATGATGCCCAGGATGACGCCGAGCAAGGTGCCGATCACGCCGATAAACGAGCCCTGGATCATGAAGATGGCCATGATTCGCCGGGGCCCCATCCCCATGGTCTTGAGAATGGCGATATCGGCCTGCTTGTCGGTGACCACCATGACCAGGGTGGAAATGATGTTGAAGGCGGCGACCGCGATGATCAGCGA
>SL_3KL_010_SEDDRAFT_10001073_pt1 | contig 24311 bp, 25 predicted proteins | sample SodLakKL_010_SED_2_FD_10381 | JGI IMG/M metagenome (IMG submission 10381) | reverse complement strand
GGGGCACCCTCCGTAAGACCCTCACCGCGTCTCGGACCGTATGGCTGGAGCGGCTCAGGACCCGAGCCGAGTCGTATCGCGGGTCATGAGGCCGGCTTCCCGTTTCGGGGGGCCTCACTTTTCCGGGACCCTCATTATATTGGGCGATTCTACCCCGGGGTGTGGCGGTTCACACCCCTTCAGGGACCTGATTCTCCATTGGGAACCCCGACCCCATGGAAAACCTCCTGGATCCGGTCATACTCTTCTTCGTCCTGGGCCTGGTGGCCGGGGTGTCCGGCTCGGACCTCCGGCTCCCCGAGTCCCTGTACGAGACCCTCTCCATCTACCTCCTGGCCTCCATCGGGCTGAAGGGGGGGGTGGAGCTGGCGAACGGGGACCCCGGAGGGATGATTCTTCCCCTCCTGGCCTCTATCGGGCTGGGTATGCTGATTCCGCCCATAGCCTTCGCCGTCCTCCGGGCCTCGAAGCGATTCGGCCGGGCCGACGCCGCCGCCATCGCCGCCCATTATGGCTCGGTGAGCGTGGTGACCTTCGCCGTGGCCATGACCTTCCTGGACCGGCTGGGGGTCCCCTACGAGGAGTACGTCACCACCCTCCTGGTGATCATGGAGATCCCCGGAATCGCCGTGGGCGTCGTGATTGCCCGGCTTGGGAAGGAGAAGGGAGGGCTCGCCCTGGGGAGGCTGGCCCACGAGGTCTTCTTCGGGAAGAGCATCCTCCTCCTGGTGGGGGGGATGGCGGTCGGCTACCTGGTGGGACCGGACCGGTTGGGAGGGGTGGAGATCCTCTTCTTCGACCTCTTCCGTGGGGCCCTGGCCTTCTTCCTCCTGGAGATGGGGATCGTGACGGCGCGGCGCCTGGCCGACCTCCGGAGCGTGGGTGCCTTCCTGGTGGCCTTCGGCATCGCCATGCCCCTCTTCTCCGGTTTCCTGGGGGTCCTGGCGGGAGCGCTGGTGGGGCTCTCCGTGGGAGGGACCACCATCCTGGCTACCCTCGCGGCCAGCGCCTCGTACATCGCGGCCACCGCCGCCATGCGGGTGGCCGTGCCGGAAGCCAATCCCACACTGTATCTTACCGCCTCTCTGGGGGTGACTTTTCCCTTCAACATCGTCGTCGGGATCCCCGTGTACTACCATATGGCCCTGTGGATCCTGGGCGCCGTGGGGTGATGGCCGATGAATCGACAACTGGTGACCATCGTGACCGAGGCGGCCCTGGAGCGCCGCCTCATCGAGGAGGTGAAGCGCCTGGGGGCGAAGGGCTACACCATCGTGAAGGCCTCAGGGGAGGGGGCCCGGGGCGTCCGGGAGGCGGCCTGGGAGCACAGCAAGAACATCCGCATGGAAACCATCTGCCGCCCCGAGGTGGCCGATGCCATCATGGAGCATCTCTCCTCGAAGTACTACGAGCACTACGCCATGGTGGCGTGGACCACGGATGTGGAGGTCCTCCGGCCCGACAAGTTCTGACGCCGGAGGCCTTCTAGAAGGCCGTTGAAGGAGTAAGGGGCGCCCTGGTCGCGGGTTCGCCGGGTTCAACGGCCCCGGGGAGTGGGAGCCCAACGGAGGGTATCCGCCGCCGGGGGCTCCTCCCCGACGGGATCCCGGGGCGGAGGAAGGGTATCGTTCCCCGGCGGCGAGTCCGGAACGGGCGGCTCTTCCGCCGGGTAATGGAATCCCTCCCCCGGATCGGGCAGAGGGTCGGGAACAGGCACCCCCACGGGATCCGGGACCGTGGGAGGTGGGACGGGGCGGGCTCCCCCCGCCATCCGGTTCAGGATGAGGTCCCGTCGCCACGCCATGCGACCCGGGGCCGTGGCCGGGTTGGATGTGAGCGGGTGGGGGAGGGTGGCGGCCAGCGACGCCGCCTGGACTCGGGTCAGTTCCCGGGCCGATCGCTGGAAGTAGATCTGGCTTGCTGCTTCAACCCCGAAGACCCCGGGTCCGAGCTCCACCGAGTTGAGGTAGAGTTCCAGGATCCGGTCCTTGGAAAGGAAAACCTCCAGGCGGCGGGCGATGAGGAGTTCCTGGGCCTTCCTCACCATGGACCGGTCAGGGGAGAGGTAGAGGTTCCGGGCCAGCTGCTGGGTAAGGGTGCTCCGACCCCGGACCCGGTCCCGGTGCTCCCGGAGGTAGCGCCACGCATCCCGCAGGGCTTCCCGGTCCTCTGCCTCACCCAGCCGCGGAGGAATGGCACCCCGGTAACGGACCTCTTCCGCCAGGGCACTCCAGTCCACCCCGACGTGCTCCCGGAAGCGATCGTCCTCGGCCATGGTCACGGCCCGGAGAAGGTCGCCCGGCATCTCCTCCAGGGGAATCCACTCCCGTCGGATTTCCAGCGCTTCCCCCGCCCTCGCCGCATCCCGGAGGCGAAACTCGATGTACGCCGTGGTCCCGGGGTCCTTCCAGCGGAGAAGGACCGGCCAGGGATGGAGGGCCCAGACAAGGAGCGGCAGCCCCAACGGGATCAGGAGGACCAGGAAAAGGCGACGTAGGTTCATGATCCTTCCTGTTACCCCTTGGCCGCCTCCGGTGTCCCCTCCCGCCTCGGGCTGGGGCGGCAGGGGCCCGCCTCGATCGTTGGCTCCCCTCGCCGTAGCTCTCGCGATCCGGCGGCAACGCCGCTACCGTGGATGCCGCAGGCCACGAATGCCGGCGAGTCTCTGACATACCACACCAGCAGATCACAGGAGCACGCCATGGAGGAGGGGCTCGCCCCGGTGGTGGCCGCGGACGGGTGGGCCGTCTCGGCGTTCATTGGATACCTGGTCCTCCTCATCGGGATCGGCGCCCTTTCCGCCCGCTTCTCTTCACGAGGGATCGGGAACTTCTTCGTGGGCGGGCGCAGGATGAACCGCTGGGTGGTGGCCCTTTCCGCGGTGGTGTCCGGTCGGAGCGCATGGCTCCTGCTCGGGGTCACGGGGATGGCCTGGAGCATGGGGATCTCGGCCGCCTGGGCGGTGGTGGGCTACACGGTGATGGAATTCGTCCTCTTCCTCACCCTGGCCCGCCGCCTCCGACGCTTCGCCGGGGTCCACGACTGCGTCACCGTCACCGATGTCTTTGCCGAGCGCCTCGGCGATGACGACGGCCGCCTCCGGCTGGCCCTCTCGGTGGTGATCCTACTCTTCATGGCGGCCTACGTGTCGGCCCAGTTCGTCGGCGGAGGAAAGGCCATGGGGGCGAGCTTCGGAATGGCTCCGGGGACGGGAATTCTCCTCACCGCCGCCATCGTCCTGGCCTACACGACGGTGGGCGGATTCCTGGCCGTCTCCCTCACCGACACCCTGCAGGCCGGGTTCATGATCTTCGCGCTTCTGGCCATCCCCCTCCTGGCCCTGGCGCCGGTGGGGGGATGGAGTGCGGTGCAGACCGAACTCATGATGTGGGATCCGTCCTTCCTGGATCCTCTTTCCCTGGGAGCCGGCGCCCTGGTGGGGCTGGCGGGGATCGGACTGGGTTCACCGGGGAATCCCCATATCCTGGTCCGGTACATGTCCATCGGAAAGGCGTCCGATCTCCGCTTCGCCGCCTGGACCTCCGGGGCGGCCAACGTCCTCATGGGCGGGGGCGCGGTCCTCATCGGACTGGTGGGCCGGGCCTGGTTCCCCGAGGTGGGCCTCCTCCCGGGGGAGGACACCGAGAACCTCTATCCCCTCCTGGCCCGGGAGACGCTCCACCCCGCCCTCTTCGGGGTGGTGGTGGCTTCCATCTTCGCGGCCATCATGTCCACCGCCGACTCCCAGTTGTTGGTGGGGGCCTCGGCCGTGGTGCGGGATCTCTACGAGAAGGTCCTCCACAAGGGAGAGGAGGTGGCGGAGCGCCAGCTCGTCCTCCTCTCCCGCCTGGTGGTCACCCTTCTCGTGGTGGGGGCCGTTCTCCTGGGGTGGGTGGCCGAGGAGCTCGTCTTCTGGCTGGTCCTCTTCGCCTGGGCCGGGCTCGGGGCCGCCCTGGGCCCGCCCCTCATCCTGGCGCTCTACTGGAAGGGAACCACACGGGCCGGGGCGCTGGCCGGGGTCCTTACCGGCGCTGTTGTCACCGTGGTCTGGTACCTGACGCCGGCTCTCAAGGAGATGATGTACGAACTGGTCCCGGGCTTCATGGCTGGCGCCCTCGTCACGGTGGGTGTCAGCCTGCTGACCCGGCCGCCTCAGGGGGTGGATGCCATGTTTGCGGTCATGGGTACCGACGAGGACGAGGGGGGAGGTGTGGAGTTGCCGGGGGGGTAAACCGGCCCGGGCCGGTGAAGGCCGTCGAGGTCAATCGGGCTCGGGAAGCCGGACCCTGCCCGTTACCAAGAGGTCAAGAGTGGCCCGTTGGGCCGGTGTGGGCTCGGGCGGGATCCCCACCGGAAGCGCCCGGCCCCGGGGTTGGTCGGGGAGGTGCAGGAGGAGGTCCCCCCAGGAGAGCTCCTCCTGCACCGGTTCCGCCCGTCCTGTGGCGTCCACCCGCACCAGCCTCCCGGGAGCGGTCCGCTGCGCCAGCGCCCGCCCGAACTCCAGCCAGGTTAGGAGGGGATCCCCGGAGCCCTCAGCCAGGGGCGCGACCACCTCCGCCTGATAGCGCGCCACCATCTCCTGGTAGGCTTCTGCATCGGTCTCGCGGAGGTCCTTCAGGATGTCCCGGTAGAACTCCCGGGGGTCCCGGGCTCCCGTCTCCTGGATCCGGAGGTCGTACCGCCGGTCAGCCTCTTCCTGAGAGCTTCGGTCCACGGGGCCTCCCGCAGTGGGAAGTGGTTTCCGGGGCGCCGCCCCAAGGCAAGGGGGCGGGCCCGGGGGCGATGGTCTCGGGTGTGGCTGGAATGACGGTCGACGTACCGCCCGCGACAGGGGGCGCGCCGGTTCGCCACGTTCGGGAAGGACGATGGAGGAACCCCCGGGCGACGTCAACGGGACGGGGTCGGTGCTGAAGCGCCTCCGCTTCGGTTTCCCCCTTACCTTTCCGGAGGCCCTCGTTGCTCCGGCTGCGACTCCCACCTACGTTTCATGCTCTCCCTCCACCCCCCCTTTCCCATGGCAGGAGGCTCCATGAGCGTCCCCTTTCCGGCTCCCCAGGATCCGCGCGTCCGGGCCGATGAGCACCTTGAACTCTCCTGGGAGATGTTCGGTGAGCTCTGCCGGGCCCTGGCCATGCGGGTGGCTCGGGAATACGAGCCGGAGGTGGTGGTGGGCATCGCCCGCGCCGGGGTCATTCCGGGGGCCATCCTGGCCTCCCTGCTGCGAGTGGAATTCCACTCCATGAAGATCTCCCGGCGGGAGGGCGGAGAGCGGGTCCGGCAACGTCCCGCCGTCCTCTCCGCGGCCCCTTCCCAGTGTGCCGGTCGGAGGGTGGTCCTGGTGGACGAGATCACCACATCCGGGGATACCCTCCGACTGGGGCTTGCGGCGCTGAGGGACGTGGGTCCGGGGGAGATCCGCACGGCCACCACCTTCGTTCGTCCTCAGGGGTACAAGCCGGACTACTTCGCACTGGAGACGACGGCGAACATCATCTTCCCCTGGGACCGGAAGATCTTCGACGGAGAGGCTTGGGTGGTGAATCCCCGGTACGAGGGGATTCTGGACGAGTGAGAATCCAGGAGGAGTGAAGGGTCCAGGGGGTCAGCCTCCCTGCATGGACTCCAGGAACTCCGTGTTGGTCCGGGTCCGCTTCATCCGCTCCATGAGGAACTCGATGGCTTCCGCCGGGGGCATGTCGGAGAGGAAGTTCCGGAGGAGGTAGACTCGGTTCAGCTCCGTCTCCGAGAGGAGCAGCTCTTCCTTCCGTGTTCCGGAGCGGTTCAGGTCGATGGCCGGGAAGATCCGCTTGTCGGCGATGTGCCGGTCCAGAATGAGTTCCATGTTCCCCGTCCCCTTGAACTCTTCGAAGATCACCTCGTCCATCCGGCTCCCGGTATCAACCAGGGCGGTGGCGATGATCGTAAGGGATCCCCCTTCATCGATGTTCCGGGCCGCGCCGAAGAAGCGCTTCGGCTTGTGCAGGGCGTTGGCGTCCACCCCTCCGGAGAGGATCTTCCCCGAGTGAGGGACGGTGACGTTGTAGGCCCGGGCCAGTCGGGTGATGGAATCCAGCAGGATGACCACGTCCTTCCCGGTCTCCACCAGACGCTTCGCCTTCTCCAGGACCATCTCCGCCACCTGGGTGTGGCGCTCCGCCGGCTCGTCGAAGGTGGAGGAGACCACCTCGGCGTCCACGTGCTCCTCCATGTCCGTCACCTCTTCCGGCCGCTCGTCAATGAGGAGCACGATGAGGTAGATGTCGGGGTGATTCTCCCGGATGGAGTTGGCCACCTTCTGGAGAAGGGTGGTCTTTCCGGCCTTGGGGGGGGACACGATGAGCCCTCGTTGCCCCATACCGATGGGGGCGATCAGATCCATCACCCGCATGGCGATGTCCTCCACCTCGGTCTCCAGCCGGATCCGGTTTTCCGGATATCGGGGGCGCAGGTTGTCGAAGGCGATGCGATGCTTGGACTTGTCCGGATCGTCCAGGTTTACCTGCTCCACCTTCAGGAGGGCCAGGTACCGCTCTCCGTCCTTGGGCGGACGGACCTGCCCCAGGATCGTGTCTCCGGTCCGGAGATCAAAGCGCTTGATCTGCGACGGGGAGACGTAGATGTCGTCCGGCCCGTAGAGGTAGTTCCAGTCCGGGGAGCGGAGGAAGCCGTAGCCTTCTGGAAGGACCTCCAGGACACCCTCGCCTCGCAGGACCACATCCGTATCCAGGAGGTTCTGCTCGATGCGGAAGATCAGGTCCTGCTTCCGCATCCCCGAATAGTTCTGGATGTTGAGCTCCGCCGCCAGATCGTGCAGCTCGCTGACGTTCTTCTTCTTGAGTTCGGCGATGTCCACGGGGGATCTCCTGGTCGGACCGGACCGATCTGAGGGGTGCGGACAGGAGGTCGCTGGGAGGCGGTGTCCGCGGATCGGGCGCAGTTCGGATTGATCGAGGGGGCCAGAGGCCGGAGACTCGGGGGGGGGAAGAATCCGTCCAAATGGACGGAAAAGGGCGTTCGGGGCCCGGATTCATGAGGAATTTCCGGCAGAATAACGGGCAGGGCAGGCGGGGTCAAGCTGAGGCGGGGCCGAGGTGGGGTGGGATCCGGGGAGGGCGGGATATGCCGCGTTCGCCTTTGCTTGACACGGGGGGCGCCGGGCAGGGACATTCGCGGGTGGGAGGGGTGCGGGCTCAAGAGGGGATCCTGAAGGGGAAACCGGGGAAGACTGGCTGTGGCGAGACACAATCGGGACGGCGTGGGGGAAGACCAGGTTGGATTCCAATATGGTATCAGCTACCAACCCGATTGGTTGCGCCACGTGAAGGTGACCCGGACCCTCCCCTCGGGTCGCCAGTCCACGAAGACGCTCTTCCGGAACCCTGCGGATCGGAGGGAGCGGAAGCCCGGCCGAAGGGTGCGGACCCACATCACCTGCCCGGAGCAGGGAGTGGACCTGGAGGTGGTAGTGCATTGTGGAGGGGAGCAGGTGGGTCGGGTCGTGGTATCCTGTCAGGTCGCGGGGGCCGACGGAAATGGGGAGGAAATCCTTTTCACCCTTGAGCAGGGATTCGCCCCTGCCCGGTAGCGGGGCCCTCTCCCCTGACCTTATCTTCCGGAACCCTTCTCCGCCCACGGCTCTCCACTCCCCGCCTCGGGATCCTGGGCGAGGGGCGGCCTCCACACCCCAAATCCCGCCGCCGAATGCCCGGTTCCCTCCTCGCTCCCTTCAGCGCCATCGGCCGCGGCGGCATCAAGGTGGCTGCGGGATTTGGAAGCTGGGGACGCTTCATGGGGTCGGCGGGGAGGAGCCTGCGCCATGTGGACGTCTGGGCCCGGCTTCTCCTCGGGCAGATGGCCCGGATCGGGGTGGACTCCGTCCCCATCGCCCTCTTCATCGCCACCTTCACCGGAATCGTCCTGGCGCTGCAGGCTTCGTACACCTTCACGGGGGCCGTGCCCCTCTACTTCGTGGGTGTGCTGGTGGGGAAGACCATGATGCTGGAACTCGGTCCGGTTCTCACCGGGCTGGCCCTGTCGGGCCGGGTGGGGGCCAACATCTCCGCGGAGCTGGGGACGATGAGGGTGACCGAGCAGATCGACGCGCTGGAGACGATGGCCTACCCACCCATGGCCTACCTGGTGGTCCCCCGCGTCCTGGCCGGGACCATCATGTTTCCGGCGGTGACCCTCCTGGCCATCGCCGTGGGGATCGTGGCGGGGTGGATCACCTCGCTGCAGCTCCTGGACATGACCACACCCCAGTTCATGATGGGGCTCACCCTCTTCTTTCTCCCCTTCGATGTGACCTTTGCCGTCATCAAGGCGACATCGTTCGGGTTCATGGTCACCTCCATCGGATGCCTCTACGGATTCCAGACGATGGGAGGCGCCGAGGGCGTGGGGAAGTCCACCACCCGGGCGGTGGTGGTGAGTTCCATGGTGATTCTGGTCCTGGACGCCTTCTGGGCCGTCCTACTTCTCTGAATCGAGGTGCAGGGGCATGAGCATCCAGATCCAGGAACTCCACAAGGCATTCGGAGCGAATGAGGTGCTCCGGGGCTTCTCCGCCGAGGCGGCGGAGGGGGAGACCCTGTGCATCCTGGGCGGATCCGGATCCGGAAAGTCGGTGACCATCAAGCACGTGGTGGGGCTGCTCCGCCCCGACCGGGGAGATGTCGTCGTGGACGGGGAGTCGGTGGTGGGAATGAGCCAGGAGGGGCTTTACGAACTTCGGCGGAAGGTGGGGTATGTATTCCAGTTCGCCGCCCTCTTCGACTCCATGACGGTGACGGAGAATGTGGGGCTCGGTCTTCGACGGATCCGGGGGACCACCGAGGACGAGATCCGACAACGGGTGGAGGAGTGTCTGGCCATGGTGGAACTGGAGGGGCTGGGGGACAGGCTTCCCTCGGAACTCTCGGGAGGACAGCGAAAGCGGGCCGGGATCGCCCGGGCCATCGCCACCCAGCCCAGCTACATCCTCTACGATGAACCCACCACCGGACTGGATCCCATCACCCGGGCCGTCATCGATCGACTCATCAACCGCCTGAAGAAGGAGTTGGGTGTGACTGGATTGGTGATCACCCACGACATGGAGAGCGCCTTTCGGGTGGCAGATCGGATGGCCATGCTCTACGAAGGGACTGCCCGGTTCTTCGGCACGCCCGACGAGGCCCGGTCCACGGATGATCCTGTGGTCCGTGCCTTCATCGACGGTCGCCCCGAGCTTCTGGAGGGAGTCACGTGAACGTCAAGCGAGACGCGATGGTGGGGATCGTCCTGGTGGGGGCCATCATCCTGGCGGTCGTGGGTACCCTCTGGCTCCAGGGTGTCATGGTCCGGGGGGAGGTTCGGGAGGTGGAGGCCGTCTTCAGCGAGGTGGGGCTCATCCGGAGCGGCAATGCGGTGAAGCTCCGAGGCGTCCGGGTCGGCCGCGTCCAGGACATCACCCTGGCGCCGGATGGCGCTCGGGTGAGGGTCACCCTGCGGATCCAGGCCGATGTCACCCTTCCCGACGACCCGGTGGTGATCCTCTCCCCTGAATCCATGTTCGGCGATTGGCAGGCGGAGATCCAGCCTTCGGGCCGCTTCCCCGGTGTCCGGTATACCCGTCCCCGCGAAGACGAGCCGGATGTCCTGCCCGGGTATGCCCTCCCGGATGTGACGCAGCTCACCGCCGCAGCGGACCGGATCTCGGAAAACATCGAGGTCCTCACGGAGCGCGTCGGGATCGCATTCACCGAAGAGACAGCCCAGAATATCGCGTCCCTCATCGGGAACGTGGAGGACGTCACAGAGCGGCTCTCCGAACTGGTAGCCCAGCAGGCCTCCTCCTTCCAGGAGGTCACCGAGGACCTGGGGATCGCCACCAGGGAGATCGGCGCCGCTGCCGAGGAGGCCCGGGCCACCTTCCAGACGGTCAACGCCCTGGCGGGTCGGGCGGAGCTCGGGACGACGCTGGAGGACATGGCCGTGATCTCCTCCAACCTCCGGGGCTTCTCCGGCGAACTGGAGCAGACCAACGCCGACCTCCGGCAGATGGCGGCGCAGGCCGACTCCACCCTTGGCCAGGTAGGTCGCCTCATGGCCAGCATCGAAGCCGGTGAGGGTACCCTGGGTCGTCTGCTCCGGGATCCCACCGCAGCCGGGGAACTCGAGGGCACCCTGGAAGAACTCCAGCTCCTGCTGGCCGACATCCGGGAGAACCCGAGACGTTATCTTCGACTGTCCATCTTTTGACCTCCAACCGGGCCGTGGGCCGGCGCGTTTCCCTGCTCCCATGGCCCAGGAAGGCCTCGTGTCCCCAGAATCCGGTTCCCCTCCTCCCACACCGGCTCGCCAGGTGACGGCGAGCGGTGAGGAGACGGTCCGCGTGGAACGGAGCGCCGGTGGGGTGGTGATCCGGGCCATGGAGGGCGTGCCCCACGTCCTGCTTATCCGGGATCCCTACCGGAAGTGGGGTCTTCCAAAGGGACACCTGGAAGCAGGAGAGGGCCCGAAAGAGGCGGCGGTAAGGGAGGTGCGGGAGGAAACGGGGCTCGAGCACCTGATTCTTGGTCCGGACCTGGGGGAGATCGACTGGACCTTCCGCCAGCGGGGGCGGAAGATCCACAAGTACTGCCGGTTCTACCTCATGGCCTCCTTCCACGGAGAATGCCTGCCGGAGAAGGAAGAAGGGATTTCGGCCTGCCGATGGCTTCCGTCCACCGAGGCGCTGAACACCGTCTCATATGGGAATGCACGGAGGGTCGTCCAGCGGGCCCTGGACCGGGTCCCGGACCGACTGCAGGCCGATGGGGTGCCCTGGGAGAACGCGCCAGAGCCGGAGGGAGGGTGAAGCGGACAGGGTCGGGCGGTTGCCCGTCTCTCCCTGGCGTGTATCCTTCGATGGCTTTGGCGGCGCCTTTCGGGTTCCCGCCTCCCGGGTATCACCGGCCTCCAGGAACGAGGAAGGGGTCGGGGCGCCGGGGGCGAACCCTCACAGTGGAACGCGACACAGGCATTCTCCCATGACGCAGGAACTGAGAGACATCACCATCATCGGAGGTGGCCCCACTGGCCTCTTCGCAGCCTTCTATGCGGGGATGCGAGGCGTCTCCGCCCGCATCGTGGATTCCCTACCGGAACTGGGAGGTCAGCTCATGGCCCTCTATCCGGAGAAGTACATCTTCGACGTGGGCGGATTCCCCAAAGTCCTGGCCAAGGACCTGGCCCTGGACCTCATTGCCCAGGCCATGCAGTTCGAGCCCGAGGTGGTCCTGGACGTGGAGGTCCGGGACCTGGCGGTCCAGGAGGACGGGATCATTCGCATGGTCACCGGGGAGGGGGAACTTCTGACCCGGACCGTGGTCATCGCCGGGGGGAAGGGAGCCTTCGAACCCCGACGGCTGGAGGTGCCCGGCTACGACGACTTCCTGGGAAATGGGGTCCACTACGCGGTGAAGGATCCGGAGACCTTCCGGGGAAAGAAGATCCTGGTGGTAGGCGGAGGGGATTCGGCCCTGGACTGGACCCTCATTCTGAAGGACAAGGCGGAGCGCCTCATCCTGGCGCACCGTCGGGATGAGTTCCGAGCCCATGAGCGGAGCGTGCAACAGCTCTACCAGGCGGAGGCCTCGGGAGAGGTGGAAATCCAGGTCTTCCACGAGGTGGAGGAGATACGGGGGAACGGGAAGGTGGAACAGGTCACCCTGGTGGACAACCGAACAGAGGACCGGCTCACCATGGAAGTGGACGTGGTCCTCACCTTCCTTGGATTCAAGCCCGACCTGGGTCCCATCCAGAGTTGGGGGCTGGAGATCCGGAAGAACCGGATCCTGGTGGATTCCCTCATGCGGACGAATCTCGCCGGGGTCTTCGCCGCCGGGGACGTGGTGGACTACGAGGGGAAGCTGGACCTCATCGCCACGGGCTTCGCGGAAGCGGCCATCGCCGTGAACAACGCGGTCCACCATGTGGATCCAAAGGCCCGGGTGAACCCCGGCCACTCGACGAATATGAAGGTCTTCAAGGAGACGTGAGGAGCATGACGGAGTCGCGCATCGAGGACGTGGTGATCATCGGATCGGGACCTGCAGGGTGGACCGCGGCGGTCTATGCCGCCCGGGCACGCCTCGAACCCCTGGTCTTCGAGGGCGCGCCCTCCCGGGAGATGATCCCCGGAGGCCAGCTCATGTTCACCACCGAAGTGGAGAACTTCCCTGGCTTCCCCGAAGGCATTGACGGCCAGAAGCTCATGCTGGAGATGAAGGCCCAGGCCGAGCGCTTCGGGACCCGGGTGGTCACCGACGACATCGTGGAGGTGGACCCATCCTCCCGTCCCTTCCGCCTTCGGACGGCGGAGGGGAACGTGGTGCACGCCCGCACCGTCATCGTGGCCACCGGCGCCCGGGCCAACTGGCTGGGGCTGGAGAACGAGGAGCGCCTGGCCCAGACTGGAGGCGGCGTGTCGGCCTGCGCGGTCTGCGACGGTGCCCTTCCGGCCTTCCGGGACCAGGTGCTTGCGGTGGTGGGTGGGGGCGACAGCGCCATGGAAGAGGCGCTCTACCTCACCAAGTTCGCCCGCGAGGTGGTACTGATCCACCGCCGGGACACCTTCCGGGCCTCGCCCATCATGGCGGAGCGGGCGCTGGAGGATCCGAAGATCCGGGTGGAATGGAACACCGAGGTCTCCGAGGTCCTGGGCGAGGAGTTCATCACCGGACTCCGACTCCGGGACACCGGCACCGGAGAGGAGCGGGAGCTGGAGGTGGGGGGGCTCTTCCTGGGCATCGGCCACACCCCCAACACGGGATTCCTGGCCGGGGTGCTGGACTTGGACGAGGCGGGATACATCGTGACCCAGACCCCGTGGCGGACCGAGACCAAGGTACCGGGGATCTTCGCTGCCGGGGATGTCATGGATTCCTACTACCGGCAGGCGGTGACGGCGGCGGGAACCGGGTGCATGGCAGCACTGGAGGCGGAGCGTTTCCTGGCCCACCAGGGGGGGGAGGACGCGGGGCACGATCTCCCTGCCGAGCCCGTGGCAGCGGAGGGGTAAGCCCGCTCGCCCGCTCCCAATGGTGGCGCCCGGTACTTCTTCAACGGCCTCCCGGCCATCTCAACCGCTCCGTCTTCCACCCAGGTGTCGGCCTCCGTCCACCACCACTACCTCTCCGGTGATGAACCGGGAACGCTCCAGGAAGAGCACCGTATCCACCACGTCCCGGGGTGAGCCGAGCGTCCCCAGCGCTGCGCTCTTCCGGGAGCGTTCGCGCTCCTCCTGATCATAGTCCTCGGGAAGGAGGACGGCGCCCGGGGCCACGGCGTTCACCCGCACGTGTGGGGCCATGGCCCGGGCCATGACCCGGGTCAGGTGCAGGAGCGCCGCCTTGGAGACCGCGTGGTGGGGGTACTCGACCCAGGGCTGGAAGGCAGAGAGGTCCACCAGGTTGATGACGGTACCCTGGGACTCGGTAAGGAGGTCGGCGGTGGCCTTCACCAGGAGGAAGGGGGCCTTCAGGTTCACCGCCATCACCCGGTCCCATTCCGTCTCCTCCACCTCCAGGAGGGGACCGGAGGCGAAGAGGGAGGCGTTGTTCACCAGGATGTCCAGGCGGCCGAAGTGGCGGCGGACCTGGCTGGAGATGCGCTCCACATCCTCCGAGTAGGAAACGTCTCCCCCTACCGCCACCGCCCTTTGCCCCATCCCTTCCACCCGGCGCACCACCTCTCCGGCTTCCGAGGCGGAGGCGTGGTAGTTCACCACCACATCGAACCCCGCCCCGGCCAGCCCCAGGCTGATGGCCCGGCCCACCCGCCGGGCTCCTCCCGTCACCAGCGCTACTCTCGCCACCCCGGCCCTCCCTGGCCTCGAAGTCCTGAACCCATGGGCCCTGTGCAGAACAGGCCCGCTTCCCCTTCGTCGCTCTTCTCTGTGGTACGCCCTGCAGCATCTCCGCGGGCGAGATGTCGTCCTGCGCGATGCTCGGAGGGCCCACCGTATGGGCAGCTGCTTCAGTACCGGCCTTGATCGGCACCGATCTCCAACGAAACGCAGGGGACGCTCCAAGGTACACTCCCTCTCCATGGAGGCCAGGGCCAGCCGCGGGTCGGCTCCGGCGTCCTCCTTACGGAACCGCACGAAGGAGGCCCATGTCGGGCACGCTGGCGGGAAAGGTGGCCCTCATCACCGGGAGCACGAAGGGGATCGGAAGGGCCATCGCACGGGAGTTGGCAGAGGCCGGGGCGAAGGTGGTGGTCTCCAGTCGGACGGAGGCGGATGTGGCCCGGACGGCCCGGGAGCTGGACGGATCGGGATCGGGCACCGCCCACGGGATCCCCTGCGACGTCAGGGACCCGGAGGCCTGTCGCCGACTGGTGGAGGGGACGGTGGAGCGGTTCGGGGGACTGGACATCCTGGTGAACAACGCAGGGCTGGGGCGCTTCGCCACGATCCAGGAGATGGACCCCGAGGACTGGGACATCCAGCTCCGCACGAACCTGGACGGGGTCTTCCACGTCTCCCGGGCAGCGGTCCCCCACCTGGTGGCCGGGGGAGGGGGGTGGATCTTCAACATCGGCTCCCTGGCCGGGCGGAACGCCTTCTCCGGGGGGGTGGCCTACAACGCCAGCAAGTTCGGCCTCAGGGGGATGACCGAGGCCATGATGCTGGACCTCCGGGACGAAGGGGTGCGGGTCACCCTCATCATGCCCGGGAGCGTGAACACCCACTTCTTCGGCAGCGATCCCGATCCCGAGGGAGGCTGGAAGCTCCAGGCCGAGGACATCTCCAGGGTGGTCCTGGACCTCCTGGCCTTTCCGGACCGGGCCCTCCCCTCGAAGGTGGAGATCCGGCCCAGCAGGCCGCCGAATGAATGAAAAAGCCCTACCGGACCCCCAGGCCCCTCAGTGCCGCCTGCCTCCACTCAAGGGCTCAGGGCCCGTTGGAGCGCGGCGGTGCCACCCACCACCGGAAGGACCAGTTCAACTCCGGAGAGGTCGAGCGTGAGTTCGGCCCCCGGCTCGGGCCAAAGGGTGAACTCCTGGTCGCTGGAGAAGACCACCAGGGCCACCCGCTTCCCCGGGGGGATGACCTGGTCGGTGGGTTGGAGGGTGAAGGTCAGGTCCCGGAACTGCCCGGGTACCAGGGGATCACTCTCGATGAGGGAACGGTGGTTCTGGGGGTCGGCCCACCCCCGGGTGATGACACTGAAGTTGGGCTGTTGACCCGGCGAGGCCTCCCAGGGAAGGGCCACGAGCCAGACGGAGAGGTTCACCGCCGGGCGGTCCGCCGCCAGGCGGAGAGAGATCTCCGGCGTCCCGGAGAGGTGGAGGGGGCTTTGGAGCTCCGTGGTTCGGTAAAGGAGCCGGTGGGGGGAGAACTCGGCCCGGGCCAGGTCGGCGCCGCTGAACGAGACGTCGTCCACCAGGGTCTCCAGGTGGTCCGCCTCCCGGACCCCCGACAGCGGGGTGGCGGAGCCCCCGGCCACGGGGGAGAGAGGCCCGGCTGCCGTTCCACCGGGGCCGGGCACGAGGACCACGGGGGCCGCGCGGGGGTGGGGGTAGTCGGGGTAGGGGGTTGGGTTCATGGGGTCGTCCCCCTCCCTCACGATCCAGGCCCTGGGTTCGTCCTCCACCCCGTTTTCCACATCCAGCAGGTATCGGGTGAACCAGCGGTTCATCATTTCCAGGGGAGGCGCCCCCCCATGTCCCCCCTGGTGGAAGTAGACCTGGAGGGGGGTCCCCCGGGCCTGGATCCCCTCGATGATCCGGACGCTGTGCTCCGGCATGACGTTCCAGTCGTTCCAGGCGTGGGCCATGAGGACCGCGGCCCGGAGGGAGTCAAGCTGGAGGGCGTAGTCCCGCTCCGCCCAGAAGTCGCTCCAGTTCCCGGTGATGCGGTCCATGTTCGCCAGCAGGGTCTCCTGGCGGACCACGGTGTTGCAGTAGTCCCGGCGCTCCGGCCGTCCGCTGTAGACGAAGTCGTAGAGGCCGTCGATGTCCTCCCCCAGGTAGCCACCGGGGGAGCGGACCAGCCCGTGGGACCGGTAGTAATGCCAGTAGGAGGTGTTGGGGGCGATGGGGATGATGGCCTCCAGCCCCTCCACCCCGGTGGTGGCGGCGGCCAGGGGAAGGGTCCCGTTGAAGGAGGTTCCCGTCATCCCCACCCGTCCCGTGGACCAGCGCGCGAAGACCTCCTGGTCGCCGTCGGCGGTGGTGAAGCCCCGGGCCCGGCCATTCAGCCAGTCGATGACCGCCTTGGGGGCCAGGGACTCGTTGATCCCCCCCATGGTGGGGCACCCGTGGGAGAGCCCTGTCCCCGGCGCATCGGAGTGGACCACGGCGAAGCCCCGGGGGACCCAGGTATCCACGTGGGAATTGGAGATCCACTCCCGATCCCCCTGGTGGGTGACCTGGGGCTGGGGTCCCCGGGAGGGGGGCTCCTCCCCCAGTTCGTGACGGACGTCCCAGAGGATCTGATCCACCCGGGCGGTGCCGGCGTAGTAGGGGCTCGTCTCATAGATCACCGGGACCCGCATCCCCTCCGTTTCCGTCTGTTCCGGACGGACCACCGTCACGTGGACCCGGTCCGGGAGCCCGTCCCCATCGGAGTCCACCTCCGTCTCGACCCACAGGCGTTCCCTGATCCACCCGGCCGGATCGGCGAAGGCCTCCACCACCTGGGCCTGCCCGTCCACCACGAGGGGACCGATGGCGGGCTGAACCGCCGTCTGGGCCCCCACCGTTCCGGGGAGGAGCACGCCCAGCGGCAGGAGCAGGCTCAGGAGCAAGAGGAGCGCCGGACCTACTCCGGGAGGGGAGCGACGAAGCGGCAAGGAGGATCGGTCGAAGGTGTGACCCGTCATTCATGCACTCCGATGTGGGGAGGAGCGACGTGCCAGGCGCCCCCGGGCTTCGAAACGTGCGGGAAGAATCGGTATGGGGGGCTCGGTAGGGCCCGAACAACGATCAGGCGTCCGGCGCCGCCCTCCCCCCTGCGCGACGGCGCCTCCCGTGCGCGCCCCCAGGGCTTCCTGCGGCGCCATTCCAACAGCGCCATTCCAGGGGGAACGCGGCCCGAGCTTCTTACCCTTCAGGCGGGAGAAAGTCTCCGCTCCCCTTCGCGTCGACAGCCCCCTTTCGTACCTTCCGAAGCGTGGCTTCCTTCGTCCGGGCCCGGGATCTGTTTCAACGCGTCTTCCACCGGGACTTTGGAGACGGTGTTCGGCGTGTGGACCGTCAACGGGCCTGGCGTCCGACATGGAGGCAACCCCTGAACGTGGTGGTCCGGCGCGGTCCGGATCCCGCCCGAAAACCGACAGCGTGGAGAGGACAGCATGGCGGAGGACTTCCGGACCGAGAAGGATTCACTGGGTGAGGTGCGGGTGCCGAAAGCGGCACTCTATGGCGCTCAGACCCAGAGGGCCGTAGAGAATTTCCCCATCAGTGGGCAGCGTTTCGGCCGTCCCATGATCCAGGCCCTGGGGGTGGTGAAGGGCGCCGCCGCCCGTGCCAACGGCGAGCTTGGCAACCTGGAGCCGGAGGTGGCCGGCGCCATCGCCGACGCGGCCGGTGAAGTGGCGGAAGGCCGGTGGGACAAGGAGTTCGTGGTGGACATCTACCAGACGGGTTCGGGTACCTCTTCCAACATGAACACCAACGAGGTGGTGGCCGAGCTGGCGAACCGTCGACTGGAGGGGTCCGGCAAGCGGATCCACCCCAACGACCACGTGAACTTCGGGCAGTCCTCCAACGACGTGATTCCCACGGCCATCCATGTGGCGGCCCGGGAAACCATGGTCCGGGAGACGATCCCCGCCCTGGAGACCCTGGCCGAGGTGCTCCGGGAGAAGTCCCGGGCCTTCGATCATGTGGTGAAGTCCGGCCGGACCCATCTCATGGACGCCACGCCCCTCCGTCTGGGGCAGGAATTCGGAGGGTACGCCTCGCAGGTGGAGAAGGGGATCCACCGTCTCCAGGCCGCCCAGGAGGAGCTGGCGGAGCTGGCCCTGGGCGGGACGGCGGTGGGAACCGGAATCAACACCCATCCCGAATTCGCCGCCCTGGCCATCGGGTACATCTCCGATGACACGGGCCTTGCCTTCCGGGAGGCCGATGATCACTTCGAGGCCCAGGGGGCCCGCGACGCCCTGGTCAGCGCCCATGGCGCCCTGAACACGGTGGCGGTCTCCCTCATGAAGATCGCCGACGACATCCGGTGGCTGGCCTCCGGGCCCACCTCGGGGATCAGCGAGATCGCCCTCCCGGCGATCCAGCCCGGCAGTTCCATCATGCCGGGGAAGGTGAACCCGGTCCTCTCCGAGGCCCTCATGATGGTGGCGGCCCGAGTCATGGGGAACCACACCACCCTCACCGTGGGCGGGAGCCGGGGGAACTTCGAGCTCAACGTCATGATGCCGGTGATGGCCCAGGCCTTCCTGGAGTCGGCCCTCCTCCTGGCCAACGCGACTCGGGCCTTCACCGAGAAGTGCGTCCGGGGGATCACGGCCAATGAAACCCGGGCCCGGGAACTCCTGGAGAAGAACCCCGCCATCGCCACGGCGCTGAACCTCCACATCGGGTATGACGTGGCCTCGGAAGTGGCCAAGCAGGCGGCGAAGGAGGGCCGATCGGTCCGGGACGTGGTGTTGGAGCGTGGCCTCCTGGACGAGGCGAAGCTGGACGAGGCCCTGGTCGTCCGGGACATGACGGAGCCAGGTCTCCCCGGAGGAGGTGGTTGATGGCCGAGGGCGAGCCCCCCGTCGATGACGAAACCCCCTTCGACGAGGTGGGGGCCCACATCTCTACCGCCGGCGGGGTGGCCAACGCCCCGGGGCGGGCCCGGGACATCGGGTCGGTGACCCTCCAGCTCTTCACCAAGCAGCCGAACCGTTGGGCCGAGCCCGAGATCGGGGTCGACCAGGCCGAGGCCTATCTCCGGGAGCACGGCGCCCGGGAGATCATCACCTCCGGCGCCCATGACTCCTATCTCATCAACCTCTCCACCCCTGATCCGGTGCTTTGGGAGCGGTCCTACGCATCCTTTCGTGCCGAGCTCGTCCGATGCGCGGCCCTGGAGCTGGGGTTCCTGGTGACCCACCCCGGAAACGCCACGGATCGGGACATGGAGAGTGGGATCGTCCGGAACGCCGAAGGCGTCACCCTGGCCCTGGAAGAGGTGCCCGGGCCCACCCGGGTTCTCCTGGAGATCACTGCGGGCTCCGGCACCTCGGTGGGAGGAAGCCTGGAGAATCTCCAGGCCATCCTCGAGCGGATCCCCGAGCCCCAGCGGGGCCGGGTGGGGGTCTGCTTCGACACCTGTCACGCATACTCCGCCGGGTACGATCTGGTGGGGGATTTCGACGGCGTATGGGCGGAGTTCGAGGACCGTATCGGCCTGGACCGTCTCGGGCTCTTCCATCTGAACGACTCGAAGCACCCCTTCGATTCCCGGAAGGACCGACACGAGCACATCGGGGAAGGTTCCCTGGGAGACGGCCCGTTCCGCCGGATCATGACCGATCCCCGGTTCCGGGAGATCCCCAAGGTCCTGGAGACGCCGAAGGGGGACGACATGGTGACGTTGGACAGGAAGAATCTGGCTCGGCTTCGGGCCTTTCGCACGGAGGCCTGACCTCACCCGCGACCTTGGACGGGATTTTCCTTTACGCCTCGGGGCCCGCCTTGTATATTCAGGTACAGACGTATCGGGGGGCCTCGTAATTGAGCCAACACCGAAGAACCGGGACTGACTCCCGTGCTTGCCGACCCGCCCCTGAGGGGGACTTCGAAGAGCGTGGGGAGGTCACCAAAGATTAACCCCGGGCTTCAATACAACCCCCTCGGTACGATCTGGGCCGGCATCCCCATGAGGGTGCCGGCCTTTTTTTGTGCGCCAGGGATCCGGATTCCTGGAAATCCCGTCCAGCGTGCTGGCCCTCTTCCCCCCTTCGCACCCCCCTTCTTCCTCCGAAGCGGATCGAACCCAGGGGGTGGGGGTAACCGCCCCCCATCCTCCCCCGGAAGATCGGGTTCGCATCCCACCTCGCTCCGCGTCGTGGGGTGTTCCCGGGGCTTCGGGGAAGCGGTCGATCCCACGGCAGGAGAATTGGAAGAGCCATGCCCCGCGTTCGCGTGACCCGCCGGCTGCACTTCAACGCCGCCCATCGTCTCTATCGGGCGGACTGGAGCGACGAGCGGAATCGGGAGGTGTTCGGAGACTGCTCCAACCCCAACTGGCACGGCCACAACTACGAGATGGATGTCACCGTGGAAGGGGCCGTGGACCCTGCCACCGGGTATGTCCTGGACCTGAAGCTCTTGAAGGAGGCGGTGCAGGAGGCCGTGATCCGCGATGTGGATCATCGCAACCTGAACCTGGAGGTCCCCTGGCTGGAGGGCCTCAACCCCACCACCGAGAATTTCGTGGTGGCGATCTGGAACCGATTGGAACCCAGGATCCCCGAAGGCGTCGAACTGAATCGGATCGTTCTCTGGGAGACCCCGCGGAACTACGTTGAATATTCAGGCGAGCAAGGCTCGAGAGAGGCAGCAGGATGACTCCAGGCGAACCCGGGACCCTGGTCCCCCATAGCAGCGCGACCCCGAGCGGCGCGACCCCGGTGGATGGTTCCCGGGGGGGCCTCACCGACCTGAGCCAGGTCCCCTTTCCGGAACTGGTCCGTGAGATGATCGCCCGGCTCGGAGACGATCCCGACCGGGAGGGTCTGCTCAAGACCCCCGAGCGGGTGGAGAAGTCGCTCCAGTTCCTCACCCGGGGATACACCCTCTCCGCCGAGGAAACGGTGGGGGATGCCCTCTTCCGGGAGACCCACCACAACATGGTCATCGTGAAGGACATCGAGATGTATTCCCTGTGTGAGCACCACATGCTTCCCTTCTTCGGAAAGGTGCATGTGGCGTACATCCCCGATGGCCAGATCCTGGGGCTCTCCAAGGTGGCCCGTCTCGTGGAGGTCTTTGCCCGACGACTCCAGGTGCAGGAGCGCCTCACCGAGGACATCGCCCAGAGCCTGTGGGAAGTGGTGCAGCCCCAGGGGGTGGGGGTGGTCATCGAGGCCCATCATCTGTGCATGATGATGCGGGGGGTGGAGAAGCAGAACTCCTACACCATCAGCTCGGCGGTGCGGGGGGCCTTCCTGGAGGACGCCCGCACCCGGGACGAGTTCCTCCGCCTGTGCATGAGCGGCCACCGACCCCTGGGATGAGGACCACCAGCGGGCCGGACCGGATTGGAGCGGCGGGTGCCCTGGAGGGCACCACGGCCCTGGTCACCGGGGCCTCCCGGGGCATCGGGGCGGCGGTGGCCCGGGCCCTGGCCGCTGAGGGGGCCCGGGTGGGAGTGGTGGCGCGGAGTCGGGAGCCCCTGCAGGAGCTGGCCAAGGAGGTGGGGGGATGGGCCCTTCCCGGCGATGTTACCGACCCGGCGGACGTGGCGTCGGTGCTGGCCGGCTTCCGGGAACGGGCCGGGGGAGTCCCGAACCTGGTGGTGGCCTCCGCCGGCGTCTTCACCCTGGCGCCGGTGGAGGAGACGAGCCTGACGGATTGGGCGCTGAATCTGGACGTGAACCTGAAGGGGAGTTTCCTTCTTCTCCAGGAGGTGCTCCCGGCGATGAAGCTCCGGGGGACCGGAACGCTGGTGCAGGTGGGCTCCATCGCAGGCCGGAGGGCCTTCCCCGGGAACGGGGCCTATTCGGCCTCGAAGTTCGGGTTGAGGGGACTCCACGAGGTCCTGGTGGAGGAACTCCGGGGGACCGGGGTGCGAGCCACCCTGCTGGAGCCGGCCGCCACGGACACCTCGGTGTGGGACCCGCTGGACCCGGATGGCCGAACCGACCTTCCGTCCCGATCCGCCATGCTCCGTCCCGAGGATGTGGCCGAAGCGGTGGTCTTCGTGGCCACCCGTCCCGCCGGGGTGCAGATTCCCTTCCTCCCGGTGGAGCGAAACTGACTGCGCCGGATGCCGCCACCGATGGCTTCCGACGATGAACCGAGGGCGAAGGCCCCAGGGCAGACCATGTATACCGTAAGCGTGCAGGCTCACTACGACTCCGCCCACTTCCTGAAGAACTACAAGGGGAAGTGCGAACGACTCCACGGCCATCGCTATGTGGTGGAGGCCGCCTTGCAGACCCAGGAGTTGAACGAAGCGGGAATCGCCTTCGACTTCGTGGACCTGAAGCGGCACCTGAGGGAATTGGCCGACGGCCTGGACCACTACAACCTCAATGATCTCCCCCAGTTCCAGGGTGTGGAGACCAGCGCGGAGAACCAGGCTCGCTACTTCTTCGAGGAATTGAAGAAGCGGCTTCCCGAAGCGCTCCGGGAGGGCCTCCTCTACACCCGCGTCTGGGAGACCCCGACCCAGTGGGCCCAGTACGGACCCTCGCCGGCGGCGGTTCCCGCCCACCGGGCACCCAGCATTTCCTGAACCCCGGCCGGGACGGGCACCTGTGCACCTTCTCCTCACCGACCGGGCCACCTGTCCCCGATGCGGCCCCGCCTTTGGCCTCATCCTCCTGGCGGAGCGGGTCGTCGATCGCCGGATCCTGGAGGGCCATCTGGGGTGTCCGAATTGCCGGGAGCACTACCCGGTTGGGAGGGGATTCGGGGATCTGCGTCCTCCGGTGAACCGCGGGGCTCGGGCCGACGAGCCGTCGGGGACCCGGGATCTCGGCCCCGACCCCGAAACCGGCCCCCACCCCGATGAGGCGGTGAGCCGCGACGTGGAAGGTGCCCTCCGCCTTGCGGCTCTTCTGGGGGTGGAGCGGGGGCCGGGGTTTCTGCTGGTCATGGGCCCCTCGGCTCGGCTGGCAGGACGGCTGGCCGCCATGGTGGAGGGGATCGAGGTCGTGGCGGTGGGGCCGGGGCTCCAGGCGCTGGATGAGGATCCCGGCGTGAGTCGTATGGCGTTTGGCCAGGGGGTGCCCTTCTACGACGGGAGCTTCCAGGGTGTGGCCCTTCAGGGGGAGTGGATCTCCCCCTATCTTGCCGACGCCCTCCGGGTCCTTCGCACCGGGGCCCGGATCGTGTTGCTGGATCCGTCCGGAGAGGATCGGGCCCGCCTGGAGGAAGCTGGGCTGGAGTTCCTCCTGGTCACCGGAAAGGCACTGGTGGCCGTGGCTTGACGCCCTTTTTCCCCGGGAGGCAAACCCCTACCCGTCCGTTGCGTCGGCGCCTCCGGGGCCGCTACCTTCGACCGCCGATTCCGTCCACCCTTCGACCCCGCATCTCATGTCCTGGTGGAACAAGCTACTCGGAAGCGAACGCGACTCCGAGAAGGTGGACTATTACGAGGAGGGGCTTGCCCTCCTTCGGGAGGGGAAGTTCCATGACGCCCTCACCTCGTTCCGCCTGGCCCTGAAGGAGTCCCCTGGGGACGTGGTGGTTCTTCAACAGATTGCCATCGCCTACACCCGGATCGGCATGACGGAGGAAGCCGCCCGAACCTACCGGTCGGTACTGGAGAAGGAGCCCCGGTCTCCCGGAGCCCACTACGGGCTGGCCTACCTCCTTCTTCGGAAGGGGAGGGACGGAGAGGCGATCCGTCATCTCGAGGCCTTCCTGGCGAGCCCTCCCCAGGGACCGGAAGCGGCCGAGCATATCGGGCATGCCCGGGCGACCCTGGCCGAACTCAGGGGAGAGGTCCAGGGGGATCTCGAGGATTCCGACACTTGACCCCTCCCCGACCCAACGAGGGGTGGGGCACGATCCACACGACGATCCAAACGACGCAGACCCAATGAGCATCGAAACGAATCGCAGAGAGGTGGCCCTCCGCTGGACGGGAGAAGGCTTCATTCTGGAGGGCACGACCTCGAGTGGAGCGCCGGTCCTCCTGGATGGGAATTCCGTCCGGGGCCCATCACCGATGGAGGCGCTCCTCTCTGCCCTGGCCGGGTGCATGGCGGTGGACATCCAGGCCATCCTGGAGAAATCCCGGGTCCCGCTGGAAGAACTCGAGGTCCGGGTGGTGGGTGAGCGAGCGCCCGAGCCTCCGAAGCGCTTCACCCGAATCCGAATGGTCTTCGGTCTCAAGGGACCGTCCGAGGCCGACGAGGGGAAGGTGCTTCGAGCCATCCAGCTCTCGGAAGAGAAGTACTGCAGCGTGCACCACACCCTCCGTTCGGACATGGAGATCCAGACGGTCTACGAGAAGCTCTGACCGGAGTCCGGATTCGTCCGCATCCGTTCCACCTTTCCCGGAAGGAGAGCCCATGGGCCAGCCTGACTACGCATCCAATCCCGCCGATCTGGGGGAGGGCACCCTGGTGGAACTCTTCCTCGACGCCGTGGACCGGCTC
>SL_3KL_010_SEDDRAFT_10001072_pt1 | contig 24317 bp, 14 predicted proteins | sample SodLakKL_010_SED_2_FD_10381 | JGI IMG/M metagenome (IMG submission 10381) | reverse complement strand
ACTAAACAGAAACGATTTCCTCCGGAAACGTGCCCAGCTGTTGCAATCCGTTTTTGGTAACCAGGTGGGTATTTTCAATGCCCACAACACCTTGGCCCGGATAAATCAGTTTGGGTTCCAGCGCCAAAACCATGCCTTCCTCCAGTGCAAGCTTTTGGCCTTTTGCTAAAAACGGGTATTCATCCAATTCCAGACCCACACCATGGCCGACAAAACGAATTCGTCGGTCACCTGCTCCCATAAAATTGTTTTCACAATCGTGCTTTTGAACAAACCTCATGGCTAGCTGATAAATTTCGTCCCCTGTAATCCCCGGTATGGCAGCCTTTTTGATTTCTTCCTGAAGCTCAAGCATGATATGATGGGCCCGATACAATTGGGACGAAATGGACCCCATACAAAAAATTCTGGTTTGATCGGAAATATAGCCATCATACACAAAAGCAAAATCAATGAGTACAGGCTCGTTTGACACAATTTTCTTAAAACCGGACCCCTGTGCAATGGCAGGGCTGACTCCGGATCCCCCTGTGGGCGAAGCCAGAAAGCTGGGGGCTGCGGCCGAAGCCCCTGTCATAATATGTCCGAAAAATAGCTCTCCCCCCCACATGCGCATCCTGACAATTCCCTGGTGTCCTCTTTTGCGAGCCTCCCCTTCAATTTTTCCCGCAAAATCCAATTCGGTTATACCCTCTCGAAGATGATTTTTTACCGTTCCAAACACTTCATCAGCCAATTGCGATGCTTTTGAAATTTTTTCAATTTCATAAGAAGATTTTACCGCTCTGATAATCCGGATTGAATTGGATATATCAACAATCCGCGAATTTTTAAAAACTTTTTGGTAGCTGAAAAAATGGTTTGTGGGTACCACGTCCAGCTCCATGCCCAATTTTTCAGGAACGTTGTAGCCATTGGATTTTAATGCCTCAGGAATTTCTTTGAAGCTTTTCAAAAAAATCACTTTTTCCAAAGGACTTTCAGCTGCAGCTCGATTGAAATCTTTGGTAGCCATCAGCACTGAATCGCCCTCTGAGGGCACAAACAAATGTCCCTGCTGAATCGTGCCGCTGAAATAATAAAGATCCGCATTGTGGACGATTAAAGCAGCCCCGATATCACTGTTTTTCATTTTCTTTTGTAATTTTTTCAGCCGGTCATCGATTTCATCTTTCGGGGTGCTTTTATCGGACAGATAGTTCATTTGACGCCTATCCTTTTTTAACATTCAGGTAAAAAGGAGTGCAAAAGCTGTGCTTTTGCGTAACAGGCAAAAGCACAGCTTTTGCACTCCTTTAAAAGTCAAGAGGCAGGGAAAAGCAACTATTTTTCCCTGCCTCTTTAAAAAGTAAAACTCTTTGGACCTTAATTAGTCTTCAACATTTTCGGATTCTTTGATTTCCACAACTTCATTTTCCGCTGATTTATCTTCCATTACCTGCTCATCAACCTTGGTTTCCTCAGGGGCCAACAATTCATTTCTTTTTTGCTGGAGAAAGTCGATCCTGTCTTGAATCAAACTCTTTTGCTGTTCATCAATATCCAGCCTTAACGCGTCAGAAAGAAATCCAACGGCCAAAGATAAATCCTCGGGAGTTTCCCGGCTTGCCGCCACATTAGCCCGGTATTGCAAAACTGCCGCCTCCAATAAATTTAAACGGGACCGAATCAGCAGATGATCTTCCCTGGTGGAAGCAAACGACATGGCCTTGTCCAGGTTTTCTTTAATAGCTTTCAAATCAGGCACTACATTCACATGTAAAAGAGTATCGGCTCTGTCCACGTAATAAGAAACTATCATGGGTAAAACTTCCTGAGCCTCATATACGTCTTTTATTTTTTCAGGAGGCGTCACCCCTTCGAGCTTGGCCAAAAGGTCCTCGCCCATTGGTGCAAATCGTCCTTTCCAAACCTCAATACCGTCCTCGACAGGCTTGATGTAATATTTGGACAGATTATTGAAACTAACACCAATAATAAGCAAAAAGATCAAAGCAACTACTGCTGCAACAATTTTTAATATCTTATCCATGGGATCAGAAACCTCCGTGTCAGTTGGTGGGGGTTCATCATATGAAACAGTCATTCCGGGACCCTTGTCCTCTTTTTCTGTTTTTTCTTTTTCGATTTTATCTGTTTCTGGAACAATTTTTTGATCTTTTACTGCTTCAGTTTGCAATTCCGGTTTTTCCGAAGCTTCCACCGGAATTTCTGTCTTGGGCGTCTCTTCCTCAATTGGGGCTGCTTCCGGTTTTTCCAATTCTGGCACAGCCGGTTTTGCACCGGCAGGCGGGATTTCAAATTGTTTGAAAAGAAGTTCTTTGATTCGAGCAGCTTCCTTTTCATCCTCCATTGAAATCAAGGGAGGTGCAGTATAATCTTTTTCCTTGAATCTTTCCTGAACCTTCACTAACATCTCATCTGGTAAGGGTTCATGGAACTTTCGGGCCATGATTTCCTTGTAATCCACCTTTTTGGGTTCCTTTTCCTCTATGGGAGTTTCCGCGGGTTTTTCTTTTACCGGCGGTTCTTTTTTTTCTTCAGCCGTTTCTTTGTAATCTGCCTTCTCGGGTGTTTTTTTCTCCGGCGTCGGTTTTTTCACTTTCTTTTTTTCAACCGGCTCTTTTACTTCTGCCTCTTTCCGAGGTTTTTCCAGCGGGGAAGTCAGATCGAATTTTTTAAACAACAACGCTTTTAGTCGGGCCGCTTCTTTATCGTCTGCTGCAGTAATAATGGGTGGCGCTGAATATGTTCTCTTTTCAGTTTCTGCGGCAGAAACTTTTTCAGGAAATTGCTTTTCAAATTTTCTAAAAATAAGATCCTTCAGGCTCATTTTTTTCTCCGAAACTTTTTTCTTTGCAGCTGCTTTTTTCTTTGCCGGGGCTTTTTGAGATGCACTGGTTTTCTTAGTTACAGTTTTTTTTGCAGGCTTCGATTTTTTATCTGTATCCTTTTTTTTGGATGTGGTTTTTTTCTTTTTTGAAGTTGACTTGATCAAGCTTTTCTTTCCCATTTTTTACCCCTTTTCGGATTGATAAACCCACTCTATTTTCCTGGAGGGTCAGTTTTGCCTCCATTAGTCAAATCGGATTTTGTATATCGAATCATACAGGTTTTGTAAACATTTTTTTCCTTAATTCAAATGTGGAATACAATCCTTGTCACTGCCAATAAGCGGGGGCCGGATTTCTTCCTTTAGCAAACAGCAAGCCACACGATATTTTGGTACCCCTTGAGAATCATAACAGATATTGTGTGGCTGGATAATTTTGTTCATCACACACCCCTCGGGAATAGATAAATCAAAAAGGTCTTTTTCATTTATGGGCGGCATTTTTACCAGGCGATTTTCCCGAATCTGGAGGCTGTGAAGGGGGTAATCTTCACACAGTGGACACCGGTAGACCCGTCCGTTGGGAAAAATAAAATAGTTGTCCGCCTCCAATCCTGCGCAAAAAAATGGCTCATGGCTTTCAAGATACACTTTGGGATAGGAAACCGTCAATCCGATTCGCGCTGCCGTCTCCGCGACATTGGGCACAACCGATAGCCATTGGTCATATGACACCTGGAGACCTTCCGCCGGCGTTTGGGGAGACCTCGCAGATTGTCCCCGAAGACCGATAACCTGAATAAATAAGCGTTTTACTCCCCATTTTTCAAGCATAGCAGGCATACGATGCAATTGATGGATATTGGTCCTGCTTACCGTATAGATCAGGCTGGCATGAAATCCTCGGGAGACGGCCTTGTAAATTCCTGAAACACATTTTTCAAAAGAACCCCGGCCGCGAATGGGATCATTGGTTTCGGGATCGGGCCCGTCCAGGCTGAAACTGAAATACTCGACTTCTTCAGGGGTAACCCGTTGAAGAATATCGTTAAACAAGTATCCGTTGGTATCCACTGTGACTGAACCAAAGCCCAGTTCCCGAGCTTTTCTGATAGCTAAGGATAAATCAGGGTGAAGGGTAGGCTCTCCTCCTAAAAAAATCAGGTTGGCGGATTTCCGGTGGGCAGAAAACACCCGCAACCATGATTCAATGTCGCTTAAGGATAAGGTCTGTTTACCGTGCTGGTCAGGATTTATGTAGCAGTGACGGCAACTTAGATTACATCGGGTTAGGATATGAAAAAAGATATTGGTAAATTTTTTGGAAAAAGAAACTGTTCTCTTTAGCCTTGACTGCTTTGGCTCGTAAGATTTTGAAGCTGCTTTTTGCATTTAATCAACTCGTCATTGGTAAGCCGAAGTCTGACGGCTGTATATTCGGCAAAAATTCTATAGAGGAAAATCAACAGCTCGGTTCGCTCTTCATTTTTTTGCAGCCTTTCCTTGGCTGATGTGTCCACCGCAAGGCACATGGTGTCTTCTAAAGCGTATACAGAAGCTGATCTTCCGCGGCTTTCGATAATTCTCATCTCACCGAATATCTCTCCGGATTTTTCAAGCCTGGAGATCTCAATGCCATCCTTGACAATTTTAACGCTTCCGGAAAGAAGAAAATAAAACCATGGATCATCATCGCCTTCTTTAATAATAATTTCTCCGGTGGAATAACGGCGTATCCGACTCAAGCGAAGCAGGCTTCCCAATTTTTGGGCCTCAAAATGGTGCAATCCGGGAATCGTCATTAAAAGCTGGATATTTTTAGTGTTTTCCTGGAGGTACTTTGTTTCAATCATTTTAACCTTCTAACTTCTTTCAAATTCCAAGCAATTCTTGCTTAAGGCCTCATCAAATTCCACCGGATAACAGCCATCGAAGCAAGCCTTACAAAAATGGCTTTCCGGATTTTCAAAGCCCGTTGATTCCAGCAGACCTTTGAGGCTTAAATATGCCAGTGAATCCAACCCAAGATACCGTCCCAGTTCTTCCACAGTTTTGCTTGAAGCAATTAACTCACCACGTGTTGAAAAATCGATTCCATAATGACACGGATGCCGATGGGGGGGGCCGGCCACACGCATATGAATATGCTTGACACCCAGTTCCCTGAGGGCTTTGACACGGGTTTTGGCAGTGGTTCCCCTTATAATTGAATCTTCAATTATAATGATGTCTTTTCCCTTTAACAGATCCCTGACGGGATTCAGCTTGACACGCACTCCGAACTCCCGCATATGCTGAGAAGGTTGAATAAAAGTTCTTCCAACATAGTGATTGCGAATCATGCCCATTTCAAATGGAATACCTGACTGCTCATGATAACCCAGGGCTGCATAATTGCCGGAGTCCGGAAACGGCATGACCAGATCGGCATCTACCGGTGATTCTTTGGCCAAGCGCTTTCCATGGGCCTTTCTGACCTGATAGACATTTTTTCCAAAAATGGTGCTATCAGGGCGTGCAAAATAAATGAATTCAAAAATGCAAAAAGTTCGCACCGGTTTAATGGATGTTTTAATACTTTTGACCCCTTTATCACCGATAATGACAATTTCTCCCGGATCTAATTCACGGATCAGCTCAGCCTGAACCAGGTCAAGGGCACAGGACTCCGAGGCCAGAATGTAATGACCATTCAAATTACCGAGGCACAAAGGACGGAATCCATTAGGATCCTTGATTCCGATAATTTCACCCTTGTTGGTAAGCATCACAAAAGAAAATGCTCCCTTTAAGCGCTCAACGGTTTTAATGAGCGATCCTTCGAAACCATGGTTTAAATTTTTGACAAAAAGGTGGAGCAAAATTTCGCTGTCCATGGTGGTTTGAAAAATGGACCCGGCTTCTTCCAGCTCCTTTTTCAATGTATGCGCATTGACCAGGTTTCCATTATGGGCGACCGCATATGATCTGTTCCGGTGATGAACCACAAAAGGCTGAGCATTATTCAATATGGAACTGCCGGTAGTGGAGTATCGCACATGACCAATTGCTGTTGATCCACGAAGCTGATCCAGATGGTCTTCGATAAAAACATCCGAAACCAGCCCCATTCCTTTATGAGACACAATGTTGCCATCCTGTACCACGGCAATGCCTGCGCTCTCCTGCCCGCGATGCTGAAGCGCATAAAGTCCGAAATAAGTGAGCTTCTCTGATTCAGGATGCCCGTGAACACCGAATATACCGCACGCTTCACGAGGTTTGTCAAATTCCGTCATTATTATATTCCTTGTTAATTAATATCGTCATGATATTCCTGAAGAGTTCTAACTGTGATTTTTCCTTCTTTTTTTAAAGCCGTGATTCCTTTACAAATGGCTGTTGCTCCGGCAAGGGTCGTGGTATAGGGAAGCTGAAATTTCAAAGCGGTCCTCCGTATATGGTATCCGTCCCGTCTGGCATCATCTCCCTTCCCGGTGTTGATCACAAGCTGTATTTCACCGTTTGTAATGGCATCCACCACATGGGGCCGCCCCATGGACACCTTGTTGATCATCCGGGCCTCAACACCGTTTGATCTTAAAAATTTTGAAGTCCCGCCGGTGGCCACAATATTGAAACCAAGTTTATGAAATTGCGCAGCGACCGGAAGTACCGCCTGTTTATGATTGTCATTAACACTTATGAAAATGTTTCCCTCAACAGGGAGCTGCTGCCTGGCACCAAATTGGGCTTTTGCATAGGCAATGCCCAGATCCCTATCAATTCCCATGACCTCTCCCGTAGATTTCATCTCGGGTCCCAAAAGCGTGTCCACATCCGGAAAACGATCAAAGGGAAGCACAGCTTCTTTAACAGAAATATGTCCCGGCAAAATTTGACGGTCAAAACCCAAATCTTTAAGCTTTCTGCCCAGCATTACTTTGGTGGCAAGCTTAGCCAGAGGAACACCGGTGGCTTTGCTGACAAAGGGAATGGTTCGTGAGGCTCGCGGGTTGACTTCCAAAACAAACAAATCATTTCCCTTTACAGCATATTGAACATTCATCAAACCAACCACATTCAATTCTTTTGCCATGGCCTTGGTAGCTTCAGCCACTTCCTGGAGCATTTTTCCTGAAATACTGTATGGCGGGATCACACAGGCTGAATCTCCCGAATGGATTCCCGCCTCCTCGATATGTTCCATAATTCCGCCAATTATTGTCATCTCACCATCGGAGATGGCATCCACATCCAGCTCCAGAGCATCTTCCAGAAACTTATCGATCAAAACCGGATGCCCGGTGGAAGCTGAAATGGCCTGCCTTATAAATTTACCCAATTCTTCAGGATTGTAAACAATTTTCATGGCCCGCCCGCCGAGTACATATGATGGTCGCACAATCACGGGATAACCAATGGTTTGAGCCACAATCAGCGCTTCTTCGAAAGTCATTGCTGTACCATTGGCAGGCTGAATTAAACCGAGTTTTTTAAGCATGCTCTGAAAAAGCCGGCGGTCTTCCGCCCGATCGATACTCTCGGGCTGAGTACCAATAATGGGCACACCCTCCTTATGAAGCAACGTGGACAAATTCAAAGGCGTTTGCCCTCCGAACTGTACGATAATTCCATCGGGCTTTTCACTCTCAACAATGTGAAGCACATCTTCCTTTGTCAAAGGCTCAAAGTAAAGCTTGTCCGATGTATCATAGTCGGTACTGACCGTCTCGGGATTGCTGTTGACCATGATACTTTCCACACCCTCTTCACGGAGAGCAAAAGAGGCATGAACACAGCAGTAATCAAACTCGATTCCCTGCCCTATTCTGTTGGGACCTCCACCCAGAATCATCACTTTCTTCCTGTCCGATACCCGCGCTTCGTCTTCCACTTCATAAGTCGAATAATAATAAGGTGTCGCCGCTTCAAACTCAGCGGCACATGTATCCACCAGTTTATAGACAGGTCGTAACCCGATTTTTTTTCGGCGGGCTTTGATGTCATCCTCGGAAGTATCGGTCAAAAATCCCAGCTGAATGTCTGAAAAGCCAAACGACTTGGCCTGGCGCAGAAACTCATCTGAAAAATTTCCCCCGGTTTCTTTGATCTCTTTTTCCATATCGACAATTTGACGGATCTGATAAAGAAACCAGGGATCGATGCCCGTCAATTTATAGATGTCATCGATATCCATGCCTTTCAACAATGCATGGCGAAGAAAAAAAATGCGCTGGGAGTTTGGTACCGCCAGCTTTTGTTTAATTGCAGACAAGGAAAGTAAATCGCCTTCGGGATTTTCAATACCCGGAATCTCTTTTCCATCAGCCCCAAGTCCTGAACGTCCAATTTCAAGGGAACGAAGTCCTTTCTGGAGAGCTTCCTTGAACGTTCGTCCAATGGCCATGGTTTCTCCCACGGATTTCATGGCAGTGGTCAGCAAGTCAGGTGTTTCGGGAAACTTTTCAAAGGTCCACCGAGGAATTTTTACCACACAATAATCAAGGGCCGGCTCAAAAGATGCCAGGGTTTCTCCGGTTATATCATTGGAAATTTCATCGAGGGTATAACCCACCGCCAGTTTTGCTGCAATCTTTGCAATGGGAAAGCCGGTTGCCTTGGATGCAAGCGCGGAACTTCTCGACACCCTCGGGTTCATTTCCACAACAATCATTTCACCGGTATTGGGATCTACCGCAAACTGCACATTGGAACCACCCGTGTCAACTCCGATCTCACGCATGATAGCAATGGAGGCATCCCGCATCAGCTGATATTCATGATCGCTCAGCGTCTGTGCCGGCGCCACGGTAATACTGTCTCCGGTATGAACACCCATGGGATCCACATTTTCAATGGAACAAATTATGACCACATTGTCGCTGTGATCCCTCATGACTTCCAGCTCGTATTCTTTCCACCCCAAAACGGACTCTTCAAGCAGAATCTGATTGTTCATGCTGGCATCAAGACCGGCTTTTGCAAGCAATTCCAGGTCTTCGGCATTGTACGCAACGCCACCTCCGGTGCCCCCCAATGTAAAACTTGGCCGGATAATAATCGGGAAACCAATCTCTGAAGCTATCTCACGCGATTTTTCCATGGTAGTGGCAATGCCGCTTTTGGAGCAGCGCAGCCCGATTTTTTCCATGGCACGCTTGAAAAGATCACGGTCTTCGGCTTTTTGGATCGCCTCGATGTTTGCTCCGATCATCTCCACCTTGAATTTATCCAAAACCCCCATTTCGGCCACTTCGATGGCAGTGTTCAAGCCGGTCTGGCCCCCCAGGGTCGGAAGCAACGCATCAGGGCGTTCACGTTCGATAATCATGGCCACCGATTTCGCCGTCACCGGCTCTATGTATGTCCGGTGTGCCATCTCAGGATCCGTCATGATGGTGGCGGGATTGCTGTTGACCAGAATGATTTCAAAGCCTTCTTCCTTCAGGGCTTTGCAGGCTTGGGTCCCTGAATAGTCAAACTCGCAGGCCTGACCAATAATAATGGGTCCGGCCCCGATAATTAAAATTTTATGAATATCCGTGCGTTTGGGCATAATTGTTTTTCTTAATATTGGGTTAGATAATTAACAATTGTTATGTCATCAACTTCTTGAATTCTGCAAACAAGTATGAAGCATCATGAGGTCCGGGCGAGGCTTCCGGATGATACTGTACGGCAAAAAGCGGAAGTGTCCTGTGCCTGAATCCTTCAAGGGTGTTGTCATTTAAATTGATATGGGTGATTTCAACTTCATTGGAATTCAGACTATTGATGTTGACCGCAAAACCATGGTTTTGGGAAGTAATCTCAACCCGTCCGGTTATCAGGTTTTTAACCGGCTGATTTGCGCCCCGATGACCGAATTTCAGCTTGAAGGTCGTAGCGCCCAAGGCCTGCCCCATCAGCTGAATTCCAAGACAGATGCCAAAGATGGGACGATAATCCAGCAACCCCTGAATGGTTTCCACAGCATACTTTAACGGTTCAGGATCTCCGGGACCATTTGAGATAAATATGCCATCCGGGGCCATGGCCTTGACGGTTTTACTGTCGGTACCCCCCGGCAATACAATGACTTCACAGCCGATTTTATCAAGATGCCGCAAAATGTTGTATTTGATACCGTAATCAAAGGCGACAACTGACTTTTTTTCTCCACGATATTGCCAGACAGAATCTGTCAGGGGTTGTCGGGAATCTAAAAGGACGGGTTTTTGTTCGACCCACCGGTATGGTTTTCGGGTGCTCACCACACTGGCCAGATCCCTTCCCTGCATGGACGGTGTGTCCTTCACCCTTTTCAACAACGAGGCCGGATCGAGATCCTGGGTGGATGCAATGGCGCGCATGGCTCCCCGGGTTCGAATATGCCGGGTCAGTGCACGGGTATCCAGTTGTTCCAGACCAAGGATACCATAGGACTTCAAATAATCCGCCAGGGTAGATACAGACCGGTAATTATTGGGAAACTGCTGGTATTCACGCACCAGAAAAGCCGCCACCTGAATCCGGTCTGATTCGATATCCTCGTAGCTGACCCCATAGTTGCCAATCAGCGGATAAGTCATCATAACCATTTGTCCCCGGTAGGAAGGGTCCGTAAGAACCTCCTGATAACCGGTCATACTTGTATTGAAAACCACCTCACCCCACGTTTCACCATGACCAGTGAAACTTCGGCAGGAAAAGGTTTTTCCATCCTCAAGAACCAATAACGCTTTCATTTTATTCACATCTCAACCATTTTCAAAACTTCTGGCAAAAACCCGATCATTCAATTTTCCATCAATGCCAATGTAAAAATTCAACCTTATATTCAAACCGTAGTTAATTGTCAATCTATTGATTTATAAACGGTTTTAGACCATGGGATCGTTTTCCATCAGATTCCATATACCGCAAGGGCAAACTCCGGTGCAAAAACCACACCCGATACATCGGTTTTCATCAACCACATACTCATAATCAATTCCTACGGATAAATTTTCGCTTTCAGGCTCAAGAGATTTTCTGCTGATAGCTGCCTGCGGACAGATGGTTTCACAAATGCCGCAATCACGGCATGCTCCGCAGGAAGAACATTGAGATCCGCATTGGCTGACATTATCAAAACCGGTGATCCGGGGATCAAAATATTCCAGTGAGATCCGGGCTTTGTCAATCATGCGGCGTGTGTCTCCTGCAGGACGTTTTCCTTCAAAAATTTCGCAAATGGCTTTTGCCGCTTTCCTGCCGGCCCCGATAGCATCAGTGAGAAGTCCCGGTTTGACCGCATCGCCGATGGCAAAAATTTTTGGATTTGTAGTCTGGTAGTATTCATTAACAACGATATAACCATCTTTAACAGCCACTGTTTCCGGAAGAAACTCCAAATCAGGGACATCTCCAATGGAAATAAAAACGTTGTCCGCCGGTAAAATCTCACCGGAATTTAAAACAACGCCCTCCTGGGTTATTTCTTTGGTAAAACATGGCCATTTAAATTTAGCCCCTACTGCCTCGGCTTCATCCCGCTCTTTTCCAAAAGACAAGGGTTTTTGAATATCAATCAAAGTGATGTCTTCGGCCCCAAGCCGGTGGGCCTCGGTGGCAACATCACATCCAACATTACCCGCTCCGATAATCACCACACGCTTTCCCACCTTTGCTTTACCTGATTTTGCTTTTATCAAAAAATCATTGGCGGTAACCAGTCTTTCCTTTCCCGGTACCGGTAACATTCGGGGTTTTTGGGCACCGGCCGCAATAACCACAAAGTCATAGTCATACTGAAATCTTTCCAATTCGTCCTTTTCAAGCCTTTGCCGAAGATGGACATGAGGAAGTGCTCGCCGTATGCGCTCCAACTCCTTTTCCACAACTTCTCTGGGTATTCTGTTTTCAGGAATCATGGAACCGATTTTACCTCCAAGAGCCTCAGACATGTCATATATGACCGGTTCGTGACCCTTTTTCCGCAACTGCCAGGCAACAGATATTCCGGAGGGACCGCCTCCGATCACTGCAATTTTTTTCCCGGACATGGGCGGCAATTCAGGAAGTTTGGCGTCAATACTTGATTTTCCCAGTTGGGCAATATCCACCGGGGGCATGCTTGCACTCTGGCGGGTACAAGACTGCATGCACAGATTGGGACAAAGATACCCGCATACGGTCGCCGGAAAAGGAGTGTAAGACAATGCCAGGTCCACAGCTTCATCCACTCGTCCTTCACGGACAAGGCGCCAGCGATCCTGAACCGGAATGCCCGTAGGACAGGATGCTTCGCACGGTGCGGCAAATTTACGGTTCTCCCAGACAGGCACAAAACGCCTGAGTTCACCGGTAACAATCAAAGGGATTGGACTACGATCCATGCTGGTTAGATCTCCGATCATCCCTCCGCCTCCCAACTCCTTGTCCCATACCTCAACCTTGAAAGAGGCCATTGAACGTCTCTGATGGGAAAACCTTTCCATGGGGCTTCTGGCAGCCAATAGCTGCCACTCGTTTCGATTTGAAAGGGTTTCAAAAAGCTCCGGGCGTCTGATTCTATCTAAAAATATCCTCAGATGAGCCGTCAGCCATTTCCATTCATCATCCTCAATGGGAACGGTTTTGGTATCCGCCTGGCTGTATCCGCCATGAGGCCCCCGAAAATACACTTTACCCCCCACCATACCCACAAATGGACGGTAACCAAGCACATTATCAGGAGTTTGAGGCTCCACACCACAAATAACCGCAATACCTCCGGCCATGAACTCTCCAAAATAATCTCCCACCGAGCCTAAAACCCATAACTCCGGGGGATCAAATCTCGGATTGGCCTTCGTCATGGTCATCCCCCTGGAACCAATATTTCCCGCTATGTAAATTTTTCCCTGGGCCATGGCGTTTGCAACTCCGTTTCCGGCATGGCCATGAACCACGATTTTAGCTCCCCCATTTAACCATCCCACATCGTCAGAGGCCGGTCCCATTACTTCTATAAAAGTGTTTGGAAAGCCCATGGAACCCGCGCGCTGACCCGGATGACCACTCACCTTGATATGGACAGTATCGTTTCCCGCTTTCCATAAACGTCCTCCGATACCGTGCTGCCCAAAGGCTTCAACTTCAATATATCTATGACCGTGAATGACAGCATCCTGAATCTTTTCCTCCAAAAGACGGGAATCGATTCTTATCTGGTTCTCTTTTCCTGAAATCACATAAAACTGCTTATCCTGCATGGAACATCTCCTGTTTACCTATACCACGTATTTAATAGCCAATCGCTGTGCCGCCGCATGATCACTGATACCCAGAGCATCGGACATGCCAATAGGTAAAGACGTCGACCTTCCCAGGGGAGCCACGATTTTTTTAAGCTCGGTATCAAAACTTAAATATACATCCACCACACGTTCTGCCACTTTTTCCATATCCAACCGACGGTAAAGCCGCGGATCCTGAGACGTAATTCCTTTAGGACACTGCCCGATATTGCAAACATTGCACCGGTCCGACTCCGACCCCACACATCCGGCTGCAGCCTGCATAATGTATTTGCCAATATGAACGCCACTTGCTCCCAGCATTATAAGGGCTGCAGCATTAGCAGCCAAATTGCCGTTTTTCCCGATACCACCGCCGGCAAACAAGGGTATTTCATTTTGCATGCCGATAGCACAAAGGGTCGTATAGGCATCCCGAATATTCGTGGCAATGGGATGTCCCATGTGATTCATGGAAACATTGTATGCTGCACCGGTACCCCCGTCTTCACCATCGATGGTCAGCCCGGCCGCATATGGATTCCTGGACAGATTATTCAAAACCGCCATCGCCGTGGATGTCCCTGAAATTTTAGGATAAACAGGCACCCGGAATCCCCATGCCATATACATGGACTGGATCATTTTCGCCACGGACTCTTCAATGGAATACTTGGTCTGGTGTGTCGGAGGACTGGGAAGACTTACCCCCGCAGGAACTCCCCTGATTGCAGCAATAAGCTCGTTAACCTTGTACCACATCAACAACCCGCCATCACCCGGTTTTGCACCCTGACCGTATTTTATTTCTATCGCACACGGATCCACTTTCATTTCCGGAATCGCATGGATAATTTCATCCCAACCAAAATAACCGCTGGCAATCTGCAAAATCACATATTTTAAAAACCGGCTTCGCAACAATCTCGGCGGACAGCCTCCCTCACCGGTACACATGCGCACCGGCATTTTGAGTTCCTCATTCAGATAAGCCACTCCCATCTGAAGCCCCTCCCACATGGGGGGAGATAACGCGCCAAAAGACATGGCACCAATAATCAACGGATAAATTTCACGCACAGGTGGAATCCATCCATTGGTTTGCAACGCTTTCAGCTGTTCTTCGGGGGCGAGAACCCGCCCAAGAAGCGTTCTCAATTCAAACTCGTGGCGACCGGCATCCAATGCCGGGTCAGTCAACATGGAGATACGAATAAATTTGATTTGGTCCAGAATACCTTCGGAAACATTACGCCGCCCTCCCCTGCTCCTTGGTGTTCCCCCACGATTGACATGAAATTTCAACTTGTCCGTTTCATCGGTTTTCATGGGAATGATGGCATCATTAGGGCATACCATGGTGCACGTAGCACATCCGATACAAGCATATGCCGGATCGGTCCTCTGACGGATGCCGTTGTACACCTTGTAAAACGCCGAGGACTTTTCACTCAGGTTCAAAGAAGTTTCCACAACTCGCTTCCGAAAAACTCCCAGCTCTATGGCATGCACCGGACATACGGCCGTACATTGGCCGCAAAGAGTGCATTTTTCTTTATTCCACAGAATTTGCCAGGCAAAATCCTTGACGCTTAATGTAGATGGTGTAATGGCTGCGTTTGACGGCATATTTTAACCTCCTGTCGATCAGGTCCAACAACGGCCATGTCAAGATACATGGGTTGGAAATCCTTGCTTTTATCACGGTCTTCGATAGACGCATCCAAACCGCATATTTCAGATGAAAATGCAAACATCCCGGGCCTGCCTCCCACAACGCCCGGTCGAAGTTTTTTCCTGTCCTGCACCATAAACAAAGTGTGGTCAGGAATACACCCTATAACACAATTGGGCCCATCGATAATCAGTTTGCGGCAACAGCGCTTTAAATAACGAAGAAAATCCCCATCAGGATGCTTTTCCAGATCGTCATCCTGAAGAGGGGTAATAATGTGTTTATAGGATTCCAATCCCAGCCTGAGCTTTTTATGCATATAATGCAAAATATGCGTAAACACTTCCGAGTCTGACTGATAACCCATATATCCCGGATATCCTCTGGAACTTAAATACTCTTTAATGGGCACAAAGGCCGTATTTTCCCCATTGGTCATGGTGGAAAACCCACGAAGGAAAAACGGATGGCACGCATACAAATTGATGGCATAGTTGGTATTTTGTCTTCCCTGGGCCATAATAATCCTGGCCCGCAAATCCTTTCTGTCCAACTGAAGATGCTTGGCAACCGCCATTGGGTCACCAATCTCTTTGATCATAATCACATCGGGCCAGAAAGAAAATACAATCATGTCATTTTCCTCCTCACCCATCCGGCGAAGTTGAAGACGCGTTTCTACAAGTTTTTCATAGATCTTTTCCTGACCGTACTGATCCCATTCTTCGGGCAATTCATAAGCCCGAATCAAATAAATCGCCCGTTTAGGAACCCCTGCCGGCGGTGTCTTGGCAACTTTGATGGACATCTTAAACTTGGTCATAAAACCGATGTCCATCATATGCCTGTCCAAACGCCGCAAGCCGGATTCCGTAAAAATACCCGAAAGCACCGGAGCATCTTTCATATCTTCGAACGGACCGGCAAGATCACGCATAAACAAACCAACTCCGGAACCATCATGGCCTTCTTTCATCACATTCAAAGCATCTATGGCTATCATGGGGGAAAGCGGCTCCTCACTGGTTATGGCAAACAATCGGCACATATATTTATCTCCTCGATTAAATTTAACAAAACTGTAACCTTATTCTTACAAAAAAGTAACAAAAAATTTCAGCCACATGAAAATGATGATTGAAAAAAGGAGTGAGAACGCTGTGTTTGCGCAAAAAAATGCGAAAGCACAGCTTTCGCACTCCAAATTTCTGCAATTTCCAAGCCATCTAAAAATTACCTTCCCAAAAAATGTTTCCAAATTTTCATAATGGCTTTCTGAAGTCTGGAAAACCGGTTTTTTTCCACCACGGCGCTATTATTTTGAAGGCTTAGCCGATGGGCCATGGCACGGTAAGTCAAATAGCCATCCCGTAGAACATGGGCGGTCTGGTCATCCATGATACCTGTGCGATTTAGTGCATTGAGAATACGCACATTATCACTCCAGCGAACAATTTCGGGGTATTCACATGCGTGCAGCAATGCCAGGTATTGTACGATAAATTCGATATCCACCATGCCGCCGGGGGCTTGTTTCAGGTCAAATTTTTCCGGTAGAATTTTGAGGTGTTCCCGGCGCATTCGTTCCCGCATCCGGCACACATCATCGCGGAGCTGCTTTCGATTCCGGGGCATGGTTAGAATATCTTTACGCGTTTTTTCAAAGCGTGTCATCAAAGCATTATCTCCGGCAACGGCTCTGGCACGAACCATGGCCTGGTGTTCCCAGGTCCAGGCATCTTTTTTTTGATAATCGGCAAAGGCATCGATCTGGCTGACCAGCACCCCGGAACCGCCGTTGGGCCTGAGCCGCATATCAACCTCGTAAAGAAATCCCGCCCGGGTATGGGAAGACAAAAAGTTAAGGACTCTTTGTCCGAGACGTGCAAAAAATTGGGTGCTGTCTATGGGTTTTTTGTGGCTTTGTGTTTGCTCCCGGGTTCCCGGGTGCAAAAAAACCAGATCAATATCGCTGGAATAGCCCAGTTCCAACCCGCCCAGTTTTCCATATGCCACCACTGCAAACCCTCTGTCGCAGGAGTCCGCCTGGAGCCGGCAATCGGGATGGCCATGTTTTGCTGTCAGGTATCGCCATGAGATATCCAAAACTTCATTCAATATGGTTTCGGCAATATAAGAAAGGTGGTCACTGACTTTCATGAGAGGAAGTGCCCCGGTGACATCTGCGGCGGCAACCCGTAACGTGTTAACCTGTTTGAAAATACATAAGGTTTCAATCTGGTATTCCAGCTCGTTGTCTGATAAAGGAGCCATTTTTTGGCGAATTTCCAGTTGGAGTTCCTCTCTGGAGGGTGGAACATACAATGTGCGTGGGTCCAGAAGTTCATCCAGAAGCGGCGGGTGACGGGATATAAAAGAGATTATCCAGGGACTTGCAATGGCCAGATGAATAAGATGTGTCAGTGCATCACGGTTTTCCAGCAGCAGGGCAATATAGCAGGATCGCCTTTGTATGACCTGAACCAGCTCCAATATTCGCTGAAGCACCAGTTCGGGATACTCCGACCGCCCTGCGGCTTTCAAAAGTATGGGCAATAATTTATCGATACGCTGTCTTCCCGTTGGACTCAGAGCTCTGGTTTCCGAATCGTTCCGGAAATACTCCAATTGTTTTAATACTTTTTCCGCATCCCGGAAACCTGCTTCTGCTAATGTTTTCGCAGCTTGTTCTTTAGCGGCAAACTCCAGCCACACGGATTCGAGGTTTTCCGTAAGTTTTTTTTCATCAGGGGTATGTGCTTGATTTTTCGGTTGTTCTTCAACCGGTTCCAGAAGACCCGAAAAATGTGAATGAACAATTTCCTGGGTAGTGGTCAGGGATTGAAAAAAAGCCCGGGGTTCATCAAAACCCATGGATAAAGCCAGACGAAGCCTGTCTGAAGTATCCGAGGGAATTTGATGGGTCTGGCGGTCAGAAAACTCCTGAAGTCGATGTTCAACGTTTCTTAAAAATTCATATGAAGATAATAATTGGTCACAGGTGTTTTGGGAAATAATGTTTTCCCTGACCAATATTTTTAGAACTACCCGGATTTTTTGCTCCTGAAGTTCGGGAATCACCCCTCCGCGAATCAGTTGAAAAGCCTGACCAAAAAATTCGATTTCCCGGATACCGCCGCGCCCCAGTTTAATATTATCCTGCATTCCTTTTTTTGCGATTTCCATGGCGATCATCTGCTTCATGCTCCGCAAAGATTCAAAAGCACCATAATCCAGATAACGGCGGTAGATGAAGGGTTTCAAAGTTTTCAGCAGCCGGTTTCCAGCATCCATATCTCCCGCAATACAACGCCCCTTGATCCATGCATACCTCTCCCATTCTCTTCCCTGGCTTTCATAGTAAGTCTCCATGGACTCAAAATTCATAACAATGGGCCCGTTTTCACCGTAAGGCCGAAGCCTTATATCCACGCGATACAATGGCCCATCCACCGTAACTTGCCCCAATACCCCAATTAACCGGCGGAAAAAGCGTGCAAAAAATTCATCATTGGTAATGCTTTTGGCAGTTCCGTGGCTTTGACCCGCATCCGGGTAAGCAAAAATCAGATCGATATCCGACGAAAAATTCAGCTCTTCGGCTCCAAGCTTTCCCATTGCAACAACAACCGGAAACTGCTGTTTTCCGTCCGAAGAAAACGGTTTGCCAAAACGGTCACACTGCCAGTGGTACAGTATTGAAAGCGTCTGGTTTATCACGGCCACCGCCAAAGAAGTCAAATCCTTCATGGTTTCCGAAAGACCTGACAGCCCGATAAGATCACGCCATGCAATACGAACCATCTCCCGTTTCCGAAACTTCCGCAAAATGCGGTTCAAATCCGATTCATCCTTGACCATGGACAGAACTTTTTCCAGCTTATTTGGGTATGCTTGATAAGGATAATTACGGCGCAAATCACCGCTCAATATTAAATCCACCAGCAAATCCGGATTTCTGGTAAAAGTTTCGGCCACAAAATTGCTGAGGGTAAAAACCCATCTGAGTTCCTTTAAAATATCAGGTTCTTCCCACGGTTTTTGTTTCAAATCCTCTGTAGACTTTTCAAAAGCCTCCCACCGGTTTTGAAAATCCTCTCTGAGTTTATCGGGTATTGAAATCATTTTTTCTTTCTTGCCATGTCCCTTATGTTAAAAAAGCGTTTAATATACACGATAATTAAAGAATAATCAGCAAAATTTTGTTCCGCAGAAAAAACAAACCCATACAATTTTATTAACTTTTCCTTTTTGCAATTTCATTTTCCTTGAACTTTGTCAACAACTGTGCTAAAAAGTCCGATTTGGAATTTTCATATTTGATAGATTTCATACGTTTCAAATATATTAACAGGGTCTTATTTAATTTTGATTTTTTATTTTTGATGAGCATATTATGCCATTAATTTATTAAAAACATTTTATTCATATTTAAATTTGGGTTGGTTCGAGGCTAAAACCCTTGTTGGTAAAGGCAGCTGAACCTTAAAACCCGTAAACAATCTCTTTTCAAGGAGTGATCAATGGGATCTGACACAAAGAAAACAAGCGGGTCGGTCATGGTTGTGGGAGCCGGTATAGCGGGTATGCAGGCATCCCTCGATCTGGCAGAATCCGGTTATTACGTCTACCTCGTAGAAAAATCCTCCGCAATCGGCGGAATAATGTCCCAGTTGGACAAGACATTTCCAACCAATGACTGTGCCATGTGAGTCATCTCACCCAAACTGGTCGAGGTCGGCCGGCACCTGAACATTGAGCTTTTAACCAATGCTGAACTTCTGGATCTCGAAGGCGAACCCGGAAACTTCATTGCGAAAGTAAACCAGAAACCCCGTTTCGTAGACCTTTCCAAATGCACAAGCTGCGGCGAATGCATGAAGGTCTGCCCTATTTCCCTTCCCAATGAATACGATGAAGGTCTCTCCGAGCGTAAAGCCATCTTTAAACAATATCCCCAGGCAATACCCGGAGCTTTCGGTATTACCAAAACAGGCACCGCCCCTTGCAAGGCTACCTGTCCTGCCCACGTGAGTATTCAGGGTTATATTGCACTCATCAATGAGGGCAAATATGACGAGGCGTTGAAACTTTTCAAACAGGACCACCCCTTTCCCGGCATTTGTGGACGTGTATGCCATCATCCATGTGAAGGCGAGTGCACCCGCAACGAAGTGGACCAACCTCTGGCAATCAGGGAACTGCACCGGTTCCTGGCGGATTACGAAAGAGGACGGGGTGAATATCATGTTCCCGAAATTACCGCTGAAAAACGTGATGAAAAAGTCGCCATCATCGGATCAGGCCCTGCAGGTCTGACTACAGCTTACTATCTGCTTCAGGAAGGCTATCAGGTAACCATATTTGAAAAACTGCCTGAGCCCGGCGGCATGATGCGTGTGGGTATTCCCGAATACCGTCTGCCCAGAGATATTCTGGCAGGCGAAATCCAGGTAATAGAAAAGATGGGAGCCGAAATTAAATGCGGCGTAACCTTTGGAAAAGACATTACCTTGGACAGTCTCAAAAAAGATGGTTATTCCGCGGTATACATGGCGATCGGCCTTCATGGCGGCAGAAACCTGGGGGTTGAGAATGAAGATGCCGAAGGTGTTTTGCAGGGGGTCGATTTTCTGCGCGATGCAGCCATGGGAAAAAAGGTTGAAATAGGAAAAGATGTCATCGTTGTGGGCGGTGGAAACGTTGCCATTGACGTCGCTTTGACAGCCAAACGCCTGGGCGCTGAAAATGTCACCCTGATTTGTCTTGAAAGACGTGAAGAAATGCCTGCCTGGGAACATGAAATTGAAGAAGCCCTTGAAGGCGAAATCAAGATTGTCAACAGCTTTGGTCCCAAGAATTTTTTCATCGACAAAAACAAAAAAGTATCCGGAATTGAGTTTAAAACCTGCACGGCAGTATTTGATGAAGAAGGCCGATTCAGTCCTCAATATGATGAAGATGTCTGCCAGCCGTTTTTTGGTGATACGATAATCATTTCCATTGGACAAAGCACTAACCTCGAGGGTATCAAAGAGCAGGGAATCGCCGTATCAAGACCCGGCGGTTTGGAAGCCGATCCGGTAACATTCCAGACACCGATTGAATGGGTATTTGCCGGCGGTGATGCTTATTATGGACCCAAATCCGTTGTGGATGCAGTGTGGTGTGGCAAGGAAGCCGCCGAAAGCATCCATCGCTACATCAACGGCATGGACTTAAAAGAGGGCCGCGAGCAGAACTGGGAATATGTCAAGCCGGATGTATTTGATGAAGTTAAAAAAGACCGGGTCAAAGTCAGATGCCTTAATCCCGAAGGTCGTGAGTGCAATTTTCTTGAAGTCTCTTACGGATATAACGAGGAAGAAGCCAAAATTGAAGCGGATCGATGTCTCAAATGCGGTGTCTGTTCGGAATGTTATCAGTGTGTTGAAGCCTGCCTGGCAGAGGCTGTCGACCATGAGCAAAAACCTGAAACCAAAGAAATCAATATTGGCTCAGTCATCCTTTCTTCGGGTGCCAAGCCGTATGATCCTGAACCACTCGAAAATCTTTACCTTTACAAGAAAAATCCCAACGTAATGACCAGCCTCGAATTTGAACGTATTTTGAGTGCTTCAGGCCCCACAATGGGACATCTGGTCAGGCCATCGGATCACAAAGAGCCCGAAAAAATTGCCTGGCTTCAGTGTGTCGGATCAAGAGACACCAATAAGTGCGGTAACACTTATTGCTCATCGGTCTGCTGTATGTACGCCATCAAGGATGCCATGATTGCAAAGGAACATTCAGGCGGCAATCTTGACTGCTCCATTTTCTATATGGATATTCGTTCTTTCGGCAAGGACTATGAACTTTACTACAACCGTGCCAGAGACCGCGAACAAATCCGGTTCGTGAAATCCAGGATTCATTCGATTACGGAAGATCCCGAAACCCGGGACCTGATTTTAAAATATGCGGATGAAACCGGAGCGATGCAGGAAGAAACGTTCAACATGGTGGTTCTCTCCGTAGGTCTTGAAGTTCCGGATTCTTCCTTGGAGATGGCCAAGCGATTGGGTATCGAGATAAACAAGCACAAATTTGTGGAGACGGATCCTTTCACTCCGGTAGCCTCATCCCGTAAGGGTGTCTATACATGTGGTATTTTCCAGGGTCCGAAAGATATTCCGGCATCAGTCACTGAAGCCAGTGCAGCCGCCAGCCTTGCAGGCGCTGAAATTGCGGAAGCCAGAGGTACCGATATCAAAACGATCGAGCTGCCCGATGAAATTGACATTGAAGGACAGGAACCCAGAATCGGCGTTTTTGTCTGCAACTGCGGTATTAACATTGCCGGGGTTGTAGATGTTCCAGCTGTTCAGGATTATGCCGAAAAGCTTCCCGGCGTTGTTTTCACAGCCAACAACCTGTTTACGTGCAGCCAGGACACCCAGGAAATCATTAAGGAAAAAATCAAAGAAGAAAAGTTGAACCGCGTGGTAGTTGCTTCCTGCAGCCCTAAAACCCATGCGCCCATGTTCATGGAAACACTGGAGGCCTGCGGATTAAACCGGTATTTGTTTGAAATGGCCAATATCCGCAATCAGGATTCATGGGTACACGCCAACAATCCTGAACTGGCCACGGAAAAGGCCAAGGATCTGGTTCGTATGGCTGTGGCAAGGTCAGTCACTCTAAAGCCGCTAAGAGGCAAAGTTATTCCCGTTAACAAAAGAGCGCTTGTTTTGGGAGGTGGCATTGCAGGTATGAACGCCGCCCTCGATCTGGCAAAACAGGGCTTTGAATCAACCCTCATAGAAAAGGAAGGGCAGCTGGGTGGTATGGCCAGAAAACTCTATCATACCATCGAGGGGGGTGATATTAAGGCTTATTTGGAAAAACTTAACGCCCGGGTGGCTTCAGAAGAAAAAATCGAAGTGCTCACAAACGCCGCTGTGGTGGATTTTGAAGGTTTCCAGGGAAATTTTGCCACCAGGGTGGATATCAACGGCGGTGAAGACACCCGCGAAATTAACCATGGGGTTATTATTGTCGCCACCGGTGCCAGAGAATACACCCCGAAAGAATTTCTTTATGGCGAGGATAAACGCGTTGTCACACAGGTGGAACTCGGTGACAGGCTGGCCCAGCAAGGTGCAGCAGACCTTGAAACGGTTGTGATGATTCAATGTGTGGGCTCCAGAAATGAAGAAAGACCTAACTGCTCAAAAATTTGCTGCCAGAGCGCTGTTAAAAACGCACTGGATATCAAAAAGCAAAATCCTGATGCTCAGGTTTTCATTCTTTACAGAGATATACGCACCTACGGATTGCTGGAAGACTACTACACCGAGGCCAGAAAACAGGGCGTGATTTTTATTCGCTTTGACAGAGACAATCCACCGACAGTCGGAGCATCCGATGACGGTGTTCTGGTTACCGTAAAAGACCATGTGCTTCAAAGAAACATCGAAATCGGGGCAGACCTTCTGACCCTGAGTGCCGGCGTATATCCCAGCGACACCGAAGATGTCAGCAATGTGATGAAACTCAATCGCAATTCCGAAGGCTATTTTATTGAGGCTCATGTCAAACTGCGGCCGGTGGATATGGGTACCGACGGTGTCTTTTTGTGCGGTACCGCCCATGGTCCCAAACTGGTTTCAGAAACCATCGCCCAGGCAAATGCCGCAGCTTCACGGGCTGTAACATTTCTGTCCAAGGATGAAATTAAGCTGTCGGCTATTAAAGCCCATGTCGATACGGATCATTGTGTGAAGTGTCTCACATGTGTAAGATCGTGTCCCTTTGAAGTGCCTGTTTTCAACGTTGCCACCGGAGAAGTGGAGATCGATCCGGCCCTGTGTCAGGGGTGCGGTGTCTGCGCATGTGTATGCCCGAGACAAACGATACAACTAAATTATTATGAAGATGACCAGATAATGTGCAATATAGATGCCTTACTGGCAGGAGGAATATAATGGCTGAATTCGAACCCACCATCATAGCTTTTTGCTGTGATTACTGAGGATATTCGGCGGCGGACCTGGCAGGTTCCATGCGGCTGGATTATCCCACTAACGTTAAAATTATCCGTGTACCGTGTACCGGAAAAGTAGATGTCATGCATATGTTAAGATGTTTTCAGAAAGGGGCCGACGGGGTTTACTGCGTGGGCTGCCTTGAGGGAACATGTCACTATAACGAAGGAAACATCAGGGCCCGGGAACGGGTAGGGCATGTCAAAAACCTTTTGGAGGAAATAGGCATTGAGGCAGATCGTGTCAGAATGTACAACCTGTCATCGGGCGAAGGCCCTACCTTTGCCGCTTATGCAAAGGAGATGACAGAACATATCAAAGCACTCGGTCCGAACCCTTTGAAAGAAAAGTTAAAGAAGGCCGCAAGTGCCTAAAAATGAGGAGCAAATTATGGCTGATGAAGCAATCAAATTAGGCGGAAAAAAGAAAAGCAAGTTTATAGACAAAGTTAAGGAGATACTTCCCGAAGAAGGTAACCTCAATCTTTGCCTCACTTGCGGGGCCTGCTCTTCCGGATGCCCGGCCACGGGCCTGGAAGACATGGATCCCAGAAAGTTTTT